>Ga0207702_10005538_pt1 | contig 11033 bp, 7 predicted proteins | sample KBSCornC62_FD_184302 | JGI IMG/M metagenome (GOLD analysis project Ga0207702, IMG submission 184302) | Corn rhizosphere microbial communities from Kellogg Biological Station, Michigan, USA - KBS Corn C6-2 (SPAdes) (version 2) | ecosystem: Host-associated > Plants > Roots > Rhizosphere > Soil ...
AGTTCGTTGTCGCCATTCGTGTCGCACTTGCTGAAGTTCGCCGACAGGTACGGATTCTTGCGCACGTCGCCCGCCGTGAGGTGACCCTTGTGCGTCGTATCGAGCGTGTTGAAGATTTGGGTCGAGTTCGAGCTGCCGTTGAGGGCGAGTTCGCTCTGCCCGGTGCCGCTGGTTCCACTCGTGCCGTTGGTGCCGATCGCGCCGGCGGTGCCGGTCGTCGCACTCGTCGACGAGGCGGTCGTCGCGTTCGTACCGGTGGTTCCGGCCGTGCCGGTCGTGCCCGGAGCAGTGCCGTTGTTCGTGCCGGTCGTGGTAGCGGTGCTGCCGGAAATGCCGATCGGCGTCTGGTTCATGTTGGGGTTCGCGCTCGGGTTCGTCGAGCCGGTCGGATTGTTCGTCGTGCTCGCGGTCGGCCCGTTCGGGTTCGTGACCGGCGACGAGGTCGGATTCGGGTTCGGATTCGAATTCGGGTTCGACGGCACGGTCGGGAATGCGCTCGGGTTGCTGGTCGAATTGCCCGTGGTGCCGGTGGCGTTGGTCGTGCTCGTGTTGTTCGTATTGCCGGTGCTGCCGCTCGTCGTCGCGGCGCTGCCGCTGCTGCCGCCGGTCGCGGTCTGTGCGAGCGCGCCGATGCTGAAGGTGGCGGCGCCGATCAAAGCGAGGGTGAGAATTTTTTGACGCATCATGTCGAATCTCCTGTTGGCCTGTGCCGTCGTCCTATCCGTTTGTCCGCGGGCCGTCCCTGGCCGCTTGTCCCGGGTTCACTGCCGCCGGTGCGGCGGCGAGATGGGGGACATCTCGAAGGAGTGCTCGCAACGGCTGTGCCAACGTCAAGAAACGGCGGCATTGCGCCGAGGGCGCGCGCGACGCGGCAACGGCGCGCGCCGACCCGCGCAATTTGCCCTCGCCCGCCGCAGCGCGATTGCAAGTCGCTGGCAGCCGCAAGCGGAAGTTTTTTCCCGCTCAGTGCGCCGGCGCCACCGAACTTCCCGCGTAGTTGCGGACCAGGCCGATACCCTGTGCCGTGAAACCGGCCTGTACCGCGGTCAGCAGGTCGCTGCGCATGTCGCCCATCTCGCCGGGTTTCGTCCAGACCTGCAGCTGCAACACGATGCCCTTGTCGCTGATGTCGCCGATCGCGAGCGAGGGTGCTGGATTTTTCAGGATGCGCGCGTCGGCCGCGATCGCGGTGCGCGCGAGATCGATCGCTTTCTTGAGATCCGCATCGTGCGCCAGCAACAGCGTCATGTCGTTGCGCCGCGACTGGCACTCGCTGTAGTTGAAGATCGGCGCCGCGATCACCTGCCCGTTCATGAACGTCAGTTGGCGGTTGTCCGGCGTGTGCAGGCGCGTCTGGAAGATGAAGATGCCCTCGACCACGCCATCGTGCCCGCCGATGTTGACGGTGTCCCCGACCCGAAAAGGCCGCAGCACGATCAGCACCACGCCGGCGGCAATATGCGACAGCGAGTCTTTCAGCGCCAGACCGATGGCCAGTCCCGCGGCGCCGAGCGTCGTCAATAAGGAGGTGGTCGGGAACCCGCTCAGTTCCAGCGCGCTGACGATCAGCAGCGCCAGGATGGCCACGTACGTGACGTTGCGCAGGAACTCGGCCAGGATCTGGTCGACGTGCGCGCGCAGCAGCAGGCGGCGTTCGAAATTCGCCGCCCATTTGCCGATGCGCAGGCCGAGCGCCACCAGCAGCAGCGCGAACAGGATTTTGAGCGAAAACCAAACGGCGGGCCGGTTGACGATATCGAGCACGACGCCGGCGATGCCGCCGATTCCGTCGGCGTCGATGTGCGAACTCGCCGCTGCCGGAGCGGCTGCGCTCACGCGCGGCGCGCCTCGAGCGCGCGCAGCAGTTCAGCGAGCCAGGCACGGGCGGCCGTCGGCGAAGGCAACGCATGGTTCGCAAGCGTCGCGCGATCGCAGCCGATGCAGACGCTGTGGCCGCCGGCGGCGTTGACCACAGCGAACGCGGCTTCGTCGGCAAAATCGTCGCCGAGGAAAACCGGGCAGCGCTCGCGAAACGGCGCTTCGCGCCGGAACAGGTTCACGGCGTTGCCCTTGTTGCTCAGTGTCGGCTTGAGTTCCTGCACCATGGCGCCGGGTTGAACTTCATACCGTCCCGGGACTTCCGCAGCGATCGCGAACGCGGCGCGCTGGACCGGCTCGGCCAGACGCGGCGCCTCGCGATAGTGCAGCGCGAACGATACGATCTTGTCTTCGACGCGCAGACCCGGCAGTTCGCTCGCCAACGCGAAGCTGCGCCGGCGCACGTGCGCGACATCGGCCGCATCGGGCATCGGTGCACCGTGCACCGTGCCGTCGACGGAGCGTCGCTCGAATCCGTACTGCCCGGCGCAGGCGAGCGGCAACGGCGCAAACAGGCGATCGAGATCGGCCAGCGTGCGGCCGCTGACGATCGCCAGCGCGCCGCCGAGCGTGTGCTGCAGACGTTCGAGCGTCTGCAGCAGTTCCGCGGGAATGCGCACGTTTTCGGGCGCAGCTTCGAAATCGACCAGGCAACCGTCGACGTCGAGGAACAGCGCCCAATCCGGCGCTGCGCGCGCCAGCAGCGCCCGCGCGTCGCGCGGCGCGGGGACCGCCCGCGGCGCGACGCCGGACGCAGTCACTGCATGCACCGGCTCAGCCGGAGGCGCGCTGGTTGGCCGCGTCGTTCTTCTGCTTGGCTGCGGCGACCGCGGAGTCATACTGCGCCTTCGCCTGGTCTTCGCACGCTTTCTTGCCGTCGCCGGCCTGTGCTTCGCAGTTCGCCTTCGCGACGTCGTATGCCGCTTCGGCGCGCGCCTTGTCCAGATCGTACTGCGCATCGGCGATCTTCTTCTGATCGCCGTTCGGCGGCGTGCCCGGCGCGCCGTTGGCGGCACCGTTCGCGTTGTCGACGGTGGCGTCCTTCTTCGCTTCGGCATTCGCCTTTTCGAGTTTCGCCTGCGCGTCGGCGATCTTCTTCTGGCCGTCGGCCTGCGCCTTGGCCACGTCCTCACGCACCTTGGCCGGATCGGGCCCACGGTTGCAGCCGCTCAACGCGGCCGTTGAAAGTGCGGCGGCGACGACCAGGAAACACAGCTTGCGATTGTTCACGTCATTCTCCTTGTGGTGGTGGTGCGACTTCCTGCTGTGGCGGACCGCGACCAGCGCGGCGCGCCTTATTCGCGCGGCTTGGCGGGGATGAAGGGCGACACGGGGTCGCTGGCGGGGAACGTTTCCTTCAGCGCCTGATCGAGATTGTCGCTGGTCTTCTTCTTGCGCCGCTCGCGTTGCGCCGGATGCTCGGGACCGCGCGCGAGTTCCGCGTGGCGACCCGGCGGGTCCTTGCGATCGCGTTTCGAGCTCACGTCCGAATGCGGCTGCGCCTTGCGCTGCTGCGACGGATCGGGTTTCGGTTGCGCTTTATCGACCATGTCTTTCTCCTCGTTCCGGCGTCGGCCGGAGCCGCACGCGGCCATTCGCAAGTTGCGTGCCACGACGCAAACGGCGCAACGGCGTGCTCGTGTCCGCTCCGGACTTCTGCAAAACGCGCGACCTTCGCTCGCGTCCGCCTCGATTTGCACGACGCGCGCGGACGATGCGTTTGTATACTCCTATACTCGCGGCCGCCGCGGGCACAGCGCATGCATTCTTCCTGCCGCAACAAGGAGCGAGCATGCCGAACCCAACCACGCTCAAACGCGTCGCGCGCGACAGACGCGCCGGCAAATCCGCCAGCACGCAGGCGGGCGAATTCGTGCGCGAGGAAATTGAACGGATCCGCGCCGGCAAGCACGGCGCGCGCTCGGCGAAACAGGCGATCGCAATCGGTTTATCCAAGGCGCGCCGCGCCGGTGTGGAATTGCCGGTGCCGAAATCGGGCGTCAGCGCGGCGACGCGGCGCAAGGCGAAACAGGACAGCGCCGCGGGCCGTCATCCGCACCCGCCCTCGCGTCGTCGCGCGCGCGCCGCCGAACGTGCTTTGCAACGCGAAAGTTCGAACGCGGCGTCGCATCGCGCGCTATCGCGTCAGGCGCACAACGCGGCGCGCAAGCGCACGCCGGACGAACGCTCCGCGGCCGCACGCAAGGCCGCGCGCACCAAAGGCGCGGCCGAACGCTCCGCCGCGGCGCGCAAGGCGGCGCGTACGCGCGCGCGTCGCTCGGCTTAACGCGCAGGCAACGAATCGCGCGTCGCGCGCTCGCAATTCGCGCCGACGCGAACGGGCCGCCCGTGCAATTTGAGAGCGGACGCGAGCACGGAAAGCCTTGTCGCTCGTGGGTTTGTACGTGTGCATGCAGTGGCACGTCCCTTGCGAACCAGGAATGTATACAACCAGCGTGGCCGCCCCGCCGCACGCCACGCTTCCAGGGAGAACCAATGAATACACGGATGACGTACACCACGACGGGCCCGTCCGCCTGGGCGGCGCGCCGCCTCACCGAGGAGAAGAACATCGACGTTTCCCACCATGCACTGCGCCACGACGACGACGGCGTCGAGTCCGCGTTCGCCGCGGGCGATCAGGCCGCGACGCGCAGCGGCCGTTCCAGTGTCACGAAGTTCCCGAATACCTTTTCGCTGTCCACCAGTTCGCAGGGTGGCGGCTCCGGACGCCTGGTCGTGGTCTCCAATCGCGTCGCCCTGCCGCGCGACGTGCGCGCCGGCGGCCTGGCCTCGGCGCTGAAGGGAGCGCTGGCCGAACAGGGAGGAATCTGGTTCGGCTGGAGTGGAGAAATTTCCGCCCAGCCGCGCTTCGACGTGCAAGCCGACCCGGTGCATCCGATCCGCTATGCGACGCTCGACCTGGAGCCGGAAGACTACGAAGACTACTACGCCGGATTTTCCAACCGCGTGCTGTGGCCCCTGTTCCACTATCGCCTGCACCTGCTCGACTTCCACCGCGAGACGCTGGCCGCGTATCGCCGCGTGAGCGCGAAATTCGCCGAACGTCTCGTGGACTTGCTGGAACCCGACGATACGATCTGGATCCACGACTACCACCTGATCCCGCTCGGCGCAGCACTGCGTTCGCGCGGCGTCAGCGCCCGCATCGGATTCTTCCTGCATACGCCGATGGCGCCACCGGAGCTGCTGCAGTCGCTGCCGCAGCACCGCGATCTGATGTCCTGCTTCAGCGCGTACGATCTGATCGGTTTCCAGACCGACACCGACCGCGACGCGTTCACGGCGTATTGCGAGCGCGAACTGAACGCGCGCGTCGAGCGCGACGGCACGGTGCAGATCGATCGCAGCACGTTCAAGGTCGGTACGTTCCCGGTCAGCATCGACACCGGACACCTGCAGGCGCTCGGCCAGCGTGCCGCGCAGTCGACCGCGGTGAAGCGCCTGCGTGAAAGCCTGGACGACCGCACGCTGCTGGTCGGCGTGGACCGCCTGGACTATTCCAAAGGACTGCCCGAGCGCTTCCATTCGTTCGCGCGCCTGCTCAAGCGCTATCCCGACCTGCAGCGCAGCGTGATGCTGCTGCAGATCGCGCCGCCGAGCCGCGAGGATCTGCCCGAGTATCAGAAGCTGCGCCGCAACCTGGAAAAAATCGCCGGCGCGATCAACAGCGAGTTCGCCGATCCGGATTGGGTACCGATCCGCTACGTCAACAAGAGCTACCAGCACGCGAGCCTCGCTGGCTTCTACCGCTGCGCTCGCGTCGGCGTGGTCACACCCTTCCGCGACGGCATGAACCTGGTGGCGAAGGAATACGTCGCAACGCAGGATCCGGAAGATCCGGGCGTGCTCGTGCTGTCGCGCTTTGCCGGCGCGGCACAGGAATTGACCGAGGCGCTGCTGATCAATCCGTTCGATGGCGAACAAGTGGTCGAAGCGCTGCGCCAGGCATTGACCATGCCGCTCGGCGAACGCAAGCGGCGCTGGCACAACATGATGGAGGTGCTCAAGGCGAACGACGTCACCGCGTGGCGCAAGAGCTTCCTCGCCGCGTTGCGCGAAACCGGCGCCGACGCGCACGCGCCGCGCGCCGACCGCTCGGCACAATCCGGAACCGCCTGACGATGCCAGCCGGGGAGCCTGCCCGCCGCCGTCCCGCTTCACCCGCACCTGCCGCCGCGCCCAAGCGCGCGGCGAGCGCGGCGCCCGCCCTGGTGCTGCGCGATGCGCGCCTGTTCGCGAGTGCCGCCGCGCTGGACGAAACGACACTGCAGCGGGCCGCCGCGCTGGGCTTCAACGGCGCGCTGCTCGGCGGCAGCGCCGGACCGCTGCGTGCGGATGCGCCGCAGCTCGACGCGGTGGCCGCGCTGGCCAGCGCCGCGCGGCGGCAGGCCATGGGTCTGATGCTCGAAATCGACTTGCATCGGCTGGGTGCGGACGCGCTTGTCCAGAGTCACCCACACTGGTTCCGCAGTGACGCGGAAGCGGATTTCCCGCTCGATCCGCGTCGCGATGCGAACGCACGCGAATTCCTGCCGCGCTTCGAACACCCGCCCGCGGCGCAAGAACTGGGCCGTCGTTTCGCCGCGCTGCTGACCCAATGGCTCGAGGCCGGCGCAGCCGGATTCCTGGTGCATTGGCCGCAACGCGTGCCGGCGCCGCTGCTGCGCAGTGTGATCGACGCGGCGAAACGCGCGCGGCCCGACGCGGTCTTTGTCGCCGCCGCGGCGGGCCTGACGCGCCCGCAGCGGCTGGCGCTCGCGCATGCCGGCTTCGATGCGGCGCTGTGCTCGCTGCCGTGGTGGGATTTCCGCGCGCCCTGGTTCGCGGACGAACTCGCCGACTTGCGTGGCATCGGCGATGTGGTCGCGCCGTTCGAGCTGCGGCCGGAAAGTGCGGCCGACGAGCGGGCCCAACGCGCGTTGCAGCGCGCGCTCGCCTTTGCCGCCGCGACCGTGGATGCCTGGCTCTGCCGCCTGCCGGCGCTCGACGATGCGGTACCGAAGCCGCTCGCAGATGCGCTGACGCGGCAGAATCGTCTGATCTCCGGGCGCGGCCGGCGCAACGCGCTGCGCGTGACGAGTGCGCCATGGTCACGCGTCGGCGCCTGGCGCGACGGTGAACACCTGCTGCTGGTCAGCAGCGACCTCGATCATCACCTGACCGTGCCCGAGGCGACGCTCGCCGAGATCGGCAGTGTCGACGCGGATGCGACGCGCCCGCTCGCGCCGGGCGAAGTGCGCTTGCTCACGATCGCACGCGCCGCGCCGGTGGTGCAGGCATCCGGCGACCGGGAACTCAAGGCAGCGATCGCCGCGCCGCGCGTGCAGATCGAAGCGCTGGCGCCAAGTGCGGACGAACCCCGCTTCGCGGTCAAGCGCACGCTCGGCGAAGCGCTCGCGGTCGAAGCCGACGTGTTCGCCGACGGGCATCCGACGCTGAGCGTGCGCTTGCTGTGGCGCGCCGCCGACGAAAACGAATGGCAGGCGGTCCGCATGCGCGCGCTCGGCAACGACCGCTGGCGCGCCGAATTCACGCCGCGTCGCCTGGGCGCCCACGAATTCACGATCGAGGCCGGCCTGGATGAATTTGGCAGCCTGCGTTCGGATCTGGAAAAGAAGCGCCGCGCCGGTCAGCCGGTTGCGCTGGAGATCGAGGAGGCGCGGCAGTTGATCGAACGCGCCGCACGCCGGGCGCCCGAAGCGCTGCGTGGCGCGCTGCGCCGCGTGCTGCATGACCTCGCCAGCGATGCCGATCCCGCCGCACGCCTGTTGTCCCCGGACTGCGCCGAACGAATGGCGCAGGCGCTGCCGCCCGCATTCGCCGCACGCGCGCCGGTGCATCACGTGTTCGTCGAGCGCCGCGCGGCGCGCTTCGCGTCGTGGTACGAATTGTTTCCGCGCTCGCAAGGCAAGCCCGGGCGGCACGGCACGCTGCGCGACGTCGTCGCGCAGTTGCCGCGCATCGCGGCGATGGGCTTCGACGTGCTGTACTTCACGCCGATCCATCCGATCGGCAACGCCCATCGCAAGGGCCGCAACAATTCCTTGCGCGCGGAACCGGGCGATCCCGGCAGTCCGTATGCGATCGGAGCGGCCGAAGGCGGGCACGACGCGGTGCATCCCGAACTCGGCACGCTGGAGGATTTCCGCGCGCTGGTCGACGCCGCGCGCCGCCACGGTATCGAGATCGCGCTCGATTTCGCGGTGCAGTGCTCGCCCGACCACCCGTGGATCGCGCAGCATCCGGAGTGGTTCGCCTGGCGTCCGGACGGCACGCTTCGTTACGCCGAAAATCCGCCGAAAAAATACGAAGACATCGTCAACGTCGATTTCTACGCCAAGGGCTCCAAGCCGGGCCTGTGGCTCGCGCTGCGCGACGTGATCGCATTCTGGATGCGCCAGGGCGTGAAGACGTTCCGCGTCGACAACCCGCACACGAAACCGCTGCCGTTCTGGGAATGGCTGATCGCCGACCTGCGCGCGCGCGATCCGGAGGTGATCTTTCTGTCCGAGGCGTTCACGCGTCCCAAATTGATGTATCGCCTGGCAAAGCTCGGCTTCGCACAGTCGTACACGTATTTCACCTGGCGCAATACACGCGCGGAGCTGACCGCGTACCTCAACGAATTGAACGCGGCGCCGCAACGCGATTTCTTTCGGCCGCATTTCTTCGTCAATACGCCGGACATCAATCCGACCTTCCTGCACCACGCCGGCCGCGCCGGTTTCCTGATCCGTGCCGCGCTCGCGACGACGCTGTCCGGCCTGTGGGGCATGTACAGCGGCTTCGAGCTGTGCGAGTCCGCCGCGCTCGACGGCAAGGAGGAGTACCTGGATTCCGAGAAATACGAGCTACGCGCGCGCGACTGGAACGCGCCGGGCAATATCGCGGCTGAAATCGGCGCGCTCAATCGCCTGCGCCGCGAGAACCCGGCGCTGCAATCGCACCTGGGCGTGACGTTCCACAATTCCAGCAATCCGGCCGTGATCTGGTTCGCGAAGGCCACGCCGACGCGCGACAACGTCGTGCTGGTGGCGGTGAATCTCGACCCGCATGCGGCGCAGGAATCCAGCGTCGAGCTGCCGCTGTGGGAATTCGGCCTCGACGATGGCGGCGCGCTGTGCGCCGAAGACCTGCTCGACGGTCACGCCTTCGACTGGCGCGGCAAGGTGCAGCAGATCCGCCTCGATCCGCGGCAACCGTATCGACTCTGGCGCGTGCGCGCGCCGACGGAGCGCTGAGTCATGGCCGATCACGCCGTACCCCTCGCCGCAGCGCCCACCGCGAACGACCTGCTCTGGTACAAGGACGCGGTCATCTACCAGCTGCACGTGAAGTCGTTCTTCGATTCCAACAACGACGGCATCGGCGATTTCCCCGGCTTGACCTCGCGCCTGGATTACCTGGTCAACCTGGGCGTCAACGCGCTGTGGCTGCTGCCGTTCTACCCGTCGCCGCGCAAGGACGACGGTTACGACATCGCCGACTACCGCGCGGTGCATCCGGACTACGGCACGCTCGACGACGTGCGGCGTTTCATCGCCGAGGCGCATGCGCGCGGGATCCGCGTGATCACCGAACTGGTCATCAATCACACGTCGGACCAGCACGCGTGGTTCCAACGCGCGCGCCGGGCGCCGCCCGGCAGCGAGGAACGCGAGTTCTACGTCTGGTCCGACACCGATCAAAAATATGCCGGCACACGCATCATCTTCTGCGACACCGAGAAATCGAACTGGACCTGGGACCCGGTCGCGAACGCGTATTTCTGGCACCGGTTCTATTCGCACCAGCCGGATCTGAATTTCGACAATCCGCGCGTGCTGCAGGAAGTGCTGAGCGTGATGGAGTTCTGGCTCGATCTCGGCATCGACGGCCTGCGCCTGGACGCGGTGCCGTACCTGCTCGAACGCGAAGGCACCAACAACGAGAACCTGCCCGAGACGCACACGGTGCTGAAACGCATCCGCGCCGCGCTGGATGCGAAATATCCGGGGCGCATGCTGCTCGCGGAAGCGAACCAGTGGCCGGAAGACACGCAGGAATATTTCGGCGCCGGCGACGAATGCCACATGGCGTTCCATTTCCCGCTGATGCCGCGCATGTACATGGCGATCGCGAAAGAGGACCGCTTTCCGATCACCGACATCCTGCGCCAGACGCCGCAGATCCCGCCGAACTGCCAATGGGCGATCTTCCTGCGCAACCACGACGAGCTCACGCTCGAAATGGTCACCGACAAGGAACGCGATTACCTGTGGGAGGTGTACGCCTCCGACCGGCGCGCGCGCATCAATCTCGGCATCCGCCGGCGGCTCGCGCCGCTGTTGGAGCGCGACCGGCGCCGCATGGAACTGATGAACAGCCTTCTGCTGTCGATGCCGGGCACGCCGGTTATCTATTACGGCGACGAAATCGGCATGGGCGACAACATCCACCTCGGCGACCGCGACGGCGTGCGCACCCCGATGCAATGGTCGCCGGACCGCAATGGCGGTTTCTCACGCGCCGATCCGGAATCGCTGGTGCTGCCGGCGATCGGCAATGCGCTGTATGGCTACGGCGCCGTCAATGTCGAGACGCAGTCGCGCGACGCGCATTCGCTGCTGAGCTGGATGCGGCGCATGCTCGCGCTGCGCAGCCAGTACCACGTGTTCGGTCGCGGCACGCTCGAGTTCCTGTATCCCGGCAACCGCAAGGTGCTGGCCTATCTGCGGCGGTCCGAAACGCAGACCGTGCTTTGCGTGGCGAATCTCGCCCGCACGCCGCAAGCGGTCGAACTCGATCTGCGCGCATTCAACGGCCGCGTGCCGGTCGAGATGAGCGGCGGCTCGGCGTTCCCGCCGATCGGCGAACTGACGTACCTGCTGACCCTGCCGCCGTTCGGCTTCTACTGGCTCGAACTGCGCGCCGCGGAAAGCGCGCCGGCCTGGCACCAAGCGCCACCGGAGATGCTGATCGAATACGCGACCCTGGTCCTGCGCCGCGGCACGGCGGAAATCGCGAACGCGCCGCTGCGCGACCAGATCGGGCGCGACATCCTGCCGCAGTACCTGCCGGCGCGGCGCTGGTTCGCGGGCAAGGGGCACGTGTTGAAACGGGCCGAGCTCAGCGTGATCGGCGCGCTCACC
>Ga0207702_10005542_pt1 | contig 11029 bp, 10 predicted proteins | sample KBSCornC62_FD_184302 | JGI IMG/M metagenome (GOLD analysis project Ga0207702, IMG submission 184302) | Corn rhizosphere microbial communities from Kellogg Biological Station, Michigan, USA - KBS Corn C6-2 (SPAdes) (version 2) | ecosystem: Host-associated > Plants > Roots > Rhizosphere > Soil ...
CACCGCGTTTCAAGGATTCCCCGCGGAGTACGTCCCGGCCCCCGCTCGTCGCGAGTGTAGTTGAATGCGTCGGGCGATTCAGGTGGCAAGACGTGGCCAGCCTCGCTGCTGTCGCTGCCCGCGCGGCCTTTGTCCAAGGAGGGCGGATCGCGGCGAGCGCGTGCGAACCGCGGCGTCGGGATGACTTTCGCTTCGTTGCTCCGCCGGAAGCGGCCGGTGGCGATCGCCATGGCTTGCCGCTTTGCATCCCCCGCTGCTGTCGCAGCGACCCCTTCGTTCCGAAGGGGTGATACTCCCGCTACCCGAAGGCACCGGTTCGCCCGCAACATGACCATCGCCACGCGGACACGCGCAGCGTGTTCTGCGATGATCGGGCACTGTTTTCGCCGGGGAAGGATTTCACACGCATGGGTCACGAAAACGCAATCCGCCGCAACGTCGGCGCATGGGCGCTGATGTTCACGGGCCTGGGCTCGATCATCGGCTCGGGCTGGCTGTTCGGCGCGTGGCGCGCGGCGCAACTGGCCGGGCCGGGCGCGATCTGGGCGTGGGTGATCGGCGCGGTGGTGATCCTGTTCATCGCGATCACCTACGCCGAACTCGGCGCGATGTTCCCGGAATCCGGCGGCATGGTGCGCTACGGCCAGTATTCGCACGGCACGCTGGTGGGCTTCATCGCGGCGTGGGCGAACTGGATCGCGATCGCGTCGGTGATTCCGGTAGAAGCGGAAGCGTCGGTGCAGTACATGGCCTCATGGCCTTGGCAGTGGGCGCAGAACCTGTATCACGTGGCACCGGGCGGCTTGGGTGAATTGAGTCCCACCGGCCTCGGGATTTCGGCGCTGCTGGTGATCGGGTATTTCCTGCTCAACTACTGGAGCGTCAACCTTTTCGCCAAGACGAATACCTGGATCACGCTGTACAAGCTGATCGTGCCTGCGTTGACCGCCATCGCGTTGATGGCGACCTCGTGGCATCCGGAGAACTTCCACGTCGGCGCGCACGGCGGACCGCACGCCTACAACGTCTCGGCGATCCTGACCGCGGTCGCGATCAGCGGCATCGTGTTCAGCTTCAACGGCTTCCAGAGCCCGGTGAACCTCGCGGGCGAAGCCAAGAATCCCGGCCGCAACGTGCCGTTCGGCGTGATCGGCTCGATCCTGCTGGCGACCATCGTGTACCTGTTGCTGCAGGTGGCATTCCTCGGGGCGACCGACCCCGTGGTACTCGCCAAGGGCGGCTGGGCTGCGATCGAGCATTCGTCGCCGTTCGCGCAACTGGCGCTGGCGTTGAACCTCAACTGGCTGGCGCTGCTGCTGTATTCCGACGCATTCATCAGTCCATCCGGCACCGGCGCGACCTACACCGCGACCACCGCGCGGATGATCTACGGCATGGAGCGCAACGGCACGTTGCCGAAGATCTTCGGCCGCGTGCATCCGCGCTTCGGCATCCCGCGCCCGGCGATGTGGCTGAACCTGGTGGTCGCCTTCATCTTCCTGTTCTTCTTCCGCGGCTGGGCGACGCTGGCCGAAGTGATCTCGGTCGCGACCATCATTTCGTATTTGACGGGCCCGGTCAGCGTGTCGGTGCTCAGGCGCACCGCACCGGACATCCATCGTCCGCTGCGCATCCCCATGCTGCGCGTGATCGCGGGCCTGGCGTTCGTGTTCGCCACCGAACTCCTGTACTGGGCGCGCTGGCCGCGCACCGGCGAGATCATCCTGCTGATGGTGGTCGCGCTGCCGGTGTGGCTCTGGTACGCGGTGAAGCGTGGCGGCACCGATTTGATGAAGCAGGTGCAAGGTGCGTTGTGGCTGATCTTTTACCTGCCCGCGGTCGCCGCGCTGTCGTGGGGAGGCAGCGACAAATTCGGTGGCCACGATTACATCGCACGCCTCTGGATGTGGATGCTTCACAGCGATGCCCATCCTTCCTACGGACTGGACTTGACCGTCGTCGCGGTGGTTGCGATCGCCTTCTTCGCGTGGGGGCTCGCGTGCGGCTGGAACACGCCGGAAGTGGAAGCGATCAAGATGGAGGCGAACGCGCATCCCGGTGCCGTCATGGTGCCGCCGGATGAAGAAACGGCGGAACGCATGACCGGGCGGTAAACCATCGGGGACCTGCTGCGCCTGGCAGCGTGCGACGGTCCCCAGCGTTTCCGCGACGTCGTGAGTCAGTTCAAAGCGAGAATATCGCCCAGCAAGGCCTGCGCGGTGACCTCCGGCCCGGCGCCCGCGCCCTGGATCACCAGCGGGCTCGTGGCGTAACGCGAGGTCGTGAACGCGAACAGATTGTCGGCACCCTGCAGGTGCGCGGCCGCATGATCGTGCGGCACTCCGGTCAGGCCTACCCGCGCAGTGCCATCAGCGTCGAAGCGGGCGAGGTAGCGCAACACAAGCCCCCGGGACGCAGCGGCGGCATGACGCGCCGCGATCACGGCATCCAGTTCATCGAGGCGATCAAGGAATTCGTCCTGCGACACGTCGCGCAGCGATTCCGGCACCAGGCTCTCGACTTCGACGTGCGCACGTTCGAGCGGAAAGCCCGCCGCGCGCGCAAGGATCAGCAGCTTGCGCGCGACATCCTCGCCGGAAAGATCCGCGCGCGGATCGGGCTCGGTGTAGCCGAGCGCGCAGGCTTCGCGCAGCAGCGTCGAAAATGGTTGTCGGCCATCGTAATGATTGAACAGATATGAAAACGAACCCGAGAACACGCCCTCGATGCGTGTGACCGTGTCACCGCAGGCGTGCAGCCGGCGCAAGGTAGCGAGCGCCGGCAAACCGGCGCCGACGGTCGCGCTGTCACCATAGTCTGCGCTCCGCGCGCACCCTGCTTGCAAGGCGCGCCATCCCGACAGTTCTCCGCCCGCCAGTGCCTTGTTGGCAGTGACGACGTGGCAACCGCGGGCGAGCCATTCGAGATGCCGGGTCGCGAGTTCGGTCGATGCCGTCGCATCGACGATCACCTTGCACAAAGCGCCGTTGGCATTCAGGGCGCGCAACAACACCGCGTCGTCCCGAGCGTCGCCCGCGGCATCCAGGCGATCGCGCAGGCGGCGCTCGGCAAGCGCTGCGGGTTGCGTCTGCTGATAGCGCGAATTGGCCGCGCCCAGCAGCCGCAGGTTCTCGCCTGCGGGCGTGCGCAACAGTTGCAGGAATGCCCCGCCCACCTTGCCGGTTCCGAGCAACACCACGGCAATGTCGCGCCGGGATGCCGCACGCGGACATTCCGCTTCCGCCAGCACCGCGTTCATGCCGGCACCGCCACGCGTTTCCGGGTTGCCCCATCCGCGCGCACCAACGCGGCACGCAGGTGACACGACAAATCGGAAATGTCTTCGATGCCGACGGACAAACGCAGGAGCGTGTCGGAAATGCCGGCCGCGCGCCGCGCTTCCGGCGCCATCGCGGCATGCGTCATGGTGGCCGGATGCGCGACCAGGCTTTCCACTCCACCCAGCGATTCGGCCAGCGTGATGCATTGCAGGCCATCCAGGAAAGCGCGCACGGCATCCTCACCGCCTTCCAGTTCGAAACTCAACATCGCGCCGAAGCCGGATTGCTGGCGCTTCGCCAGTGCGTGCTGCGGATGCGATGCAAGACCTGGATAGAACACGCGCGTGACGACGGGATGCTGGTCCAGCAGTTCGGCCAGCGCGGCGGCGTTTTCCTGATGCACGCGCAGGCGCGCCGACAGCGTGCGCAATCCGCGCAGCGTCAGCCAACTGTCGAACGGCGCGCCGGTGAGGCCGAGGCAATTGCCCCACCACTTCAATTTCTCCGCGACTTCAGGCTCGCGCGCGATCACCGCGCCACCGACGACGTCGCTGTGGCCATTGATGTACTTCGTGGTGGAATGCACGACCACGTCGGCGCCCAGCGTCAGCGGCTGTTGCAGTGCCGGTGACAGGAAAGTGTTGTCGACCACGCACAACGCGCCCACCGCGTGCGCCGCCTGCGCGACATGGCGGATGTCGGTGATGCGCAGCAGCGGGTTCGACGGTGTTTCCACCCACACCAGCGAAGGATTCCCTGCAAGGCCGGCCGCCAGTGCCGCGGGATCGGTGAGGTCGGCAAAGCGCACGCTGAAGCGGCCCTTCTTGGCCCACGCGTCCAGCAGGCGCCAGGTGCCGCCATAGCAATCATGCGCGGCCAGCACCGTGCCGCCCGACGACACCAGTTCCAGCGCCAGCGCGACCGCGGCCATGCCGCTCGACGTCACTACCGTGCCCGCGCCGTGCTCGAGATCACTCAGCGCCTCGGCCAGCAGGTCGCGCGTCGGATTGCCGCTGCGCGAATAATCGTACTCGCGCTTTTCGTTGAAGCCCGCGAACGAATAATTCGTCGACAGGTGCAGCGGCGGCACCACCGCGCCGTGCTGGGTGTCGGTTTCGATGCCGGCGCGCACCGCGCGGGTACCGGGTGCAAGGTTCGTCATGTCGTGCTCCACGTGTCCAGGGCCTCGCGCAGCAACGGCGCCAGGCGTTCGTGTTCTTTCAGGAAGCCGTCGTGGCCATACGGCGTTTCGATCACTTCGAGGCTGGCGGGCGCGCCGAGGTGCTGCTGCAGCACGCACAAGTCCGCGAGCGGCACCAGCCGGTCGCTGGCGAAACCGATCAGCGAGGTCGGCACGCGCACGGCCTTGGGGTCGATGTCGTGCAGGTCGATCGATTCCGAGAGCGCGAGGTAACGACGCGCATCGAAGCGCGCGACAAAGCGCCGGCCGTGGTATTCGAGCCAGCTTTCGACGGGGAGCTGGAAGCGGCCGTCGCGATATTCAGCGCCGCCGGCGAACCGCCGGCCGATTTCCTCGCCGCTGCGGTACGTGATCAGCGCCAGTTGGCGCGCCAGCGACAAGGCTTCATCCTCGCAACCCTGGTCGAGGCCGAGTTTGACGATGCCACGCTGCACCGCGCGTTGTGCGGTCGCATACGGGTGCGGCCGGTGCGCACCGGCCAGCGCGACGAGTTTGCCCAGGCGATCGGTGTGACGGGCCGCGAACGCCAGGCCGACCATCGCGCCGTACGAAGCCCCCACGAAAGCCTCGGCGCGCGCGATGCCCAACGTATCCAGCATCGCCGCCAGCACATCGGCCTGGTCCCCGCTGGAAACCGAAGGCGATTCCAGGTCATCGGCATCCAGCCAGTCGATTGCCAGCACGCGCACATGGTCGAGGTCGATCGCGCGACCGCGGCCGACCAGCGCTTCCCACCATCCGGGCGCGGCGTGCTCGGCGGTCGCGCAGACATTCCGACCGGCCGAAATGCCGCCCTGCACGATCACAGTGGGTGCGCCCGGTGCGCCAGCCCAGAGATAGCGCACTTCGACCTCGGCAGCACCATCGCCGTAACGCGGCGTGACGCGCACGCGGCGCGCGCTGCGCTGGCAGGCGAACGGCGCGTCCACGCGGGGGATGCGCGAGGCCTGTTGCACGAAAGACTCGGTGGTTTCGGGTGCGACGGCAAGACTCATCACGGTTCTCCTTGCAAAGCCCGGACATCGAGTCGTGCGGAGAACCGAAAACGGCCGTCCAATCCCGCGCGTGGCTGGATTTCGCGACTCATCTCTCGGGCGGCGCACTGCGCCTCCGCAGGAGTTGGCACCGTGCGGAACCTTGCGGTCCCGCGGGTTGCCCCGGCTTCCAAGGGCCTGTCCCTCAGCCGGTCTCGATGAGCAATGGGCGCAATCTAGCAACCGCGACACGACGTGTCAATAGCCGTATAGACGTCCATACATACCTGTCCGCAATCATCATTTGATGGCGGCTGACGGTTGGATACGCCCGTGTCGTCGCGCCCATGGCCGTCGCCGAATGCGACCGGCCGCCACGTCATGCGCTTGACAAACCAATTATGTGCATATACACGTATCAAGCGTGCCACCCGATCCTGCCCTTTTCGAGACCACCCGCTGCCTGTGCCTTGCTGCGCGCCGTGCTTCGCGCGCGATCACCCGCGAGTTCGACCAGGCCTTGCGCGCGCACGGCCTGCGCGCGACCCAATTCACGCTGCTGTCCGCACTTCACCTCGGGGGACCCCGGTCCATCGGAGACATCGCCGGAGTGTTGTCGACCGACCGCACCACGCTGACCCGCAACCTGGCCGTCGCCGAGCGGCGCGGCTGGGTGGCGTTGCGGGCCGACCGCGATGATGCACGTTCACGGATCGCGGCCATCACGACCAGGGGCTCGCGCACGCTGGAAGCCGCCCTGCCGGCATGGTGCAACACCCAACAGCGCCTCACCGAAGCGCTCGGCGCGCAGACCGTGGCGAGCCTGCGCAAGCTCGCCGGTGGCCCGTGCATGGTGCCCCTTCCGCAAAATCCATCCGCAAGCCGCAAGAAGAAGATGCCATGAAGCTCTACTGGTTCGACACAGTGAATCCGCGCAAGGCCTGTGCGGTCGCGAAGTACCTGCAATCCCCGGTCGAGTTCGTGCACGTCGACCTCGGTCGCGGCGCGCACAAGCGGCCCGAATACCTGGCGCTGAATCCCAATGGCAAGGTGCCGACCCTGGTCGACGGCACGCGCACGCTCTGGGAGGCCAACGCGATCATGTGCCACCTGGCCGCGTGCGCGGATTCCGACCTGTGGCCGCACGACGATCGCCAGATCGAGGTGATCCGCTGGCTGAGCTGGGATCTCGCGCACTTCTATCGCGCCGGCTCCAGCTTGTATTTCGAATACATCATCAAGCCGCGCTTCGGCCTCGGCGACGTCGATCCGGGCGAGGTGAAACGGGCTACCAAGGAATGGCGGCGTTTTGCAGCGGTTCTGGACGGGCATCTGCACGACCGCCGCTGGTTGGTGGGCGGCGGCATCACCGTTGCTGATTTCGCGGTCGCCTCGGTGTTGCCCTACGCCGAGCGCGCCTCCATTCCGCTGGACGAATTCCCCAACGTGCGGCGCTGGCACGATCGGCTCAACGAACTCGAGGCCTGGCGCGAACCCTACCCCGCGTTGTCCGGAGCGGCCTGAACGCGCGCCGCAAGCGTTTGTCGATTGCGGGCCATCCCATTCGTCATCAAGACGAACATCCCGCAGCAATCGTCGAGGAAACCGCCATGCAACTCGTCAGCTATCTGTTTTTCGACAACCAGGCCGCGCAAGCCTTCGATTTCTACGCCAAATGCCTCGGCGGCAAGGTCTCGATGAAAGTGACCTTCGGCGAAATGCCCGGCAGCGAACGGATGCCGGCGGAAATGCGCAACCTGATCGCCCACGTGCGCCTCGATGTCGGCGACGCCCAGTTGATGGCGTCCGACTGGTGCCCGCCGAACGGGGAGCCTTATCCCGGCATCCGCGGGAACAGGGTGTCGCTGCATGTCGACACACCGGAAGAGGCCGAACGCCTGTTCGCCGCGCTGAGCGACGGCGGCAAGGTGGACATGCCGATCGCCGAGACTTCCTGGGCGCTGCGTTTCGGGATGTTCACCGACCGCTTCGGCGCGAACTGGATGGTCAACTGCAATCGTCCCCAATGAACCGGAGCGCCGTCATGAAACCATTGCCGCCGATCGTTTCGCAACAGGAATGGCAGGCCGCGCAGGAGCGGATGCTCGCGGTGGAAAAGCAGGCGACCCGGGCACGCGACGCATTGGCAGCCGAACGCCGTCGCCAACCGATGGTGCGCATCGAAAAGGATTACCTGTTCGATGGCCCACGCGGCAAGGTGCGCCTGCTTGACCTCTTCGAAGGCCGGCGCCAGTTGCTCGTCTATCACTTCATGTTCGCGCCCGACGTCCACGGCTGGCCGGACGCGGGCTGCCCGGGCTGTTCGATGTTCGCGGACAACCTTGGCCATCCGTCCCATCTGCACGCGCGCGATACGTCGCTCGTGCTGGTGTCGCGCGCGCCGCTGGCGAACATCGAGCGTTTTCGCAAGCGCATGGGATGGGAACGGCCGTGGTACTCGTCGGACGGCAGTGACTTCAATCGCGACATGGGCGCGACCAACGACCAGGGCGAAGTGCCTGGCCTGAGCGTGTTCCTGCGCGACGGCGATGAGGTGTTCCGCACGTACTTTGTCAGCGCGCGCGGACTCGAACCGGTCGGCACCGTGTGGACGTTGCTGGACCTGACGCCCTACGGCCGCCAGGAAACATGGGAAGATTCGCCGGAAGGCTGGCCGCAGGGCGAGCCCTACAAATGGTGGCGCCGGCACGACGAATACGGCACCGATCATCCCGGTCATTGAGACGACTGTCGATTCGAACCCGCGTCGTTCGACGCATTCGCGAGAACGCGCAACTCGCGCCTGTCACGGAGATTCCACGATGCGCCTTGCAGTATTCGCGTTGTTGCTGGCCAGCGGGGTTGCCTCGGCGGCTCCGATCCACTTCACCATCGACCCGGACCACACCTACCCGAGTTTCGCCGCCGATCACATGGGTCTCTCGACCTGGCGCGGCAAGTTCGACCACAGCAGCGGCACGATCACGCTGGATCGCGCGAAGCAGACTGGCAGTGTGCACATCGTCACGCAGGTCTCCAGCATCAACTTCGGCAATCCGGCCCTGAAGCAAGCGGTGCTGCAAGACGTATTCCCGCCGCCGCTGTGCAAGACGCAGTGCACGTTCTTCAACGCCGCGAAATATCCGACCGCGGTGTACGACGGCAAACTGGCCGGCTTCGTAAACGGCGCCCCTACGCGCGTAATTGGCAAGCTGACCCTGCACGGCATCACGCGCCCGCTGGACCTGAAGATCGAACACTTCAAGTGCATCCCGGACTTCGTCGTCAAGCCACGTGAACGTTGCGGCGCGGAAGCCTCGGCCACGTTCAATCGGGCGGACTTCGGCATCGACGCCGGGAAATCGTTCGGCATGGACATGAAAGTGAGCCTGCAGATCCAGGTCGAGGCGGTGCAGGATCCATCGTGACGTTCTACCCGTGCGGATGCCCTGACCAGGCGATACCCTGAAGCCCTTTTGAGTCGAGGAGCATCGTCATGTCCATGCGTCGCACGTTGTTGGCCGGTTGTTTGGCACTGGCACTCGGCTGCCCCTCGCTCGCCGCGGCGGGAACTGCCGCGCAGGCCATGCCGGAAACCATGGCCATGCTGCGCCACGCCATCGCGGCGCAGACGGTGGAAGGCAAGGATCAGGTGCCGGTCTTTGCGCGGTACCTCGCCGGCAAGCTGGAATCGGCCGGTTTCGCCAAGTCCGACATCGAGATCATCCCGGTCGAGCACACCGCCGCGCTGGTGGTGCACTACCGCGGCAGTGACAAGAGCCTGAAGCCGATCCTGCTGTCCGCACACATGGACGTGGTCGCCGCGAACGCGGCCGACTGGAAGCGCGATCCGTTCAGGCTGATCGAGGAAAACGGTTATCTGTACGGCCGAGGCGTGGCCGACATGAAGACCAACGTGATCGCGCTGATCGAAACCTTCATGCGCTTCAAGCGCGAACACTATGTGCCGAAGCGCAGCATGATCATGGTGTTCTCGGGCGACGAGGAGACCGACATGGCCTCGACCCGCGAACTCGCCAGGCGTTACCACGATGCCGAATTCCTGCTCAACGCCGATGCCGGCGGCGGCACCCTGAACGCGCAAGGCAAGCCGGTGGTGTACGAAATCCAGGCCGCCGAAAAGACCTATGCCGATTTCAAGTTGACCGTCACTTCGGCCGGCGGTCATTCCAGCGAACCCGATGTGCCGAAGAACGCGATCTATCGACTGGCCAAGGCGCTCGAGCGCGTGGCCGCGTACCAGTTCCCGGTGCAGCACAGCGAGATCACGCTGGCTTCGTTGAAGGCGACGGGCGAGCACAACACCGGCCCGATTGCCGAGGCGATGCGCGCGTTCGCCGCGAATCCGGAGGACGCCAAGGCCGCCGCGGTGCTTTCGGCCGATCCGGCCTACGTCGGCCAGATCCGCACCACCTGCGTGGCCACGATGCTGGATGGCGGACATGCGTTGAACGCGCTGCCGCAGCGTGCCGATGCCAACATCAACTGCCGCATCTTTCCCGGCACGCACATTGCGTCGGTGCAGGCAACGCTCGCGAAGGTGATCGACGACCCGAGCGTCAAGATCACGGTGCGCCCGCCACCGCCTGTGGAAAGCCCGGCATCGCCGTTGCGCAAGGACGTAGTGGATGCCGTCAGCGCCGTCGTGCATCAGCGCTATCCCGGCCTCGACATCGTTCCGGGCATGTCGGCCGGCGCGTCGGACAGCATGTATTTCCGCAATGCCGGCGTGCCGAGCTACGGCGTCGATCCGAGCTTTTCCAAGCCCAACGACACCTTCGCACACGGGCTGAATGAAAAGCTGCTGGCGTCGAATGTGCCGTGGGCGCTGGAGTTCTGGCACACGCTGTTGACGAAACTCAGCCGGTGACGCGCCTTGGGCGGACCTCCGGGTCCCGCTAGAATGGCGGGTTTGCGCTTTTCGCGAACCCGCTTTCCATGTCCGACCACGCCACCGAAACCCGACGCCGCCGCACCTTCGCGATCATCTCGCACCCGGACGCCGGCAAGACCACGTTGACCGAAAAGCTGCTGCTGTTCGGCGGTGCGATCCAGATGGCCGGTGCGGTGAAGTCGCGCAAGTCCGCGCGCCATGCGACGTCCGACTGGATGGCGATGGAGAAGGAGCGCGGCATTTCGGTGACCAGCTCGGTGATGCAGTTTCCGTACGAGGGGCGCATCGTCAACCTCCTGGACACACCGGGCCATGCCGACTTTTCCGAAGACACCTACCGCGTGCTGACCGCGGTCGATTCGGCGCTGATGGTGATCGACTGCGCCAAGGGCGTCGAGGAACGCACCATCAAGTTGATGGAGGTGTGCCGGCTGCGCACCACGCCGATCATGACCTTCATCAACAAGCTCGACCGCGAGGGCCGCTCGCCGATCGAGCTGCTGGATGAAGTCGAAAGCGTGTTGAAGATCCAGTGCGCGCCGGTGACCTGGCCGATCGGGATGGGCAAGCGCCTCAAGGGCGTGTATCACCTGCTCGACGACGAGGTGCACCTGTACGAGTCGGGACGCAACTTCACGCGCCAGGACTCGACGATCCT
>Ga0207702_10005543_pt1 | contig 11028 bp, 10 predicted proteins | sample KBSCornC62_FD_184302 | JGI IMG/M metagenome (GOLD analysis project Ga0207702, IMG submission 184302) | Corn rhizosphere microbial communities from Kellogg Biological Station, Michigan, USA - KBS Corn C6-2 (SPAdes) (version 2) | ecosystem: Host-associated > Plants > Roots > Rhizosphere > Soil ...
CATCGAACAAAATACCCTCAATTTTAACGCTGATACGGGCGAAACATCAGTTTTGCGTTCAAAAGAGATGGCGAATGATTATCGTTATTTTCCAGAGCCTGATTTGCAACCCCTGGTCCTTTCGGCCGCTTATGTCGAAAAGATACGTAAGGACCTCCCGGCGCTGCCAAATCAGCTTTATGAAAAGTATATATCTAGCCTGGGGCTGCCGGTGTACGACGCCTCGGTTATAACTGCCGATAAGGAAACCGCGGGATACTTTGAGGAGATAATTGGCCATACCACAAATTACAAAGCGGCTGCAAACTGGCTGATGGGTGCCGTAAAATCGTATCTGAACGAAAATGGCATATCCATTACAGAGTTTGGTATCAGTCCGGGTAATTTAGCCGCCCTGATAGCGTTGATTGATAACGGCAAGGTAAATAATTCGGTAGCGGCTCAAAAGCTGTTTCCGGCTATGTTAAAAGAGCCGGCCAAATCGCCGGAAGAGCTCGCAAAGGAATTAAACTTGCTGATCAGCGCCGATACCGACGATGTGTACCAGTTCATTAGTGAGGCCATCGCCAAATACCCGGATAAGGTGAAGGAATACCAAAAAGGCAAAAAAGGAGTTTTGGGCCTGTTTATGGGCGAGATCATGAAACGCTCTAAAGGGAAGATCGATCCGCAAAAAACCAATCAGTTACTGATCAAAGAATTAGAATCTAAATAATAGATATGAGATTTGAGATATGAGATTTGAGAATTACAAAGGCCGCAAGCAATTATCTCACATCTCACATCTCATATCTCACATCTTATATCTCAAATCTCAAATTGATGAAACGTATTATTTATTGTTTTGCAGCTGTATCGCTGATAATACTGAGCTCTTGTAGCGACAACTCCAAATTCACCCTGTCGGGTACTATTACCAATCCTGGAGCCATAAAAAAAGTGTACCTGTGGAGAGCTGACAGCAGCGCTGTTACCAAAGTGGACTCAACTAACCTGAGCCAGGACGGCAAGTTTGCGTTTAAATATGCTGCTCCGTATGCAAACCTTTTTAGCTTGCGTGTTGGCGAAACCATGTTCGACCTGATTGCCAAAAACGGCGATAACATTGAATTCAGCACCAATTTAACTGACCCCAAGCATGCCTATGATATTAAAGGGTCGGAAGAATCGCAGAAAATAAAGGAATACAACGCCGTTACAAATGTGTATCATGAAAAGATCGGCAAGATCGTTGCTGAATACCGCTCCAAAGCGCAGCAGGCTGGTAAGGAGAGTGATGAATTGATTAATACTTACCGCCCTTTGATGTTGCAGCAAGTTGACTCAATGAGCATGGCGACTTTAAAATTTGTAAACGCGAATCCGCATTCCCTGGCTTCTTTCTACGCTATGGTGGCATTAGAGCCGATGAAATATGAGCAGCAAATGGTAGCCTACGCGCATACTATAAAAGACGACTTTAAAGGAAATCCGGCTGTGGAGCATTTTATAAAGGCGATGACGGTTGCTGAGCCAATATCCGTTGGACATAAAGCGCCCGAGTTCACTACAGTTGGACTTGACGGCAAGCCGGTAAAACTATCTGATTACAAAGGCAAATATGTATTGCTTGATTTTTGGGCATCGTGGTGCGGCCCTTGCCGCAATGAAAACCCAAATGTGGTTAAGCAGTATAAAATATACAAAGACAAGGGGTTGAATATCCTGGGCATTTCGCTGGATACAAAGAAGCAGGATTGGGAAGCGGCCATAAAACAGGATGGATTAGCCTGGCAGCATGCCTCCGATCTGAAGAATTTTGACGGCCCTACCGAGAAGCTATATCATATCGAAGCCATACCTTCCAACTTTATGATCGACCCTAATGGAAACATCATAGCGAAAAACATCACTGGTGCCGATCTTGAAGATTTTTTAAAGAAAACGTTTAGCAAGCCTCAATAATAGGTTAAGAAAAGGTAACACTTAACAATTTGTTAATATTTCATTAACTATTTGCTTTTCTAAAGCTTATACATTTATGCAAAATTTTTATCATGAGCACATCTGCTAAGCAAAAGATTCTTATTGTTGATGACGAACCGGACATTTTAGAGCTGATCGAGTATAATTTAAAGAAGGAAGGTTACCAGGTTTATACCGCCAGGAACGGCCAGGAAGCTGTTTCAGAAGCGAAAAAGGTATTACCTGACCTGATTGTCCTCGATATTATGATGCCTAAAATGGATGGTATCGAAGCATGCCGTATCATGCGTACCATGCCCGAATTTAAGAACACATTTATGGTGTTTTTAACTGCCCGCAGCGAGGAATATTCTGAAATAGCAGGTTTCAATGTCGGCGCCGATGACTACATCGCTAAGCCGATAAAGCCAAGGGCATTGGTAAGCCGCATCAATGCTATTCTGCGCAGAAATGCACCTGCCGAGGAAGTAACCGATAACAAGCTGGAGATAGGTGGCCTGACGATCGATCGCGAGGCATATCTTGTTTTCCAGAAAGGCGAAAAAGTGGTTCTGGCGAAAAAGGAATTCGAGTTACTGTATTTGCTGGCATCTAAACCCGGCAAAGTTTATACCCGCGAAGTGATCCTGAAAAACATCTGGGAAGACTCTGTGGTAGTTACTAACCGTACCATAGATGTACATATCCGCAAACTGCGCGAAAAATTGGGAGACGATATCGTATCCACCGTCAAAGGTGTAGGATATAAGTTTGAATCATAAAAGAAGGCCCTGAATAAGGGCCTCTTCATTGCTACAGGCTTTTACTTTGCAGCAGCCTTTTTCCGGGTTGACGTTTTAGCAGAGACAGCCTTTTTTGCGGACGCCGCTTTGGCAGTAATGGTTTTAGCTTTAGTGTCTGCCTTGGCTTTCACTTCGGCAACAGCTTTTTTCGCTTTAACGTTTTCCTGTTTGGCTTCCGCTTTTATCGCTTCGACTTTGTTTGACGCTTCGGTTTTAACTTTAGCGACTGCTTTTTTTGCCTTTGTTTCGGCTTCGTCCGCTTTAGCGGAGACATTTTTCTTAGCGGCAGTCGTTTTATGTGCCATTGTTTTTTTGTGCTCTGCCGATTTATGTGTCAGATGATCGACTGCATCGACAGTTTTGTCTTTCACATCTTCGGCGGTATCTTTTGTTCCTTCCCAAAGATGCTCAATTGTTTCTTTTACCTTCTCGAAAAATCCCTTTTCTTCAGGTTCGGTTGATTCTGTGTTCATGTTTTGTAGTTAGACAGATGTTGTTTTTCAACACATTAACCCACCACGACCTGATATTGTTTGCTGAAAGACGCTCAATTGGCTGATGTGAGGATTTAAATGTTCTAATATCAAATTCTTTTAGCTGCAAAGTGCTTAGCATATTAGTGTGTTATGTGGTTGGTGTTATTTGTTGTATTTCAATGTTTTATGTAATGAAAAGTGTTGCAAAATGCCAACATGAAATCGTATATTGCTGTATTAACCATCACAAAGTGAAAAGTACCGTACCTTATCTCTTGCTGCCGATCTTATTACTCTGTTCGTGCAAAAAAGAGCATTCGAAAAATAATGGTCCCGAGCCCAGGACTTACAAGATAAGTTATAATGTTTCGGGATTTACCCAGCAAATAATCGGTTCCGCCGGACACAAACAAGTCAACAGTTTGCAGACCAATTCGGTAACAGGCTTAGCCGCCTCATCTGATTTTCTGTACTATCGGCTTTACGACTATACAACCGGTAATATGGTACACCAGGTGAACCAGGATTCGAGCATGGCCAATTTTGGGAGTGTGGACGATTATCTCCCCGCGGGGAAATATATAGCGGCGTTTGTTGCCGCTAAGCCCGGAGTAGCCGTAAATACAGCAGCGCTAAGCAATGGCGCTGCAATTGGCTTTTTGCCTTCACAAACATCCTGGTCGGATACTTTTTTTCAGCAGGATACACTTACCGTTTCAGGAAGCGACGTAAACCAAAATATAAGCCTGCAACGTATCGTAGGCCAGTTAACAATCAAATTGTTGGATATATTTCCTGCCGCGGCCAGCAAAGTAACCATTTTTGTAAGTCAGGAATCTAACGGGTTTTCCCTCGCTACAGCGACAGCAACGGGTACTACCACATTAACTTTTAATGATCCTGTTCCTGACGCATTGAAAACTACGGCAGGCTATAAACGAAGTTTTTTTATGATGAACAACACGGCCCAGTTTACGGTGACAATAACCTGTTATGATGCAAATAATGGAATACTCGCACAAAGCGCAATACCCAATGTAAGCATATCCAGGAACACCCAAACCATATTAACCGGCAATTTATTTGCAACAGGCGCCAGCTTCAATGTTGGCCTTAACCTGCCATTCGACCCTAACCAAATCACCGTACAATTTTAATATGTGAGAGCTATGAGAAAGATATCACTACTTATTTTAATTAGCGCCGCGATCATTTCCTGCAAGAAGGAACACAAACCTGTGCAACGGGTGTCATCTACGCACCCGGTAATATTTAAGGTTGGCTTTTCTCAAACTACCCAGGCTATTAACAGTGGTAAGCTGGTTGCCAACTCACTTAACATAAACAGCACTCCTGATACCTCGCTAACTAATCATATTAATATTATATACTACACAGTTTCTGATTCGGCGGGCAACATACTCCATAATGTTTACCAGACGTCGGGCGATACGGCTTTCGGCCGTTATACCGACAACCTCCATCCCGGAAAATATACGGTAGCTATTTCCGCCGGAACCAATATAGGGGTCTCCGGCGGGGCGACTGGCTTATTGAATGATGCCTTTATATATGGACCAGGAGGGGTTAATTCCAGCCAGGGATTTGTGTCTGATGTATTTTTCAAACGCATATCAGTTACTGTCGGAAACAGCACTGTTACCACAAGTGTTGCGCTAAACCGACTCACATCGAGGCTTATAGTCAACATAAATGACGCTATTCCGGTTAATTCCAATTATGCCACAATTACCATTTCTAATGTGGCGAGCCGGTATTATGTTGGTAACGATCGCATCATAAATGTTAACGGTGGCGGCAATAATGGAGGCACTTATAACTATGCCATACCGGCATCTGCAGCGGGAACCTTAAATTATCGCATTGTTACAAATTTTATGTATCTGGCCGACTTCGACGTTGGCATTGAAATCGGTCAAACTACCAACCAGACAACCACGGTTTACGGCTCTAAAACGGTGCCCGCTGTAACGGCCGCGCCCAATAAGATCACACTATTATCCGGAAATCTATTCGGTGGTACCGGCACGACTTCCACAAGCGGTTTCCAGGTTGCTACTGATACATCATGGAACACGCCGATAGTCAAAACCTTTTAACCGGGCGATAAGTTTTTCCAACCGTTCAGTTGGTTCATTTTACTCATTTTTCCCGCCTCGTATTTAGCAAAAATCTACTCTATATAACTTGTGCTACATGGTTGGTTGTCAATTTATTGTGCATGATAAATTAAAATAGAGATTTGAATGTAACTTCCGGTTACAAACAGCATAAAGGCATGAGAATTGTAACTAACAATTTCGGTTACCGGCTTCTCTTTATGCTGCTGGTCGCCGCCTCGTCTCTCCGAATTAATTTAATCCGCCTGGCGGCTAATCGGAAAATGCTTATTGTCGACGGCAACTAAAACAACGGTAAAGCTCCGTTGTTCTGTTTGATAACGTACTCCTCCCCATTACCAATTTCTAACTTATTTAACCTTGTATGCCTATGAAAAAAGGCTTACTATCTCGATCTGCGATCTTATTGCTTTTGGTTGATTATAAAAAGGACCATTCGTTGATAACCGAAAAAATTAATAATCAAATTTAGAAACCGGGGAATGTATCAGTGTTTTCCCCATTAAATCGTCAGATATGAAAAGTGTATCACTACTATTAGTTCCGGCGTTCCTTGCCCTGATTTTCTTTTCGTGTAAAAAGGAAAGGTCAGCAGCGCCTGGCAGCCCAAAGTTATACAAGGTGACTTTCAGGGCGAGCTCAAGCTTTTCTCAAACCGTCAATAACACGGGTGGAAAACAACAAGTTAATGCACTCGCGGTCAGTTCGGATACCGTGCCAATTTCCGGTTACAGCTCGGTATTTCGCGCGAACATCGTTAACTCAAGTAATGTAACTATCCGGCAATATCTTCAGAATTTGAATAAAGATTCCAATTTTGGAACCATTGTCGATTCGCTGCCTGCCGGAACTTATACGGTAATCATGGCGGCGGGCCAGGGTGGAATGTACATGACACCGCGGGGCGCTCAGCAGATTGTGTACTATCAGCCACAACCGCCGGCCGCGCCGTTTGGTGTTTGGAATGATACTTTTGTCAAAACTTTCCAAATAACGGTTACAAACGGTCCTGTTAACCAGCAAGTTGTTTTGGCAAGGGTAAATGCTAAACTTGAAGTTGATTTTAAGGATGTTATTCCTGCAAATGCATCCAGAGTAACAATGAACCTCAATCAGGACGATTTTCAATATCAGGCCCAGGCAGGGACGCCTGTAACGCCGGATACGATCACCTATTCATTCCCCGTGCCTGCATCGGCCATCGGAACCAATACCTTCAGTATTTCGCACCTGGGGCTGAATACGGCAACCCCCTTTACCGTAATATTAACCGCTTATAACAGTTCAAATGCGGTTATAGCAACGCACACGGTAACTAATGTGACCTTTCATGCAAACCAGCGAACGATATTGACTGGTAATTTTTCTAATCAGGCAACTGCCTCCAATCCCGGATTCAGCATAACAGTAGATCCTAATTGGGGAACGCCTTCAGTAGTTCATTATTGACTCATCCATAAATACGTACGAACATGAAAAAGCAAATTCTTATACTAATGGCAATTATCGCCGTTTTTTCTGCGTGCAAAAAGGACGCTGTCAATACTGGAAAAAACGGAAAGGGTACGGTCCCCGTTACATTCAATATAGGGTACTCGCAGTCCACTGGAGGATATGGCGTTTCCAATAACGGCAGTAGATTGGGTGCTCATGCGCTGGCCTCGGTCGACCCTGTTTTGGCCGCAAATGCTAAAACTTTATATATCGCTATCTACCAGTCCGATGGTACAAGGCTGTACCTTACAAAACAACTTTCGACAGACACTGTATTTGGCAAGGCCCAATATAACTTGCCGCCCGGAACCTATACAGTAGTGTTTGCCGCAGGACAGAATAATTTCTTTTACAGCGGAACTGCTCTTGCTAATGACAACCTGGTATATTCCGCGCCACTTAGCGGCGGTGGTACTGATAACAGCTGGCAGGATACGTTTTTCCTGAAAGAATCGCTTACGGTTACCAGCACCGGCATTAATCAAAGCGTAACACTCCCGCGGATCGACTCGCAAGTAATCGTCGACATCGAAGATGCTGTACCTTCCAATGTGAAGTTCATACAAGTGGTTGCGAATGATAACTCTTTTACTACAGGATATCCTACTTTTACCATAAATACGGCTACGCCTACGGGGAATACCGGTACTGTTATTGCACACAGCTCGCTTACGACACCGATCACTACAGGTGGTAAAAACACCAAATTCGCTTTTATTTTATTGAACTCCAGTAAAACCTATATTGTTCAGATCACAGCTGCTGACCAATTACCGGTTGGGGGATATAACGGCACCATATCGGGGCAACAGATAGCATATGCCCGGGTTGGCGGAGTCGCTATTCAAGCCGGTCACCAAACGATGTTAAATGGCCAGCTATTTGGCGGCAATGGCATGACGAATACCGGCGGGTTCCAGGTAACGCTTGATCCGGTATGGGATCCGAATACAACGACAATACCGTTTCAATAACAGGAGGGACTCCCGGTTCGCTTTTAAACCGTATCTTTGCCGGTCATGAAGTTTCCGAAGTTTGCTGACCTGATATTGTTTGAGGATGATGATGTGATTGTAGTAAATAAACCGCCTTTCCTTAGTTCATTAGACGAAAGGGAAGGCGGTGATGTTAATTTACTGCGCCTTGCCAAAGCCTATTCTGATGATGCCCAAATATGCCACCGGCTGGATAAGGAAACCTCCGGCGCGCTGATCATCGCCAAAAATCCGGAAGCCTACCGCAACGTTTCCATGCAGTTCGAAAAACGCAAGGTTAAAAAGGTGTACCATGCGATTATTGATGGTACGCATGTGTTTGATAACCTGAAGGTTGATTTGCCTATCCTCAATTCTGGCAGAGGCAATGTTTCCATCAGCAGGCAGGAGGGAAAACTGGCTGAGACCTGGTTTCAGTCGTTACGCTATTTTAAACATTATACACTTGTTGAATGCCGGCCTGTGACGGGGCGCATGCACCAAATACGCATCCACCTGGCAACTCAGCGTGCATCTATAGCGGGTGATGAAATGTATAAAGGCAAGCCTGTGTATTTATCCGCGCTTAAACGCAAGTATCATTTGGGAAAAGATCAGGAAGAGCAGCCCATTATGAAGCGTTTTGCCCTGCACGCTTACGAAGTTACTTTTAAATTGATGAATGGGGAAGATATTACCATTCACGCGCCTTATCCCAAAGATTTTGAAACACTACTGAAGCTGCTTGAAAAATTCGATAGCTAAAAATTAACCATTAATTATAATAGCAGCTCAATTATTGCTGACAGGTTGTATTTTTACAGTTACAATACGACCTATATGATCAACCCTGCCCGTTATTTTGCCATTGCTTTAACTTTGGTCTGTACTTGCCAATTAGCCACTTATGCGCAACCGGTTAGATTGGATAGCCTGCAAAAAATATTGCAGATCCAGGATACTTACGCGAAAGAGAAGACATTGATCAATTATCTCAAAAGCGGTTTCAATTTAGTCCCGTTAAAGGAATTCCAACAGGAAAAAAACGAGGTAGATAAGGCATTACAACAATACAGTGCCAGCAATGCTTTACCAATATCTTTGTTTATCGAAAGCATATACCAGGCCCGGATATCCCATTTTAATGAAGCGGAAAACAACCTGCTAAATGCCATCGTACTCACAAAGAAACAGCCGGATCATTATTTATATTACATGTTTTTTACGCACCTGGCTTTTGTGCAACTATCAAAAGGCGACATTATTGAAACGATGTCCAGCTACAGGCTCGCCAAAAAAGAGGCGATAATCCTTAAAGACCCTTACCTGCAGGTACTGATCGACATTAATATTTCTGATATATGTTATAGAAATAACTTTCTTAAGCAATCGCTCTTTTATTTGGACCAGGCGCAGGGTTTGATTGTTCAAAATAATATCAGGGAACACCGCTTGATCAATGTGATTTATTACAATAAGGCTGAAACCTTTTACAGGATGGCGAGGCTTGATTCCCTTGCGGTTTATAGTAAAAAACTGGAGGCAGCGCCGGTAAAAACAGAAAATTGGTTTACACTTTCCAAAAGGACAGATTATTATCAATTGATGCTGCAACACAGATATGAGGACGCCATCAGGCTTATTGCCAGCTTGCAAAAGAATCCGTCCTTTGTTTTTGAAGATTTTGATGGTCAGAGTTTTGCCAGCGCATATTTTAACGCCGGGCAACCAGATTCTGCGAAAAAGATTATCGATAAGTTAATAGCTAATAACCAGGTTATTCATTTCGAAATATTGCCGCAACTGTACCAGATGTTGGGTGATATAGCATTAAAGACAAATCAATATGGTCCGGCTACGCTTTATTACCGTATGGCGTTGCGACAATTGGACGACCGGATCAAAGGATTGAGCCAGGCCGGCAGTGTATCGACCCAAATGAGAGTTGACGAGATGGAGGATAGTTACGGGCAGCGTGACGAGGCATATAAAAGAGAACGTATGTGGCTTTGGTTTGCGGTTGTTGGCGCCCTGTTGACGACTGCTATTTTTGTAATGGTGTACCGGAACGCCAAACAGAAGAGGTACTACGAAAAGCTTTTATTTGCCGCTCAGAAGAAAGAACTTGCATCTTTTAACTCCCACGAGGTTAGGAGACATCTTTCGAATATTTTGGGAATGATAGATGCTCTTAAGGGTAGTGAAAATAAACATGAGGACTATCAGCAACTGGAGGGGCACCTTTTTTACTCGGCCGAACAATTGGACAACGCGATAAGAGACATATCACAAAAGCTTGATAGTTGATAGGAGCAGGGGGATGCTAACGCCCGAACATTTTGTCGTTAAATGCCCCAGACTGCCCCCTGGGTATGGTAAGCGAATGCCACTGATCGTTAGTCAGCATTTTCCCGATAAAAACAATTTGCCCGATATGGTAGGGGTAATGAGCCAACTGCCGGTTAATAGCTTCTTCAACACTATGCTCTTCTGCACGTATGCGAACGATTTTGCCGAGGTCATCTTTGGTCAGCTGGGTGATCGCATCAAGCAGGCACTGCCAGCCTTCATTCCATTTGGCCAAAAGCTCTTCTCGTGTTTTGATCACTGCTTCGAACTCGGTATCCCGGTTGCGCCAGCCTTTTTCACCGTCTGAGGTAAGAAAATCTGTAAATCTCGAAAGCATATTGCCGTGCAAGTGCTGCACAATCATGGCAATGCTATTACTCCCGGCATTGTATTGCCAAAAGAGGTGTTCATCGGTCAACTGATCAAATGTTTTTTCGCCAAGCCGTTTATAGTAGCCAAACTGCTGGATGGCACTTTCAAGATAGTTTTGAGCCGTTTTCATGCTCAAAATTACTCTTTCTCAAATAGCAAAAAGTGTTGTATGGGTAAAAATTCACCGTCTTCTGCCAATTTGAAACCATTGGCCTTAAGCTCTTTGGTTACCTGTTTAACGCTCATTTTGTGCAGTTCTTTGATTTCCACTTTTGGGTCCTCGGCGCTGTATTCAATCAGCAGCAACTTGCCGTGAGGTTTGAGCGATCTTTTGATGCTTTGAAGCATTTCGTGCGGATAAGTTAACTCGTGGTAAACATCCACCATCATGGCCAGGTCGAGACTGTTTTGGGGCAACTCAGGCGAATCCTCTTTGCCTTTGATCACGGTAACATTCTTCGCGTCGAGTTGCCCT
>Ga0207702_10005544_pt1 | contig 11028 bp, 5 predicted proteins | sample KBSCornC62_FD_184302 | JGI IMG/M metagenome (GOLD analysis project Ga0207702, IMG submission 184302) | Corn rhizosphere microbial communities from Kellogg Biological Station, Michigan, USA - KBS Corn C6-2 (SPAdes) (version 2) | ecosystem: Host-associated > Plants > Roots > Rhizosphere > Soil ...
CGGCGAGTGCGTCGACCGCATGCTGCGCGACCGCCGCGCGCGCGCACGCGACGCCTAGCGCGCCGCGCTCGATGCGCGGTTTCCGATCAGCGCGCTGCGTCGCGCGCGAGCGTCGCGAAGCGATGCACGGTCGTGCTGCTGAACGTCTCGCCGGGGCGCAGCACCGTCGAGGGGAAGTCGGGGCGGTTGGGCGAATCGGGAAAGTGCTGGGTCTCGAGACAGACGCCGTCGCTCTGCCGGAACGTCCGCCCTTCGCTGCCGACGAGGCGGCCGTCGAGCTGGTTGCCGGCGTAGCACTGGACGCCGGGCTCGGTCGTCTCGATCTCGAGGACGCGGCCGCTGGCCGGGTCGTCGAGGCGCGCCGCGCGCCTCAGCGGCGTGGCTGCCCCGTCGTCGTCGAGGATCCAGTTGTGGTCGTAGCCGCGCGCGCGCAGCAGCTGCTCGGCACCGTCACGGATGCGCTCGCCGATGGCGCGCGGCATGCGGAAGTCGAACGGCGTGCCGGCGACCTCGGCGATGCGCGTCGGGATCAGCGCGGCGTCGATCTCGGTGAAGCGCCTCGCGTGCAGCGTCAGGACGTGGTCGAGGATGCTGCCGCCGCAGGCCAGGTTGAAATAGCTGTGGTTGGTGAGGTTGACCACCGTCGCCCGGTCGGACGTCGCGCGGTAGTCGATCCGCCATTCGTTCGCCGCCGTCAGCGTGTAGCGGACGTCGACGCGCAGCCGCCCGGGGTAGCCCTGGTCGCCGTCTTCGCTCGTCAGCGCGAGCGCGAGCGAAACGCTGCCGTCGGCGCCGACGCCGAGCGGCTCGACGTCCCAGCAGCGCTTGCCGAAGCCGACCGCGCCACCGTGGAGCGAATTGCTGCCGTCGTTGACGCTCAGCTGGTGCACGGCGCCGTCGAGCGTGAAGCGGCCGCCGGCGATGCGGTTGGCGAAGCGCCCGACGAGCGTGCCGAAGTTCGGATTGCGCTCGAGGTAGTCGGCGAGGTTCGCGAAGCCGAGGACGACGTTGCCGTCGCGGCCGTCGCGGTCGGCGCAGTGCAGCGCCCGCACGATGCCGCCGTAGTCGATCGCGTGCAGGCGCAGGCCGCGACCGTTGTCCAGCACGTGCTCACGGACGATGCGGCCGTCGGGCATGCGGCCGAACTCGCGCGCCGAGATCGTCGGCGGCGCAGGCGGCGGCGCGTCTTCTAGCATCGCTGCGAACGAGGATAGTCGAAGGCGTCGCGCGCGCGTCGCCGTGCCGGCGATCGCCCTGCCGCTTGACGGGCGTCAAGGCACCCTGTCGAGCGCTCCCTATGCTGATCCACGAACGGCCCGTCGGACCGCGATCTGCGAAAGGGATCCACCATGTCGACCAGCTATCAACGCATCCTCGTCCCGATCGACGGCAGCGCGACCGCGACGCGCGGGCTCGACGAGGCGATCCGCCTCTGCCGCGCCACCGGCGGCAGCATGCGCGTCCTCCACGTCATGGACGACCTCGTCTTCATCTCCGGATTCGAAAGCGGCGCGAGCTACGCCAGGGACGTCTATCCGCGGCTGCGCAAGCGCAGCGAGCAGCTCCTCGAAGCCGGCCGCAAGCGAGCCGAGGCTGCGGGGGTGGGCGCCGACAAGGTGCTGGTCGAGTGCTACGCGCGGCGCACCAGCGAGGTGGTCTGCGAGCAGGCGATCGCGTGGCATGCCGACCTCATCGTCGTCGGCACGCACGGCCGCCGCGGCGTGCGCAGGATGATGCTCGGCAGCGACGCCGAGCAGATCGTTCGCGAGGCGCCGGTGCCGGTGCTCGTCGTCCGCGCCCCCGAGTCGGCCGCCGACGCCGCGATCGCCGCCAACGAGGCCGAAGCGGCGACCGCCGCCTGAGCGCGAGTCAGCTCGGCCGCGCCGCAGGCCGCGCGGCGCCGGCGCCGAGCTGCGCGAGAAGCGCCGGCAGCGAGACGTGCGTCGTCAGCACCACCGCCATGCTCTTCGCGCAGCGCGCTGCGATCTCGGCGAACGACGTCCAGCGAAAGTCGTCCATCTCCGGGCGCGTTCGCCCGAAGCGGTCGACGAACGTGCTCGTGCACACGCAGGCCGCGGTGTCGATGCGCTCGATCAGCGCGGCGTGCAGCTCGAGGTCCTTCTGCGGGCGGTAGGCGAACCGACCCAGGGGATGGAGCGCCGCGGGATCGACCGCGATCCCGCACTCCTCGCGCGCTTCGCGCACCGCGGCGGCGACGCTCGATTCGCCGTCGTCGGCAACGCCCTTCGGGATGTCCCAGAAGCGATTGCCGGTCGAGTGACAGAGCAGCAGCTCGGCCGAGTCCGCGAGCAGCAGCACCCCGTGCGTCGTCGTCTTCACGCGCCGTGCGCCGCCGCCGACCGCCCTCAGGCGATCAGTCGCAGGACCTCTTCGTGGTCGACCGGCTTGACGAGGTGGGCGTCGATTCCCGCCGCCGCCGACGCGTCGCGGTCGCTCTTCAGCCCGTAGCCGGTCGTCGCGATGATCCTGGTTCCCTGCATCGAGGGCAACGCGCGCAGGCGACGCGCGACGTCGTAGCCCGACATGTCGGGCAGGCCGACGTCGAGCAGGACCGCCGTGAGCGGCGTCGATGTCGCGATGTCGATCGCCTCGCGACCGGAGAACGCGACGTGCACCTCGCAGCCGCTCGCCTCGAGCAGCTCGACGAGGCTTTCGGCGACGTCGCGGTTGTCGTCGACGACGAGGACGCTCGCCGGCTGCGCGCGCGCAGGCACAGCGACCGCGGACAGCGGCTGCGCGCGGTCGCCGGCGAGCGGCAGCGTGATCGTGAACTTCGCGCCGCGTCCCGGCCCTGCGCTCGACGCGAGCACCGAGCCGCCGTGCAGCTCGACGAGCTTCTTGACCAGCGTCAGGCCGATGCCGAGGCCGCCCTCGGCGCGATCGAGCGCGCGCTCGCCCTGCACGAACGGATCGAAGACGCGCTCGAGCAACGACTCGGACATGCCGATCCCGTTGTCGATGACGTCGAGGCGCACGACCGAGTGGTTGCGCGAGACCTCGACCTCGATCCGACCCTTCGGCGCGGTGTACTTTGCGGCGTTGCTCAGCAGGTTGACGACGACCTGCGTCAGGCGCACGGCGTCGCCCTCGATGAAGACCGGCTGCGGCGCGGGCCGGACCTCGATGTCGTGGCCGTATTGCTCGAAGGTGCTGCGCATCGAGTCCACAGCGACCTGGACCAGCGTGTTGAGCTCGAGCGGCGCGTGTTCGAGCTCGATCTTGCCGGTCGTGATCCGGCTGACGTCCATCAGGTCGTCGACGAGACGGGTCAGGTGCGCGACCTGGCGGCCGATCATGTCGGCGTACTTGGTCGTCTGCTGCTGGCCTTGCGGCAGCTTGAGGATGCTGACGGCGTTCCTGATCGGCGCGAGCGGGTTGCGCAGCTCGTGCGACAGCATCGCGATGAACTCGAGGATGCGCCGCCCTTCGGCCTCGAGCTCGGCGATGCGACGCTGCTCGGTCAGGTCGCGCAGGATGTGGACAAACCCCTTCAGTCGACCGTCGCTGTCGCGGATGGCGCTGATCGCACCATCGGTCCAGACCTCGGTGCCGTCGGCCTTGATCTTCCACGCCTGCGAATGGAACCCGCCGGCGTGCGCCGCCGCCGCCAGCTCTGCCTGCGGCCGGCCGGAATTGCGCTCCTGCGTCGGATAGAGAATCGCGGCGTCGCGGCCGACGATCTCGCTCGGCGCGTAGCCGAGGACCTTGTGCGCAGCCGGGTTCCACGACTCGATCCGGCCGCTCGGGTCGAGCAGGAACATCGCGTGGTCCTTGACGCCATCGACGATGAGGCGAAGCCGCTCCTCGCGCTCGCGCAGCTGCTCCTCGTGGCGCCGGCGCTCGGTGAGGTCGCGCGTCACCTTGGAGTAGCCGAGCAGCGTTCCCGATGCGTCGAGAAGCGGCGAGATGATGACGTTGGCCCAGAAGCGGCTGCCGTCCTTGCGCACGCGCCAGCCCTCGTCCTCGAAGCGGCCGTCGCGCAGCGACCGCCGAAGCTCCTCCTCGGGCCATCCCGATGCGACCGCATCGGGCAGATAGAAGATCGAGAAGTGCTTGCCGATGGCCTCGGCCGCGCTGTACTGCTTGATGAGCTGCGCGCCGTTGTTCCACGACGCGATCACGCCCTCGGGCGTGAGCATGAAGATCGCGTAGTCGCGAACGCTTTCCACCAAGCGGCGGAAGATCTCGGCGTTCGCGCTCAGCGGCTGCGGAACATTGTCGCTCGTGCCCATGTAGCCTGCGATTCTGCCGTTGCCCTGGAAGCCGCGCCCGGCACGGGGATAGGACCGACGCGGTCGCGCGGCCTGCTCACGCCGAGCGCGATGCGGCAAGCTCTCCGCCGGTGGCGTGCGCGTGCAGCCAATCCTGGATGACGCGCAGCAACTCGTCCGGATCGGCGGGCTTCGTGAGGTGGTGGTCGAACCCTGCCTCCATCGCGCGACCGCGGTCGGCAGGCTGCCCGTAGCCCGTGAGCGCGATCAGGCATGCTGCCGACGTCTCGTCGAGCGCGCGCAGTTGCCGCGCGACCGCGTAACCGTCGAGCCGAGGCAGGCCGATGTCGAGGAGGACGACGTGCGGCGCGAACACCGGCGCCGATGCGAGCGCGTCGTGGCCGTCGCCAACCGCCTTGACCTCGTGGCCGGCGAGCTCGAGAAGAACCGCGGTCGCCTGCGCCGCGTCCTGGTTGTCGTCGACGACGAGGATGCGGCACGCCCGCCGCGGCGCCGGCTGCGCGACGACCTGCGGTGTGCGCTCGCCGACCTCGACGAGGCACGGCAGCGTGACGCGAAACTGCGCGCCGGCGCCGACGCCGGCGCTCGTCGCCTCGACATTGCCGTGGTGCATCTCGACGATGCGCTGGACGAGCGTGAGCCCGACGCCGAGGCCGCCCTGCGCGCGATCGAGCGAGCGCTTGCCCTGCTCGAACAGCTCGAACACGTTGGGCAGCAGATCGGCGTCGATGCCCATGCCGTTGTCGCTCACCGTCACGACCGTCTTCGCCTCCGGCGTCGTCGTCAGCGACACGTCGATCGTGCCGCCCTCCTCGGTGTATTTCGCGGCGTTGTTGAGGAGGTTCGCGAGGACCTGCGACAGCCGCGCGAAATCGCCGCGCAGCATCACCGGCGACTCCGGAATCGCCTTGGTCAGCTGGTGCCGGCGCGCGCGGATGAACGGAAGCGCGGTCTCGACCGCGTGCTCGACGACCTCGCGCAGATCGAGCGCGTCGAGCTGGAGCGCGATCTTGCCCTGGTTGATGCGGGCGACGTCGAGCAGATCCTCGACCAGCCGCGTCAGCTGGTCGATCTGCCGCCGCGTGATGTCCATCGCCCACACGACCTTGGGATCTTCGGGCGCGACCTGGCGGATCACTTCGACCGCGGTGCGGATCGGCGCGAGCGGGTTGCGCAATTCGTGCGAGAGCATCGCGAGGAACTCGTCCTTGCGCCGGTTCGATTCCTGCAGCCGCGCTTCGATCCCCCGCCGCTCCTCGATCTCGAGCTGCAGGCTGCGGTAGAGGCGCGCGTTCTCGAGCGCGACCGCCGAGCGCTCGGCGAGCTCGGGCACGATCGTCGGGTCGGCGCCTTCGGTCCAGAGCGCGAGCGCGCCGACGACGCGGCCTGCGGTCACGAGCGGCAGGCGAAGCGGCTCCGTCGCCGGCGCGACCGCGGTCGTTCCGGCGACGAGACCTTCGCGCCACGATGCCAGCTCGTCGCTGCCGAGCTCGCCGGCGCCGCGGCGACGCAACCGCAGCCGGCGGGCAGGAGTCGACTCGCAGTCGAAGACGACGCCGGGCTCGCCCGGGTCGTCGCAGAGCGCGACCGCGGCGCGCACGCCGAACTCGGGGACGAGCAGCTCCATCAGTCGCCGCGCCGCGATCTCAGGGTCCAGCGTCGCGGTGAGCAGCCGGCTCGCGTGCGAGAGGAAGTTCGAGCGCCGCGTGTTCTCCTCGGCAACCTTGCGCGCGCCTTCGGCGGCGGCGAGCGCGACGCGCTCGTTGACGCGGCGGCGCAGCCGCCGCTGCGCGAGGTGCAGGTCGACGAAGACCTTGACCTTCGAGCGCAGGATCTCCGGGACGATCGGCGACAGGATGTAGTCGACCGCGCCGAGCGAGTAGCCGCGGATCGTCTGCAGCTCGTCGGCGTACGAGGTGACGAAGATGATCGGCGTGTTCGCCGAGCGCTTGTACTTGCGGATCAGCGCGGCGGTCTCGAAGCCGTCGATGTCGGGCATGTTGACGTCGAGCAGGATCGCGGCGAACTCCTTCTTCAGGATCTCCTTCAGCGCCTCGGCCCCGGAGTGCGCGCAGACGAGCTCGTGGCCGAGGTTCTCGAGGACCGTCGTGAAGACGAGGAGCTTCTCGGCGAGATCGTCGACGACGAGGATGCTGGCGCGGTCGCCGTCCTCGTCGCCGAGGCCGGCGTCGTCGACGTCGTGGCTCAGCGGCACAGCCACCCTCGCAACACCGCGAGCAGGTGCGTCGCGTCGACCGGCTTCGAGATGTAGTCCCACGCGCCCGCCTCGATGCACTTCTGGCGGTCGCCCTTCATCGCCTTGGCGGTGACGGCGACCATCGGCAGCTCGCGGCCGCGCGGCAGCTTCCTGATCTCCTGCATCGTCGCGATGCCGTCCATCTCCGGCATCATGATGTCCATCAGGACGATGTCGATCGCCGGGTCCGACTGCACGAGTCGGATCGCCTCGCGGCCATTCTCGGCCGAGACGATCTCCATCCCCTCGCCGTCGAGCACGGTCGCGAGCGCGAAGATGTTGCGCATGTCGTCGTCGACGATCAGCGCCTTCTTGCCCTGCAGTGCGCCGCTGGCGCCGAGGACGGCGTCGATCGCCTCGCGCTCGCGCTCGGACATGTGCGACGGGCTGCGGTGCAGCAGGGTCGACGTGTGCGCGAGCACCGACTGCAACGAGTCGGCACGCTGCACCGCGAAGCCGAGGTTCGGCTGCTGCCACGCCTCGGAGCCATTCGGCCCGGCCGCGGCGCGGAGCACGACCGGCAGCTGGCGGACCCCGCCGCGGCGCGCCATCGCGTCGACGACGTCCTCGGGGCCGACGTCGTCGAACGTCGAGTCGATGACGAGGCAGTCGGCGTCGCCGAGCGCGGCACGGATCGAGTCGGCGTCTTCAGCCACGATCGCCTGCACTTCGCCGTCGAGGGCGGCGAGCAGGTCGCTCCTGAGCGGCGTCGGCGGCAGCGCAACGACGAGCTTGCGCGACGGCCGCTCGCAATAGCGCATCAGCTCGCCGATCGCGGCGTCGACGTCGTCCTTCGACTGCAGCGGCTTGGCGATGAAGCCGATCGCCCCCGCCTTCAGCGCGCGCTCGCGGGCATCGTCGGTCGAGACGACGCAGATCGGCATGTGGCGCGTCGCGCTGTCGGCCTTGAGGCGATCGAGGATCCGCCAGCCCTGCATGTCGGGCAGGAAGATGTCGAGCGTGATCGCCGAAGGATGGAACTCGCGTGCCATCGTCAGCGCGGCGGCGCCGGTGTTGCTGACGATGCCCTTGAAGCCCGCCAGCCGCGCCGCGTCGAGCAGCACTTCGGCGAACGCGAGGTCGTTCTCGACGATCAGCAGCACGCGGTCGCCGCTCGCGATCGCGCCGCGGTCGTCGCCGGCGACGTTCGCGAAGTTCTCGCTGTCCGACTCGTAGCGCTTGCCGTACTCGTCGTCGAGCACCGCCATGCCGGTGAAGGGGCCGCGGCGCACCATCGTGGCCACCGGCTCGACGCTGTCCGACGCGGCGGCCGTGCTCTTGGCGACCTCGCCGGTGCGCGGCGGGCGCGCGTTGCGGACCGGGTTGTAGCTCTGCGGCAGATAGAGCGTGAACGTGCTGCCGACGCCGGGCTGGCTCACCAGCTTGATCTCGCCGCCGAGCAGGCGCGCGAGCTCGCGGCTGATCGCGAGGCCGAGGCCGGTGCCGCCGTACTTGCGCGACGTCGATCCGTCGGCCTGCTGGAAGGCCTCGAAGATGATCTGCTGCTTGTCGGGCGAGATGCCGATCCCGGTGTCGATGACCGAGAACGCGATCACCTGCGACGCATGCTCGAGCTCCTCGTTGTCCGACGTCCAGCCGCTCGCAGCGAGCGCGACCTTGAACGAAACGCTGCCCTGGTGGGTGAACTTGAACGCGTTCGACAGCAGGTTCTTGACGATCTGCTGCAGCCGCTTGACGTCGGTGACGAGCGACTTCGGCAGCGGCTGCTCGATCTGGATGCCGAACTCGAGGTGCTTCGATTCGGCGAAGTGGCGGAAGCTCCGCTCGATCGAGCGCTGCAGGTCGTCGATCCGCACCTCGCCGACGTCGACCGCGACCGTTCCCGACTCGATCTTCGAGAGGTCGAGGATGTCGTTGATCAGCATCAGCAGGTCGTTGCCCGACGAGTGGATCGTCTTCGAGAACTCGACCTGGCGGCTGGTGAGGTTGCCCTCCTGGTTCTTGCACAGCTGGTCGGAGAGGATCAGCAGGCTGTTCAGCGGCGTGCGCAGCTCGTGCGACATGTTGGCGAGGAACTCGGACTTGTACTTCGACGTCAGCGCGAGCTGCTCGGCCTTCTCCTCGAGCGCCTGGCGCGCCTGCTCGACCTCGGTGTTCTTGCGCTCGACCTCCTGGTTCTGGTGCGCGAGCAGCCGCGCCTTTTCCTGCAGCTCCTCGTTGGTCTGCTGCAGCTCCTGCTGGCGGCTCTGCAGCTCCTCGGCGAGCGACTGCGACTGCGTCAGCAGGTCCTCGGTGCGCGAGTTCGCCTCGATCGTGTTGATGACGATGCCGATCGACTCGGTCAGCTGGCCGAGAAACGCTTCGTGGACCGGGTTGAAGCGCTGCAGCGAGGCGAGCTCGAGGACGCCGCGCACCTCGCCTTCGAAGACGACCGGCAGGACGAGGACGTCCATCGCAGCGGTCTCGCTCAGGCCGGAAGCGATCCGGAACGCCGCCGAAGGCACGTTGGTGAGGAGGATCCTCTCCTTGTCGATCGCGCACTGGCCGATCAGCCCTTCGCCGAGCTCGACGACCTTGCCGTGCATCTGCTGGCCGCCCGACGCGTAGCTCGCGAGCAGCTTCAACGACGGCTCGTCGTCGGCGGTGCTCAACACGTAGAACTCGGCCTGCTGCGCGCTCACGACCGGCGCGAGCTCGGAGAGGATCAGCTGGCCGACGGTGACGAGGTCCTTCTGGCCCTGCAGCATCCGGCTGAACTTGGCGAGGTTGGTCTTCAGCCAATCCTGCTCGGTGTTCTTCTGCGTCGTGTCCTTGAGGTTGCGGATCATCTCGTTGATCGTGTCTTTCAACGACGCGACCTCGCCCTGCGTCTCGACCGTGATCGATCGCGTCAGGTCGCCCTGCGTCACCGCGGTCGCGACCTCGGCGATCGCGCGCACCTGCGTCGTCAGGTTGGCGGCGAGCTCGTTGACGTTCTCGGTCAGGCCCTTCCACGTTCCCGCCGCGCCAGGCACCTTGGCCTGGCCGCCGAGCTTGCCCTCGACACCGACCTCGCGCGCCACCGTCGTCACCTGGTCGGCGAAGGTCGCGAGCGTGTCGGTCATGCCGTTGATCGTCTCCGCGAGCGCCGCGATCTCGCCCTTCGCCTCGACGGTGAGCTTGCGCTTGAGGTCGCCGTTGGCGACCGCGGTCACGACCTTGGCGATGCCGCGCACCTGGCCGGTCAGGTTGCCGGCCATGAAGTTGACGTTGTCGGTGAGGTCCTTCCAGGTGCCGGAAACGCCCTTCACTTGCGCCTGGCCGCCGAGCCGCCCCTCGGTGCCGACCTCGCGCGCCACCCGCGTCACCTCGGCCGCGAACGACGACAGCTGGTCGACCATCGTGTTGATGGTGTTCTTCAGCTCGAGGATCTCGCCCTTGACGTCGACGGTGATCTTCTCGGAGAGGTTGCCCGCCGCGACCGCCTTGGTCACGTCGGCGATGTTTCGCACCTGCGACGTCAGGTTCGACGCCATCGAGTTGACCGAGTCGGTCAGGTCTTTCCACGTCCCTGCCACGCCTTGCACGTCGGCCTGGCCGCCGAGCTTGCCTTCGGTGCCGACTTCGCGTGCAACGCGTGTCACCTCCGCTGCGAACGAGCGCAGCTGGTCGACCATCGTGTTGATGGTGTTCTTCAGCTCCGAGATCTCGCCCTTGACGTCGACGGTGATCTTCTTCGACAGGTCTCCTGCCGCGACCGCCGTCGTGACGTCGGCGATGTTTCGCACTTGGGACGTCAGGTTCGACGCCATCGAGTTCACGGACTCGGTGAGGTCCTTCCACGTGCCGGCGACGCCCTGCACGTCGGCCTGGCCGCCGAGCTTGCCTTCGGTACCGACCTCACGCGCGACCCGCGTCACTTCCGCGGCGAACGACCGCAGCTGGTCGACCATCGTGTTGACGGTGTTCTTCAGCTCGAGGATCTCGCCCTTGACGTCGACCGTGATCTTCTTCGAGAGGTCGCCCTTGGCGACCGCGGTCGTCACGTCGGCGATGTTCCGCACCTGCGACGTCAGGTTCGACGCCATCGAGTTCACGGACTCGGTGAGGTCCTTCCACGTGCCGGCGACGCCCTGCACGTCGGCCTGGCCGCCGAGCTTGCCTTCGGTGCCCACCTCGCGCGCGACGCGCGTCACCTCCGCGGCGAACGACGACAACTGGTCGACCATCGTGTTGATGGTGTTCTTCAGCTCCGAGATCTCGCCCTTGACGTCGACCGTGATCTTCTTCGAGAGATCGCCGGCGGCGACCGCCTTCGTCACGTCGGCGATGTTGCGCACCTGCGAGGTGAGGTTGCCGGCCATGAAGTTGACCGACTCCGTGAGGTCCTTCCACGTGCCGGCGACGCCTTGCACGTCGGCCTGACCGCCGAGCTTGCCTTCGGTACCGACCTCACGCGCGACACGCGTCACTTCGGCTGCGAACGACCGCAGCTGGTCGACCATCGTGTTGATCGTCGCCTTCAGCTCGAGGATCTCGCCCTTGACGTCGACCGTGATCTTCTTCGACAGGTCGCCG
>Ga0207702_10005549_pt1 | contig 11021 bp, 12 predicted proteins | sample KBSCornC62_FD_184302 | JGI IMG/M metagenome (GOLD analysis project Ga0207702, IMG submission 184302) | Corn rhizosphere microbial communities from Kellogg Biological Station, Michigan, USA - KBS Corn C6-2 (SPAdes) (version 2) | ecosystem: Host-associated > Plants > Roots > Rhizosphere > Soil ...
CACATCCCCGACTTCGGTCGGTTTTTGCCGCTCACGCGGCTGTCGGGCTGCGCGCGGCCAAGTGGCCGTGCTCGCCCAAAAACCTCCCTCATCGCTCACGCGAACACGAGTTCACGCCGGACGGGTTTACACGCCTTAAGGGCAGCCATGTCCTTTACAAAGTGGACGGGTTGGGACGGGTACTACTGGTTGGCACGGGGAGCGAAGTCGCTCCCCGTGCCGGCACAAGATGTGCGCCGAAACGCCGCACGGAGACGGACGGGTTGAACGAGTGCCGCTATCGCGGGGGCGCCGGAGACTTGGCCGGCTTCTTGCCATCGGCCTGCCACCGCAAGGGTGGGAACAGTCCTTCGGGACGCGAACGGGCAAGACTCCGGCTTGGAGAATGTACCGGCGAGCCGACGCGACCGCGTCCGCTCGCACAGACGGCTGCTACCGGTTTTTGAGACGGGTTTCCGGCCAAAGACTTGTGAGTTTGTGCTCCTCCGGGAATCCCGCCTCGCCCCCTTAATCCCCCTTCGGCGGGAGCCCCCCCGTGCGCTAAACATCCCAAGACATTGGCCGGGAGGGAAAGAGACGGGCGAGCCGATCTGTCATTTCTCTTTCGCTTCGCACCGAGAAATGCCACATCCGCTCGCATGGGCAGCATTTTCTTTTTAACCCGTTGTCCATGGTATCATTCCGAATCAGACCTTTGTTCCACACAAAGCCAACCGAAACCGTTAAAAGAAAGGACGCACTTGAATACAGCAGATGGAACCGCTCCAGCTTGGAGCGGCAGACTCAAAGACCAGCCCGCAGGCGAACTTCCCCGTGAACGGCTCATCCAACAAGGAGCGATGGCGTTATCCGCCGCCGAACTCATCGCGATTCTGGTCAAAACCGGATTGCCTGGCAGTAATGCCCTCGACATTGCCCGGCAGTTGGTCCAGAAATTCGGCTCGCTTGGAGCGATGGCACGGGCGTCCATGGACGACTTGCAGTGCGTCCGGGGCATAGGGCGTGACAAGGCCGTCACGCTGGTTGCCGCATTCACGCTTGGAAGCAAGATCGCCGAGGAATTGCACCGCGAATCCCCCGTCCTCGACAACCCCGCAGCCATCGCCGACCTCCTGCGGGAGCAGAACCGGCTTAAGTCCGTGGAGACATTCCAGATATTGCTCTTGAACACGCGGCGGCGCTTGATCCGCGTCGAACAGGTGTCACAAGGCTTGCTGGACACGATTCTGGTGCATCCCCGCGAGGTGTTCCAATCCGCTATCGCAGCCCGCGCCGCCGCCATAGTTCTCGTGCATAACCATCCGAGCGGCGATCCCTCGCCGAGCGAAGCCGACATCAAGGTGACGCGCGACCTCATCCGGGCCGGGCAGCTTCTCAAAATCGAAGTGCTGGATCACGTCGTTCTCGGCCGCGCGACGGTGGACAGGCCGAAGGATTATTCGTCGTTGCGAGAGCTTGGCTATTTTTACGCTTAAATACGTCCGTTGACTCAGCGGTTCCATTTTTGGAATCGCTTTTTTATATGTGGTTTAGGTACCGTCTCAAAGACTCATGAGCTTTGCCACCTTCGCTCCGGGATCGCGCTCCCTTTCGCCCTTTCGCGCGAGCCCGCCACTTCGCCGCAAACGTCCTGAGACTTTGAGCCGGTACGGCCGGGCGAGGAGAACCGGGCTTTACTCCAGGTATTCGGAATCCCGTTTCACCTCGCTGATCCGCCCAAAAGGTGACAACTGCCAATTCGACTTGAGCGGTTTTGCAAACACGCTACGCTACAATCCACTAATGGAATACGTCATTAACGACTCACGAACAGACGTATCCACCAACAAAATTAATCGGATCGCTCATGATTGCTGATACCGTTAAATTCAGAGGACATCGTTGCTTTAAAAAAGATTGGTCCGGCTTTGACGCGATCAAGCCGATCAACGTCATTATCGGTCGGAACAACAGTGGCAAATCCCACCTGTTGGACCTAGTCACTGTATTGTGCGCTCAGACGATTCAGCAATCAGGCCATCAATTGAATTGCGAGGGAGTACTTGATGAGCAGTCGTTAATTCCATACTTTTCGCGCCAGCAACGCGGCGGCGCGTTACAAGGCCACCACTGGGAAGATCATGGCCGCCATCTCATGGGCCGTAAAGTCACGTGGCTCGCGAATGTTCCTAACCACCATTGCATTCCCGTTCACACGGACGGAACCCCAATCACATCATCATTTGGCAATGGCTCGACTCAAGTGCTTATCCAAATTATCTCGCAAATATTGCAAGGAGCAAAACACGCGCTTTCCGGGACGACATTTATGCGGCTTCTCGCCGACCGTGACATTCGCCCTGAGCCGCCGAGCGCTCAACTTCACCTGGCCGCTAATGGTCAAGGCGCGACCAACATCATACGGCGATATATTCACACCTCTAATGAAACCTATCCTCGCGAACTTGTGCAACGCGAGTTGTTAGGCGCTCTCAACAAAATCTTCGGCCAAGACGGTCAATTCACAGAAATTCAGGCCAAGGAGCACGACGAGGCTGGCCCAGGCAGGCCACAAGGGCATTGGGAAATTTATTTGGGAGAAGAAAAAAAGGGGTTGATTCCTCTAAGCAGCTCGGGCAGCGGACTAAAGACAGTAATATTGGTCCTTCTCAACCTGCTCATCGTGCCTGAATTGCAGATAACAGCAAAGAACAGATATACGTTCGCGTTTGAAGAGTTGGAGAATAATCTACACCCAGCGCTACTTCGGCGGCTCTTCCAATTCCTCGAAGAATACGCAACCGAGCACAATTCAGCCATATTCTTAACGACGCACTCAAGCGTTGCGTTGGACTTTTTCGGCGTTTCCAAAAATGCCCAAATTGTCCACGTTGCGCATGACGGAGAGAGTGCTCGGACAACGACGGTTTCAGCACATTTCGACCATTTGGGAGTTATTTCCGAATTAGGCGCAAAGCCTTCGGATCTTCTTCAAGCAAACGGCATAATTTGGGTAGAAGGCCCATCAGATTGCATTTATTTAAACCGTTGGATTGACCTTGCAAGCGGCGGAAAGTTCCAAGAGGGACGCGATTATCAATGCGCGTTTTACGGCGGTTCCCTACTTGCCCGGACTCAGTTCGCTTCGCCAGAAGATGCTGAGCGTGAACTGGTGAATTTGTTCCGCGTAAATCCCAATATTATCGTGGTATGCGACGGTGATCGTCCGAGCAAAGGCGCTCGCGTAAAGGACCGTGTCCGACGAATCCGAGCTGAAGTCTCGACAATACCCAACGCCCACATTTGGGTTACAAACGCGAGAGAGATTGAAAATTACGTTCCAGGCACGGTTTTAGCACAAGCTTTGAATTTGCAAACACTCCCAGATCCCGAGCAGTATGAGATGTTTTTCCCCAGGAAGGGCAGCCCCGGCAATTCCTACATGGAGCGACAGATGAACCGCAGCAGCGTGGACAAGATGGATTTGGCTATTCTATGCGCGCCAAAAATGGATGAAGCAGTGATGGCTTCGAGATTCGAATGGAAAGAAGAAATCAAAAGAATTGTTGAGACAATACAGCGTTGGAATTCGTAGTTGCGAATCTTTCGAATCGCTCTTCAGATTTATATCGCAAAAGGGAATTCGGCTCCCTGCTCCGCCTCATGCACGGGTTATTGCCCCCGCCGCCCCCCTCCGCACGCCACACATCCGCACTGTTCGCCACCGCCCTCTCTTCATTTTACCATCCGGTCAAGGTCGTAGCGGCCCGGCGCTACGCGCCTTCCCGGCCAGGCGTTCCGCCGCGCCCGATACGCCTTGACTTCGGATGCCATTCAGAGAGTGCGGGACGGCTCACAGGCCGCCACGCACCAAAGGTCGAGCGTTATCAGCCAAAGATAAACTTCAATGTCATACATCCAAGAGTTCGAGAAGGAGCTTGCAGCCAAGCTTCTAAGCGGCGAGACCGCCGAGTCGGTCGTCCGCTGGGTATCCGAGAAGGTACTTGAGAGCTATCGAAATGGCATCAAGGCCGGAGCGAAGGGCGAGGTCGTGAAGCGGGACGGGAAGAGCCGCCGCCGCGATTCCTTCGGCAACAGAGCCTAGCAGTCGGCAGGCTCCGATTATGAGCCAATGAGATACCAATGATTCAGCGATTGCTCCCGCCTGATGTGAAGCCGATTTTCAGGCTTGGCAACATCGTCCTTTCGGCCAATGCGCTGGCGCAGATTCCGATTGAGGACGTGACCGTTGCGCTCGGTCGCCACGCGCAGGGCGACTGGGGCGACATCTCGGGGATGGATGTCCGTGGCAACGAGGCGGGCTTGAAACACAGCTTCGGCATCCACTCCGTCTATCGCGACCGCAACGGGACCGAGTTCTGGATTATCACGGACGACGGCTGGAAGACGACCACCGTGCTTCTGCCCTCCGATCATTAGCGACCGATTAACCTTAACCAACATGGCTTTAGACCAGAAAGACGTCGAGTTGATAGAGCGCGTGATATACAAGAATGGCGACGATATCGCTGTCTCCATCGGACGCTCGTTCGAGCGGCTGGAAGAACGGATTGACGCCGCCGAGAGCCGCTTGTTCAGCCGCCTCGCCGACCTTGAGGACAAGGTCGTTGTGTGCGAGGAGAATCTGACTCAAGAGGTGGAGTCGATTAGGCATGTCATGAGCAACTAGCAGCACAGGAGCAGCCCCGCCGTTTGGCGGGGCTGTTTCGCTTTATGGCACGGCATACCCGCCCAGCCCATTACACGAACGTTCCCGATATGGTATGATGGGTGCATCATGAAGATATTTTTGCGGCTTCCCAAAGGCTGGTCAAAAGCCGTCGAGAACAAGAGCAAGGAGACGTGCGACACGGACGGCGCAAAACTCTGGGCTGGCCCAGGCGATCAGATTTATTGCGACCTCGAACACGACCCAAAGGCCGTTGAAGCGGTGCTTCAAAAGCAAGCGGACGAGTGAAAGCGCATTTTCGGGCAGGTGCGTGGCGGGGGGGGGCGGCTTCCCCGACCCCCAACCCCCTGCCGTCGGCTCCGGCGAGGCCGACCGCCTCCCCCAGGGGGCTTTTAAATTATCTGCTAATTCAGCATATGAAGACGATAAAGTCGTTGAGGGGAAAACTTTTTTACGATTTTTTGAAATATTTGCATTTTTTCCACGTAGTGTAAGGAGAACTCGCAACAGATGAGTTGGAACCTAATTGTCACTTAATCTATACATATGGCCAAAGTAGAACCATTCCATACAAATAGCCCAGAATACGGGCCAAAACATCGTGAAGTCTATCATGATGAAGATAGTTGTCCCGACGGGAAACGTATCAAGCCCGAGCATCGCGAGCCAGGCACAGGCAGAAAGAAGCATTGCCTTGAATGCGAGAAGGAATCAAATCATCATCAAGGTCCACACGATCACCACCACCATCCAGAGCACCCACCGAAACCTCCGGAGCGCCCACCGGGTCCGCCATGTCCTCCTAAACCACCAAAGCCACGGGAAGTCGGAAAATGCTAGACAAGCCCTGGTGGGAACTATGGCCTGGTCGCTTGGAGTTTGAGCTTAAGGCGCTGGAATCAGCAGGCATAAAATGGGAAAAGGACGAAGCTGTTCTTAAGCGAGACAAAATCATGCGGATTCGTCTCGCTTTTCCATTGCGAGACAGCAGCATTATTTTATTTGCAAATTTTCCGCCGCAATATCCATACTTCCGCCCAGAAGTATTTGCCGAGCCCGGCTCTTTTTCTCGCCATCAAAATCCAATTGAGGGAAATCTTTGCTTGCTGGGGCGACGAACACAAAATTGGGATTCTGACTGCACATTGGCCCAATTGTTAACTAGCCAGTTCCCTCTCCTAGAACGAGCGGCCCGCACGACGAATCAAATCGAGAGGGAAGCGTTGGAAGAGCAACTGGGAGAGCCAGTGACGACCTTCTTTCCCTGCGCGGCGGATTCGATGATTCTAATTGATAGCGCAAAGCGGATTCCCCCAGAGCACAATGCTGGTGGCCTGACGATTCGTGTCCAAGTGGAGCCGATTCCTATTATTCGTGGTGATGTAATTCATGTCCGGGCGAAGGACGGCAAAAAATTGCTCTCTTTCGATGTTTGTCACGCTGATGGAAACGAGTTGCCGGGGTCTTGGGTTCGTCTATCAGAAATTCCATTTGATAAAAAAATGCCTCAAGAATTTGAAAATGAATTGGTACATAAGGGAATCATTCCTCGGGCTAAATTTACGTATCGGGTAGGCCAATGGTTTGTCGATATAGTTGGGCTCGTGGTTGCGGAGGAACTTCAGCAAGGTGAGCACGGCGACGGGTGGATGTTTTTAGTAAGGCTCAAACAGGACAAAACGCAGGTTCAACGCACCGAACTGGTGAGAGCCGGCCGAGCCGGCAGAACCGACTTCGCAGTACGAATTCCAGCATTAGAATTTCTCCGAGACAAACAGGTTGCCGTCATTGGCCTAGGCAGCGTTGGTGCACCTATTGCGATTGAATTGGCTCGTTCAGGCGTTGGAAAGATTATCCTCATCGATTTTGACTTTATTGAACCTGGAAGCACCGTACGCTGGCCGCTCGGCCGATCAGTATTTGGCATGCAAAAATCAGTCGCGCTAGGGCAGTTTATTCAGTCCAATTACCCTTTTACACGACTGGAACCTTTTGAATATCGCTTTGGAACAATATACACCTCCGATTTCAATTCCCGCCTTGAAAAAGTTCTCGCAAATGTTGATCTAGTAATTGACGCAACCGCGGAACTTGCGATCCACCAGCTTCTTTCCGACTTCGCACGGGCAAACAAGAAACCATTCATTTACGCTTATATCACTCCTGGCGGATTGGGTGGTCTGGTTGCACGAATTGATCCCAAGAAAGAAATGGGATGTTGGCACTGTTTGCAAATAGCTCTGCGGAATACAAAATCCATTCCCGAACCTCCTTACCTTGAAAAGGCCGATGTGCAGCCAGTTGGTTGTGCTGAGCGAACATCCATCTTTCCAGGATTTGATGCCCAAGAAGTTTCTCTTGAAGCGACTCGCATGGCCATCTCGGCTCTATCCGACGGAACAGCAAAGCAGTATCCAAAATCGGACTGGGATATCGCTATCGTTAAATTCCGATCTGACACAGGAGAGAACTCAGTGCCTATCTGGTCCACGTACTCCTTAGCGAAAGAAGAAACGTGTCCGCTATGTAGATGAACGTTGCTTGGATTTCACGATTAACCGTGGAGGCGATGCTTGCCGAGGCGGACCGCAGGTTTCCTCTTGAAACAGGAGGAATTCTGATGGGGTACATTTCTAATCAAGACATAGTCATTACAGACGCCATTGGGCCTGGGCGAGCGGCAATTCATTCTCGATACTCGTTCACACCGGATCAGGATTACCATGAAACCGAGATTGCGCGATTATATGAATCTTCCAATCGGAAGTGGGTATATTTGGGTGACTGGCATTCTCACCCAAATCAATTTCGGCCCAGCATGAGTAGAAAGGATATCGAAACTTTGCGTCGAATCGCCCGCTTTAGAAAAGCCAGAATTGTTCGACCGCTAATGTTCATATTTGGAGGAGAACCAGACTCTTGGACGCCAAGTATTTGGCAATGGGAGCCCGGTAAATTTCTTCGATCAAAGGGAAAGCCAGTGCCATTATCAATTAAATCTTATTAAAAATATAACGCGAAAGCGGCTTGTTCTCGCTTCCATAAATAGAGACAGTGAAATTTCACTGGCTGATTTCGCGAAACGCTTTGAGCGTGCCTGATTTGCCATTGCAGCGAGACTTTGGGATTGGGTAGTTCTGCCTCAAGAAAAAGGTTGAGTGATTTTGCCAAAAGCGTAGCGTATTCCACGATTCATGCTCACCATTCCACATTGCAAGGAAAGTCTAAGCCGCGCTTATGTGACCGCTGTTGTGGGAAGGGCAAGACACAAGGTCAACTGGAATTCTGAGTTTGATTATGGCGTTGACGGTTATGTGCGAATCATCGAAAAGCGCGGCCCACGGCATTACGAAACTGGTTTGGGGTTTGATTTCCAAACCAAAACAACAACGGATTGGACACTTGATAACGGACGAATTGTTTACGACTTGGAGGCTGATGCGTATAACGACTTGGTAAGTCGGGCTGGGAAAGGCGGATTGCCTTTTTTGTTAATTCTGCTCTGCATCCCCCACAATGACGCCAGTTGGCTTGAAGTTTCGCCCGACAGGTTGGTGATCCAAAAGTGTGCCTATTGGTTGCAATTGGACGGGGTGTTGACACAAAACATTGAATCGAAACGTGTTGGGATTCCCATTGCCAACGTCTTCTCGCCTGCTTCAGTGGTTCAAATTCTCAACGCCATTAAAACGGGGGAGATGCAGCCATGAGCCTATTGCCGGCATCCGAAATTATCCTCAAGAATTTGAGGGCGTATTTGCTTTCGCATGGCTGGTTTGCCGTTGAATATGCAAACACCCGCGTGGAAATGTTACAAACCAAAGCTGACGGTGATGGCGGCTACGCTTCGGTCGTAATCCCGCGTTCAATGGAGTATCGAGACGCGGCGGAACTTATTAACGAAACCGCACGATTGATTGCCACACACGAATCTTGTCCAATAGAAAAAATTGCAGACCGCGTATTGCGATGGGACAGAGATATTTTGCGGTCGCGTTTTTTCAAAATGATTGGCCATGAAGATTCGTTGCCACTTGGTATTGCTGCTCACGCTGTTTCAGCTCTCAGAGAATTTCTTGGTTACGCTGCCTATACCCACAGCAATCCACGGCCATTTTTCGACAGGGTGGGAAATATCAGCGGAACATTTGCCGATCACTGCTTATTTGGTCATACTTTCAAAGGGAGCTTTGGACTGACAGTGGAATGTCCGCTAGCGGTCGTCCCTACTCTGCCCCTAGAAGAGATTGAACCGATTGTGCCAACCGAGCGACAAATATTTGAGCGTGTTGCAAAAGGTTTCATAACGCTTCATCAATCAATTGCCAGCGATTCCATTGACCCTTTGCTTGCGGGATACCCCACTGGATTGAACGCCAATATGTGCAGGAAATTGGCTGAAGTCTTTGAGAAAGCAGAGGGACGGAGAATCGAATATGATATTTCATGGAGTCCTCAAATCAAGAGTACCTGCGAATCCACTTGGAAGCCTATGGTGTTCGACGGACGAGCTTATGAATTTGCTAAAGTTGCGGCAGAGGAATTGGAAAAAGCGGAGACCTTCCCTGATTCGTTGATTGAAGGCCGCATCCTCATGTTAAAATCGGAGATGCCGCCAGGATTAGACGAACAAGCAGAGTTTGAACACGTCATCACAATGTTTTGGGAGCGTGAAAAAAATCAAATCGTCAAAATAAGAGTGCCGCTAACCCCGCAGCAATATATTGAAGCGTGCGACGCACACAAAGAAGGGAAAGCTATCCGAATTTCTGGTGTTCCTGAAAAGGCTGGCAAATTTTGGACTCTCTCCGAGGCCCATGGCTTTGCAGTTCTTCCTAAAAAATAGTCATCTCTTTTCTGCAAATGGCAACGAAGAATGTGTCCAAACGCAAAGTGACGTGTAAAATAACCGATCCTCTTTGGCTCGCTTATCAGTCCTGCCGGAAGCTGCGAGGCTGATTACCGTAAGGGTGTCCCATTTTGACAGACAAAGTGTCGGACAGCGCTCGTTGATGCGTGCCATTTTTGCTGGTAATTGCAAAATCCGTTTGAAATACTTTGACTGTTCTAAGGGAAATTGGCGGAACACTATTCCGGCAAGGAATTAACGAATGTGGTCGGTTACTATTCCCTGGACTGACCGTATCAGAAAGGATCCATTATGATTTCAAACGGAAGCCAATGGGGGCGTCCACGCCAGCCTCAACGGCAACCGTATCACCAGAACCCTCAAAATCAACACCCCGAACCATATGCGCCGCGGCCTGCCGTGCAAGAAGACTCGCTCGCCAGCCGCGAGTTACAAATCGAGCGCAAGCATCTAATGCTGTCGTTAAAACAAAATCCCCGTGGCCTGTTCCTGCGGATCACCGAGGAAACCCAAGGACGATTCAACTCGATCATCGTCCCTGTGTCGGGCCTCCGCGATTTTCAGAAATTGATTGAGGAAATCGTCAAGGCTGCTGGAGAAATTCCAGCAAAGGCGCCGACTGCCGGGCCGTAAAATTTCGTCGTCTGTTTATGGTTGGCGTAGGGATTTGCCCGCGACACAGCCCAGACCGCGTCGCCGCAAACATCCCGAGACTTTGAGCCGAATGCCGGCGAGGAGAACCGCGCTTTTCTCCAAATGTTCGAAGACCCGTTTCACCTCGCTTCCCCCCTTGGCTAGTCGAAGCGCTTCGCACTAAAGCGGATTGCCGGCATTTAATTTCTTCTGGACACAATTTTGAAATATGCGTATTCACCTTGAAAGCTAACGATTGGAAGCAGCCAACTGGAAGCAATTAGGAGAGTGCTGATTTTTTGATCGGGCTGGCTCGGAGGAATGCGTCGCTGTTGAATAGCGTATGGTCAAAGTCGATATAACATTCACACAACCGTCTAAACTGACATTGCTGACGCCATTCCAATAAGCGTGTGGAAAAATTTCGCGAAATTGAGCTCTATGAAACAGAGACCGGCCGTTCGCCGGTTTTAGACTTTATAAAATTGACGGCTCGCCGGGATGAACAGGCTAAAATCATAAGTGTTCTCCAAACTGTAGAGATGATGCAGTTCGTCCCTGGAAACTTCCTTAAGAAACTTCAAGGGAGAGACAAACTCTGGGAGATCAAGGTCCAGCGATTCCGCTTTCTGGGCTTTTACATCGATGGGCGGAAGTTGATCCTTTTGCATGGATTTGTGAAGCAAAGCCAAAAGACGCCGCAATCTGAAATTGCCATAGCCGTCCAGCGACAAAGCATGTATCTTTCTCTACGCTAAGATTATGAATCTTGAGCAAGCACAACAGCATCTTTCGGCAGATGCCCGATATCGAAAGCAATACGAAAAGCAAAAAGATCGTGTTGCGCTT
>Ga0207702_10005555_pt1 | contig 11010 bp, 11 predicted proteins | sample KBSCornC62_FD_184302 | JGI IMG/M metagenome (GOLD analysis project Ga0207702, IMG submission 184302) | Corn rhizosphere microbial communities from Kellogg Biological Station, Michigan, USA - KBS Corn C6-2 (SPAdes) (version 2) | ecosystem: Host-associated > Plants > Roots > Rhizosphere > Soil ...
GAACGTCTTGAGCGGCATCGGGCCTTCCTTGCCGAGCACGCGACCCGCACCGAGGATGCCGGCGCAGTTGATTGCGGCATTCAGGCCACCCATGCGTTCCGCCGCCGCTTTTACGGCAGCCGCGACGCCGTCTTCGTTGCTGACGTCGACTCGCTGGTAGGCGGCCTTGGCGCCGAGTTCGGCTGCAGCGGCCGCGCCTTTCTCGTCATTGATGTCGAACAGCGCCACGCTGGCGCCGTGGGCGACGAGGTGCTTCGCGACGGCGAACCCGAGGCCGGAAACACCGCCGGTGACGACGGCCTTGACCTGATCCAATTGCATTGCGCGCTCCGATCGAATAGCGAGGGCGCGCATTGTAGTGGAAGTTCGCCCTGCGTCGCAGGCGGGACGGGGGAGCGCTACAACTCGCGCAGATAGAACCGGTCGCAACTGAAATGGCCGGTCGCGCCCATCGAACGGGGGATGCGGCCGAAGCCGTGCTTTTCGTACAGGCGCTGCGCGGCGTCCATGCCGGTCAGCGTTTCGAGGTAGCACCGGCGAAAGCCGAGCGACCGTGCCGCGTCGAGGCAGCGCGCCATCAGCGCATCGCCCGCACCGCGGCCACGCAGTTCCGGCAGGAAGTACATCTTGCGCAATTCGCACACGCCGGGCGGACCGCCGGCCAGGGCCGCCACGCCGCCACCGCCGAGCACGCGTCCGCCGCTTTCGACCACGAAATACGCGCAGCCCGGCTGCGAGTACGCCGCCGCCATGTCGTTGACTTCGGCATCGTGGATGGCGAAGCCGGCGCCGCCCGCGCCGAATTCCGGCATCACACGGCGGATGATGGCGGCGACCGCGGGGCTATCGGCCGGGGTGATGGGACGAATCGAGAATGGCTGGCTCATGCGGATCGGTCAGTACTTACGTTAGTGCTAACGTAAATCAAAAGCACGCGTGAAGGCAAGGAGGGGCTTTCCGACTCGGCCCTGCGGGCCTACGCTCAAGGCGAACGGCGGTAGTCGTCGATTGCGCGACGAAAGAACCGTTCACGCTGAGCGTAGCCGCGCAGCGGCGGAGTCGAAGCGCGCATGGGGCCTACCACGAACATGAAACCGCTCGCCCTACAGCGGCCGGCGAAAATCCAGGTCGTAGCGCGCGCCGTGGACGAGGACATGCACGCGCAGGTTGGTGATGCTGATCGGGCCGCTCGGGTCGGCGTCGGCCACGTTCGAATGGCCGATGTCCGCGGGATCGACGACGGTGATGCCGCCGTTGCCGCCGACTTCCATCACGTTGTCGGGGCCGATGAATGCCGCCGTGTCGGGGTCGATGCCGATGCCGAGCGCAAATGGATTCAGTGCGAGTGCGCCGAGCAGACGCCCGAGCCGGTCGGCGCTGGCGCCGCCCTGGTCGATCACGAGGCGGTTGGAAAGTCCCAGCCCGGGCGCGAGGGTGACGCTGCCCATGCGCGGCGTCGGGCCGGCAGCGCCGCCGGCGAGCATGTGTTCGGCGAGGATCGCGGCGCCTGCGCCGAATCCGCCGACCGCCATGCCTTCCGCATTGCGCTTGCGCAGCAGGCGCGCGAGCGGCGTGCCGCCGAGCAGGGTCGACAGACGCAGCGGCTGGTCCGCGCACAGCAGCGCGAGTTCGGCGCGTTCGACCAGGGCGAGCGTGTTCTGCTGTTCGCTGTCGCTGCGGTGGGTCAGCAGGATCCGCTGCACTTCGCGCGCGCCATTCGATATCAGGCGGGCGTCGAGTTCGTCGGGCGTCGGGTCTTCGAGCGCGGTCGCGGCGATCACGACGATGTGCGGGTTGTGGCCCAGCAGCGCCACCATGCGCTTGAAAATGCCGGTTTCGCCGGCACCGCGCACGGCGGTGCCCATTGGAATCAGATAACCGCGCGATTGATCGGGGGCGAGACGGGCGGGCATGCGGGCGGAGTCCTTCCCAAAGTCCCGAGAGTAGACCGATTGGCGGTGCGTGCGCCAGCCCTGGAGCGGCGCGTCAACCTGGCGGAAGCCTACCTCGTCCAGCTCGTCATCCCGGCGCAAGCCGGGATCCAGTGCCTTCGTTGCGCGCTGTGAAGTCGCTGGGTTCCGGCTTTCGCCGGAACGACGGAGTTCTTTCGCTTGCGCCGGAACAACAATGCGTTTTGCGGGCGCCAAACGCTGGGCCCTTCAAGCCCCCGCGCGTCCGACCTTGCTGCCGTTGTCGCGCGCGAGTTGCGCGCTGAGCCAGCGGCCGGTCTCGACCAGTTTCGGCAGGTCCACGCCGCTCGCGATGCCCATGCCGTCGAGCATGTAGACGACGTCCTCCGTCGCGACGTTGCCGCTCGCGCCGCGCGCGTACGGACAGCCGCCGACGCCGGACACCGACGCGTCGACGACGGCCACGCCGAGTTCGAGACACGCGAGCAGGTTCGCGAGCGCCTGTCCGCGCGTGTCGTGGAAATGCACGGCGAGCGCGGCCATGGGCACGGCGTTGGCGACCGCACTGAGCATCGCGCGCGCCTTGGCCGGCGTGCCGATGCCGATCGTGTCGCCGAGGGAAATCTCGTAGCAACCGAGCGCGTGCAGCCGCTGCGCGACACGCACCACATCGGCGAGCGGCACGTCACCCTGATAGGGACAGCCGAGCACGGTCGATACGTAGCCGCGCACCGCGACGCCGTCGGCCTTGGCGCGCTCCATCACCGGCTGGAAACGCTCCAGCGATTCGTCGATGCCCGCGTTGATGTTCTTGCGATTGAACGCCTCGCTCGCCGCCGTGAACACGGCGATCTCGTCGACGCCGACCGCGCGCGCGCGTTCGTAACCCTGCAGGTTCGGCACGAGCACCGGATAGCGCACGCCGGGCTTCTTGCGGATGCCGGAATAGACCTCCGCCGCGTCCGCCAGCTGCGGCACCCATTTCGGACTGACGAAACTGGTCGCCTCGATCGTCGTCAGGCCGCAGTCGCCGAGGCGCTCGATCAGCGCGATCTTGGTCGCCGCCGGCACGATGGTTTTTTCGTTCTGCAGGCCGTCGCGCGGGCCGACTTCGACAATGCGGACGTGGGTGGGGGTGGTCATGGGCTCGGGGCTGACAGGGCTGGCTTCACTATGTCGGCGGGATCCGCTGGTTTCAACATCGCGATGGGCTTGTCGGCGAAAACGTGCGGCAGCAGGACAATGCGGGCGATTTCGCGGGGATCGCCGTAGACGTAGTGATTCGTGTCAGGGAACTCGTGCACCGAGCGCTGGGTTTGCGATTTGATCGTGCGCCCATGAACGCCGCCGCGGGCGATCAGTTGCGCGATGGTCGCGTCGTCGATCGGATACAGCAGAATGGAAGCGCCGCGGAGTTCGTAGCGCCACAACAGGTATTCTCGCGGCCAGTCCACCGCGCGGGGCGTACTGCTGTCGGTGTCCGTGTCGACGACGAGGACCACGATGTTGCGTCCGCGGACATCCGCGAATCTCAACTGCATATGTCGACCTTCGTCGCGGGTGCTGTCGAGCTCGGCTCCTTCGCCTTCGGGACCGTAGGGTTCGTGGGAATGCCATTCGCGGCACTCGGGGGCGATCGTGACTACGCCGGCGCATTCGGACTTGTCGTCGCAGCGCGCCACGGGCTTCTCGGGATCAACCAGCGCCCAGCTTCCGACGAACCGCGAGTCGCACGCTTTTAGTTCCCCGGGCGGTGACTGGAAATGCGTTTCGTTACAGCCGGCCGTCGCGAGCACCAGTGCGAGCAGCGACCCGGTGCGTCGCCACCCGCGCGCCATGCCACGCCGAACCATCGCCGTTGCGCTCACGGCTTCGCGTTCTTCTGCCGCGCCAGCATCGTGCGTTCGAACTCGTCCACCGTCTGGTTCACGCGGTGCAGCACCATGTCCGACTTGTCGACGAAAATCCCGCCGTGGCGCAGGATCTCGAGCGTGCGCGCGCGGTCGCCGCGCACGTAGACGTGCAGTTCGTTCGCCGTCTGGCTGACGGTGCCGTCGATTTTGCCGTCGATGATCTGTTTCGCGACGCGCTTGTCGTCGACTTTGTAGATGTCGATGCGCTCGCCGTGCGCGCTGTAGCGGGCGAAGAAAAACGATTTCTCCGGCGCCGGTGCGACGCCGTACGGCGCTTTCAGTTCGACCAGCCCCTTCAGTCCGGTGTCGGCGACCACGAGGTAATCGTTGCGGTCGGCGTGCACGAAATTGACCGGCACACGCAGGCGCTTGATCGGGCCGCCGCGCTCGGGCTGGTCGAGCACTTCGAAGCGGCATTCGTCGTCGACGAAGAACGCGGTTGCGTCCTGCGAGCTGCGGATGTCCTCGCCGGTCCACAAGCCTTTCCAGCGCGCGTCGCAGGTTTCGATGTTGTCGCCCGGCGGCGATTCGAAACGCGTCTCGATGCAGCCGGTCGCGGCCAGCGCGCACGCGAGCAGCATCAGCGCGCGCGCGATCACGCCGGTGCTCCGAACTTGACCAACACGGTGTCGGCTTCGACGAAGTCGCCGGGCTTGGCGTGCAGCGACGCGACGGTCGCGGCTTGCGGCGCCTTCAGGCTCAGCTCCATTTTCATCGCCTCGATCACCATGACTTCCTGGCCTGCGTCGACGGCGTCGCCGTCTTTCACCTTGACCACGACGATCCGGCCCGGCATCGGCGCAAGGATGCGGTCGCCGGCTTTTTGCGCGGCCGGCGTATTAGCGAACGCACCGACGCGCTCGAAACGAACGCGGCGCTCGCCGTCGTGCAGCACGACGCGTGCGGCGTCGACGCCGGCCGTGTAGCGGTGCACGGTGCCGTCGAGCGCCGCGCTGAGCACGCCGTGGCCGAGCACGGCTCGCTCGACCGTGCAGCGCGCCGCGCCGTGCTCCAGGCGGTAGTGACCGTGTGCACCGTGGGCCAAGACTTCCACGCGCTCGGCGCCGCGCGCGAACACCACGATGCGCCGGCCGGGGTGGCCGAGGCGCCAGGCGTCCGCCGCGTTCCACGGCGAATGCGGATCGGCGCTCGCGAGCGCCGCGGTTTCGGCGCGGCGTTCGTCGTCGAGCAAGGCCGCGGTCGCCGCGGCGAACAGGTGCGTGTCGTCGGTGGCGTCGGCGGCGGGCAGGAATTCGTCCAGATGACGGTCGAGATAACCCGTGTCGATGCGGCCCTCGACCACCGCCGGATGGCGCACCAGCCGTTCCAGGAACTCGATGTTCGATTTCGGTCCGACCACTTCGCATTGCGCCAACGCTTCGCGCATGCGCAGCAGTGCGTCCTTGCGCGTGCGGTCCCACACGATCAGTTTCGCGATCATCGGGTCGTAGAAGATCGTCACCGTGTCGCCTTCGATCACGCCGGCGTCGATGCGCACGTGCGCGTCGGCCTGCGGCAGCGTCAAGCGCTTCAATTGGCCGGAACCCGGCAGGAAGTTGGCCTGCGGATCTTCCGCGTACAGGCGCAGTTCGATCGCGTGCCCGTCCGTCGGCACGGACTTGTTGCGGATCAGCGATCCGGGCAGCGCTTCGCCGGCGGCGACGCGCAACTGCAATTCGACCAAGTCCAGGTGCAGGACCATTTCCGTGACCGGATGCTCGACCTGCAGGCGCGTGTTGATTTCCATGAAATAGAAATCGCCCGCCGGACCGACGATGAATTCGACCGTGCCGGCGTTGACGTAGGCCAGCGCGCGCGCCGCGGCGATCGCGGCGTCGCCCATTTTCGTGCGCAGTTCCGGCGTCAGGAACGGCGAGGGCGTTTCCTCCAGCACTTTCTGGTAGCGGCGCTGGGCGGAACATTCGCGTTCGTTCAAGTGGATCGTGTTGCCGTGCGTGTCGCCGAACACCTGGAATTCGATGTGACGCGGCGTTTCGACGTAACGTTCGAGCAGCACGCGATCGCGCCCGAACGCGTTTTTCGCTTCGCGCTGGCAGGACTCCAGCGACGCGGCGAATTCCTCGGCCGCGCGCACGATGCGCATGCCTTTGCCGCCACCGCCGTGCGCCGCCTTGATCATCAGCGGGAAACCGATGCGCTGCGCCTCGCGCGCGAGCAGCGCCGGATCCTGGTCCGCGCCGGTGTAGCCCGGCACGACCGGCACGCCGTGCGCGGCCATCAATTCCTTGGCACCGGCTTTCGAGCCCATCTTGCGCATCGAATCCGCGCTCGGGCCGATGAACACGATGCCGGCCGCTTCGCAGGCCGCGGCGAAATCGGCGTTCTCGGACAGGAAACCATAGCCCGGATGAATCGCCTGCGCGCCCGCACGCTTGGCCACCTCGATGATCGCGTCGCCGCGCAGGTAGGAATCGGCCGGCCGCGGTCCGCCGATCGGATAGGCCTCGTCCGCCTGGCGCACGTGCTGCGCGCCGGCGTCGGCTTCGGAATAGACCGCGACCGTGCGGATGCCGAGGCGCCGGCAGGTGCGCAGGATGCGGCAGGCGATTTCGCCGCGGTTGGCGACCAGCACACAGGTGAACATCATTCGCCTTCCCAGTAGTCGAGGTTGGATTCCGGCCGCCCGACGTGGCGGAAGGTGTGTGCGGTCGATGCGCTGCGCGGCGCTTCGGCGACCAGGAACTTGCCCGAATCCGGGTATTCGCAGATTTCCGGATACAGCATCGTGCTGACGGCGAGGTATTTGAGCTCGCTCGTCCCGGTGTTGACGATCTGGTGCGCCGATTCCGGCCCGCCCGGCGGGCAGGCGAGAAAATCCCCGGCACGCAGCGGATGGGTTTCGTCACCGATGCGCACTTCGCCCGTGCCTTCGAGGATGAAAAACATTTCCTCGTTGACGCGGTGGTTGTGTTTCGGGAACGCGCGCTTGCCCGGCGGCACGGCAGTGATGTTGTAGCCGAGCTTGCGCGCGCCGACCAGCGTACCGACCTCGCCCATGCGCCCGTCGAAGCGCTGCGCCGCCTCGCCCGGTGCGCCGTAAGCGGCGGGACGCGGCGGCAGTTCGATCTCGTCCAGGTTCACGATGTGGCGCTTCATCTTGGCTCCCCGTCGGTGCGTGCGTTACGGCGCGTGGCACACCGCTTCGATATTGTGTCCGTCCGGATCGAGCACGAACGCGCCGTAGTAATTCGCGTGGTAATGCGGCCGCAGACCGGGCGCGCCGTTGTCGTGGCCCCCGGCGGCGAGCGCGGCGCGGTGGAACGCGTCGACATCGGCACGCGTGCGCGCGGCGAACGCGATATGCACGCGGCCCGTGCGCTCGGCAGCGCCGTCGCTGACCCAGAAATACGGCTTGCCCGCTTCGCCGAAACCGCAGTGCGAGCTGCCACCGGTCTGTTCCGGCGTGATTTCTTTCATCACGCCGATGCCGAGCGGCGCGAGTGCGGCGCGATAGAACGCCTTGCTGCGGGCGAAATCGATCACCGCCAATCCGATGTGGTCGAGCATGCGAGCCTCCGTGTTCAGTCGATCCAGCGCGGTTTGCGTTTGTCCAGGAACGCGCCGAGTCCTTCCTGGCCTTCGTCCGACACGCGCAGCGCGGCAATCAGCGCGGCGTTGTCGATGTCGATCTGTTGCGCCGTTTCCGCGCGCATGCCGCCCGCGCGCAGGGCGAGCAGCTTCGCCTCGCGCTGCGCCGCCGGCCCGCCCTTGAGCAGCACGGCGAGCGTGCGTTCGAGGCTTTCGTCGAGCTGGTCCGCAAACGCGATCTGGTGCACGAGGCCGATGCGCGCCGCGTCGGCGGCGTCGAAGATTTCGCCGCTGACGAACAGGCGGCGCGCGTGGCGGCCGCCGATTGCGGCGACCACATACGGCGAGATCACGGCCGGCACCAGGCCGAGCTTCACCTCGGTCAGGCCGAACTTCGCCGTGTCCGCGGCGAGCGCGAAGTCGCAGCACGCGACCAGGCCGACGCCGCCGCCGTAGGCCGCGCCGTTGACGCGCGCGACGGTCGGCTTGGAGAGGAAATTGAGCGTGCGCATCAGCGCCGCGAGACGCTCGGAATCCGCGCGGTTTTCCTGCTCGCCGGCCTGCGCCATGCGGCGCATCCAGTTGAGGTCGGCGCCAGCCGAGAACGAGGCACCGTTGCCGGTCAGCACGACCGCGCGCACGCCGGCATCGGCCTCGAGCTTGAGCAGGGTCTGGGTCAATTCTGCGATCAGGCGATCGTCGAACGCGTTGTGCACGTCCGGACGGTTCAGGGCGATGCGCGCGACGCGCCGTTCCAGGGTGACTGCCAGCGTCGATTCGGACATGCGAGGTACGAACTCCGTGCGAGACGGGAATGATAGCCGGTCGCGCGCTCGGGCGAGAACAACGTGCCGCGCCCCGCGCATTCCGTTGCGCTTGCTAGACTGCGCGTCATGGCGATGCTGCGCATCTACTTGCGCGTGATCGGGCTGCTGGCGCCGGAGAAGTGGCTGGCGGTCACGCTCGCGCTGGCGAACCTCGCACTGGCCGGGGTGTACTTCCTGGAGCCCTGGCTGTTCGGGCGGGTGGTCGATGCGCTCGCGGCGAAAGGGCACGGCGAGGCGTGGACGTTCATCGGCTGGTGGGCGGGCGTCGGTTTCGGCGGCATTGCTGCGAGCGTGTGGGTCTCGCTGCACGCCGACCGGCTCGCGCACCGGCGCCGCCTGGCCGCGATCCAGAGCTTCTTCGAGCACGCCATCGCGCTGCCGCTGGCGTTCCACGGCCAGCACCACACCGGCCGCCTGCTGCGCATCATGCACAGCGGCACGGGCAATCTGTTCGGGCTCTGGCTCGGCTTTTTCCGCGAACACCTCGCCACGCTGCTCGCGATCCTGGTGATGATCCCGCTCGCGCTCGCGATGAACTGGAAACTGGCGCTGCTGATGATCTGCCTGATGGTCAGTTTCGCCGTTTTCAATGCGGTCGCGATGCAGAAGACGCACAAGGCGCAGGGCGAGGTCGAGGAACTGCACCACGCGATTTCCGAGCGCGCCGGCGACGTGTTCGGCAACGTGCTCGTGGTGCAGAGCTTCACGCGCCTGGCCGCCGAGGTCGACGCGATCCGCGAGATGATGAACCGCGTGCTCGCTGCGCAGTACCCGGTGCTGCGTGGCTGGGCCTGGCTTTCCGTGGCGAACCGCGCGGCCAGCACGCTCACGATCGTCGCGATTTTCGCGCTCGGCGCGCAGCTCAACGGACGCGGCGAGGTTACGGTCGGCGGCATCGTCAGTTTCGTCGGCTTCGCCATGATGCTGATCGGGCGCCTGGAACAGTTCGCCGGGTTCATTTCCGGGCTGTTTTTCCAGACGCACTCGCTCGGGGATTTCTTCGCCGTGCTCGACACCGAGGCCGTGCTGCACGATAAACCCGGCGTGCCCGAACTCGGCCCGGTACGTGGCGAGGTGCGGTTCGAGAACGTCTCGTTCGGCTACGACGCGTCGCACCCGGCGCTGAAACACCTGACGTTCACCGCGCCCGCCGGCAGCACGATCGCGCTGGTCGGGCCGACCGGCGCCGGCAAGACGACCGCGTTGTCGCTGTTGTACCGCGCCTACGACCCGAGCGAAGGCCGCATCACGATCGACGGGCACGACATCCGCGACGTCGGGCTCAATTCCCTGCGCCGGCACATCGCGGTCGTGTTCCAGGATCCGGGCTTGTTCTACCGTTCCGTGGCCGACAACCTGCGCATCGGCGATCCGGAGGCGAGCGAAGCCGAAGTGCTTGCCGCCGCGCGCGCCGCGGAGGCGCACGATTTCATCGTGGTGAAACCCGAAGGCTACGCCACGCTGGTCGCGGAACGCGGCCGTTCGCTTTCCGGCGGCGAGCGCCAACGCCTGGCGATCGCGCGCGCGATGCTCAAGGATGCCCCGATCCTGATCCTCGACGAAGCCACCAGCGCGCTGGACAACGCGACCGAAGCGCGCATCCAGCGTGCCCTGACGGCGGTGATGAAAAACCGCACCACGTTCGTCATCGCGCACCGGCTCACGACCGTGCGCAACGCGGATCTGATCCTGGTGCTGAAAGACGGCGAGATCCTCGAGCAGGGGCGCTATGCCGACCTCGTGCGGCAGGGCGGGTTGTTCGCGGAGCTCGACGCCCAGGGCAAGTTCGCGCTCGACGCGAACGATCCGGACGAGACGGCGGAGATTGCGGCGTTGACGCGGGATTGAGAAAGAATGGCGGCTTAAACCTGGCCGCCGATCCGACCTGCCTCTTGCGTCTCTAAATGCGAACCATTATCATTTGCGCATCGTCTTCCGTGCGGATCTCACCATGCGGCGAACAATGCTCTGGATCCTGTTGATTCTGCTGGGCGGCAGCGGTCTTGCCCAGGCGGCGGATTTCGAAGCCAAGCTCGCCATCCGCGACCACAAGTTCGATCCGGCGACGCTCGACGTGCCGGCCGGCACCAAGATCAAGCTCACGATCGAAAACCAGGACGCCACGCCGGAAGAGTTCGAAAGCACCGAGCTCAACCGCGAGAAAGTGGTGGTGGGCAAGGGCACGATCACGGTGTTCCTGGGTCCGCTCGAGGCGGGCAAGTACCATTTCTTCGGCGATTTCCACCAGGAAACCGCACAAGGCGACGTGGTCGCGAAATAGAAGCAGACGCCCATGCTCGGTACCGCACTGCTGGTTTTTCGCGAAGTCCTGGAAGCGGCGCTGATCGTCAGCATCGTGTCGGCGGCGACGCGCGGCGTGCCCAAACGCGGCGCCTGGATCTTGGCCGGCATCGGCGCCGGCTTGGTCGGCGCGATCGTGGTCGCGCTGTTCGCCGACGCGATCGCCTCGGCCGTCAGTGGCATCGGGCAGGAATTGTTCAACGCCAGTGTGCTGCTCGCCGCGGTCGCGATGATCGGCTGGCACGCGATCTGGATGGCGAGCCACGGCAAGCAGCTGGCGCTCGAAATGAAGACGGTCGGCTCGGCGGTGCAGACCGGATCGCGGCCGCTGTCGGCGCTGCTGATCGTGGTCGCGATCGCAGTGCTGCGCGAAGGTTCGGAAGTCGTCCTGTTCCTGTACGGACAATCGGCGGGCGGTGCGGACAGCGTTGCGCTGGTGAGCGGCATCGCGCTCGGCATCGTCGGCGGCGTGGCGGTCGGGTTCCTGCTGTACTTCGGCCTGCTCGGCAT
>Ga0207702_10005559_pt1 | contig 11008 bp, 10 predicted proteins | sample KBSCornC62_FD_184302 | JGI IMG/M metagenome (GOLD analysis project Ga0207702, IMG submission 184302) | Corn rhizosphere microbial communities from Kellogg Biological Station, Michigan, USA - KBS Corn C6-2 (SPAdes) (version 2) | ecosystem: Host-associated > Plants > Roots > Rhizosphere > Soil ...
CGCTGTTCAGCAGGAATGAACCGAACGGCAGCTCGGAGAACACCGAGCTGTAGTTGCTCCAGGTCGGGCTGGTCGGGATCCAATCAGGCGGATTGGAAAACGCCTGCGCCGGACTGCGCAACGAGGTTGAGATCGTCCACACGATTGGTGCGATCACCAGAGCGGCCGCGGCGGTCAGGGCTGCAACCTCGACGCCCCGCCCGCCGGCGCGTGCAAGCCGGCCAACGCCCAGGTTCGCCAGGCGCCCGTTTTGTGTTGAAGTTAGCTGCATCCTTGCTCCTAGGAGTAGAAGACCCACCGTCGCGAGAGACGGAACTGCAGGTAGGTGGCCAGGAGCACTACGGCAAACAGAACAACCGAGAGCGTCGAGGCATAGCCGAAGCGCAGGTCCTGAAATGCCTGCTGGTAGATGGTGAGAACCATCGTCTGCGTCGAAGTTCCGGGCCCGCCCTGCGTCAGGACGTAGGGCTGATCGAAGAGCTGCAGGGTGTTGATGACACCGACCGTGCCGACGAACAGAATCGACGGACTGATCATCGGCAGGGTGATGTGGCGGAAGCGCCGCCAGCCGGAGGCGCCGTCGACCGCGGCCGCCTCCAACATCTCCTCCGGCACCGCTGACAGGGCGGCGGTGAACACGATGAATGTGAAGCCGAGTTGCTGCCAGACGACCACCAGCACGATCGTCATGAACGCGCCGCCGGACGAACTCAGCCATGCAACGGATGGCAGCCCGATCGCGTTGAGGTAGTAGTTCATGACCCCGAACTGGTCGTTGAACACGTAACTCATCACGACGGAGATCGAGGCTGCGGACACGAGCAAGGGCACGAACAGTGCCGCTCGGAAGAGCGGCCGCAGCCAGCGAACGCGTCGCTGGACGAGGATCGCGAGCGCAAGCCCGATCAGCGTCTGGCCGACCACGATCGATGCCGTGAGCATGAGCGTGACAAGCAGCGCGTGGCGGGCGACACTGTCATGCAGCAGCGCTGTGTAATTCGACAGGCCGGCCCAGTGCGGCGCGGTGATGGCGTTGTAGTTGAAGAAGCTGAGCGCGAACGAAGCGAGGATCGGAAGCGCCGTGAACACTCCGACTGTGAGCACGGTCGGCGTGATCATCGCCCAGGCGAAACGCTCCTCGCTGCGGCTACGCCGGGTGGTGGGGATCGAGCGATCCCCACCACCCCGCTTCAACGCCGCCACACGATCTGCCGTTGCGGCCGGTGCATCGATCTGTGGCGTGGTCGTCATGAGTCGACTGCTCTCAGTGGCCCTTGTGGAGCTTTTCGAGGTCGCTCTGCAATGCGTCCAGCGCCTTCTTCGCCTGCCCGCTCGCCATCGCCTGGGTGGTCCGCGTAATGAACGAGTTGTTCATCGCCTGGTAGTAGGACGGGGCGGGAATCGGCGTGGTGTTCGGGAACTTGTCGAGCGTGTCGTAGAACACCTGCCAGTGCTTGGGGCCCGTCGCGCCGTAGCGGGAGGCGGTCATCATCGAGCGCCGCGTCGGTGTCGAGACATTGCCGTTGACGAGGCTCCCGATCGCCGAGGCGCTCGTCAGCGACTTCAAGAACTCGAACGTGAGGTCTTTGTTCGCCGACTTCTTGAACATCGCGTAGCCGGCATCGCCGAGCAGATGCTTCTGCGTCGCCCATTTCGGGAAGAACTGGACATCGAACTGACCGGACTTCATCCCCGCGTTGTGGAGGCCGCCGGCCCAGAATCCGCCGCCGATCGTCATGCCGATGTGATTGCTGGCGAACAGCCCTTGCAGGGTTGTGCCCCCACCGAGATCCGGAGAGCTCGAGTAGCCCTGCTTCTTGAGGTCGATCATCAGCTGGAGCGCTTCGACCACCTTGGGGTCGTTGGCCGTGGGAGCACCCCAGTTCCAGCCGCCCTTACGACCCTTCGCCGCGGGGTTGTTCTTGTAGAACGTGTCCCACATCCAGCCACCGCCCGACCAGCGGCCCTCGGTCAGGAGGTTGGCGTCGTTGGCGTACATCCACGACGTCCAGCTGCCCCACAGGCGCACCACCCAGTCCCAGGCAACCGAGTTTGAGTTGCCCTTGCCGATCTTGCGCGAAATCGCCTCGAAATCGGACAGGGTCCAGGTCGAGTCAGGCCGACTGATCCCGTGCTTTTCGAAGATCGCTGTGTCGTAGTACATGTTGCCGCAGTTGAAATCAGTCGGCAGGATGAACAGCGACCCCTGGTACATGGCCGATTCGATGAGCAGCGGGTGAACGTCCTGGAAGTAACCCTTCAGTTCAGACCGGTCGCGACGCACGTAGTCATCGAGCGGCTCCGCCAGCCCCTGGCCGGCGAACAGCTGCAATCCCTCGGTCGCGATGTTCGTCGCGTCGATCGGCGTTCCCGACGCGATCAGGGTCAGGATCTTCGCGAAGTACTCGTTCCAATCCGTTCCCTGAACCGGCATGAAATTCACTGTGACGCCCGGATGTGCCTTTTCAAAGGCGGCACCAACAGTCTGCTTCAGCGCTGCCGCTGCCTGCGTCGTGCCGTTGAGCCCGATCGTCAGCGTGTTGCTCGCCGCCGACGCCTTTCCGGGCCGGTAACCGAACCCGGCATAGGTCGCGCCGGCCGCCCCGGCAGCAACGCCGGCGCGACTCAAAAACGCCCGGCGCGAGTACCGCGCTTTGACTAATGCATCTGACATCTTGACCATCGCTTTTCTAGACATGAAAGAGTTACAAGACATTTGCGCCGTGGCCTGATGCTCCAGGCCTGCGGCGAGATCGACCATCGGTCTATATGCGGCTCCTCACAGTCAGCATTCGTCCTCTCCACACTTGTGTCTTGCGAACGGCGCTTACGCCCAGCTGCGGGGAGCGCTCGGGTTCGCGCGGGCGCTTGAAGATCGGCACAGCCCGAGCCGGCCCCGATCCAGTGCGTTTGCCGGATCCAGGTCATGGCGTCGTCGGCGCTGCGATCGAGTCCCGCGAGATCACGGGACATGGCAGGAGAACGGGGAACTCGGTCACGTCCAGGGCCACGCCCTCGATCTGCTTGATCAATGCGTTCACCGCCCACGCACCCATCTCGTAATGAGGCAGCGCGACGGTAGAGAGAGCAGGAAACAGGCCCTCGGCGATGATCTCCTGGTTGTCGAACCCGATGATCGAACAGTCGGTCGGGACGTGTAGGCCCGCTTCGGCCAGTGCGCGGTAGGCGCCCATCGCCATCTGATCGTTGAAACAGAAGATCGCGGTCGGCCGCGGGTCTCGGGCGAGCAGCTCCGTCACGGCTCGGTAGCCGCCGTGGGCATTGATCTTGTCCGCAACCACGAGAGATTCGTCGAAGCGGATCCCGGCAGCACGGAGCGCGTCACGGTAGCCCCTCATCCGGCCCGCGGTGGCCGGGATGGGTTCTGAGTTCATGGCAAAGCCAATACGCCGGTGGCCATGCTTGATCAGTTCCTCGACCGCCAGGCGCCCGCCAAGTACCTCGTCCGGTACGACTGCGGGCATCTGGGTGTCATCGGACCGGGCATCGAGCAGCACGATCGGGTGATCCGCGAGGCGCTGCGGAACCTCGACCACACGGTGAAACATCGACGCATACAGGACACCGTCGACCTGGTTCTCCTCGAGCAGATCGAGCGCGCGCTCCTGCACTTCGCGATCGTGGCCGGTGTTGACCACGACCAGCGCCCAACCCTGGCCATACGCCGCCTCCTGCGCCCCGAGGATGATGTTGGTCGCGTAAGGGGTGGTGGCGATCTCGTCGCTGATCATGGCGATCGTATGCGTGCGCTTGAGCCGGAGGCTGCGTGCGAGCCGGTTGGGGCTGTAGTTGAGCTCCGTTGCCGCCCGCCGCACGCGATCCCGCGTCCCCTCAGCCACACGCGCACCCTCGAAGTCGTTGAGCACATGCGAGACGACGGTCGCCGACACGCCGGCGGCCTTGGCGACGTCGCGGATGCTGACCCGGCGCGTCGGGCTCGATGCGTTGCCGGAGCTCTCAGCTGGCGCAGTCATCTCAGGCAACCCCACTCGGCAGGGTCACGGGTGAGGAGGGCCGACCGCGCAACGTAATCCGCAACGTCAGGCGCTCGGATGCACGCTGCCCGAGCGCTGCGGACGGCATCCAGAGCCGCGTTCGGCCAGCTTCTGGTACGGCAACAAGGTTGTCTGAGCGTGCCTCTCTCTGCACCCTCCACTCTCCACTCTCCGGGTCATTCGCGTTTTGCCAAAACGATTTGCCAAAACGATTGGGCAGGATCGTAGCCAGAGCTCGCCGCGCTGTCAACTAACTCGTCAGCGCCAGCGACAGGGCTCCACAGCGCACTCGCGCAACGCGATCGCCGGCCGCGGTTCGCCACCAGGCGGCAGCAAACCGCGCTGCGCGGAGGCGCAGTCGGATCCTAGGCCGGGACCCTCGTCAATCGCTGGCGCAGGATCCGGACTACGCCAGCACGCTCGCCATCCGCTGATGCACGAAGGCGACGACCATCGCGCCCTCTCCGACGGCGGTGGCGCAGCGCTTGATCGAGCCAGAGCGCACGTCCCCGGCGGCGAACACCCCCGGCACGGTGGTCTCGAGCAGGCCCTCGGCCCCGGCCGCGGGGCCGGTCAGCACGAAGCCGTGCTCGTCGCGGGCGACCGTCTCATCCAGCCACTCGGTGCACGGGCTCGCCCCCAGGAACAGGAACAGGAAGCGCAGGTCCAGGCGCTCGCCGTCGGTCAATGTGATCGACTCGAGCACACCATCCTGGCCGTGCAGCGCCGCGACCTCGCTGCGGTCGCGCACCGCCACCCCGTAGCGGTTGAGGTCGTGGATCAGGTAGTCGGACATCGTCTCGCGCAGGTCCGCACGGCGGTGCATCAACGTCACGTTGGCGCCGCCGCGGGCAAGCCAGATCGCCGCCTGCGCGGCCGAGTTGCCGCCGCCGATCACACCGACCGCAGTACCGCCGCAGAGCTTGGCCTCGGGCGGGCCGGCGGCGTAGAACACGCTGCGGCCCTCGTAGAGCTCGAGGTCGTCGACGGGCAGTCGCCGGTACTGCGCGCCGGTCGCCAGCAGCACCGCGCGCGCCTCGATGCAGTGGTCGTCTTCGAGCCGCACCACGTGGGAATCCGTCCCCGGCTCCAGCGCAACCGCCCGGTAGGGCGTCGCCGTGCGCGCCCCGAACTTGCGCGCCTGGGAGATCGCGCGCACCGACAGCTCCGTGCCGGAGATGCCGGCCGGGAAGCCGAGGTAGTTCTCGATCCGCCGCGAGGTGCCGGCCTGGCCGCCGAGCGACCCGGCCTCGATCACCAGGGTGTTGAGGCCTTCCGAGGCACCGTAGACCGCGGCGCCGAGCCCAGCGGGGCCGGCGCCGACGATCAGGAGATCGACCGTCTCGCGCTTGGCCAGCTCGAGCCCCACGCCGATCGCGCGGAACACCTCGCCGGCGCTCGGACCCCACAGGTCATCGCCGCCGGGCAGCCGCACGAGCGGCAGCCGCCCCCCGCCGAGCGACTCGACCGTCGTGCGGGCGGTCTCGTCGCGCTCGGTGTCGTAGAAGGAGTAGGGCAGCCGCGCGCGGCGCACCCACTCCACCAGCGCGCGGGTCTCCGAGTCCGACCACGGCCCGAGGATCTCCAGGCCAATGCCGTCGACCTCCTGCAGCGCCTCACGGCGGGCGATGAAGGTGCTGATGATCAGCTCGGCCAGCGGCTCGTCGTCGGTCATCATCTCGCGCAGCTGCTCGCGCTCCACGGCGATGTAGCGCATCGGCGCGGTCGCGACCGCGGTCAGGTAGACGGTCTGGCCGGACAGCAGGTTGATCTCGCCGAGGAAGCCGCCGGGGACGTGACGGATGATCTCGTTGCCATTGGAATCGAGGATCGCGGCCTCACCCTCGAGGATCACGATCAGCGGGTAGCGCTCGTCGCCGACGCGGAAGAGCACGTCGCCGGCGGCGGCGCTGCGCTCCTCGCCGTGCGCGCGCAGCTTGGCGATCTGCCCCTCCGAGAGGACGGGCCTGGTCGGGGAGCCGCTCATGCCATCAGCGGGGACGGGGGGATCCGCGTGGTGCCGCGGACCTCCGGGATCAACATGCCGGCGTCATCGATGAAGCAGTAGCTCCACTCTTCGCCGGGCTCGAGCGAGCGGATCAGCGGATGGCTCGCCGCCTCGGCGTGGCGGCTGGCGTGACGCCCGGGCGATGAGTCGCAGCAGCCGACGTGGCCGCAGGTGAGGCAGATGCGCAGGTGCAGCCACTTGCCGCCGTCACGCAGGCAGTCCTCGCAGCCGTCGACCGACGCGGGCAATTCGGTTATCTGGACCTGGTCAAGGTGCGAACAGGGAGGCAATAGATCGGTCTCCTGAGGTCGTGTTCACACAGCATGACGAAGACGTCAACCCCAGCCCGCGCACCCTTGTCGAACAGCCTGTCGACCGCCGCCCGGATGCTGAGCCACTCGATCCACAACAGCCGCAGCCGTGTCCCGCAGCCTGCGCAAGCTCGCGAGGCGCTCGAGCTTTCGGGAACGTCTCACTTCTGGCGAATTGTGCAGCTGAGGTGGCCGGTGGGGTTCAGTCCTGCTCTGCTCGTGGCAAGGGATGTCAGCGCGGCTGCCGTTCTGGGACGAGGTGTGCGGCGATGTACTCGATTAGTCGGCGGCGGAGGGCGCCGGAATTGTCGGCGGTGATCCCGTACGACTCTTGGCCGATGTGCCATTCCAGCATGAGTGGCTCGCCGCCAGCGCACTCGTACCATGCCGCTCGGTGTCCACGGAACGAGGTGCGGCTGATCAGTCGGGCATCGTAGTTGGGTCGGGCGGCGCCGCATCCGATAGGAACCGGGTAATGTCGTAATTGCGAGGCGGACGCTTCCCAAATGCTTGCGTCGCTTTCTCCTGGAGACGGCGGCGACGTCGAGCTCGGGTCAGCGAAGCTGCCGGTGACGCTGAGTAGCGGCGCGAAGCAACCGGCGCTCGGGCAGTCTGGGTTCGCACCGGTGAGCCACTGAGCCGGGAGCCGGCTTGGGCAGTAGATGACCGCGTCGGTTTGGCGCTGCGCCGCGCGGCACTCGCGGCGTAATGCGGCCGGGCTCGACGCGATATATAGCGGTCCGAGGGTGGTGTCTCCTGCCGGTGGGGGCGGGATCCGGTACCCGGCGTTGCGCGCATCCTGAGCCGAATCGAAGCAACTGGTGATGTGCGCGCTGGCGGCCGGACGCCCAGGGTAGTTCGGGGGGTAGACGAGCTTGTGGTCAGCTTCGGCGGCGTATGGGTACCCGAGTGGGCACAACCCGGTACCGCCAGGTAGCCGGACAGGCGGGCTCGACCCCCCCGCGAGCGAGATCACGGCAGCCGCGGCTCCGGTTGCGGCGACAGTCAGCACTAGCCCCACTGTGATCAGGTGCCGGTACCGGCTTCGATTGCCGCGCCGGAGCGCGGCCGCGAGTCGCGTGTCCCGAGCTGACGATCCGAGCTGCGGTGCACGAGTTGGGTCTTGGCTAGTGATGTCCTGGAGGAGGGCATCCTGATGGGTTTGCTCGAGCACTGCGGCTCGGCGTTGCCTGTGGAGCGGGTCGATACCGCGGAGCAACTCCAGTTCGTGCGTGGGGATCGTGTCACTCATTGGCCCCTCCGATGTGAGTTGCGGATTCAAGACCCGTCTGGGTAGCTGTTCTGTCGGTCTCGGATCGGCGGACGCCGAGTTTCGAGAGTTCGGCGGCGAAGCGCTCTCGAGCTCGAGCGGCGCGTAGCTTCGCGGCGTTCTCCGAGCATCCAAGGACACTTCCGACCTGCCGGTGTGTGAGACCGTCCCAGGCGATGAGCGCGAGGACCTCTTGGTCGCCTGACCTGAGACGTGAAAACGCATCTGCGACCACGTCCGCGTCGGCCTGGTCGTCCAACAAGGTCGGCTGGTGGCGGATTCGGTCTAGCAACCGTCGGCGGCGGCCACTTGAGCGCCGTTGGTTGCGGAGTATGTGGCGTGCTGTTGCGTAGAGCCACATGGTTCCTTCCTCGCCCGCCGGCACGACGTCGATCCGCCGCCATGCCGTCAGAAATGTCTCAGCAACAGCGTCGGCTGCGTCCTCCGGGGACGCAGTCCGGCGCAGCAGATAGCGAGTGATCGGCTGGTAGTTCCTCGCGTACAGCTCGTGAAACGCTCTGATATCTGATTCGGACACCGCTGCCCCAATATGTCCAGGTTCCTCCAATAGGTGTCAACTTCAACAATGCCGCCCGCGACCTGGACCAGGAGCCGAGACCTGCGTCGCTCACGCGACATGAGTGCGGGAGCGCCAAGCCGTCACCTGCGTCGCGCGGAAGGCTCTCGTGGCGGCAGGGCCGGTAGCGTTGCTAGCGTGCCCAACCCGCTCAAGTACGCAGCGGTTGAACGGGAGCGCCGCTACCTGGTGGCAGACGTGCCTGAGGGCGTAGTCGAGGTCAGGCAGATCGTCGACTATTACCTCGAAGGCACCCGCTTCCGGCTCCGGCAGATAACCGGCTCGGATGGCACCGTGACCCGTAAGCTCGGGCACAACGTCCGACTGACCTCTGGACCAAGCGAAGTTGCCACGTCGGTCTATCTCGATGAGCGCGAATGGGAGATCCTCCGAGCGCTCCCGTCCCGCACTCTGAGGAAGACGCGAAACATCATCGAGCGCGACGGCATCCGGTTGGCCGTTGACGAACTCCCCGACGGCACGCTCCTGGCCGAGATCGACGACGGAGACATTGCCCCCGTCCTGTCCCGGACTGGCTTCGAGTCATCAGAGACGTCACGACCGAAGAGCAGTGGACCGGAGCAAAGCTGGCGACCTGAGGCCGACCGACGGTTCCTGCGGCATCCCTTCTCCTGCATTCTTGAGCCGACAGATGTCTCAAGCCGATAGCAGCAGCACCCGCGTTGCGCGGTCAAAGCGTACCCGCCTTTTTGTCTGCCATAATTGTTGGTGTGGAGATCAGGTGGGCCAGGTCCGCGACCAAACACCGCATCAACCGCTCGCGAAGCGAGCACGCGATCCGGAATGCCGTCGCGGTCATCGACCAGCCTGCGCCGCCCGACAGCCCGCATCGAGACAATCGCGCTGTGTTCCTGGGGCCGGATCCCGACGGGAGGATGCTTGAGGTGATGGCTGTCGAGACCGACGACGGACTGCTGGTCATCCACGCAATGGCGATCCGACAGAAGTACCTCGACCACCTCGAAGGAGACACCGATGAGCAAGCGTGAGGATGACCGCGTGATCGCGGTGACCAATCAGGGCACCAAGATCACCGAGAAGATCGCGGATGAGCTGGCCGCCGAAGCCGAACGCGGCTACGACCTGTCGCTCGGTCGCAGGCGCGGGCGGCCATCGCTAGACGATGGAATCTCGCCGAGAGTGACATTCCGGATGAGCGCTGAGCTTCAGGAGCGCGCCAGGCACCGCGCTGAGCAGGAAGGCAAGACGCTGAGCGAACTCGCGCGCGACGCGCTCGCCCAGTACGTCCAATAACACGACGCAAACCCCGAGACCCGCATTGGCGTCAGCGCACGAATCACAGCCGCCAGCCCGGAAGTAGCGCTTTGCGCGCGGATTGCGTGCACGTGCGAGCGGGATCAGCGGGTCGCCGGTGTCTAGCGCTTGAGCCGCTCGTGCATTACGTCGGGAAGGCTAGAAGGCCACATGTCTGGGACCGAAGGATCCGTTCTTTCGGCTCTAGCGCGCAATTCCGGCTCATCGACGAGCGCCGAGATGAGGTCGGCTGAACCGCCAACCCCTGCCCACGCATCGTCCCAGAGACTCGAGACGATCCAGCTGCGATCGGCCGGGAACATCAGCTCGGGCAGGGCCGTGAACCAGCGGCCCTCATCGCCACGCCAAGCGCGCGCCTGACGCGGTCCCGCTTGCACCAGCACGTACCGGCAGCCATACACCAGCACCCGCTCAGCGTCGGGTAGAACGACATCGCTCGCGCCGGTGTCAAGAAACCCCAGCCACCACGGTTGCGGCGCGGTGTTAGCGCCAAGCACACGGATGAGTGCGTCATCAAATCGATCTTCGAGCTCACGCATCTGCTCGCGGCCGGACTCAAGGTCGAGCGGGAACGCGATGGTCGCGTACGCAGCAAAGATCGGTGGCACGCTCGCTGTGATCGACCGACCGTCAGTCACGGCGGCATTGATCCATGCGGCGTCGGCTTCGGTGCCAATCCGCCACGTGCGGCCGTCCTTGAGCTGCGTCCGGTAAGCGGGCTTTGGCGACTCAGCCATTCCAGCGAGCCTATATCGCACCGCAAGTGCAGAGATGCCACCGCGACCTGCATCGGTCACCGCTGAGGTGTCGCAAGCCCTCCGTCATGAGACATGCATCGTGCGGTACGCAGTCGCGCCTGTGTCCACGCGCTCCGGGGAATCTGGGTTCAGCCGTGCTGGCTGGCCTGTGCGGGCAGGTCGCCGATGCGGTGCACGATCCCGCTGTTTACATAGGACAGTTCCCAGTAGGAGGATGGGAATTTGGTGGTGTGACTGATGGTGGTCCCGTTCGTGTCGAGCAGCACGTAGGTCTTGGGGTCAAAGAGCAGAGCGAACTTGATGACCGCTTCGTCGGCGATTCGCGTCGGGAGGCGGTAGTCGACCTCGATAGCGTGCCGTCCGAGCGTGTCGGTGACCGCGCCCTTGAGGCTTGCTCCTGGGATGGTTGCGAGTAGGCGGTACAGGCCAGAGAGCATCCGGGCTGGCACACGGGGCTCTAACAGGATCCCCTGGATGGAACCGAGGGTTACTTGCTCGGCTTCCCATCGGGGCATCCTCGCCGGGATGCCGTGGACTCCGGGGGGGTGCATGAGCAGTCGACGAAGAGCCGCCGGTCTGGTGGAGGTGGTGAGCATCAGCTTGTAATGGAAGATCCGGTCATAACCACCGCCGACCCCGCTCCAGCGCGCGCTGTATCGAGCCGGGGTCAGCGGCACGTTCGCTGGCGCATGCGTGATCACGCGAAACTGCTTGGAGCGCCCAAGCACGTAGGTATGCATCGAGTATCGATTCGGACCGACCCACCAGCGGA
>Ga0207702_10005564_pt1 | contig 11002 bp, 6 predicted proteins | sample KBSCornC62_FD_184302 | JGI IMG/M metagenome (GOLD analysis project Ga0207702, IMG submission 184302) | Corn rhizosphere microbial communities from Kellogg Biological Station, Michigan, USA - KBS Corn C6-2 (SPAdes) (version 2) | ecosystem: Host-associated > Plants > Roots > Rhizosphere > Soil ...
ACACGAAACTGCCGTCGCTGAGCTGCACGATCGGTGTCACCCCGACCACCCTGCCGACCACGCTGGCCGCGGGCGCGACATTGACCTGCACCGGCACGTACACGCTCACCGGCGCCGACGTCGGTGCGGGCAGCGTGACAAACACGGCCACGGTCAGCGGCACGAACGCCTGCACGGCGGCCGCGCCGAATTGCACCGGCACGGAGATCACGCCGCTCGGCCAGGTGCCGATCCTGTCGCTGACCAAGTCGGCGACGCCGAATCCGTTCGTCGTCGGCCAGCCGGCGAGCTACTCGATCACCGTGGCGAACAACGGCACGGCAGCGACCAGCGCCAACGTCACGGTCAGCGACACGCTGCCGAGCGGCATCACGCTCGCGAGCAGCAGCGGCAGCAACTGGGCGTGCACCGGCACGAGCGCGCTGACCTGCACGTTCAGCGGCACGATCGCGGCCGGCGCGAACAGCGTGCTGACCTTGAACGTGAACGTCGCGGCGTCGGCCACGGTCGGCGACAACAGTGCGACCGCGAGCGGCGGCGGCGACCCGACCTGCCCGGCGGCGGCACGCTGTACCGGCACCGTGCCGGTCCCGATCACCGCGCCGCAGCTCACCGTCGGCAAGACCGCGACGCCGAATCCGTTCGTCGTCGGCCAGCCGGCGAGCTACACGATCACGGTGACGAACAGCGGTTCGGCCGCGACGGTCGGCAACATCGTCGTCAGCGATACCCTGCCGACCGGCATCACGTTCGTCAGTGCCAGCGGCACGAACTGGAACTGCACCGGCACGACGACGCTCAGTTGCACCTTCAGCGGCACGCTCGCGCTCAGCGCGAGCACGACGCTGACCTTGAACGTGAGCGTCGGTGCGAGCGCGGCGAACGGCAACAACAGCGCCAGCGCGAGCGGCGGCGGCGATCCGACCTGTCCGGCGGCCGGGCGCTGCACCGGTACCGTCACCGTTCCGGTCAACGTGCCGCAGCTCAACGTGACCAAGACCGCGTCGCCGAATCCGTTCGTGGTCGGACAGCCGGCGAGCTATACGATCACGGTGACCAACGCGGGCACGGCGACGACCACGGGCAACATCACCGTGACGGACAACCTGCCGACCGGCATCACGCTCGCCAGCGCAGCGGGCACGAACTGGGCCTGCGTCGGTACGACCGCGCTCACCTGCACGTTCACGGGCACGCTCGCCGTCGGCGCCAATACCGCGCTGACCTTGAACGTGACCGTCGGTGCGTCGGCCGGCAGCGCCACCAACACGGCCACCGCAAGCGGCGGTGGCGATCCGAGCTGCCCCGCGGCGGCGCACTGCACGGGCACGGTTGTGGTCGGCTCGAGCGTGCCGCAACTGGACGTGACCAAGACCGCATCGCCGAACCCGTTCGTCGTCGGCCAGCCGGCGAGCTACACGATCACGGTCACGAACTCGGGCACGGCAGCGACGGTCGGCAACATCACCGTCAGCGACAACCTGCCGGCCGGCATCACGCTCACGACCGCGGCGGGCACGAACTGGGCCTGCAGCGGCACGAGTGCGCTGACGTGCACGTTCAGCGGCACGCTCGCCGCCGGCGCGAACACGGCGCTGACCTTGAACGTCGCGGTCGGCGCGTCCGCCACCAGCGGCACCAACACCGCGACCGCGAGCGGCGGCGGCGATCCCACCTGCCCGGCGGCGGCGCATTGCGTCGGCACGGTGGTGGTCGGCACGGGCGGGCCGCTGTTGTCGCTGTCGAAATCGGCGGCGCCGACTGCGTTCGTGGTCGGCCAACCGGCCAGGTATACGATCACGGTGCGCAACAGCGGCAGCGCGAACACGTCCGGCGCGGTCGCGGTCGCCGACACGCTACCCGCCGGCATCACGCTGCAGAGCTACAGCGGCTTGAACTGGACCTGCAGCGGCAGCACCGCGTTGAGCTGCAGCTTCAGCGGCACGCTTGCACCGACCGCGAGCACGGCGCTGGTGCTGAACGTCGTCGTCGGTGCATCCACGACCAGCGGCAACAACACCGCGAGTGTCAGCGGCGGCGGCGATCCGAGCTGTCCGGCCGGCCCGAATTGCAGCGCGACCGTACCGGTCAGCATCACGCAAGTCAGCCAGACCATCGCCGCGACACCGATCGATGCGCGCTGGATGCTGACGACGATGGCGCTGCTGCTGCTCGGACTCGGCTGGCGCCGACGCGTGCGCTAAAGAGGGAAAAAACGGGGCGGCAACGCCCCGTTCTTCTTCTCGTCGTCCCGGCGCAGTCCGGGACCCAGTGACTTTCCGGCGTTTGCGACAAGCTTAGGCCCTGGATCCCGGCTTGCGCCGGGATGACGAAGCAAGGCGAAGCGCCGATGGTTACGTCAGTGCAGCGCGTAGCAGCAACAGGCAACCCGCGGCGACTGCGCAGGCGCCGATTTGACTGGCGACGCGCTCACCGCCCGGCGCCAGGCGTTCCAGGCAAATCGCCGCCGTCACCAGCGCCATCGCGCGCAGGTCCATCATGCCGGCGGCGAGCAGGACCGCGGTGGGTCCAGCGCAGCATTGCACGCAATCGACGCCGAGCCGCACACCGAAGCGCCAGGCGTGCCCTGCGCTGGCGACGTCCGCTTCGGTAGCGCCGGTGCGGCCGCTGCAGACGCGGCCGGCAACGCACGCGTCACGGCAGCACGCGAGCCGGCGGCGTTTCCAGGTGCTGAATTGCAGCAGGCCGGCAGCGAGCACGGTCGCGCCGATCGCGAGCGGCATGGCACGCGCCAGCGCCGCCGATTCGAGCACGCATGCGGCGAGCCCCGCGCCGAGCGCGAACACGCCCGCGCCGAGCAGCGCCCAGACCGTGAAATACGCGAGCGCCACGCCAGCCGTCAGCGCGTCGATGCGCCGCGCCGGAACGCGGCCGAGGCGCGCGCGATACCGCTGCAGCGGCGGCAGCAGTACCGGCAGCATCATCGCGACGGTCATCGTCTGCCACATGCCGAGCCAGGCGGCCGCGATGCCCGGCCAGGTCTGGCCGGGCATGCGCATCCACATCATCGACAGCGTCCAGCCGCCAGGCATCGGCATGTCGTCCATCGCGGCCATCGCGCGGCAGGCGGCGATCGTCGCGGCGATGCTGGCGGCGAACAGCAGCGCGGCGGCGGCGAGGAACGGGCGTTGCGATTCGGTCCGGTTCGACATGTCGATGATCTCCATGGCAGGTTTCCGCAGCCGGCGCTCAGGCCGCGTACTTGTCCTTGTGCCGCCACCACACCCCTTGCTCGTTGCGTCCGCGTGGCGCGCGGTCGAGCCACTGGTACATGCCCCACAAGCCGTCGAGGCCACGTGCGTAGGTCGAATACGTGTGGTACACGACGCCGTCCTCGATCACGAACGCACTCATGCCGGGAAGGTCGCGCAGGAACGTCGGCACGTCGGTGCCGGTGGCGGCGGCCATCTGCCCGACCGGATCGGCGTCCGCGTCCGGCGACCATTCGGTCATTTTCGTGGCGACGATTTCCGGCTTCGGCGTTTCGCGGCGGAAGTTGTATTCGATGCCGCTGCGCTGCTGTTCGGGCGTGAACAGCACGCTGAAATCGGCGTTGAAATCGCAGCCGCCGGACGATGCCCAGGGGAACGACCAACCCATGCGCCGCTTGAACGCCTGCAGTTTCGGCAGCGGCGCACGCGACACCGCGGTGAGCGCGACGTCGTGGTTCTCCAGATGCACGGCGATGCCGTTGAAGCCGTCCGCAATCGACGAACACGACGGACATCCCGCCGTGTAGTCGGGCCCGAACATGAAGTGGTAGACCAGCAGCTGCGAGCGGCCGCGGAACAGATCCGCCAGCGACGCCGTGCCCGCTTCCGTGTCGAAATGATAGGCTTTGTCGATGCGAACCCAGGGCAATTGCTGGCGCCGCTGCGTCAGCTCGTCGCTACGCCGCGTGAGTTCCTTTTCCGCTTCGAGCAACGCGATGCGCGCGCTCAGCCAGTCGGCCCGTGTTCCCGTCGTGTGTGTGCTCATGTTGCGCTCCGTCCTGCGTGGTTGGGGTGGCGCAACGATAGGCGCGGCGCGCAGCACGGCGGGAGTGACAAGTGTGACGGGATTCGATCGGACTCGATTCAATCGGACTCGATTCGCATGGACTCGCTGATCACGGCCGCGGCGCACGCGCTCGCACGCGGCGATGCGCTCGGCGCGCTCAAGCGCGTGGCACTGCGCGACGACGCGGCGGCACTCGCCCTGCGCGGCATCGCCATGGCGCAACTGGGCGAATTCGACCGCGCCAAGACGCTGCTGCGCCGCGCGGCTCGCGCGTTCGGCACGCACGAGGCGATGGCGCGGGCGCGCTGCGTCGTGGCCGAAGCGGAAATCGCACTGGTCTCGCGCGACCTGGCCTGGCCGACGCAGGCGCTGGAGGCCGCACGCGCTACGCTTGAAGCGCACGGCGATCGCGTCAACGCAGCGCACGCGCGCTATCTCGCGGCGCGGCGCGCGCTGCTGCTCGGCGATCTGGCGCGGGTCGAGCAGATGCTCGCCGGGCTCGATCCGGCGCATCTGCCGCCCGCGTTGAACGCGGTGCATGAGCTGATCGTCGCCGGCGTCGCGATGCGGCGCGTGCATGCGCGTGCGGCGCGCCAGGCGCTGGCGCGGGCACAGCGCGCGGCGCTCGCCTCGGGCATCGGCGCGCTCGACGCGGAAATCGCCGGCGCGCGCGCCGTGCTCGATGCGCCTGCGGCGCACGTGCACAAGGACGGCGTGGCACACGCGCTGACGCTCGACGACATCGAACGCCTGTTCGCGTCACGCGCACTCGTGATCGACGCCTGCCGCTACGCCGTGCGCGACGCACACGCGCACGTCGCGCTGGCGCGCCGCCCGGTGCTGTTCGCGCTGCTGCGCGCGCTCGGCGCGGCGTGGCCGCAGGATGTCTCGCGCGACGCGCTGGTCGCGGCGGCGTTCCGCGGCAAGCGCGCCGACGAATCGTACCGTGCGCGCCTGCGGGTCGAGATCGGACGCTTGCGCAAGGCGCTCGCACCGCTCGCCGGCGTGCACGCCACGGCGCGTGGTTTCGTGCTCGCGCCGGTGCGCGCACCCGAGGTCGTGGTGCTGGCGCAGCCGCTGCAATCGCCGCACGCGGACGTGCTCGCGCTACTCGCCGACGGCGAATGGTGGTCGAGTTCCTCGCTCGCGCTGGTGCTGGCGACCGGGCAGCGCACGATGCAGCGTGCGCTCGAGACGCTCGCGGCTGCCGGCCAGGTGCAGTCGATCGGCCGCGGTCGCGCACGCCGGTGGATGACGCCGCCGCTGCCGGCTTTCGCGACGGCGTTGTTACTCCCCGCGGCGCTGCCGCTCGGCTAGGATCGGTGCATGAAAACGACAACCGCCACGGTTTTGCGCGAATACGGCCCCTTCCCCGGCGTCGAGCAAGTCGGCGGCGTGAGCTACGACGGCCGGCATGTGTGGATCGCGGGTGGTCAGCAGTTGCTCGCGATCGATCCGGATAGCGGCGCGCCAGTGCGCAGTTTGGACATCGCCTGTCACGCCGGCACCGCCTTCGACGGCACGCATCTGTACCAGATCGCCGAAAACCGTATCCACAAGATCGATCCGGCGAGCGGGCAGTTGCTCGCTTCGATCCCGGCGCCGGGCGACGGTGCCGATTCCGGCTTGGCCTGGGCCGAAGGCTCGCTCTGGGTCGGGCAATACCGCGGACGCAAGATCCACCAGATCGACCCGGCCGACGGCCGCATCCTGCGCACCATCGAGTCGAATCGGTTCGTCACCGGCGTGTCCTGGGTCGACGGCGAACTTTGGCACGGCACGTGGGAAGGCGACGCGAGCGAACTGCGCCGGATCGACCCGGACAGCGGCGCCGTGCTGGAGCAGGTCGCGATGCCGCCGGACAAGATGATCTCCGGGCTCGAATCCGACGGCGGCGAACGTTTTTTCTGCGGCGGCGGCAACAGCGGCAAGGTGCGCGCGGTGCAACGGCCGACGCGCGCGAAGCGCTGAGCAGCGCAGCCCCGCGTGCGCAATGCACGCGCGGCGCGCACGTTACGAACGTCTAGCGCACATCCGCCAAACGCTGACGCAAATCGGCGGCGTACGCCGTCTTGTTTTGCGCCAGCAGCGTAGCGGTAGCGCCGGCGAGCGCCTTGGCTGCATCGCGCTCGCCGCGCGCCGCGAGCGCGCGCGCGAGTTCGACTTGGACTTCGAGCACGCGCAGATCCTCCGCCGGATGCGGCGGGCTGCGCAGCGCCAGCGTTTCGCGCAGCAGCGCTTCGGCCTCGACCGGATGGCCGGCGGCGAGTTCGGCACGCGCCCGCGCAAACAGCGCCGGCGTAACGCGCGGCGTGCGACCGTGGTACGCCTGGCGCGCGAACGCGACCGCTTGCGTGGCGCTCGCCTGCGCTGCGGCGACGTGACCCGCATCGAGTTCGGCTTCCGCCTGGTACGCGGCGATCTGCGTCATGCGCGTCGACACGTTCTTGCCGTTCGCCGGCGCCGGTGCGATCAGCGCGAATTCGGCCAGCGCCGCGTCGTAGCGATGGCGCAGGCGCAACAGATTGCCCAAGTCCGCATGGCTCAGCGCCGCCTCAGCCGCGAGAAGGCTGCTGTCCTTTTGTGCCGCGGCGAACGCGATCGCATCGCGGAATGCGGTTTCGGCTTCGTCGTAGCGGCCCTGGTGCTGCAGGTTTTCGCCGAGAAAACGCAGCACGCCGGCGCGTTCGGTGCCTTTGCCATTGTTCGCGCCCATCAGTTCCGTCCACACGGCGAGCGATTCGCGCAACGTCGCTTCGGCGTCGTCCAGCCGGCCGAGCGCGTCGTACACGTCGCCGAGCAGCAGCAGCGCGTAACCCAACTCGCCGGGCCGCGCCTCGCGGTTTTTGCGCGCTAGCGCGACCAGATCGATGCGGCCCTGCAGCGTCTCCGCGTGGCGGCCCTGCACTTCGTACAGGCGCATCAGGTTCGAGCGCACCACCACCGTGCCGCTGTGATCGGCGCCGTGCAGCTGTTCGCGCAGGCGCAGCGCCTCGCGCAGCGCCGCTTCGGATTCGGGATAGCGCCCCATGCGCTGCAACATGGTGCCGAGCCGGTTGTAGACCAGGCTCACGCCCCAGGTGTTTTCGCGGTGCTGCGCGGTGGCGACGTCGATCGCGGCGTGGCACGCGGCGATCGCAGCCTCGGTCTGTTCGTCGAACTCGTACGCTTCGCACAACAGGCTGTCGTCGTCGATCAGATTGGCACCGGCGTCGACGCCCGGCTGTTGCTCCTCCGCACTCACTTCGCGCAGTAGCGGCAAGCCGTCCTTGACCTTGCCTTCGCCGATCAGCGCAGACGCGATCATGCGGCGCGCCTCGCGATTTTCCTTCGCCGCTCCGGGACCGGCGGCCTGCGCCAGCGCGAGCGCTTCGCGCGCATGGCTCATGGCGTCGTCGAACTTGTATTGCACGAGCTCGAGCCGCGCCAGCTCGTTCGCGTTGCGCGCCTTGATCGCGGCCGGAATGGCCGCGTCGCCGGCCATGGTCGCCGCGCGTTCGAGCAGTTCCTTGGCGCGCGTGAAATCGCCGAGCTTCTGGTACAGGCTGCCGATCAGGCCGGTCAGATCCGCCGCCACAGCAGCGTCGCCGCCGGCGTCGCGCGCGAGCTGCGCTTCGCCTTTCTCCAGCAGCTGGTGCGCGCTCAGCGGCTGGCCCTTGTTCTCGTCGGGGTCGGCGTTCGCAAACACGCCGACCAGGAACTCGCGCACGGCTTCGGCGCGCTGCGCCTGCTGCCGCGCGCGATAGGCCTGATCCGCGCTGTACACGCTGGCGCCGATCAAACTCAGCGCTGCGAGCGTCGCGGCGGCGACGCCGGCGGTGTGGCGCGCGACGAAACGGCGCACGCGGTAGGCGACACTGTCCGGCCGCGCCAGCACCGGGCGGCCGTCGAGCCAGCGGCGCAAATCGTCGGCGAAATCGCCGGCGCTGTCGTAGCGCCGCGCCGGGTCGTCAGCCAGTGCCTTGGCCACGATGCGCGCGAGATCGCCGCGCAACGCGCGCTGCAATGCGCGCAGGCTCGTGCTGCGCGCCGCGGCGATCGTTTCGACCGGCGCTTCGCCGGCGCGCCGCGCGCTCGCGAGCGCCGCCGCCAGCCGCGGCATCGGCGCCGCGCCGGTGTTGTCGCCCGCGCGCGGTGCACGCCGACCGCTGAGCAGCGCGAACAGCATCAGGCCGAGCTGGTACACGTCGGTCGCGGTGGTCACGGGCTCGCCGCGGAATTGTTCCGGCGCGGCGTACTCGGGGGTAAGCAGACGCAGCTGCGAGCCCGTGTGCGCGCCGTCGCGCGAATCGGTCAGCAGTTTGGCGATGCCGAAATCGAGCAGCTTGACCTCGCCCTCGCCACTGACCAGCACGTTGCCCGGCTTCAGGTCGCGGTGCACGACCAGATTGCGGTGCGCGTACTGCACCGCCGCGCACACGTCGAGGAACAGCGCGATGCGTGCGGCCAGTGGCAGGCGCCGCGCGTCGCACCAGGCGCCGATCGGCTCGCCGTCGATCAATTCCATCGCGAACCAGGCCTGCCCGGTATCGGACACGCCACCGTCGATCAGGCGCGCGATGTGCGGGTGCTTGAGTTGCGCCAGGATGTCGCGCTCGCGCACGAAACGCGCCTGGATCTCGCCCGAATCCATGCCGCGCTTGATCACCTTGAGCGCGACGTGATGCCGAGCCACGCCGCCGATGCGTTCGGCGCGGTACACGCTGCCCATGCCGCCACTGCCGAGTTCGGCGACGATCCGGTAGGGTCCGACCACGCTGCCGATGCCGGCGTCGTGCGCCGGCACGCCGAGCCAGCGCTGCGGATCGAGCGGCGCGTCGAGCAGCGAATCGGCGTCGCCGTCGCGCGCGAGCAGCGCGTCGAGTTCCGCTCGCAGCGCGGCGTCGCCGGCGCAGGCCTGCGCGGCGAACGCGGCACGCTCGGCCGCGGGCAGCTCGAGCGCCGCGCGCAGCAGTTGCCACGCGCGCGCGTCGGGCGCCGGTGGCGGTGGCGACGTGGTCTCCTCGCTCAAGCGGGCTCGCCGTGCATCGCGCGATGCAGGAACACGCGCGCGAGGCGCCAGTCGCGGTACACGCTGCGCTCGCTCGTGCCGACCAGCTCGGCGATCGCCGCGAACTCGAGCCCGGCGAACACGTGCAGCTCGGTCAAACGCGCAAGCTGGGGATCGAACGCCTGCAGTTCGTTCAGGGCGCGGTCGAGCGCGATCAGCGGCAAGGGATCGGCCTGCTCCGCGGCGGCGTCGACCGTCAGAGTCACCGGCGCCGCACCGCCGCCGCGCTTCTGCGCCTGGCGCTCGCGCACGTGGTCGAGCAGCACTTGGCGCATCACGCGTGCGGCCAAGTGGAAGAAATGCGCGCGGCTGGATACGGAGAGCGGCTTGTCGAACAGGCGCAGGTAGGCCTCGTGCACCAGCGCCGTGGTGCACAGCGAATTGCGCATATGGCCGGCCAGTTCAGCGTGCGCACGCCGGCGCAAATCGGCGTACAGCAATTCGAACAAGCGGTTGCGCGCCGCGGCGTCGCCGTCGTTCGCCTGCGCGAGCAGCAAGGTCAAGGACTCGTCCACGGTCGCCCTCCACGCGCCTCGCCGGCGAACGGCGCCGAGCATAGCCTGCGGCAGCGGCCAAGTTAAGGACATGGGTTGCACTCCCTGGTGCCGGTCGACACCCGGCGAAGGCTCCGGCCGCCGGCGTTGAAGGGTTGAAGCATTCCCGCAGGCAGGTTCTGGAACAGCAACATCGCGACGGCCTCAGGCAAAGCAATGGGCTTGATTGAATTACGCGATTCGGCCCGGGCGACTGCCAGCACGGAAGCGGGGCGCGTCGTGCGGCCGTAAACCGACCAATTCAGCGACACTCGCTGGGGGATTCCGTCATCCAGCGCGTCAGGGTTTCGGACAGCAGACGTGCAGGCAGCCGTCACGCGAATTTGCTACAAGGGTCGCGAGGGAATCTGCCGTTTTCCACTGAATCGCTGCCGGCGCCACGTCTTGCGCAGAGACGGGCGTGCTGCGGCTTGTCGTGCGCGGGCCGAGGGGACCGATGGACACCAGTTCGAATGTCGCCGAACCGGCGCCGACGGGCGATGGCATCGCCTGCGCGCCGCCGTTTGCGTCGCAGCCGCAGGTTCTGCCGTTGCGCGTGGCGAACGCCAGCGATCGTACTTTCCTGTGCGCGATCGCGCTCGCCGTGCTGGCGCTCAAGGCGGCCTTCCTGCTGGTCGATCCGCAACTGCGCCTGTTCATGGGCGACTCGGCCACGTACCTTGCGAGCGCGGTGGACGGTGGAACGCCGTTCGACCGTTCGTTCACCTATCCGCTGCTGATTCGCGCCAGCGCGGGCACGCTTGGATCGATCGGCGCTCTGCTGGCGCTGCAGGCGCTGTTCGGTGCGGCCACGTCGCTGGCGCTGTGCGTGCTGGTGCGCCGGGCGTTCGGCGTGCGCCGCTGGCTCGCCGCCGCCGCCGCACTGGCGCTCGCGTGCGAACCGGCGCAGCTGTTCTTCGAACGCATGGTGATGACGGAATCCGCCAGCACCTGTGCGCTGGCGCTGGCGCTCGTGGCGGCATTCGCGTATCTGGGCAGCGGACGCCTCGCGTGGCTGCTGTGTTGCGTCGCCGCCGGGGTCGCGCTGTCCAGCCTGCGCGTCGGCCTGGTGCCGCTGGCGCTGGGACTCGGCGTGGCCGCCGCGCTGATGCGGCGTCGCGATGCGCGGAGCGCGCCGCACTGGCTGGCGCATGTCGCGCTGGCGCTGGTCGCCACTTTGGGCGCGCATCATGTGTACAAGCACTGGTACGCCGCGCGCGCCGGCGGCGAACCGGCATACCTGCGCGACGCGGGCATCTTCCGCCTTGGACTCGTCGCGCCGCTGCTCAAGGCCGGGCACCTGACCGCGGCCGGCCTCGATCCGGACCTGCTCGACGAAGTGCGCTACCCGCTCGCGGACGCGCGCTTCCGCGAATACCAGATCTGGGCGAGCGGCGGC
>Ga0207702_10005568_pt1 | contig 11000 bp, 10 predicted proteins | sample KBSCornC62_FD_184302 | JGI IMG/M metagenome (GOLD analysis project Ga0207702, IMG submission 184302) | Corn rhizosphere microbial communities from Kellogg Biological Station, Michigan, USA - KBS Corn C6-2 (SPAdes) (version 2) | ecosystem: Host-associated > Plants > Roots > Rhizosphere > Soil ...
AGTGGCTGACGCCCGACCTGTACCGGATCGGCGCCTCGACACTCCTGAACGACGTGCTGATGCAGATCCGCAAGGAGCGCACCGGCCGCTACCAGTCGCCCGACTACTTCACCGTTGACTGAGCTCGAGAAGAAGGGCAAGGCGGCGCTCGTCCCCTCGGGTTGGGACTACGCGCCGGCGCCCGAGTCGCGCGAGATCGTCCGGATCGACGAGCGCTACGGCCACTTCGTCGGCGGGGAGTGGTTGGAGCCGCGCGAGACGTACACGACGATCGCGCCGGCGAGCGAGGAGCCGCTCGCGGAGGTCGGGCAGGCAACGCCGGAGGAGGTTTACGGCGCGATCGCGACTGCGCGCGAGGCGTTCGAGAACGGCTGGTCCGGGCTCCCGGGCTCCGAGCGGGCGAAGTACCTGTTCCGGATCGCGCGAATCCTCCAGGAGCGCTCGCGCGAGTTCGCCGTGCTCGAGTCGCTGAACGGCGGCAAGCCGATCAAGGAGTCTCGCGACGTCGACCTGCCGTTGGCGGCCGCGCACTTCTTCTACTACGCGGGCTGGGCCGACAAGCTCGAGTACGCGTTCCCGAACCGGCGTCCGCGGCCGGTCGGCGTCGCCGGGCAGATCATCCCCTGGAACTTCCCGCTGCTGATGCTGGCGTGGAAGATCGCTCCGGCGCTGGCGGCGGGGAACACGGTCGTCCTGAAGCCGGCGGAGACGACGCCGCTGACCGCGCTCCTATTCTGCGACGTCGTGCGGCAGGCGGAGCTCCCGGCCGGCGTCGTCAACATCGTCACGGGCGACGGCCGGGCGGGCGCGGCGATCGTCGAGGGCGACGTCGACAAGATTGCCTTCACCGGCTCGACCGAGGTGGGCAAGGCGATCCAGCGAGAGGTCGCGGGCAGCGGGAAGCGGTTGACGCTCGAGCTGGGCGGCAAGGCGGCGAACATCGTCTTCGACGACTGCGCGCTCGACCAGGCGGTCGAGGGGATCGTCAACGGGATCTACTTCAACCAGGGACACGTCTGCTGCGCGGGTTCCCGGTTGTTCGTGCAGGAGTCGATCCACGACGATTTGGTCGAGAAGCTGAAGCGGCGGATGAAGACGCTGCGCGTCGGCGACCCGCTCGACAAGAACACCGATATCGGTGCGATCAACTCGCGCGCGCAGCTGGAGAAGATCCAGGAGCTGGTTGCCGCGGGCGAGGAGGAGGGCGCCGAGATCTACCAGCCGCCGTGCAAGCTGCCCGAGCGCGGGTACTGGTTCGCGCCGACGGTGTTCACGAACGTGGCACAGAGCTACCGGATTGCACAGGAGGAGATCTTCGGGCCCGTGCTCTCGGTGCTCACGTTCCGGACGCCCGCCGAGGCGGTGGAGAAGGCGAACAACACGCCGTACGGGCTCAGCGCCGGCATCTGGACCGAGAAGGGCTCGCGCATCCTCTGGATGGCGGAACGGCTGCGCGCCGGCGTCGTCTGGGCGAACACGTTCAACCGCTTCGATCCGGCGTCGCCGTTCGGCGGCTACAAGGAGTCCGGGTTCGGGCGCGAAGGCGGCCGCCACGGCCTCGAGCCGTACCTGGAGTTCGAGCCGTGAGCAGGGCCGCGCACAGCTCACGAGGATTGCCACGCTTTCGTCACGCCTGCGTGACTGACATGGCACACGTTTCTTTCTACGATCGCAGTGGGGAGGAGGCCGGGAACGCCTTGGACACGGGCATCGTCCGGAAGGGCCGATGACGGGCCTCGCCGTCTCGGGTGTCAACGAGGTCGTGCTGGAGGTCCTCGACCTCGAGCGGTCGCTCGACTTCTACGTCGGCTGCCTCGGATTGCCGCTGTACTCGCGGTCGGAGGAGCGCGCCTGGGTACTGGCGGGACGATCGAGGATCGGCTTGTGGCGGCCGCAGGTTGGGCTGGCCAACGGCCGAGGCGGCGTCCACGTGCACTACGCCCTCCTGGTCGACGAGAGTATTTTCGGGGATGTGGTCGCCCGGCTCGAGGAGTCAGGGTTGGCTCCCGAGGTGATCTCTTCCGAGCACGAGGGCCGCGGGCAAGCCGCGTACGTCGCGGATCCCGACGGCAACGTGGTCGAGTTCTGGACCCACGACGTCACCGCAGACCGGGCGGAGGTGGCCCCTGTCTAGCCGTCTCCCCGTCAAGAAGACCTACAAGCTCTACGTCGGCGGCGCGTTTCCCCGCTCCGAGTCGGGCCGTACCTATCTCGCCGAGGGCCAGAACGTCGCCCGCGCCTCCCGCAAGGACATCCGCGACGCCGTTCGCGCGGCACGCGCGGCACAGCCCGGCTGGGCGGGCGCGACCGCCTACAACCGCGGCCAGGTCGTCTACCGGATCGCCGAGATGCTCGAGGCCCGCCGCACCGACCTCGCGCAGCTCTGCTCCGGCGAGGCCGAAGTCGACCGTTCGATCGACCGTCTGGTCTGGTACGCGGGCTGGGCCGACAAGCTCGCCCAGGTGATCGGCGGGACGAACCCCGTCGCCGGCCCGTACTTCAACTTCACGATCCCGGAGCCGACCGGCGTCGTCGGCATCCTCGCCCCGGACGAGCCGGCGCTCGAGGGCCTGGTCTCGCGCGTGGCGCCCGCGATCGTCGGCGGGAACGCGACCGTGATCGTCGCCTCCGAGCCGCATCCGCTCTCCGCTGTCGAGCTGGGCGAGGTGCTCGCTACCGCCGACCTGCCCGGCGGCGTCGTCAACATCCTCACCGGCCACCGCGAGGAGCTCGCGCCCTGGCTCGCCGGGCACATGGACGTGAACGCGATCGACCTCACCGGCGCCGACGGCCTCGCTCCCGAGCTGGAGAAGCTCGCCGCGGAAAACGTCAAGCGCGTCGTCCGCGCCGAGCCCACCGCGCAGAGCCCCTGGGAGATCGCCGCCTTCCTGGAGCTGAAGACGGTCTGGCACCCCATCGGGACCTAGGCAGTAGCATCACGCGTCAGTGACAGGCGGCCGCCGCCTCAGCCAGGCGATCTCCGAAGGAGACGGAATCTCGATCATCGCGCTCGTCGCCGACCCGGAGACGGCGCGGGCGGCCGAGGAGCAGGGAGCCGAGGGGATCGCCGTCAGCGGGCCCGCGCCCGACCTCCGCGACGCAACCGGATTGCCGATCCTGTTTCGCGTCGACGCCTCGCCCGAGGCGGCCAGCGACGCCGGCGCCGACGCGTGCCTGATCGTGGTCGAGGACCACGACGACGAGGAGCACCTCGAGGAGCTGCAGCGCCGCGCCGAGGAGCTCGGGCTCGAGATCGTCGCGGACGTCCACGACGAGGAGTCGCTCGCCGACTCGCTCGAGCGGATCGATCCCGAGATCTTTCTGCTCTCGCCGCGGGAGGCGGACGACGACGAGACCCACGTCGAGCGCATCCTCGATCTGCTGCCCGACGTGCCGGCGGGCAAGCTCGCGATCGCCGACCTGCCGGCGACCACGCGCGAGGAGGTGCTCGCGCTCGAACGCGCCGGAATCGACGCGGTCCTCGTCGGCTCGGCCGACGTTGCGCACCTTGTCGGCGGCGCGCCGCCCGCCGTCTGAGCGCCGGCAATCTCCCACCATCCCTCGAGGAGGGGGCTCATGTGGGAACCAGGGGTTCCCCCATGGCGGAGGGCGCGGTCTCGCAGCCGCGCGCACCGCGCAGGCTTCCGGTGGTGCGGATCCGCGTCCGCAGGTCGCTCCCGTTCCTCGCTGCGATCCTGGCGCTCGCGGCGGCGCTGCGGCTGGTGGGGATCGAGTACGGACTGCCGTTCGGCAACCTGCTCGATCCCGACGAGCAGAACATCGTTCCGCGCGCGTGGCAGATCGTCCACGGGGGCGGGCTCGACCCGCACTGGTTCGACTATCCCTCGCTGCTCCTCTACGTGCTCGCACCCTTCCAGGCGTGGCAGGGGGAGCCGTCGTACCTGACCGCCAGGGTCGTGATCGCGGCGATCGGCGTCGGCGGCGTCGCCGCTGCCTGGTGGTTGGGCCGGGCCGCCTACGGGAGGACCGCCGGCCTCGTTGCCGCCGTAGTCGTCGCAGTGGAGACGATCGGCGTCGCCTACTCGCACACGGCCGTCACCGACGTGCCGATGACCGCGCTGATCACCGTGTCGCTCGCGCTGGCCGTGACCGGGAGGCTCGAGTGGGCAGGCGTCGCCGCCGGCCTGGCCGCGGGCGCGAAGTACCCCGCCGTCTTCCTGCTCGTGCCGCTGGTCGTGGCGGGCTGGCAGCGGTGGCGGCGGCTCGCGACCTCCGTCGGCCTCGCGATCGTTGCGTTCCTCGCCACCAGCCCGTTCGTCCTCGTCCACCCTGGCCAGGCGTGGGACGACGCCTCGCGGGTGCAGCGGCTCGCCCGCGACGGGTGGCTCGGCTTCGAGCACGACTCCTGGGCGCTTTTCTCGTTCACCGGGAAGCTGTGGGCGGGCCTCGGCCCCGTGCTGGTGATCGCCGTCGCCGGCCTCGTGCTGGCGCTCCGCCGCCACACGCGCACCGACCTGATCCTCGCCGCCTTCGTGCTCGTCTACCTCGTCGACCTGTTGACGATCCGCGCGCACTTCGACCGGTATGTCCTGCCGCTCGTGCCGCCGCTCGCCGTGTTCGCCGGGCGGCTGCGGGCGCTCGCGCCGGTGACGCTCGGCCTCGCGATCGTCCCCCTGGTCTGGGCGATCGGCGACGACGTCCGATTGACGCGCACCGACACACGTGCGGTCGCACACGGCTGGATCGTCCGGCACGTCCCGCGCGACGCCGTCGTCGCGGCGGAGTCCTCCACGCCTGCGCTCGACGGCTACCGGATCGTCGGTCTGACGCTGCCCGGCCCCGGACGGCCGTTCGATCCCGACCGCGACGTCGCCCGCCTGCGCGCCGATGGCGTTCGCTACGTCTTCGTCACCGGCGCGGTCGCCGACCGCGTCCTCGCGGCCCGCGACCGCTACCCGCGCGAGGCGCGCTTCTACGACAAGCTACGGATGCAGGGAAAACGCGTCTACCATGTTCGGGCCGGGCACGGGCTGACCGGGCCCTGGGTCTCCGTCTATCGCCTGTGAGAACGACGCCGATTCTCATCCTGCTCGCCGCGTTGGCACTGGCCGGCTGCGGCGCGACCGGGTCGGCGCCCCGGCTCTCGAAGGGCGAGGCCGCCGCGACGGCGGCGAAGTCGTGCCCCGCGGCGTGGCAGAAGTCCTGGCAGAAGCTCGCGAACCGGATCGACGCCCCCGTCTACTGCCCGGGCTGGCTTCCCGACCCCCTCACCGGCCAGATCGGCGGCCGCTGGAACAACATCGACTCGGTCGGCAAGGACCGCAGCTACCTGATCGGCTTCGTCTGGCAGGAGATTGGCCAGGAGATCCACATCAACCTCCGCGGCTATCCCGGGGTGACGAAGGTGCCGACGTGCACCTCGGTCGACCTGGTCGACGGCAAGCGTCACGTGACGAAGGTGCCGTGCTTCGCCGACCCGCACGGCCCGAAGACGATCGCCGGCTTCCGCGTCACCGAGTACACGGTCAACCAGGACGCCGACCAGTGGCACGTCCTCTACGCCTGGCGGCACAACGGGTCGCTGTACACGATCAGCCAGCACGTCGCACCGCCGCTGACCTTCCCGATGGTTGTGCGCAACCTGAACCGCGAGCTGGCCTCGCTCGTCCTGGTCGAGCCCCAGCAGTAACGGCGATGCGCCTGACGCGACGGAAGCTGCTCCTCGCCGGCGGCGCCGGTGCAGTCCTCGCGGCGGGCGGCGTCTACGAGCTGGTCGACCAGCTGACCGGCGCTCCGTCGCGGCCGGAGGCGGGCGCAGGGGGTCTGCCGCCCGAGCAGCACGTGCTCCGCGACGTCCGCCTCGTCGAGGACAACGGCGTCGAGGTGGTCGTCCCGCCCCTCCACCACCAGCTCGTCACCGCGACGCTCGGGGTCTCGGACCGACGGAGCGATCTCGTCGAGGCCCAGTCGGAGCTCGAGCAGGCGTTGCAGAAGCTGGAGTCGCAGTTCGAGCCGAGCGCCGCCGGGCTCGGGATCACGGTCGCGTGGGGCCTGCCGTACTTCCGTGCATACGTCCCGACCCTCGCGGAACGGCACATTCCCGTCGACCGCCGCGCAACGAAGACGGCGAGCAAGCCCATCCGGGTCCTGCTCGACTCGCGGCGATTCCCGAGCGATCCGCCCGAGCTGATCCTCGAGACCAACGACGTCGGGGTGCTCCTGCGCAGCGACCGGCTCGACCACATCGCGGAGGCGTCGAAGTCGCTCTTCGAGGATCTCGACCTGTTCCGCGTGACGAGCATCCGCAAGGGCTTCGCGGGCGGAGGGTTCGACGGCGGCCAGAGCCTGCCGAAGCGGATGGCGGTCGCGGCGCAGGTGCCGGGCTCGTACCTGATCCCCGACGAGGCCGAGCTGTTCCTCGGGTTCACGTCGACCCAGAAGGCCGGTCTCGGGCCCGAGAAGATCGCGAACGTCGAGGAGCTCGGGTTCGGCACGCCGGGCTACTTCAGCGAGGGAACGCACCTCGCCGTCTCGCACATCGCGGAGGATCTCGAGGCCTGGTACGTCAACTTCCCGCACGAGGAGCGGGTCTCGACGGTGTTCCGCCCGGGGCTGAAGGTGTCCGAGGACGTGCTCACCGTTCCCCAGGGGCCCGACGAGGTTTCGACCGAGGCGAAGGTGAAGCGCGACTTCGTCGCGTCGAAGCAGATCGGCCACTCCGCCTCCCTGCAGACGGTGTCCCGGCTGGCGACGACTGCGGTGGGAGCGAGCGGCACGGGTACGGCCCGGGGACCGCGATCCCGCACCGGGCCGACTTCAACACGCTGGACAACCCCTTCGCGTGGAGCGCCGATCCGGAACGCGACGGGATGGCCGACAGCGCCGCCGCAGGCGTCCACTTCGTCGTCTTCAACCCGTCCAGCGACGACTTCAACCGCGGCCGCCTGGCGATGGACGGCGTGCTCCCGGACGGGACGCGGCTCCCGTTCGCCCCGCGCGACCGCGGCCAGGGCTTCAACTCGATCCTGCGCACGACCCACCGCCAGAACTTCCTCGTCCCCCCGCGACGGCACCGGTCGTTCCCCCTGGTCGAGCTGTTGTCCTGATCCTGTGGACGAACTGTTCCAGTCTTGTTTCCACCCCAGTCTCAGAGACTGGGTGTGAAACGCCACGAGCTCGGACACGGCGTGATCAGACAGGCGCGCCCGGACGACACACAGGCGGTCGTCCGGATCTTCCGCGACTCGCGGGCCGAGGCGATGCCCTGGCTGCCCGTGTTGCACACGGCCGAGGAGGACGAGGGCTGGTACCGCGACCGGCTCGCCGGTGAGGCTTGGGTCTTCGAAGTCGAGGGTCACGTCGTCGGGTTCGCGCTCGTGCGGGAAGACGACCTCGACGCGCTCTACGTCGCGCCGGAGGCCCAGCGGCGCGGGGTGGGAGCGGCGCTGTTCCGTCGAGCACAGGAAGCCCGCCCGCACGGCTTCGGCTGGTGGGTCTTCCGGGACAACACCCGTGCCCGCCGCTTCTACGAGTCGCTCGGCGGCTGGTGCCTCTACGAGACCGACGGCGCCGGCAACGAGGAGAAGACGCCTGACGCCCGCTACGAGTGGCGGCCTGCCTAGCCGAAGAACGCCCGCGCCACCTCGTACCAATCCGGCGGCACGGTCTTCAGCTCGGTGGTCGCGTCCGCGAGCGAGACGTCGACGATCGCGTCGCCGTGGAGCGCCGCCATCCGGCCGAACCTCCCCTCGTGGACGAGGTCGGCCGCCTTCAGCCCGTAGCGGGTGGCGAGCACCCGGTCGCGGGCGGTCGGCGACCCGCCGCGCTGGACGTGGCCCAGCACGGTCACCCGCGTCTCGAAACCGGTCCGCTCCTCGATCCCGCGGGCGAGCTGCTCGCCGACGCCCCCCAGCCGGACGTGGCCGAACTGGTCGAGCTCGGCCTCCTGGGTGACCTCGCGCTGCTCGCCCGAGTCGTAGGTGAGCTTGTAGCCCTCGCTGACGACGACAATCGAGAAGTCCTTGCCGCGCTCGTGGCGCTTCTGCAGCTCGGCGCAGGCCTCCTCGACCGAGATCGGCTGCTCGGGGATCAGGATCACGTCTGCCCCGCCGGCGATCCCGCTCATCACCGCGATCCAGCCCGTGTGGCGTCCCATCACCTCGACCACCATCACGCGGTTGTGTGACTCGGCAGTCGTGTGCAGCCGGTCGATCGCCTCGGTGCAGATCGCGACCGCAGTGTCGAAGCCGAAGGTGTAGTCGGTGGCGGAGAGGTCGTTGTCGATCGTCTTCGGGACGCCGACCACGGGCAGCTCGTACTCCGAGAACAGCCGCGCCGCCACGCCGAGCGTGTCCTCGCCGCCGATCGCCACCAGCGCGTCGAGCCCCGCCTCGGCGAAGTTCCGGAGCACGTCGTCGACCCCGCCCTCGACCTTGTACGGGTTCGTCCGCGAGGTGCCGATCACCGTTCCGCCACGTGGAAGCAGCCCGGAGACCTCGCGGATCGTCAGCGCGGTCGTGTCCGCATCCACCAGGCCGCGCCAGCCGTTGCGGACGCCGACCACCTCGTAGCCGCGCCCGAACGACCGTCGCGCGACCGCGCGGATGACCGCGTTCAGGCCGGGGCAGTCGCCGCCCCCGGTGAGGATGCCGACGCGCTTCATCGGCATCGGAGTCTATGCGCGGCTAAGACTTCGGCCTGATCGACGAGTCTCTCAGCTCGAAGCTGCGACGACGAGCAACCGGCATCGAGCTCAGCGATCTCCAGCCAGAGGCTGCCCCCTAGCAAGGTCCGAGGTTCCTCGCCTGGCAAGGCTCCGCCGGGAAGCAGATCGATACAGGCAGCGGATCATTTCAGGCAGACGGCACTGAGATTCATCGTCGCGAAGGCTGCCTGGAACTGGTAGCAGCCGACCCGTTTCGAGATGAACTCGCGGATCGTCGGAACGTAGAGCGAGGCCCAGGGCACCTGCTTACTCATGATGTCGAGGTCGAGCCGGCCGAAGGTCGAGTAGCGGCCAGGCCCCGACAGCCGTTCGGCCGCCTCCATTCGCGCATTGAGGGCGGGGACGTTCATCAGGGCGAGGTTGTTGTTGTTCTGCGGGTGGATGTTCCTGCCGTTGAAGAGGATGTTGATGAAGTCGACCGGATCGGGATAGTCGGCTATCCAGCCGATCAGAACGAGGTCATAGGGCTCCGTCGGGTCGCCGATCGCGTTGACCAGCGCCGAGAACGGCAGCGGCTTGGGCCTCACGTCGATCCCGATCGCCTTCAGGTTCGCGACGATCACCTGATCTTGGTTCTGGGAGATGGGGTCGTTCGAGGAGTACAGGGTCATCTTCAGCGTGCGACCGTTCATCAACGATTTCGCCCGAGCGACGTTCGGCCCGTTCAGCGGGTAGAGATGCGCATCTTCGAAGCCTCGGACCGTCGGCGGGAGGATCTGGTCGGTCGGCTGGCCTGCCAGCACGCCTGCCTGGCGGACGATCGCCGGCCGGTCGATCGCGACGTTGATCGCCTTCCGAATCGAGACGTCCTTGACCCGACGCATATTGATCGCGACGTAGTTGACGGCGTTCAGCGTGTGGACGAAGAACCGTCCCTTGTTCACGCCGTACTGCTGCGAGAGCTGTGCCGCCGCCGTCTGGGGAAGGCCGTAGAGGTCGTAGTCGGCCTCGTTCGCCTTAACCTGCAGCAGGCTCTGGTTGATGTTCGCGTTGACGGTGACCACCATCGAGTCGAGGTGGTGCGGCCGCGTTCCGCCGTAGTTCGGGTTTCGTTTCAGGACGACCTGGCGGTTCGGCGTTCGCGAGGCGATGTAATACGGGCCGGCGCCGGGAATGCTGTTCCCGCTCAGCGGAACGGGCGTGTCGAGCGGGACCGCGCAGAAGAAGTTCATCGCCATGCGGGCGAGGAAGTCGGGGGCCTGCTTCGTCAGGCGGATGGACAGCGTGTTGCCGCTGACGCGGACGCCCGAAGCAGTCTTTGCCTTCTTGTTGATGACGGCGTCGGCGCCGGCGACGTCACCGATGAAGGCTACCGAGGGCGACGCGAGGGCGGGGTTCAGGTCGCGGTTGATCACGTTCGCAAAGGTCCGCGCCGTGACTTCCTCGCCGGTGTTGAACTTGAATCCGGGCCGAATCGTGAACGTGTAGGTCTTGCCGTCGGCAGAGATCCTGGGAAGGGATCTCGCCGCCTCGGGGGCCAGGATGGTCCCTGCGCGTCCCGGCTTGTCCGGATAGTTGAAGAGCTTCACGCATGTTGCGTTCTCGAGCGGCCAACCGATGAACTCGTAGTCGATCGCCGGGTCGATCGACTGCACGTCGCTGTTCGACACGTTGATCCGCAGCGTCCCGCCGTCCTTGACCGGAGAGCGTCGGTGGGCACCTCCGGCGATCGCTGCGGTTGCGAGCAGTCCGGCTCCGACGGCGAGCAACACACTTGCCACGGCGATTCTGGTGTGTTTCATCACGCCTCCTCGATGGATCGGCGGGGTCTACCAGATCCGAACGGCTCTGCCTAGGTCCCGGCGGCTGAGGCGGCCCGAGCGCTCAGAATCCTGCGCGGTAGGAAGCTGTAGACGGAGTGGCCGCTCCGGTCGCATGATGTCGCCCGTGAAGCAGCCGACCGGCGTCGTCACGTTGTTGTTCACCGATATCGAGGGCTCGACCGACCTTCTTTCCGAGCTCGGCCCCGAGCGTTACCGTGCTGAGCTGGCCGAGCATCGTCGCGTCGTGCGCGAGGCCTGTGCGCGCCACGGGGGCTACGAGGTCGATTACGCCGGGGACGCCTTCTTCGTCTCCTTCGGCGAGGCCGGGCAGGCCGTTGCCGCGGCCCGCGAGGCACAGAGGGCGCTCGCGGGCGGACCGATCCGTGTGCGGATGGGGCTGCACACGGGCAGCCCCCTGCTCGACCCGCCGAAATACGTCGGGATGGACGTGCACCTGGCCGCGCGGATCATGAGCGCCGGCCACGGCGGCCAGGTGCTGCTCTCGAAGGCGACCCGCGACTACGTCGAGACCTCCGAGTGGCGCGACCTGG
>Ga0207702_10005570_pt1 | contig 10998 bp, 8 predicted proteins | sample KBSCornC62_FD_184302 | JGI IMG/M metagenome (GOLD analysis project Ga0207702, IMG submission 184302) | Corn rhizosphere microbial communities from Kellogg Biological Station, Michigan, USA - KBS Corn C6-2 (SPAdes) (version 2) | ecosystem: Host-associated > Plants > Roots > Rhizosphere > Soil ...
CGCCGCGAAGCTCGGCGCGTCGGAGGTTGGCGCCGCGAAGCTCGGCGCATCGGAGGTTGGCGCCGCGAAGCTCGGCGCATCGGAGGTTGGCGCCGCGAAGCTCGGCGCGTCGGAGGTTGGCGCCGCGAAGCTCGGCGCGTCGGAGGTTGGCGCCGCGAAGCTCGGCGCGGGCTCGGCGACGCTGGCGACGACCTCGTGAGCGTCTCGGCGCTCACCCAGGATCACGACGAGTCCTCGGCCGGATCGCCGTGGCTGCCGGCGTTGCCCGTCTCGCGATATGGTCCGCCGCGCGCCGGCATTGACCCGGATCGCGACAAGACGTGGCTGCGGCGTGCGCTGCCGATCGTCAAGGCGCACCGGGTGCTTTTCCTGCTTTCGTTGAGTCTCTCGTTCGCGGGGCTCTTCCTGCAGGTCGAGATCCCGCTGTTGCTCGGCTCGGCCGTCAACCGTTCGCTACTCGCGTACACCAAGCAGAAGGATCTTCCGGCCGGGCAGCGACGGCCCGAGAGCCATTACGAGCACCTGCTCTACCGCGACTTCGGACTGATCATCGGGCTGGCGGTGGCCGCCGGACTGTGCTGGTACTTCTCGCGTCGGCTGCTGATGAACACGGCGTACCGGATCGAGTTCGATCTCCGCAATATCATGTACAGCCACCTGAGCCGGTTGCCGTTCAGCTTCTATGACCGGGTTCAATCGGGGCAGTTGATCTCTCGCGCCAACTCCGACATTCGCTCCGTGCAGATGTATCTGGTGTTCGGGCCGTCGATCCTGGTGCAGTGCCTGATCGCCGTCGTCGCCTTCGGTTTCATGCTGTCGATCAACGTCGTTCTCGCCCTCGTCGCCATGGCGGCAATGCCGTTCGTCTTCATCATCGGCGTGCGCATGCGCAAGGTCCTCTTCCCGGTCTCGTGGCTCATCCAGTCTCGACTAGCCGACGTGGCGACGATCGTCGACGAGAACATCAACGGCGTCCGGATCGTGAAATCGTTCGCTGCTGAAGGGCAGCAACTCAACGCTCTGGCCAGGGCGGCCGAGAAGCTGCGCTGGGCTTACGTCAAAGACGCCGACATTCGCGCCCGTTACACCCCGCTGGTGCAGAACCTGTCCCAGGCCGGCCTCGCGCTGGTGATCCTGGTCGGCGGCTACCAGGCGATCCACGACCACCTGCAGGTCGGCACGATCCTCACGTTCAGCTTCTGGATTGTGATGTTGCAGTCGCCCTTCCAGATCCTCGGCATGCTGATCATGCTGGGGCAACGGGCGGCCGCGTCGGCCAAGCGCATCTATGAAGTGCTCGACGAGGAGCCGTCTATCACCGATCGTCCTGGAGCGCTCGATCTTGTCGACAGCCGCGGCGAGGTCGCCTTCGATCACGTGTCCTTCGCGTACAGCGACGGCGGCCCGCTCGTGCTCGACGACTTCGACCTGCACGTCTCGCCCGGCGAGACGGTCGCCTTGGTCGGCCGGACTGGCTCGGGCAAGTCGACCGTCACGCGGATGCTCGCCCGTTTCTACGACGTGAGCGACGGCGCCATCCGGGTCGACGGCGTCGATATCCGCGACTACACCCTGACCAGTCTCCGCAATCAGGTCGGCATCGTGCTCGACGAGCCATTCCTGTTCTCCATGTCCATTCGCGACAACATCGCTTACGGCAAACCGGACGCCGACTTCGCCGACATCGAGGCGGCGGCGAAGGCCGCGGGCGCCGACGGCTTCATCTGCGGGCTGACCGGCGGCTACGACGCCGTCGTCGGCGAGCGGGGATACACGCTGTCGGGCGGCCAGCGGCAGCGCATTGCGATCGCGCGCACGCTGTTGGTCAACCCGCCGATCCTGGTCTTGGACGACGCCACCAGCGCGATCGACATCAAGGTCGAGCAGTCGATCCATCGAAACCTGTCGGCTCTCATGCAAGGGCGGACGACGCTGATCGTCGCGCACCGGCTGTCAACCATCAGCCTCGCCACTCGCGTCGTCCTCATCGACGGGGGCCACGTCGTCGCCGACGGCACGCATCAGCAGCTGCTGGCCACCACGCCGTTGTACGGCGAGATCCTGGCGCGAGCGGAGGAACTCGAGGCCAAGGAAAACGCGCACGAGGAGAACGCGCACGGCGAGACCGCGCACGGCGAGACCGCGCACGAGGAGACCGCGCACGGGGAGGTCCGCTAATGGTGATGATGGGCGGCGGGGGCGGCTTCGGCGGCGGGGCCGGCATGTTCGCCGGCGGTCAGGGCCGTCCGTCGAACCCCGGTGGCGGATTGCCGTTCGCGGGGGTGCCATCGGAAATGCAGGCCGGCGTCGACCTGTTGCTCGCCGAGGAGCCCGAGTTCGACTCGCCGGACGTCTCGTTCAGCCAGCAGCCGGCTCCGGGGGCCAGCAAGCGGCTGACCCTGCGGCACTTGATCTTCCAACACTGGACATTGGGACTGTTGGCGGTCGTCTTCGTCTCGGTGGTCAGCGTCGCCAGCCAGCTGGGCCCGCTGCTGGTCAGTTACGCGATCAACGACGGCATCATCCCGCGCCGCATGGGCGTGGTGACGCTCGCCGCGTGCCTGTACTTGGTGTCGGTCGCCGTCGCCGCGGTCGCGCAGCAGGCGATGGTCAAGGTCACTGGTCGCCTGGCTGCCTGGGTGATGAACGACCTGCGGGTCGCTGTGTTCGCGCACCTGCAGCGGCTCGGGCTGAGCTTCTACACCGAAGAAAAGGCCGGCGTGATCATGAGCCGGATGACGAGCGACATCGAGAACCTGCAGCAGCTCCTGCAAGACGGACTCGCCCAGTTCGCGGTTCAGGGACTGACGATGATCGTCATCACGATCATCCTGTTCGTCACCAATCCGCTGCTGGCGTTGATCACGATCGCGCTGGTCGTCCCGCTCCTGACGGTCGCCTCACTGTGGTTCCAAGCCGCGTCGACGCGCGGCTACGACAAGGTGCGCGACGGCATCGCCGGCGTGCTGGCCGATCTGTCCGAGAGTTTGCACGGCATTCGCGTGTCGACCGCGCACAACCGCCAGGACCACAACATCGTCAGTCACCGCAACGTGGTCGGCCACTACCGGGACGCGAACTTCTACACGTCACGGGTCAACGCCGTCTACAGCGCGGGTACCCAGCTGCTCGGGTACGCCGCGCAGGCCGCGCTGCTGATCATCGGCGGCACGATGGTGCTCCACGGGCAACTCAACGTGGGCCAGCTGACGGCGTTCTTCCTATACCTCAGCCGCTTCATGCTCCCGATCCAGTTGCTGGTCCAGCAATACAACTCCTTCCAGCAGGGCCAGTCGTCGCTGGTGAAACTGCGCGCGTTGTTCGACATCGAGCCAAGCGTCGCCGAGAAGCCCGACGCGGCTGCCCTCGCGCCGATCGACGGCGAGGTGGTGTTCGATCACGTCACCTTCGGCTACGACCCGGCGGCGCCGGTGATCCGCGACGTCGACCTCACCATCCGAGCCGGCGAGACGGTCTCGTTCGTCGGGCCGACCGGCGCCGGCAAGTCGACGATGGCGAAGCTGGTGACTCGCTTCTACGACCCGACGCAAGGCCGGATCTTGATCGACGGCCATGATCTTCGCGACGTGACCGTCTCGTCGCTGCGCCGCCAACTCGGCGTCGTGCCCCAAGAGCCGTTCCTGTTCTCAGGCACCATCCGTGACAACCTCGCGTTCGCCCGGCCCGGCGCCGACGATGACGAGATCTGGGAGGCAATCCGGGCGGTGGGTCTCGTCGAGGTCGTCGAGCGAATGGCGCATGGCATCGACACGGAGGTTCACGAACGGGGCCAGTCGTTGTCCTCCGGGGAGCGGCAGCTGATCGCTCTGGCGCGGGCGTTCATCGCCCGCCCCCGGGTGCTCGTCCTCGACGAAGCGACGTCGAACCTCGATCTCCTGTCCGAGACCAAGATCGAAGGTGCCCTCGATGTGCTCCTTCAGGGCCGGACGGCGATTCTGATCGCGCACCGGTTGAGCACTGCCATGCGCGCTGACCGAATCGTCGTCGTTGACGACGGCGGCATCGCCGAGCTCGGCACTCACGACGAGTTGGTGCGCCTGGGCGGCCGGTACGCGGCCATGTACGCGACGTGGATCAGTGGCCTCGCCGAGGAATCCCGCTGACGCCGCTTCTTCGGTTGGCCGCTCGGCTAAAGCGCCTCGCCGGGCGCGCGGCCCTGCACAGGGCCAACGAGGTTCAGCTGTCCGGGTGCTCGGAGACGTTCGCCAGGTAGAGGGCCTCGCCGAGTTGGTCGAGCAGTCCGAGTTGGGTCTCGATGTAGTCGATGTGGCCCTCTTCGTCGGCCAGGATCGTCTCGAACAGCCGGGCGCTCGTCACGTCGCCGACTTCGCGCATGTAGTCGATTCCGCGTCGCAACCGGTCGACGGCTTCCAGCTCGATCGCCATGTCCGAGGTGAACATCTCGCGCACGTTCTGCCCGATGCGCAGCGGCTGAAGCCGCTGGTAGTTGGGCAACCCGTCGAGGAAGAGAATGCGGTCGGTGAGCGCCTCGGCGTGACGCATCTCGTCGATTGACTCGTGGCGCGTGTAGCTGGCGAGCTTGGACCACCCGAAGTTCTCCTGCATCTTCGCGTGCAGGAAGTACTGGTTGATCGCGGTGAGCTCCGCGGTGAGGTGTTCGTTGAGGTACTCGAGAACCTGCTGGTCGCCGCGCATGGACGCAGTCTAGTGGACCGCCCGAATCACGCGACCCGGACCATTGCGACCAACGGGCACGGACCGCAGTGTTGATCGACCAGCTCTTCCAGCCGGTCGACGCACGATCCGCAAGTCGTCCCGGCCCCGGTCCGCATGCCGACTTCGAGCACCGACTGGGCGCCCTCCTCGATCGCGCCGACGACCTCCTGCTCGAGGACGGCCCGGCAGATGCAGGCGTAGATGCTGGCCTCCCTTCGGCGGCGTCTCGAAAGCTGTGGTTAGGTGAGGCTACCCTCTCATCGGCGGCCAGGGAAGCTTTCGTACCCGCGAAATTCATTTGTGAGTGAGTACTCACTCATTTACGCTAGCCTTGTGAACCTGTCCCGAGCCCGGCCTCTGCCGCCGGAGGAGCGCCGGGCCGCGCTCGTCGAGGCGGCTCTGCCGTTGGTCCGCGAGCACGGTATGAGCGTCACCACTCGCCAGCTGGCCCAGGCCTCGGGCGTCGCCGAAGGGACGATCTTCCGCGTCTTCCCGGACAAGGACGCGCTCATTCACGCGGCCATCGACGCCGCCACCGACCCGGAGCGGATCATCGCCGAGCTGGCCCGGATAGATCCGACGCTGCCGCTGCGCGAGCGGCTGGTCATCCTGACCCGCGCCATGCAGACCTGGCTCAGCGGGGTGATCAGCTTGATGATGGCGATCCGCCCACCCGCCAAACACCTGGGCCCCGAGCAGGCCCGCCAGCAGCGCAACAGCAAGATCACCAACGCCGTCGCCCAGGTCATCGAGGCGGACGCCGAGGCGCTGCGAGTTCCAGTCGCCGATGTGGTGCGCACCCTGCGGGCGCTCGTCTTCGCCAGCTCCCATCCGATGTTCGCCCAAGGCGGCGCGCTGACGGCGGAGGAGGTCGTCGACGTGTTGCTCGACGGCGTCATCAAGCGGGCCGCGCCATGTTGATCCGCCTGTTGCGCGAGTACCTGCGCCCCTACAAGAAGCCGCTCGCCGCCGTCGTCGCGCTGCAGCTCGTCGCCACGCTCGCCTCTCTCTACCTCCCCAGCCTCAACGCCGACATCATCGACAAGGGAATCGCGAACGGCGACACCGGCTACATTCTGCGGACCGGCGGGTGGATGTTGCTGGTGAGCGCGGCGCAGATCGCCGCGTCGATCATCGCCGTCTACTTCGGCGCCCGCACCGCCATGAGCTTCGGTCGAGATCTGCGAGCCGCCCTCTTTCACCGGGTCGGCTCATTCTCATCTCGTGAGGTCGGCCAGTTCGGGGCGGCGTCGCTGATCACGCGCAACACCAACGACGTCCAGCAGGTCCAGATGCTCGTCGTCCTGACCTGCACTTTGCTCGTCGCAGCGCCGATCACCTGCGTCGGCGGCATCATCCTGGCTTTGCGTCAGGACGTCGGGTTGTCCTGGTTGGTGGCCGTCTGCGTGCCCGTCTTGGTCGTGTCGCTCGCCCTGATCATCCGTCAGATGGTGCCGCAGTTCCGGTTGATGCAGGAGCTCATCGACTCGGTGAACCGGGTCCTTCGCGAGCAGATCGCGGGCATCCGGGTCGTCCGGGCGTTCGTCCGGGAGCCCTTTGAGTCGCAACGCTTCGCGGCGGCGAACACCGACCTGACCGCGACCGCGCGCCGGGTAGGCCGGTTACAGGCGTTGATCTTCCCGGTTGTCATGATCGTTCTCAACTTCTCGAGCGCCGCGGTGCTGTGGTTCGGAGCGTCACGGGTCAACGACGGCAAGATCGAGATCGGCACGCTGTCGGCCTTCCTGAGTTACCTCATCCTGATTCTGATGTCGGTGATGATGGCGACCTTCATGTTGATGATGGTTCCCCGCGCCGCCGTGTGCGCCGAGCGCATCGCCGACGTTCTCGACACCGAGTCCTCGATTCAGAAGGCCGCGCGGCCGATCACCGACGTCGGAGTCCGGGCCGAGCTCGAGCTGCGTGACGTCACGTTCTGCTATCCCGGCGCGGCCGAGCCGGTAGTTCGCCGCGTCTCACTGGGCGTTTCACGCGGTCAGACCACTGCCATCATCGGCAGCACCGGGGCCGGCAAGACCACCCTTGTCTCGCTCATCCCGCGCTTGTTCGACGTCACCGCCGGCGCCGTCCTGGTCGACGGGGTGGATGTTCGCCACTTCGACGAGGACGCCTTGTGGAGCCGCATCGCGATCGTTCCGCAGAAGCCGTACCTGTTCACCGGCACAGTGGCGAGCAACCTGCGCTACGGCAACCCGGAAGCGACGGACGAACAGCTGTGGCGCTGCCTCGAGATCGCGCAGGCCCGCGACTTCGTGTCGGCGATGCCTGGCCAGCTCGAGGCGGCGATCGCGCAGGGCGGAACGAACGTCTCGGGTGGCCAGCGTCAGCGGCTGGCCATTGCGCGCGCGCTCGTCCGCCGCCCCGAGATCTACGTCTTCGACGACTCGTTCTCCGCGCTCGACCTCGCAACGGACGCCCGGTTGCGGGCCGCGCTGGCTCCGACGGTCGCCGACGCCGCGGTGGTGATCGTCGCCCAGCGCGTGTCGACGATCGTGGACGCAGACCAGATCGTGGTGCTCGACGACGGCGCGGTGGTCGGCATCGGTCAGCACGCCGAGCTGATCGCGCAATGCCCGACCTATGCCGAGATCGTGGAATCCCAGCAGTCCGCGGAGGTGCCGGCGTGACGCAGTCCGCAAATGCCGCTTCGCAGAGTTCGACCGTCCCGAAGCGGTTGACCAACCCGAACGCGCGCCCGGGCGCTGGGGGGCCGCCCTGGATGGGCATGGGCCTGCCGGCCGAGAAGTCGATGAACTTCGCGCCGTCGGCCAAACGGTTGCTCGGCCGGCTGGCGCCGCACCGCCTCGGCGTCGCCCTGGTGATCCTGCTCGCCGTCGTGGGCATCGCCGGGAGCGTGATCGGCCCGCGGCTGCTCGGCCACGCCACCAACTTGATCTTCGCCGGCTTTCTCGGCAAGCGGCTGCCCGCGGACATCACGCTGCAGCAGGCAGTCGACCAGGCGCGCGCGTCGGGCAACAAGAACTACGCCGACCTCCTCGCCAGATCCGGGGCGAAGCCGGGCCACGGCATCGATTTCACAGCGATCGGTCACGTGCTGCTGGTGGTTCTCGCGATCTACGCGGCGGCCAGTGTCGTCCTGTGGCTGCAGGGTTATGTGCTGAACGGCATCGTCCAGAGAGTCGTCTGGCAGTTGCGCGCCGAGTCCGAAGCGAAGTTGAGCCGGCTGCCGCTGTCGTACTTCGATCGCCAGCCCCGGGGCGAGCTGCTCAGCCGCGTCACCAACGACATCGACAACATCAGCCAGACGCTGCAACAGACACTGAGCCAGCTGCTGACGTCGATCCTGACCGTCGTCGGCGTGCTCGCCATGATGTTCTGGATCTCGCCGCTGCTGGCGATCATCGCGCTCGTGGCCATCCCGGTGTCGATCGTCGTGACCAGGCAGATCGCCAAGCGGTCGCAGAAGCAGTTCATCGCGCAGTGGCGGCACACCGGAGCCCTGAACGGCCAGATCGAGGAGGCCTTCACCGGGCACGAACTAGTGAAGGTCTTCGGGCGGCGCCGCGAGGTGGAGGCGCAGTTCAATGCCAAGAACGAGGAGCTGTTTCGAGCCAGCTTCAAGGCGCAGTTCGTATCCGGCATCATCATGCCGTCGATGATGTTCATCGGGAATCTGAGCTACGTCGCCATCGCGGTCGTCGGAGGTCTACGGGTTGCCTCGGGTTCGATCAGCCTTGGCGATGTCCAGGCGTTCATCCAATACTCGCGGCAGTTCACGCAGCCGTTGACCCAGGTCGCGTCCATGGCCAACCTCCTGCAGTCCGGGGTCGCTTCAGCGGAGCGCGTCTTCGACCTGCTCGACGCCGACGAGCAGTCGCCCGACCCAGCCCCGCCGGCTGGCCGCCTCGACACTCGAGGCCGTGTCGAGTTCGAGCACGTGAGCTTCCGCTACGACGAGGACCGGCCGCTGATCGAGGATCTCTCGCTCGTCGCCAAGCCAGGACATACCGTCGCGATCGTCGGCCCCACCGGCGCGGGCAAGACGACGCTGGTCAATCTGGTCATGCGCTTCTACGAGCTGGACTCCGGCCGAATCACGCTCGATGGAATCGACACGGCCACCTTGCCGCGAGAGTTGCTCCGCAGCCGGATCGGAATGGTTTTGCAGGACGCGTGGCTTTTCGGCGGGACGATTCGCGAGAACATCGCGTACGGGCGTCCGGACGCGAGCGAGGAGGAGATCTACGCGGCGGCCAAGGCCACCTTCGTGGATCGCTTCGTGCACAGCCTGCCTGAGGGCTACGAGACGCGGATCAACGACGAGGGCGACAACATCAGCGCCGGCGAGAAGCAGCTGATCACGATTGCCCGCGCGTTCCTGGCCGATCCCGCGCTGTTGATCCTCGATGAGGCCACCAGCTCGGTCGACACCCGCACGGAAGTCCTCCTCCAGCGAGCGATGGCGGCGCTGCGCGCCGACCGCACCAGTTTCGTTATCGCGCATCGCCTCTCGACGATCCGCGACGCCGACCTCATCCTGGTGATGGAGGACGGGCGAATCGTCGAGCAGGGCTCGCACACTCAGTTGCTCGCGGCGCGCGGCGCCTACTTCGGCCTCTACAACGCGCAGTTCTCACAGGCGGCGGCTGAGCTGGACACGCCGGCACTGGCATAGCCGGGCGGTTGACGTGGCAGAGTCTGAATGGTGAACACCCCGGCGGACGCACGGCGGCTGGCCGATCTGAAGCGGCTGCGGCGGGTCCGCGACCGCATAGACCGCGAGTACGCCCAACCGCTCAACGTCGAGGCGCTCGCTCGCAGTGAGCACATGTCCTCCGGCCATTTCAGCCGCGCCTTCCGTTCGGCGTTCGGCGAGTCGCCTTACAGCTATTTGATGACGAGGCGCATCGAGCGAGCGATGTCGTTGCTTCAGCGGGGCGATCTCAGCGTCACCGAGATATGTTTCGTCGTCGGCTGCTCGTCGCTGGGAACGTTCAGCACGCGCTTCAGCGAGCTTGTCGGAATGTCGCCGACCGAGTATCGACGCCGTGCGGCAGAGGTCGTCGCCGGCTTGCCCGCTTGCGTGTCGAGGCAGGTGAGCAGACCGATCAGGAATCGAGAAGCCTTTGCCACCCGGCGCGGATAGCGTTTGCGCCATGCAGATCTCGATTCATTCAAGCTTCCTGCCGTTGGACGACCCGGAAGCGTCGCTCGCCTTCTATCGCGACGTCCTCGACTTCGAGGTCCGCCTCGACGTCGGCTACAACAACCTGCGCTGGATCACCGTGGGTCCCAAAAACCAACCGGACACGAACATCGTCCTCAATCCTCCGTTGGCTGTCCCAGGCCTGACCGACGATGAGAAGCGCACCATCTCCGAGATGATGGCCAAGGGCACGTACGCGACGCTGCTTCTCGCCACCGATGATCTGGACGCGACCTTCGCGCAGCTTCACGCCCATGACGTTGACATCGTCCAAGAGCCGATGGAGCAGCCGTACGGGGTCCGCGACTGCGCGATTCGCGATCCGGCCGGCAACATGATCCGGATCCAGCAGCTGCGCTAGTTGGTCACCACCTCCGGCGCGTGCGCTGGACGAACGCCCGGAGGGCTGGCGCTGAGGCCAGGAGCAGCCCCGCTGCGAAGACGACGATCGTCGCTCGCCCGAGGGCGTACGTCCATTCCGGGAACGAGTGGTCGCTCGCGGACTTCGGTAGAGGCAGGGTGAAGAACAAGGTGACGATTCCGCAGGCGCTGACGACCATGAGCCAGTACCCGACCAACTGGACTGCGCGCGCCCGGCGGGCGCCGCGAGCGTCCGATCGCCTTGTGACCACGAACAGGAATTCTGTCACCTGCGCTTCCGGGTGCTGTCACCCGGCGCGGGGGACCGCCTGCCCGGTCCGCGCAGTGGGGCCTGGAATCTTTTTATCCGAGTTTCCGGAATTGCAAGGTCATTTGCGAGGCAATGGGTGTTGGTTTCCGCGTTCATCGAAGGACGCCGGTGGCAAATCTCGAGGCTTCGTGCGAATTATAGACAGCTTTAATATCGAGCGATTCTTGGCTTTTCGAAACGCGTCCCGACGCGCAGAGTGCGCAGGCGCACCGCGACCGGCCTGAGGGCCGATCGGACCAGGCGGTACCCTCGCTGACCGCCTGGTCCGATAGTCCTGCTTGTTGCCGATCGAATGGAGGGCCGCCGCATCGCCCGGGGGAGCAGGGCGGCCCTTCCACCCTTCATTGCGCAAGAAAGATAGCCGAGCGGTCATCGCGAAGTCGCGCGAATCCAACCCTCTCACCCGGGTGAATAGATCGCG
>Ga0207702_10005572_pt1 | contig 10998 bp, 10 predicted proteins | sample KBSCornC62_FD_184302 | JGI IMG/M metagenome (GOLD analysis project Ga0207702, IMG submission 184302) | Corn rhizosphere microbial communities from Kellogg Biological Station, Michigan, USA - KBS Corn C6-2 (SPAdes) (version 2) | ecosystem: Host-associated > Plants > Roots > Rhizosphere > Soil ...
CGTCGTCGGCGACGCGGCGAAGATCCGACCGCAGCTCGAGAAACTCGGAATGCCGATCGAAGTGGTCGAAGCGCCATGAGCAGCTACACCGCGACCATCCGCTGGAGCCGGGGCGGAGACGGCGATTTCGCTAAGGGCCAGTACAGCCGCGCCCACACCTGGGAATTCGATGGCGGCGTGACCGTGCCGGCGAGCGCGAGCCCGCACATCGTGCCCGCGCCCTGGTCCGATGCCGGCGGCGTCGACCCGGAGGAAGCGTTCATCGCCTCGCTGTCGAGCTGCCACATGCTGTTCTTCGTCGACTTCGCGCGGCGCGACGGGTGGATCGTCGATGACTATGTCGACGAGGCCGAGGGCGTGCTCGAGAAGCGCGGCGACGGGAAGATGTGGATGAGCCGCGTCACGCTTCATCCGCGCGTGACCTGGGGCGGCGGGCAGCCGGATCAGTCGGCGGTCGCCGACCTCCACCACCGCGCGCACGACGCTTGCTTCATCGCCAATTCGGTGACCACGGAAGTCACTGTCGCCCACTGAGCCGTCATTGCGAGCGAAGCGAAGCAATCCAGCGGCGCTGACTGGATTGCTTCGTCGCTCCGCTCCTCGCAATGACGCGGCAAAGGAGAATCGCATGAAACTCGGCCGCCTCAACCATGTCGGCGTGGCGACGCCTTCGATCGAGAAGAGTCTCGAGCTCTACCACCATATGTTCGGCGCCGAGCCGCATGGCGCTGCGTTCGACTTGCCGGCGCAGGGCGTGCGCGTCTGCTTCGTCGATACGCCCAACAGCCAGATCGAGCTGCTCGAACCGCTGGGCGAGAATTCGCCGATCGTGAAGTTCCTCGAGAAGAACCCGCTCGGCGGGCAGCACCACGTCTGCTTCGAGGTCCCCGACATCCACGCCGCCAAGTCCGAGTTCGAAGCGAAGGGCGCGCGCGTGCTCGGCGAGCCGCGGATCGGCGCGCACGGCACGTCGGTCTTCTTCGTCCACCCCAAGGACATGGGCGGCGTTCTGACCGAGATCATGGAAACGCCGGCGCACTAAGGTGTGCAACCTCTACACCCAGTCGAAGTCGGTGGACGAAGTCGCGCGGCTGTTCCGCGACTTGCAGATGCCGCTCACCTTTCCCGACGGTATCCCGAACCTTCAGCCGCGCGAGATCGCGATCACCGATCCGGGTGCGATCGTGCGTGCGTCGGATGCGGGGTTTGAGCTGGTGGTTCGGCGCTGGAGCTGGCCGGCGCCGGGGGGCAAGCCGGTGTTCAACTTCCGCTCGGACGGGCGCGAGTTTTCGAGCGGGCGCTGCCTGATCGTCGCCGACGGCTTCTTCGAGTTCACCAAGCCCGAGGACCCGAAGGCCAAGCGCAAGCACAAGTGGCGCTTCACGCTCAAGGGAGCGGAGACGTTCGGGATTGCAGGGCTGTGGCGGACCGACCCGGGGGTGGGGGAGGCGTGGACGATGCTGACGACCGAGCCGGGGGCGGACGTGAAGCCGTACCACAACCGCCAGATCGTGGTGCTCCCGCCGGGCGAGTTCGGGTGGTGGCTAGACGTGTCGGTGCCGGCCGCGGAGGTGTGCAAGCCGCTCCCGGCGCGGAGCCTCGGCGTCGAGCAGGTTTGTTAGTCCCCGCCCCTTGATGGGGAGGGGCAGGGGCGGGGTGATCGTCGCGTCGAGCTCTGCGTCCGCAGTCACCCCCACCCAACCCTCCCCCATCAAGGGGCGGGCTCTTTGTTTGAGCTTGCCTCTGCGCCGCGCTAAGCCGCTCTGCGTGACCGATGAGCCCACGAAATCCGACTGGGAAAAGCTGGCGGAGAAGGAGTCGCGCAGGCGCGACCTGAGCCGCGAGACATTCGAGGGGATCAAGCTCGAAATCGTCTACGGCCCTGACGACGCGGCGGGCATCGACAGCGGCTTTCCCGGCCTCGCGCCCTTTACCCGCGGCCCGTACGCGACAATGTACGCGGGCCGCCCGTGGACCATCCGCCAATATGCCGGCTTCTCGACCGCCGAAGAATCGAACGCCTTCTACCGCCGTAACCTCGCCGCCGGGCAGAAGGGCCTCTCCGTCGCCTTCGATCTCGCCACCCACCGCGGCTACGACAGCGACAATCCGCGCGTCGCGGGCGATGTCGGCATGGCGGGCGTTGCGATCGACACGGTCGAGGACATGAAATTGCTGTTCGACGGAATCCCGCTCGACGAGATGTCGGTCAGCATGACCATGAACGGCGCGGTGCTTCCGGTCATGGCCTTCTTCATCGTCGCCGGCGAGGAGCAGGGCGTCCCCCACGACAAGCTCACCGGCACGATCCAGAACGACATCCTGAAAGAGTTCGCGGTCCGCAACACCTACATCTACCCACCCGAACCTTCGATGCGGATCGTCTCCGACATCATCGCTTACTGCGCGGCGGAAATGCCCAAGTTCAATTCGATCTCGATCAGCGGCTATCACATGCACGAGGCTGGGGCGACCGCGGTTCAGGAGCTCGCCTACACGCTCGCCGACGGCATGGAATATGTGCGGTGCGCGATCGCGGACGGGCTGAACATCGACGATTTCGCGCCGCGCCTCAGCTTCTTCTGGGGCATCGGCATGAACCTCTTCATGGAGGTCGCGAAGCTCCGCGCCGCGCGGACTTTGTGGCATCGGATCATGACCGACCTCGGCGCGAAGAACGACCGGTCGAAAATGCTCCGCACGCACTGCCAGACCAGCGGCGTCAGCCTCACCGAGCAGGACGCCTACAACAATATCGTCCGCACCACGATCGAGGCCTTGGCGGCAGTGCTCGGCGGCACACAGTCGCTGCACACCAACAGCTTCGACGAGGCGATCGCGCTGCCGACCGATTTCTCCGCGCGCATCGCCCGCAACACGCAGCTCATCCTCGCCGAGGAAAGCGGCGTGACCGCGGTCGCCGATCCGCTCGGCGGGAGCTGGTATGTCGAGAAACTGACCCGCGAGCTCGAGGACAAGGCCTGGGCGTTGATCGAAGAGGTCGAGGCGCATGGCGGGATGACCAAGGCGGTCGCCGAGGGCCTCCCCAAGCACCGCATCGAGGAAGCCGCGGCGGCGCGCGCGGCCAAGGTCGATACGGGCGAGACGGTGATCGTCGGGGTGAACCGTTACCGGCCTGCGGAGGAGGAAGTGCACGACATCCTCGAGGTCGACAACGCCAAGGTGCGTGCATCGCAGATCGCGCGGATCGAGAAGGTGCGTGCCGGGCGCGATGAGGCAAAAGTGCGCGCGACGCTGGATGCATTGACCGACGCTGCCAAAAATCCTCCTCGGAACGGGGAGGGGGACCATGTGAAACATGGTGGTGGGGCCGAAAGCGTGGAATCGATCCCTCCGTCAGCCGCTAGCGCGTCTGGCACCTCCCCGTTCCGGGGAGGAACCGAGACCAACCTCCTCGCCCTCTCCGTCGAAGCCGCGCGCGCCCGCGCGACGCTCGGCGAAATCTCGGACGCGCTGGAGCGCGCGTTCGGCCGCTACGGCACCAAGCCCGAGCCGGTGCGCGGCATCTACGGCAAGGCGCGGCGCGATGGGCGCTGGAAGGGTGCCGAGGAAGCTACGCAATCCGTCGCCAACCGCCTTGGCCGAAAGCCTCGGATCATGGTCGCGAAGATGGGCCAGGACGGGCACGACCGCGGCGCCAACCTCGTCTCCTCGGCCTTCACCGACCTCGGCTTCGAAGTGATCCCGGGCCCCCTGTTCCAGACGCCGCGCGAGACCGCGCAAATGGCGGTCGAGCATGATGTCGACGTCGTCGGCGCAAGCTCGCTCGCCGCGGGGCACCGGACGCTCATTCCGGAAATGATCGAGGCGCTGAAGGACATGGGCCGCGCCGACATCAAGGTGGTTGCCGGCGGTGTCATCCCGCCGCAGGATTATGCCGCGCTCCGCGCCGCGGGTTGCCAAGCGATCTTCGGCCCCGGCACCAACCTCGCCGACGCCGCCGACGAAGTGCTGCGCCTGCTCGGCCACAACCGACCGCCGCTGGACGAGGCCGCGGAGTGATAGCTCTCGTGGCGCTGGCCTTTGCTGCAGCGCCTCAAACTGAATCTTACGCGCACCTCCAAGCAAAGGGTGTTTCCGAGGTGGCGCGAGTGGAAAAGCAACTGGACGTGCAGTTTCAGCTCGCGCTCAAGCGCCTGCGCAACTGCAAGGCCAACACTGTCCAGTGTTACTATTGGAACAAGGCGGTCCCACGGTTGCAACGAGAGCAAGCGGCGTGGAGACAATGGCGCGACGCGAAGAGCGATCTTGATGCCGTGGAAATGGAAGGGACGTCCGGCGAAGCGGAAGTTCGCGCCTATTCCACGATCAAGCTGACCAAGGCTAGGACAGCCGAGCTTTCGAAGATAGGTCGTCAATAGTGTTCAAGAAAATCCTGATCGCCAATCGCGGGGAGATTGCGTGCCGCGTCATCCGCACCGCGCGGCGCATGGGGATCAAGACCGTCGCCGTCTATTCCGACGCCGACGCCCGCGCGCCGCATGTGAAGATGGCGGACGAAGCGGTGCGGCTCGGGCCGCCGCCGGCGAGCGAATCCTACCTCAAGGCCGAGCTGATCATCGACGCGTGCAAGGCGACTCGGGCCGAGGCCGTGCACCCCGGCTATGGCTTCCTTTCGGAGCGTGAGAGCTTTGCCAAGGCGCTCGCCAAGGCGGGCATCGCCTTCATCGGCCCGCCGCCCAAGGCGATCGCGGCGATGGGCGACAAGATCGAGTCCAAGAAGCTGGCGCAGAAGGCGGGCGTGAATGTCGTCCCCGGCCATCTCGAGGACATCGCGACCACCGCCGAAGCTGTGAAGATCGCCAAGGACATCGGCTTCCCGGTGATGATGAAGGCGTCGGCGGGCGGCGGGGGCAAGGGCATGCGCCTCGCCTGGAACGAGAAGGACGTTCGCGAGGGCTTCGACAGCGTGAAGCGCGAGGGCTTGAGCAGCTTCGGCGACGATCGCGTCTTCATCGAGAAGTTCATCGAGGCGCCGCGCCACATCGAGATCCAGCTGCTCGGCGACCAGCACGGCAACATCCTCTATCTGAACGAGCGCGAGTGCTCGATCCAGCGCCGCAACCAGAAGGTGGTCGAGGAGGCGCCCTCGCCGTTCGTTAGCCCTGAGATGCGGAAAGCGATGGGCGAGCAGGCGGTCGCGTTGGCGCGGGCGGTTGGGTATTACAGCGCCGGCACGGTCGAGCTGATCGTCAACGGTGCCGACCCGTCGGGCAAGAGCTTCTACTTCCTCGAGATGAACACCCGACTCCAGGTCGAGCATCCGGTGACCGAGGAGATCACCGGCCTCGACCTCGTCGAGCAGATGATCCGCGTCGCGGCGGGCGAGAAGCTGAAGTTCAAGCAGGACGACATCGGGATCGACGGCTGGGCGGTGGAGACGCGGGTATATGCGGAGGACCCGTACCGCAGCTTCCTGCCGAGCACGGGAAGGTTGGTGCGGTATTGGCCGCCGGTGCAATCCTCTCGTCATCCCCGCGAAAGCGGGGACCTAGCGGAACAAGAAAAACTGGGTTCCCGCTTTCGCGGGAATGACGAAGTGGTGGTGCGTGTCGATGACGGCGTTGCCGACGGCGGCGAGGTCAGCATGTTCTACGATCCGATGATCGCCAAGCTCATCACCTGGGCGCCGACGCGCGAGGCGGCGATCGATGCGCAGGTCGACGCGCTCGACCAGTTCGTGATCGACGGCATTTCCGACAATGTCGATTTCCTCTCGGCGCTGATGCAGCACCCGCGCTTCCGCGACGGCGACATCACAACGGGATTCATCGCGGAGGAATATCGCGAGGGTTTCGACGGGGCTCCCGCGGACTTGCAGCTTCTCGCCGACATTGCCGTGATCGCCGCAATGGTTTCCGCCATTACCGACGAGCGCGCGGCGGAGATCAGCGATCAGCTCGGCGAGCGACTCTACGTGCCGTGCGAGCGGGTGGTTCGGATCGACGGCGGCCCGGAGCATCGCGTGCGGATCAAGCCGTACAAGGGCGGCACCCTCGCGGTGCTGGATGGCGGCGAGCTGATCGACATCGTCGGGCGCTGGGTCGCGGGGCAGCGGCTGCTCACGGTGTTGATCGACGGCCGAAAGCGCATCGTCCAGGTGCGGCGGACGGGGCGCAACTGGGAGCTGCAGACTCGCGGCGCGAGCCACCGAGTCCAGGTCCTCGCGCCGCACGTCGCCGAGCTGTCGCACTTCATGATCGAGAAGGAGCCTCCCGACCTGTCGCGGCTGCTGCTGGCGCCGATGCCGGGGCTGCTAACCAAGCTCGACGTCGCGGTCGGCGACAAGGTCGAGCCCGGCCAGCCGGTCGCGGTCATGGAAGCGATGAAGATGGAGAATATCCTCCGCGCCCCCAAGGCGGCGACGGTCAAGGCGACCCCGGCCAAGGCGGGCGACAGCCTCGCGGTCGATCAGGTCATCGTGGAGTTCGAGTAGGACGCTTCAGATTTCTGAGGCGTATTTCTGCAGCGGTCCGTCGAGATCCGGAACGGCAGCCCGGAACCGCGCATCTATCTCCTTCATCTGCGCCAGATAGGCCTTGGTCGCCTCCTCGTTGGGATTGGAATCAACGAATTCGAGGTAGAGCTTCGCGGCTTCGTGGAAATCGGGGTTGCGTCGTCACGGCCTACCACGATCAGCGCACCGACAGCTAATCCCCAGCGCTTCACCTCATCGACGTGCGCGAGATAATAATCGAAGCCGCCTTGGTGATAGAAATAGGCTTCGAACAAATGAGCTTCGTAGAGCCGCCGCTCCTGTTCCGTTCGTGCAGCATCGCTCTTTTGCCGAATGGAGTTGATGATGTCGTCGTACGAACGCTTCTTGCCAAAGCCAACATCGTGCCTCCTCAATTTATCAGCGGCTCCGCAACTCGCTCCGTCTCAGCTTGCCGGTCGCCGTCTTAGGGAGCGCCTCCAAGAACTCGATCTCGCGTGGATATTTGTATGGCGCGACCTCGGCCTTGGCATAGGCCTGCAGCTCTGCAGCCAGTGCTTCCGATCCACTAACCCCGGCCGCCAGCACCACGAACGCCTTCACTTTCTGTCCGCGCTCGGGGCAGGGGACGCCGATCACCGCGCACTCGGCGACCGCCGGGTGCGACAGGAGCGCATTCTCCACTTCGGGCGCGCCGATATTGTAGCCGGAGCTTACGATCATGTCGTCGCTCCGCGCCAGGTACCAGAAGTAGCCGTCGGCATCCTTGCGGTAGGTGTCGCCGGTTACGTTCCAGCCATTGACGACATAATTCTTCTGCCGCTCGTCATCGAGGTAGCGACACCCAGTCGCTCCCTTGATCGCCAAGCGGCCGACGCCCACGTCCAGCGGCTTGCCATCCGCGTCGAGCACGGTCGCTTCATATCCCGGCACCGCCTTGCCGGTTGAGCCGGGGCGGATGCCGTCACCAGCAGCGGAGACGAAGATGTGCATCATCTCGGTCGAGCCGATGCCGTCGGTGATGGCAATCCCCGTCCGCTCCTTCCACGCCCGCCAGGTCGCCTCGGGCAGATGTTCACCGGCGGAGATGCAGTAGCGCAGCGTTCTCAGCGCTTGGTCCAAGGCCGGTTGCGACAGCATCGCTTTGTAGGCGGTCGGTGCTGTGCCGAGGTGGGTGACGCCATGCTTGACGATCGCGTCGAGCAGCCTGTCCGGCCCACCCTGCTCGATCGTCGCGCTGGCCGCGCCGAAGCGCAGCGGGAACATCGGCGTGATGCCGAGGCCGAAAGTGAAGGCCATCGGCGCGCTGGTCAGGAAGACGTCGCCGGGCTCGGGGCTGACGAGATGCTCCGCGAACGTGTCGCAGGGCGCGAGCACGTCGCGATGGAACTGGACGCAACCCTTGGGCACGCCGGTCGTGCCGCTGGTGAAGGCGATGATGCACGGCTCGTCGCGGCCGGTGTCTTGCGCGCGCAGCGGCTGCAGCGACGCGCTGCGCGTCTCCAGCTCGCCGTGCCCATAATCGCCGTCATATTTGACGATGTGCTTGATGCAGTGCGTCTGCTCGACCGCCTGGCGGAAGTCGCCGATGAAGCGGCTGTCGACGATCGCGTGGGAGATTTGCGCGCGCTCGATCACCGTCGCGATTTCGCCCGGGCGGAGCAGCGGCATGGTCGCTACCACCACGCCGCCGGCTTTCAGCACGCCAAGCCAGGCGGCAAACATCGTGTAGGTGTTCGGCCCGCGCAGCAGCACGCGATTGCCGGGAATGAGGCCGTGCTCCTCGACCAGCAGCCGCGCGATCCTCCCGCTGAAATCGTCGAGGTCCGCGTAAGTCCAGCGGCCGTGATCGTTAATTACGGCCAGCGCGTCCGGCGCGCCGCCTTTCAGCAGCTCCGCCGCCGCGTTCAGCCGCTCGGGATATTGCAGCTCGGGCAGGTCGAAACGGAACTCCGGCAAAAGCTCCGGCGGCGGCAGCCGGTCGCGGACGAAACTGTCGTACGCGCTCATTTCGTCATCCCCACGAAAGTGGGGACCCCGCCAAAGGAGACCTGGGTTCCCGCTTGCGCGGGAATGACGAGTGGGCGAATGTCACTCTTCCTCCACCACCGCCGTCGTCTCGATCTCGACCTTGGCGGCGGGTTCGACGAGGCCCTTGACCTCGACCAGCGCCATCGCCGGATAGTTCGGGCCCATGATCTCGCGCCAGGCGGCGCCGATCTCGTCGCGCTCGCGCAAATATTCGGCGCGGTCGATGACGTAGCAGGTCATGCGGACGATATGCTGCGGGCCCGCGCCGTCCTGCGCGAGGATCTCGAGCGTGTTGATCAGCGCCTGCGCGAATTGCTCATGGAGGCGGAATGACGGGAAGCTTTCGTGCTCGTCCCAACCCACGACCCCGGCCGTGAAAATCATGCGCCCCTTGGCGGAAATGCCGTTCGAATAGCCTTTTGGCCGAGGCCAACCGGGCGGCTGGAGAGTCTTCATGTGGCGGCCCCCTTCAGCAAATCGCGCGCGATGATCTGCCGCTGCACTTCGCTCGCGCCCTCGTAGATGCGCAAGGCGCGGATGTCGCGATAGAGCTCCTCGACCTTGACTCCGCGCGTGACTCCGGCGCCGCCGTGCATCTGCACCGCCATGTCGATGACCTGGGCACCGGCTTCGGTGGCGTGGAGCTTGGCCATGGCCGCGGCGCGGCGGTTGGATGCAATTCCCTCTGGCCCGCCTTCGTCCTGCTGCCACGCGGCGCGGTAGATGAGCAGCGCCGACGCGTCGTTGAGCAGCGCCATGTCGGCGAGCTTCGCCTGCGTCACCGAATTGTCGGCGAGCGTGGCGCTGCCAAGGCGGCGGCTGGTGGCGAAGTTCAGCGCTTCGTCGAGCGCTCGCCGCGCGAAGCCAAGCGCAGCAGCACCGACGGTCACCCGGAACAGGTTCAGCGTCTCCATCCCGATGCGGAAGCCCTCGCCAGGCTCGCCGAGGATCGCGTCGGCGGGGATTCGCACGTTGTCGTAGGTGAGACGGGCGAGCGGGTGCGGCGCGATCACCTCGATCCGCTCGGCGACCGTCACCGCCTCAGCCGGGACGATGAACGCCGAAAGCCCGCGCGAACCCTCGCCTTCGCCGGTGCGGGCGAAGGTCACGTAAAAGTCCGCGATGCCGCCGTTGGAGATGAGCGTCTTCTCGCCGACCAGCACCCACTCGTTGCCGTCCTTCATCGCCGACGTGGAGATGTTCGCCGCGTCCGACCCGCACTCGGGCTCGGTCATCGCGAATGCGGCGATCGCCTGCCCGCTGGCCACGCGCGGCAGCCATTCGCGCTTCTGGTCGATCGTTCCGAACAGGCTGATCGCGCCCGAGCCGAGACCCTGCATGGCGAACGCAAAATCGGCGAGCGCGCTGTGATAAGCGAACGTCTCGCGGGCGAGGGCGAGGCTGCGCACGTCGGGGCGCGTGTCGCCATTGGCGACGCACAGCTTGAGGAATCCCGCGGCGCCGAGTTCTCGCACGAGCATCCGGCATTCGCTGTCGAGGTCGTCGGCGTAGCGGTTCGCGCAGTTGACCGTGCACCATTGTTCGAGCTGGTCGGCAAGTTCGCGATGCCGAATCTCGAAGAAGGGCCAGGCGAGGTCAGTCACCGTAGAACTCCGGCGGGCGCTTCGCGGCGAAGGCCTCGTACGCGCGTTGAAAGTCCTTTGTCTGCATGCAGTCGGCCTGCGCTTGCGCCTCCATCTCGAGCGCTTCTTCGATGGAGACGTTCCATTCGGCGTCGAGTTGCTTCTTGGTGACCGCGTGCGCGAAGCTCGGGCCCGCCGCGATCTGGTCGGCCAGCGCATAGACCTCGGCGGCCACGTCCTCGACCACGCGGTTGTAGAAGCCCCAGGCTAGCCCTTCGTCGCTGGTCATCACCCGGCCGGTGAACAGGAGTTCGGCGGCGCGGCCGTGGCCGACGATCCGCGGCAGGATAGCGCACGCGCCCATGTCCGCGCCCGACAGGCCGACGCGGGTGAACAGGAAGGCCGTCTTGCAGCCGGGCTGGCCGAAGCGGATGTCGCTCGCCATCGCCATGATCGCGCCCGCGCCGGCGCAGACGCCTTCGACCGCGGCGACGATCGGCTGCGGGCAGGTGCGCATCGTACGCACAAGGTCGCCGGTCATGCGCGTGAACTTCAGCAGGCCGTCACGGTCCATCTTCGTGAGCGGACCGATGATCTCGTGCACGTCGCCGCCCGAACAGAAGTTGCCGCCCGCGCCGCGGATGACGACAACCTTCACCTCGCGCGCGTCGTTAAAGGCGCGGAAGGTGTTGCGGAGCTCGTCGTAGCTCTCGAAGGTCAAAGGGTTCTTGCGCTCGGGACGGTTGAGCGTGACGGTCGCGACGCCATTCTCGAACTTCCACAGGAAGTGGTTCGGCTGGAAGGTCGATGGATCGAAGCTCACGCGCTCGTGCCTCCGTCGAGCGTGATCGCCGCGCCGTTGATGTCGCGGCTCAAGGGCAGGCAGAGCATCGCGATGACGTTGCCGATTGCCTGCGGATCGACCAG
>Ga0207702_10005573_pt1 | contig 10997 bp, 10 predicted proteins | sample KBSCornC62_FD_184302 | JGI IMG/M metagenome (GOLD analysis project Ga0207702, IMG submission 184302) | Corn rhizosphere microbial communities from Kellogg Biological Station, Michigan, USA - KBS Corn C6-2 (SPAdes) (version 2) | ecosystem: Host-associated > Plants > Roots > Rhizosphere > Soil ...
GCCAGGTGCAGAAAATGAAAATTCGTCCGGTCATTCAAGATGGTGCTGCAAACAGCGATGCCAATGGCACCGCCCAAATTACGCATCATGTTGAACAATCCGCTCGCGTACTTAAGCCGCTCCGGCGACAGGCTGCCCAGCCCAAGCGTCACCGCCGGAGCGATTGCGAACACTTGGGGAAATCCGCGCAGAAATTGTGGCAGAAACAACTCGCGGCCGCTCCAGTCATGCGTAATTCCGCTGAAGGTCCACATGGACAACGCAAAGCTGGCCAGGCCGAACATCATCAGCCAGCGCGTGTCATATTTACGTGCCAGCAGGATATAAACCGGTACTCCCAGTAAAGACGCCGCGCCGGTGGACGCTATGGCCACGCCCGTCTGCCAGGCACTGTATCCGCGCACATAGCCGAGAAATAGCGGCGTCAGAAAAATTGTGGCGAAAATGCCTATGCCGGTGACGAAGGAGAGGATTGAGCCGAGCAAAAAATTGCGATTGGTCAGCGCGCGCAGGTCCACCACCGGATTTGCATAGGTGAGGCTGCGAATCACAAAAAGGACGCCCGCCACGGCGGCAATGATCGTAAAGGCCTTGATCGTGGAGTCGTCCAGCCAGTTCCAGCGCGCGCCTTCCTCCAGCACATATTGGAGACTGCCGAGTCCAACCGCCATCAAACCAATTCCCAGATAGTCAGCCTGCTTCAGCAGCGACAAATCCGGTTTGTCGATCTTGACCAGAAACGGCGTAAGACCGGCGACCAATATGCCGGGAACGAGATTGATGTAGAACAGCCATCGCCAGTCCAGCGTGTCAGTAATCCAGCCGCCAATCACCGGCCCCAGCGTGGGCGCTACCGAGGCGATGGTCCCGATCACGGCGGCCGAGTACACGCGCCGTGTCCCTTGAAAATAATGGAACGACGACGTGAACACCGTGGGAATCATGGAAGCGCCCAGCAATCCTTGCAGGACGCGGAAGACAATCATGCTTTCTATGCTCCAGGCGATGCCGCACAACAGGCTCGCCGTGGTAAATCCAATCGCCGAGAACGTGAACAGCCATCGCGTGGAAAACACTCGCGTGAGCCAGCCCGACAGCGGAATCATGATGATTTCGGCAATCAAGTACGCGGTCTGCACCCAGCTAATCTGGTCCTGCGCCGCGGACAATCCGCCGCCGATGTCTTGCAATGACGACGCGACAATTTGGATGTCCAGCAGAGCCATGAACATACCGACGCACATCACGACAAACGGAACGAGGTCCTTGGCGCGCAGGGGAGGTTGGGCGGGCGTGCTCATGGTAGGACCATTATTTGGAATGGCTGTTCGCCAAGGCAACGACCGGCTGGCCATTTGCAACCAAAGCGGTCTGGCTGACGGATGAAGGTCGTGTGTCCACCTTGGCTGTCACCGAAAGACCGGGACGTAATTGCCCCAACGCTGCCGCTTCGTCATCGATCAGAATTCTCACGGCGACGCGCTGGACAATCTTGGTGAAGTTGCCAGTGGCATTTTCCGGCGGCAGAACACTGAACTGTGCGCCGGTGGCTGGGGCAATGCTCGCAACATGACCATGGAATGTCTTGCCAGAGAGCAAGTCCACCTTGATTGCCACCGGTGCTCCGGGTTGGACGTGGCCAAGCTGGTTTTCCTTGAAATTGGCGTCGATCCAGAGCCCATGCGCGGGTACGAGCGAAATGAGCTGCGCCCCGGTGGACGCGTAAGCGCCCACTTGCGCGCTACGATTTCCAATCGTGCCGTCAATGGGCGCGCGCAACTCCGTATAGCTCAAATTCAGCTGCGCCAGGTCGCGTTCAGCAACGGCCGATGCGAGTCCGGCCTGGGCCTCCTGTTTTTGCGAGGCGATGACTTCCAACTGCCGTTGCGCCGCCGTCAGCGTGGCACGGGCTTTTTCCCCGGTTGCGACGGCTTCCTTGTAGTCCGCCTCCGCTTTTTGGAAATACTGCACGGACTCGGCACCATTCGTTACGAGTTTGCTGGCCCGTACCTGGTCGTCGTGTGTTCGTACGACTTCCGCATCGGCCGCCACAATCTCGGCCTGCGCCTGCGCAATCACCGCATCCTGTAAACGACTGGTGGCATCGAGATTCGATATGGTGGCCTGTTGGATTGAAACCGCAGCCTCGGCCTTTTCCAGCGCCGCGCGATAATCGCGGTCGTCCAGCTTGATTAACAAATCGCCAGCGTGAACTGGTTGGTTGTCAGTCACCGCGAGCTGGGCGATAAATCCCGGAACCTTCGGCGCAATCACGGTCACATCGCCGCCGACATAGGCGTCATCGGTGCTTTGGACGAAGCGCCCCACTGTCCACCATCCGTATCCAACCTTGGCAATGCCGATTGCGGCGGCAACAGCAAGAACGGCCATGACCGCGCTTTTGGCAAATGGTTGGATGTTCTTCTTTCTATCCGACGATGTGTTCGCACCGCTGCCGTTGAGTTCGAAGCGGTTCGAACCATGGACGTTCGTCGTTGGCACGGCAGGCAAGGCAGCAAGATTGACACTCGAGTTTGCGCTTGTTTGAGAGAGAGGGGCAGTGTTCATATTTTTCCTTGGCTGTTTTTCATGGTTGTTTGATATTTTCAGAAACCGACCAGTTGGTATGTTAAAAGGCAGTAGAATGGCTTGTTTATTTTTCCTCAGGTTAGTTCGGGTTAGTTTAAAACTGGACACGCCGTTTCCACCGCGGCTGAGGTGGATGGCCGAGAGGCCACGCCGAACGTTTGCTGCAAACTCTGGCGAAGCTGTTCAATGTTGGACTTCAAGATTGCATTAGTTCCCGCCACCTTGGCCAGCATCAGGGAACCTTGAACAATTGCGACGTAGAGCATGGCAGTGGCTTTGGGATCAAAGGGAAAAACCGGCTTGTGAACCACGCTAGCATCGGCCAGGTCTCTTTCGATATTTTCCGCAATTTTCGTAAAAAACCGGAGACAGGCATCGCGGAGCTCTGGGTTCGCAAACGCCATTTCCTGTGCAAAAACGCCGAAAAGGCAGCCCTTGGTAGGACGCGAATCGCCGCCGGATGACGCCTCGACATAATCTAACCGCCCAAATACACGATCCAGCGGATCCGCCAGCTTGCGAAACGGTGCTTCCTCATATTGCTTGACCTTGCCTTCGAAAAAAAAGTCCAGCGCGGCCTTCGCCAGCTCATCCTTGCTGCCAAAATAATGAAAAAAGCCGCCCTTGGTGACTCCTGCCGCCGCACAGATGTCGTCTACCGTCGTGGCGTTATAGCCCCGGGCACGCATTAAGGAAACACCCGCTTCCACCAGCTTGCGCTTGGTCTCCGACGGCTCATTTGAACGGACTCGATTTGACATACAGACCAGTTGGTATGTTAATGCATAACATGAATCCGTCAAGAGGTTTTTTGAGAAGTCATTTTCTGTGGCATCCCCGGAACTTTTGAACTGCTACTCGGTAGGGCGCTATCAAGATGTTGAAACATTGCAACGGTTCAATTTTGTTGCTACTTAGCGGCGTGCTCATCCTGTCAGCATTTGTACATTTCATCGGTGCCACGCTCATCATGATGCTCGTAAACTGGGCGGGATTAATCCCTTGGGAACGCGCCGTAAATGCCCATTGGACCGAACGCGCGCGCCTACTTTGGCCGGTACGATACACTGCCGCAATTTGCGTATTTTTAGTACCGTTCATTCTCAATCAAGTGCATTGGTTTTTGAGCCCCCATGATTCATATAGCTGGATTGCATTAGGGATTATCTCATTTTTTGGTGCGCTGTTAGGCTGTTTTCCGTTGGATCGGCGGCTTCTCCCTGAATTGGATTTCCGCACCTGGTGCCGGCAAACGATTGTCTGGTGGGGAATAAGGCTAGGCATCTGGGTCTTTCTCGGTTTAGGGGTAATCCTGATGCCCGCAGAATTTGGCTGGAAGACAATCCTGGTTGCCGTCGGTTATATGCTGATTCATTGCCTATTTACCTGGGGACTATTTCTAAGGTACCTGCGAGTGCTTAAATTTGTTAAACCCGCCGGCCCACGGTTGCAAACAATTGTAGATGCAACCGTTTCAAATATGGGTGGCGCTTATATACGCGCCACGTGGGAAATGGGTGGCCGACTGGCATTGGCTTTTGCCTTTCCAGTGACCCGCGAACTCGCGTTTAGCGAACGTGCGCTGGAAATTTGCAGCGATGAAGAAATTGCAGCCGTGTGCGCCCATGAAATTGCGCATCTGAAAGAATCGAAGTGGGTCTTGGCGGCCCGATTACTCGGATCGCTGATTTTTTTGCCGATCATTTTTATCTCTCCCGTGGTCAGCAACTTTGGCCTCTGGGGGTTGTTGGTTCTATATCTGCTAATGTTTGCCATACTGATTCTCACCAGGCTCCTCTCAAGAAGAATGGAAAAGAAGGCCGACGAACAAGCCCGCAAAGTTCAGTCAAATGAAGGCGTTTACGCCCGTGCGCTCGAAAAGTTCTACAGAGAAAACCAACTGCCGGCGGTCAATGTAAGCAACCGACAAACACATCCGCACCTTTACGATCGCCTGTTGGCTGCGGACATCACCCCTGATTTTCCTCGCCCGAAGCGGCCGAAACGGCTGACGCTAACCGGATGGGCATTTGTTTTTGCCTTCATTTCATTCACAGTTCTATCGGTGGCGGCAGGCTGGTAGTTTTCGCCGCCGCCGTTAAAACAAGCCGGAATGAAATTTTGCAAATTCTCCTTGCAAAAATTTATTCTGTTACTATTATAGTAACAGTTATGGCGATTAACACTCAGTTTCCGATTGCGGTCCATATCCTGGCCGCGCTTGGATACCATCGCGGGCAGGACGTCACGTCTGCCCGGCTGGCAATGAGTATTAACACCAGCCCGAGCTTTGTGCGGCGGATTTTGGCCAAGCTCTCAAAGGCGGGTCTCGTCGAAACCGCGACGGGCAAGTCCGGCTCCTGCTGGCTCGCCAAAGACGCGAAGCAAATTTCGTTGCTGGATATTTACCAAGCCGTGGATGCGCCCAAGGCATTTTCAATCCATGGTTACACGGAACAGAAAGAGTGTCCCGTAAGCTGCAAAATCAAGACAGCGCTGGACCACGCCCTTTGCAGGACCCAGAAGGCGATGGAGAGCAGTCTCGATGAAATCAAGCTGGAACAGATTATCGCTGAGATGAGGTAAAAAAATTTAACTTTTACTGTTACTTTTGTAGTAACAATAAACCAAACGAAACCAACACAAAACAAACAAGGAGAAAGAACATAACATGAGCACCCAAACGCACGCACACAACAAACTCGCCGGCAAAGTCGCCGTCGTCACCGGAGCTTCCAAGGGCATTGGCGCAGCCATCGCGAAACATCTCGCCGCCGAAGGCGCTTCCGTGGTGGTCAACTTTGCATCCAGCAAAGCGGGCGCCGATAAAGTCGTGGCCGAAATCAAAGCCGGTGGCGGCAAAGCCATTGCCGTGCAAGGCGACGTCGCAAAGAAGTCGGACATCGATCGCATCTTCACGGAAACAAAGAATACTTATGGAAAAGCCGACATTCTCGTCAACAACGCTGGCATCTACGAATTCAGCCCGCTCGAACAAATCAACGAGGATCATTTCCACAAGCAATTCAACATTAATGTCCTCGGCTTGCTCCTCACGACCCAGGAAGCCGTCAAGCTGTTCGGGCCCGAGGGCGGCAGCGTCATCAACATTAGCTCCGTCGTCGGCATCAACCCGCTGCCAAATGCTTCCGTTTACAGCGCTACCAAGGCTGCGGTGGACGCCGTCACAAAGTCGCTCGCCAAGGAACTTGGACCGAAAAAAATTCGCGTCAATTCAATCAATCCCGGCATGATTGAAACGGAAGGCGCGCATGCCGCGGGCGTTATTGGTAGCGACCTCCAAAAGTACGCTGAGTCGCAAACTCCGCTGGGCCGCATCGGCCAACCCAAGGACATCGCCACCGTGGCCACTTTCCTGGCCTCCGAGGATTCTGCCTGGATCACTGGCGAAACCTTCTTGACCTCCGGTGGGTTTCGGTGAAAAGAATGCTGGTTAATTATACAAAACAAAACGAAAACAAAGATTGAACTATGGGCGTCAATTATTCCTCTCCGGACCTCACACAACATCCGCCGCGCAGTCCGCGCGTGAAGCTCGGCGGCTACGTCCTGTTGCCGCGCATTCTCGACAAGGGCCGCGCTTCACTCGCGGGCAAGCTCGGCCTTTATCATTACGCCGGCAAAGGTCTCAATCGCCACTTTTTCAATTTCGTTGGCCTCGATCACGAATCGCTGACCAAAGAAATTGCGAAAGGGCTGGGCGACAATGATCTGCTGGCCTGGATAACCGCGAACGGGAAAAACCAACGTCAGCCATGGGAAATAGCCGCCTGGAGCGAGTTCCACCTCCGCCGTCACCCCGACAGCGACGCTGAGACGCTGCCCGAATTCGCCGAAGACGTCAAAAAGTTCAGCACCACGCGGGAAGACATCCACACCTGGTTTGACCTTGTGGACCTGGATGACTACTGCACGTTTGGCGGCAAAGCGTGAACTGCGGAATACAGTGACCGCCAGAATCACATTTTGATTCTGGCGGGAACAAAAACCGAGGCATATTCTTCGCTGACCGGATTAAAGCTTCCCTAGGAGCCGAAGTGGCGGGGCTCAGATTTCTATCGTTGGTACTCCGACAGCCCGGCAAAAGGGCGAAGTCAATATTTCAGGAACCCGAACCGTCGTAATAAATAAATATTTTCGCGTCTTTCACCGCATTGCCGTCTTTCACATTGCTCCCTTTGTAGTAGATAAAATTTTTGCCTGTTTTGGCCCTGCCAACCAAAAAACTCGCCGAAATATAATTATTAAGGTCTTTGCCACCGGCTTCGAATTGCCATTGGTAACCGGTGTAAGAACCGATAGGTCCGGAACCTTCGTAATGGGCCGGTGCCGGATTGGTAAGGGTTCCGAATGGTGTCTTGACCGCCAGGTCCTGCCTGAGGAATTTGACAGCTTCTAGATCTGGCAGTGCTCCGCCCGTATGAAACTCGAAAGAGTTTCCGTTTGTGGTCACCGTCAAATCCACGGTTTCAACGCATTTCAATTCTCTCTTTTCACCCAGCGACAAGAATTCGTTGTATTCGTCCTTGGTAAGCCCGAAATTCTTATCATACGGTAGCGGCTGGCCTGGTTTGGCGTTTGCTTTGATATAGTTCACAAACCAATCCGTGTTGGTTGCCGCAGCCACTTGCATTTTGAGAGTCAATTCTTGAAAGCGCTTCGGATATACGACGTCCATCACTTCCACTTTGCACTGCGAAGGCGGCAGCAGTTCTTCAATACGAGACCGAATGTCAGACTGGGCGTGGAGCAATATCGTGCCTGAAATGAACAGACACAGGCATAATATTTTCGACATATCGAAACCTACTTCGGCATCTGCAATCCCACCTTCGCCGCCACCTGCGCCACATCCTTGTCACCACGGCCGGAGAGATTCACAATCATGAGCGAATCTTTGCTCATCTTTGGCGCGCGCACGATGCACTCGGCCACTGCATGCGAGCTTTCCAGCGCGGGAATAATGCCTTCCAGCCGCGCCAGTTTCATAAACGCTTCCAACGCTTTTTCGTCCGTCGCGTAAGTATATTCCACGCGCTTCTGGTCATGCAGCCATGCGTGCTCAGGCCCCACAGCCGCGTAATCCAAACCGGCACTCACACTGTGCGTGAGTTGAATCTGCCCGAAATCATCCTGCAAAATGTAGCTGCGCGTGCCCTGCAATACGCCCAAAGAACCGCCGTGGAACCGGGCTGCGTGTTGCTCCGGTTTGATGCCCAGTCCGCCGGCTTCCACGCCGACCATCTTGACGCTCTCATCCTCGAGAAATGGATAAAACAAACCAATGGCATTCGAACCGCCGCCCACACAGGCAATCAACAAGTCCGGCAGCCGCTTTTCCTTCTCCAAAATCTGTGCGCGTGCCTCGTCGCCAATAATACGCTGGAAGTTGCGCACCATCACCGGATAAGGATGCGCTCCATAGGCTGTGCCGAGAATGTAATGCGTGCTGCGAATGTGTGTCACCCAGTCGCGCATGGCCTCGTTCACCGCCTCCTTCAACGTCTTCTGTCCCGCATGCACCGGCACTACTTCGGCGCCGAGCATCTTCATGCGATAAACATTCAGCTCCTGCCGCTGACAATCCACCGCGCCCATGTAAATGACACATTTCAAGCCAAACATCGCCGCCACAGTCGCCGTGGCCACGCCGTGCTGGCCCGCGCCGGTCTCGGCGATGATGCGAGTCTTGCCCATGCGTTTGGCCAGCAGGATTTGCCCGATCGCATTGTTAATCTTGTGCGCGCCGGTGTGGTTCAGGTCCTCGCGCTTCAGGTAAATTTTTGCGCCGCCCAATTCCTTCGTGAGCCGTTCGGCGAAATAAAGCGGCGTGGGCCGTCCACAAAATTCGGTTAGGTAATAAGACAGTTCGCGCTGAAACTCGGGGTCGCGCTGCGCGCGAAAATATTCCGCCTCCAGTTCCTGCAACGGATGCATCAACGTCTCGGGCACGTAACGTCCGCCATACGGCCCAAAATGGCCCTGGGCATCCGGTAAATTCGATTCGGCAACTGCGCTCATGCTGCCATTTTCACGCAAAGTTATCGATGGCGCAAAGAATTTTATTTGGCCGTGCCGGGCGCTAAAACCGGGACCACGGACTTTGGCTGTAAAATCCCCAATATTGCGTATGCAAGAATCATTGAATTTGGCCGGCAACCTCCCTATGATGCCCACGCATTGAAAGTAAGAGGCTGTGGAACGCGTGAATAATTCACCCCGGCTTCATTAGAAATCACTTTGCTGACATGAGCGCCGCCAAACAAGATCCGTACAACGCCACCGTCGTCGGTCGCGAGGAAATCAATCCCCAGCTTCTTATTCTCCGTGTCCGGCCGGACACCGACCTGTTTGATTTTCGTCCCGGCCAGTTCGGCGTGCTCGGCATGCTCGGCAACGCCCCTCGTGTCGAGGAAGCCGTGCCGGAAGAGCCGGCACCAGAACCCGAGAAGATGATCCGCCGCGCTTACAGCATCGCCTCCGCCAGCCTCGAACGCCGGTACGTGGAATTTTATCTGACGCTGATCACGAGCGGCGCGCTGACGCCCAGGTTGTTTGCCCTTGAACATGGCAGCCGCTTGTTCCTTGGGCCCAAAGCCAGTGGTATTTTCACGCTCGACAAGGTTGTGCCCGAGAAGGCCGTGGTTCTCATCGCCACGGGCACGGGGCTGGCGCCGTATGTCTCGATGCTGCGCACAATGCTGGTCAATGACAGCCAGCGCCGTTTCATTGTGCTGCACGGCGCACGTTATAGCTGGGACCTCGGCTATCGCGGCGAACTGGAAAGCCTGGCGCGCATCCGCCCCAATTTCACTTACATCCCCAGCATCACCCGGCCCGACCAGGACCCGCACTTTATCGGTTACACGGGCCGTATTCAGTCGCTGCTCGAACAGGGCATCGTGGAACGCGAGTCGGGCATCGCTCTTGACCCGGCCAAGGCCGAAGTTTTCCTCTGCGGTAATCCGGAAATGGTCAAAGTGGCCACGGAGATGTTGGAGAAGAAGGGTTTTGCCGGCAAAGGCGGCACGACGCCCCCGACAATTCACGTGGAAGAATATTGGTAAGCGAAACCGCCGCGATTAATTTTTCCTTTCCCTTTTCGGTTCGCTCGTCATCTTGTCCGCATGGACTTGACTGCCGCCGAAATCCGCCTAGCCGTTCGAGCCGCCCTCGCCGAAGACATCGGCAGCGGCGATGTGACCACGCTTGCGACCGTTCCACGCGCGGCCAAATCCTTGGCCTTTATGAATGCGCGCGAACCTCTGGTGGTGGCGGGCCTGCGATTCGCGGAAACCGCATTTCTCAGCGTGGCCGCGCATTACGCGAGGGACACCGTGCAAGTAAAGCGAATCGCGCGTGATGGCCAGCATGTCAAAGCCGGCGCGCCGCTCCTGAAAATTTCCGGTTCCAGCCGCGCGGTTCTCAGCGCCGAACGCGTGGCACTCAATTTCGTCCAGCGATTATCCGGTGTGGCCACGGCCACGGCGCAGTTTTCCCAGGCCATCCGCGGCACCGGCACGCGCATTCTCGACACCCGCAAGACCACCCCCGGCTGGCGGCGCTTCGAAAAATATGCCGTGGCCTGTGGCGGGGGCCAAAGTTATCGCATCGGCCTCTACGACATGGTGCTCATCAAGGATAACCACCTGGTGGCGCTTCAGGACGAAAAGCCAAACGCCATCGCCGCCGCCGTGGCCCGTGCCCGAAAAAAATTTCCGGAACTCAAAGTCGAAGTTGAAGCAGATACTCTGACGCAAGTCGCCCAAGCCGCTGACGCCGGGGCCGACATCATTCTCCTCGATAACATGCCTCCCGCGAAATTGCGCCAGGCCATAAAAATTATCCATGGCCGCTCCAAAACCGAAGCAAGCGGTGGTATCAATATGAAAACGATCCGCGGCGTCGCCGCCACCGGAGTGGATTTTATTTCCGTGGGCGCGATTACACACTCGGCCCGCGCAGTGGACATTGGCCTGGATTTTGAAAACTGATTAACCACAGATGGATACATCTGAACACAGATTCAATCAGAAGAGAATCCAACAACTCGAGGCGAATCTAATTGGCGGAAATCCACGCAATTCCAATCGCGGTTTTTTATCCGCATTCGTCTGTATTCATCCGTGGTTAAAATTTCATGACAGCTGACGCCAAAATTCTTTCCGCCTTGCGCGCCAACCCCGATGGCGTTTCCGGCGCACACCTCGCGGAGCAGCTCACCATCAGCCGCGCGGCGATTTGGGCGCGCATTGAAGAGCTCCGCCGGGTCGGTTTCGATATCGAGGCGGGCCCGCACTTTGGCTACCGGCTGGTTGAAGAGCCCGACGCCCTCCTTGCCGACGATCTCCTTGCGCGTCTCGGCGACACAAAAATTGTTGGCCGCG
>Ga0207702_10005576_pt1 | contig 10993 bp, 7 predicted proteins | sample KBSCornC62_FD_184302 | JGI IMG/M metagenome (GOLD analysis project Ga0207702, IMG submission 184302) | Corn rhizosphere microbial communities from Kellogg Biological Station, Michigan, USA - KBS Corn C6-2 (SPAdes) (version 2) | ecosystem: Host-associated > Plants > Roots > Rhizosphere > Soil ...
GGTGGCCGGATGCCGACGACCGGCGACGGGCGATCGATGCAGCCCTTTCACCGGCCGGTCCGCTGGATCCGCTTGCGGACCATTCCGCTGAAAATGTAGAACGCTGGCTCGAGGAAACCGGCAGCGTTGGCCAAGCAAGATTGGAAATTGTCGAGCTGCGATCGGCCGATCCCGACGATCTTACCCTTCGTCAGGCGCGTTGGCTCGGCCGGGCTGATCGCATCGTTCATGAGCTTGCCGTCCCCTCGTCCATTCTCGATCGCGCGCGCGCCGATGCCGTGCGCGAGGTAAGCGGCGTCCCGCCTGCGCTGCCGGTCTCCGGTCTCACCCTTTGGCTGCGATGGATGGGCTGATGAAGCAGTGGCAGTTGGTCCGCCGCGAAGATGGCGGCGTTTCAGAAGCGAATGCCGGAGTCGAGGGTGCGTTCAGCTGGTGCCATCTCGACGGCCGTGATCCCGAGGCGATTGCCTGGCTGGAAAAGCAAAGCGGCATTCCGGACGCCGCGGTTCGCGCATTGGCGGCGGCCGAAACGCGTCCGCGCGTGGAGATCTTCGACGGCGGCGCGCTCATCAATCTGCGCGGGTTGGGAACCACGCCGGAAGATGATCCGGATGCCCTCGTCTCCATTCGCTTGTGGGCGGAGGCCGGCCGCGTGGTTTCGGTGAGCTTTCGAACGCTGCTGGGGATCGAGGCAGTCCGCGAGGAGATGAGCGAAGGGCGGCTGGCCGATCCCGGCGATCTGATCACCTCGCTCGCGTCGAACATTACCGGACGGCTCGATCCGCATATCGCCGATCTTGGTGATATCATCGATGAATGCGAAACCCACCTCAACCCCAATCAAGCCTTTGCCATGCGGCGCCGGATCGGGAGTGTGCGATCGGATGCGATTGGTTATCGCCGGTTCGTGGCGCCGCAGCGGCAGGCGCTGGAGCGGCTTGCGGGATTAACCTGCGGCTGGCTCAACGACGATGATCGCATGCATTTGCGCGAAGCTGCGGACCGGTTCGCGCGCATGGCCGAAGAGTTGGAGGCGATCCGCGAACGTTCCGCGCTGCTGCATGAGCAGCTGACCGACCTTCGCGCTGAAATGCTCGATACGCGCGCGCTCCTTATTTCAATCGTGGCGCTGGTCTTCCTGCCGCTGACCTTCCTCACTGGATTGCTCGGCATGAATGTCGATGGAATCCCTTACGCGCACCAGCCTTGGGCCTTTTGGGGCGTCGTCGGCTTTTGCGTGGTGATTGCCGCCGCCATTACGGGATATTTCGTAAAGGCGCGTTGGTCTGGCCGGTGATAGGGTAGATGCGGGAGATATGACGTCATGGCGTCTCCCGTGGAATGACTAAGTCAGCAGAGGAGAAGGTCGATGTCACGTTTGCTTGCTGTCGCTGCCGCTTTGTCGTTGCTCGCGTCTCCGGCCCTTGCCGCGCCGTGTAAGGATGCGAAGGGCAAATTCATAAAATGCCCGCCCCCGGCAGCAGCCCCAGCGCCCAAAGGCCCCTGCAAGGATGCCAAGGGTAAGTTCGTCAAATGCCCGCCGCCTGCTGCTCAACCCACCCGGTGCAAGGACACCAAGGGCAAGTTCGTTAAATGTGGAACGCCGGGCGCGAAGCCGGCCTGATCAGCCCGAATTGCGCAAGGCAGTCGCGATGGCATTGATCGAAAGCTCGATGCCTTCGCGCACGCGCGGATCGCTTTCGCCGGCGCGGTGCCGCTTGAGCAGCTCCACCTGAAGCAGGTTGAGCGGCTCGATATAGGGCAGGCGGAGGCGGATCGAGATGTCCAGCGCCGGGTTCTTCTCCAGCAGCCGCGTCTGCCGGGTGACGGACAGGAAGGCGTCGTGGGTACCCTGCCAATCGTCGCGAATGCGGCCGAACAGATCCTTGGCAAGGCTCTGATCCTGCACGAGTGCGGCGTATCGGGCGGCGATTGCCATATCCGATTTGGCGAGCACCATTTCCATATTGGCAAGCGTCGCCTGGAAGAACGGCCATGCTTCCGCCATCTCGCGCAACAGCGCCTTGTCCTTGAAACCCTTGAGCGCATGCCCGACGCCGTACCAGCCCGGTAGCATCACGCGCGCCTGCGCCCAGCTGAACACCCAGGGAATTGCGCGAAGATCCTCGATCCGGTCGCTCTTGGTGCGGCTGGCTGGGCGCGAACCGATCTTGAGCCCCGCAATCTCGGCGATCGGGGTCATCTGGCGAAAGAAAGTGCGGAAGCTGTCATCGCCGTAGACCAGCGATCGATAGGCCTTGAACGCATTGGCGGACAGCTCTTCCATGGCCGTAGCGAAGCGGGCGCGCTCAGACGAAGGGATGGCTGGGCCGTCGAGGCTCGCCAACAGGGTCGCCGACGCGATCGCTTCGAGATTGGCGATCGCGCTCTCGCGCGTGCCATATTTGGCGGCGATCACCTCGCCTTGCTCGGTGATCCGGATGCGCCCCTGAACAGTCCCGCTCGGCTGTGCCAGGATCGCCGCGAAGCTCGATCCGCCGCCGCGCCCAACCGCGCCGCCGCGGCCGTGGAAAAGCTGCATGCCCACGCCCACGCCGGCAAATACCTTGGCCAGTTCCGAACTGCCATGGTTGAGGCTCCAGACCGAGGTCAGATAGCCGCCATCCTTATTCGAATCCGAATAGCCGACCATCACCTCCTGATAGCCGCGCGCCTTGGCGATGCTGCCGATGCCCTCGAGTTCGAACCAGGCTTTCATGATGCCTGGCGCGTTTTCGAGGTCGCCGATCGTCTCGAACAGGGGCACCACCATGATCGCGGCCTGCGGCGGATCGCCGGGCCTATAAAGCCCCGCTTCCTTGAGCAGGATATAGACCTCCAGCATATCCGAAATGCTGTCGCACTTGGAGATGATGTAGGTGGTGATGCATTGCGGCCCATAGCGCTGATGGGCTTCGGCTGCGGCCTTGACGATCGCGAGCTCGGATATCGTCTCGTCGCTATATTGGGCGAAAGGCGTGCTCAGCAGACGCAGCGTCCTGAGTTCGCGGGTCAGCAGTTTGACGCGGCCTTCCTCGTCGAGCGCCTGATAATCGGCTTCGACGCCTGCGCTTGCCAGCAGCTCCGCCACCACCCGTTCGTGAACGTCCGAGTTTTGGCGCAAATCCAGCATGGCCAGATGGAACCCGAAGGTTTCAACTGCGCGGATCAGCCGGCCCAAGGCACCGCCGGTGGCCATCACCCCGCCGCCATCCTTTTGCAGCGCGTGCGCGATTTCGATCAGGTCGGCACGAAAGGCCTGCGGATCAGCATAGGCTTCGGCTTCAAGCCGCGCGGGCCGCGCCGGATCCTGGCCGGTGATCGCCTTGTACGTGGCCGCGAGCCGCGCATAGATGCCGCTGATGGCGCGGCGATAAGGCTCGTCGGCACGTGCGGCGCCCAGGTCATGACTGCGGTCCGCCAGCGCATCGACCTCGGGCGTGGTGCTGCCATGCTCGGTCGAAATCGAAAGTTCGGCCCCGAGCTCGTGCAGCTTGTCCAGATAATGGGCGATCACGATCTCGGCCGCGCGACCAAGCGCCAGCTTTAATGATGCGGCGGTGACGTTCGGATTGCCGTCGCGATCCCCACCGATCCAGCTGCCGGGGCGCAGAAAGCTTTTAGGGCGATGGCCCAATGCACGTTCCCACCGCGCATAAAGCGCGGGCAGCACTGGCAGGAAAATCTCTCGAAGGTACGAAAGCGCGGTTTCAACCTCATCGGCGACATAGAGCCGCTCGCGCCGCAGCGGCCTGGTCTGCCATAAGAGTGCAATCTGCCGCCGCAACGCATCTTCGATCAGGTCGCCGCCGGACGTTTCGACCCGTCCCTGATCGCGCAGCAGCATCAGCGCGGCGATGTGGTTGCGGTGATCGATCATGCTCTTGCGCCGCACTTCGGTGGGATGCGCGGTCAGCACCGGTGCGATCAGGCCGTGGTCGAGCAGGGCCATCGCCTTGCCGCTATCGATCCCTTCGGCCGCCAGCCGCTGGAGCGCGGAAGCCATATCGGCGCCCGGCTCCGCCGTGACGCCCTGCCTGTCCTCTGCCAGATTCGCCAGCATCGAGAACAGCATGAAGCTCTGCACGAAGGCCAGCATTTCATCGAGACCGAGACTGTCCAGGCCGGGCTCGATCTCGTCAGCTCCTGCCACGCCACGATGGCGATCTACCGAGGCCGAGCGAATATATTCGATCCGGCGGAACAGCGGATCGCCGCCATAAACCCGGATGACCTCTCCCAGCAGGCGGCCGAGATAGCGAATGTCGGGATTTTGCGTGATCGGAGCTGCTCGCGCCATCGCACCATGCTGCGCCGCAACACGAATCGAGTCAATGGGAGGTGGGCCGAGGCGGCCGCTGGCGTGGGCATCGCTCGTGCATCGAATGCTGGCACGAGTCTTCCTTGACTTTGCCACCATTTCCGCTATCGGCGCACGCTTCATCGGCGGGTCCGCCCGTCGATGCCGTCCGAGACCGCAGGTGAGGGGAATATGCCTCTCTTAATCTCCTGCCTAGACGGGGAAAGTTTTTACCGATCGCTCCGTGCGATGCCGCCATCAAGCTCGCCTTGATGGAGCCCGCCGAGAATGATCGGGTCTGCCGTTCGGCTCATTGAAGCCGCGAGGTCAGGCAACCTACCCCTCGGACATAGGCTCTTCGGAGCCCGATCAAGGGTTTGGCGCAAGCCGGCTCAGGATCAACCCTTGCCGCGCGGTGCGGCTGGGGAACGAAGGAGTAAGGTATGGATCGCGCTCAAAAGAAAGAGCTGGTCGCCGAGCTGAACGAGACCTTCACCAAGACCAGCGTGGTCGTCGTGACGCGCAATCTTGGGCTGACGGTGGCGCAGTCCACCCAGCTGCGGGTGAAGATGCGGGAGGCGGGTGCCAGCTACAAAGTGGCCAAGAACCGCCTTGCCCGCATTGCCGTTGAAGGCACGCCGTATACGTCGATCAGCGACATGCTGACCGGCCCCACGGCGCTCAGCACCTCGCCCGATCCAGTGGCGGCCGCCAAGGTCGTCGTCGATTTCGCCAAGACGAACGACAAGCTGGAAATCGTCGGCGGGGCGATGGGCGATACCGTCCTCGACGTCAACGGGGTGAAGCAGCTCGCATCGCTGCCTTCGCTCGACGAACTGCGCGCCAAGATCGTGGGCCTCGTGCAGGCGCCCGCGACCAAGGTCGTTCAGATCGTCCAGGCGCCGGCTGGCCAGCTTGCCCGCGTTTTCGGCGCTTATGGCGCCAAAGAGAACGCCTGACCTTTTTGAACCTATTTCGATATTTGGAGATTTATCATGGCAGACCTTCAGAAAATTGTTGATGACCTTTCCGCGCTGACCGTACTCGAAGCCGCTGAGCTTTCGAAGCTTCTCGAAGAGAAGTGGGGCGTTTCGGCTGCCGCTGCAGTCGCGGTTGCCGCTCCGGCTGGTGGCGGTGCGGCTGCTCCGGCCGCTGAAGAGAAGACCGAGTTCGACGTCGTCCTGACCGGCGACGGCGGCAAGAAGATCAACGTGATCAAGGAAGTTCGCGCGATCACCGGCCTTGGTCTCACCGAAGCCAAGACCCTGGTCGAGTCCGCACCGAAGGCGGTCAAGGAAGGCGTCAACAAGGACGAAGCGGAAAAGATCAAGAAGCAGCTTGAGGAGGCCGGCGCGACCGTCGAACTTAAGTAAAGCTGCTTAAAATCTTAATATGAAAGGGCGGCCATTGGCCGCCCTTTTTTGTGTGATCATACTATACAATGAGGAAACATGCGGCTTCACCACGTCGCATTGATCCATATTAAGCAAAGAACCCCTTAAGACAGATCAACGTTTGCGATGTTTATGCATCGTTAGAATTATTGTAGGATGGCTGTTCTGGGAATAGGGGTAATGCGTGAAAGATGTGCGTGCATCCATGCGGGGCAACCCTGCGGCTACGGGCAATGTCGGCTCGAATAGCCTGGTCATTGGTCGTTGGGGCAAGCTGATCTCCGCGATTGAAAAGCTCGCCAACGCATCCTCGCTGGACGACGTAATCGATATTTTGCGCAACAATGCGCGCGGGATTGTTGATGCGGATGGCATCGCAGTGGTGCTCAAGGACGGGGCATGTTGCTACTATGTAGCAGAAGATGCCTGCGCCCCGCTCTGGGCTGGCCAGCGCTTTCCGGCGGAGAGCTGCATCTCGGGCCATGCAATGTCCGAGGCGCAAACCATCGTGATCCCCGATATCGAGCAGGATCAACGCGTGCCGCTTGCCGCCTATCTGCCGACCTTCGTGCGCAGCATGATGATGGTGCCTATCGGCGATCCCGAACCGGTCGCTGCGGTCGGCGCCTATTGGTCCTGTGTTCGCACGCCAGCGGATAACGAGATCGCGATGCTGGAGGCGCTTGCGCGTTCGGCTGCGACCGCGCTTGAAAATGGCAGGCTGATCGAATCCCTGAAGCAGTTGAACGGCGAGCTCGAGGCGCGCGTGACCGACCGCACGGCCGAGCTTGAACGGTCCTACGAAGCGTTGCGACAGACGCAGAAGCTGGAGACGGTCGGCAAGCTCACCGGCAATGTCGCGCACGATTTCAACAATCTGCTGACCCCCATCATCAGCAGCCTCGAACTGGTGCTCCATCGCGGGCCAACCGATGATCGGTCGGAGCGTCTGCTGTCCCGGGCGATGGATGCGGCCGAGCGGGCGCAACTGCTCGTGCAACGCTTGCTATCCTTTGCCAGACGGCAGCCCCTTCGGCCGGTCGCGCTGGATCTCAAGGCACTTGTCGAAGGCATGCTCGATCTGCTTGCAAGCACGCTTGGTCCGCGCATCCCGCTCAACGTCCATCTGCCGGATGCACTGCCGCTTGTACTGGCGGACCCTAACCAGCTTGAGCTTGCCATCTTGAACCTGGTCGTTAACGCGCGCGATGCGATGCCCGACGGCGGCCAATTGGATCTGAGCGCAACTGTCGCCCAAGCCGAGGATCCAAGCGCAGAGGATATCACGAACCCGGACTATATTTGTTTATCGATCAGTGACACGGGAGTGGGCATGGACAGCGAAACTGCCAAGCAAGCCACCGAACCATTTTTCAGCACCAAGCAGCATGGCGGGGGAACGGGTCTTGGCCTCTCTATGGTCGATGGTCTTGTCGCCCAGCTTGGCGGCCGTCTCGAAATCAGCAGCGAGCCTGGGCATGGCACGACAGTCGCGCTGTTTCTGCCGCAGGCGGGCGTGCCCATTCATCGGCAGGATCAGCCAAGCTCGGGATCCTTTCCGCTTCGCAAGGACCGCGGCACGGTGCTCCTGATCGATGACGACGAGCTGGTGCGTATGGGCACGGCCGAGATGCTTTCGGAACTCGGCTTCGAGGTAGTTGAGGCTTCGAATGCCCGGCAGGGGCTCGACCTGATCGAAACGGGTTTTCCTTTGACCGCGGTTGTCACGGATCATCTCATGCCTGGGATGACCGGCGCCGAACTGGCCCACAAACTCCGGCAGGAGCAGCCCGCGCTTCCGATCATGATCATCTCTGGCTACCAGAATATCGAAAGCGTGGCGCCGGATATCCCGCGCTTGTCCAAGCCGTTCCGGCACGGTCAATTGAGCGCGACGATCGCGGCGATGCTGGGCGAAAGCAGCGCGCATTGATTGCCGCAAGCGTTTGACAATCCTGTCACTGCCACCTATATCGCAGTCCTCACCACATCTCTTCGGGAAATGACGCGCCGTCGCGCAGCGTGTCGCACGAATTGGGGGGCTGTGGTTCAACGACGCCGAAGCTGCAATTCCCTAAGGAACTGCGGCTTTCGTCGTTTCTGCGCGCCTTGAGACGGACAGAAGGCGAGATCTTACTCCTATGGCAACCCAGGCAGTTTCGGCCCACCCCCTTACGCGCACTGCGAAGAAGCGCATTCGCAAGGTTTTCGGCAACATCCACGAGGTCGTGGAGATGCCGAACCTGATCGAGGTCCAGCGCGAAAGCTACGAGCAGTTTCTCCGCTCCCGCCCGGCCGACGGCTATGTTTCCGGCCTTGAAAAGACGCTGCGCTCGGTCTTCCCGATCCGCGACTTCGCCGGCACGGCCGAGCTCGACTTCGTCCAGTATGAGCTTGAGGATCCCAAATATGATACCGAGGAATGCCGTCAGCGCGGCATGACCTATGCGGCGCCGATGCGCGTCACGCTGCGTCTGATCGTGTTCGAGGTCGATCCCGATACCGAGACCCGCTCCGTGCTCGATATCAAGGAGCAGGACGTTTACATGGGCGACATGCCGCTCATGACCGAGAACGGCACCTTCGTCGTCAACGGCACCGAGCGCGTGATCGTCAGCCAGATGCATCGTTCGCCGGGCGTGCTGTTCGATCATGATCGCGGCAAGACCCATGCGTCGGGCAAATATCTCTTCGCTGCACGCGTCATTCCCTATCGCGGCTCCTGGCTCGATTTCGAGTTCGACGCCAAGGACATCGTCAATGTCCGTATCGACCGGAAGCGCAAGCTGCCGGTGACGACGCTGCTCTATGCGCTCGGCATGAACAGCGAGGATATTCTCAACTATTTCTACAAGACCGCGACTTATGTCCGCGCGCAAAATGGCTGGCAGGTGCCGTTCGTCGTGGAGAATTGGCGCGGCCAGAAGCCAGGCTTCGACGTCGTCAATGGCGATACCGGTGAGGTCGTTTTCCCCGCCGGACAGAAGATCAGCCCGCGCGCTGCCAATAAGGCGCATAAGGACGGCCTTGCCAATCTTCTCATCCCCACCGAGGAGATCTTCGGCCGCTATTCCGCGCTCGACCTGATCGATGAATCGACCGGCCGCATCTACATCGAGGCTGGCGACGAGGTGACCCCCGAGAATCTCGAGGCGCTCGACAAGGCGGGAATCGATCGGATCGAGCTGCTCGACATCGATTATGTTTCGACCGGACCTTGGATCCGCAACACGCTTTATGCCGACAAGGTCGAGGATCGTGACCATGCGCTCGCCGAGATCTATCGCGTCATGCGTCCTGGCGAACCGCCGACGAAGGAAACCGCCGAAGCGCTGTTCGCCGGGCTGTTCTTCGATCCGGAGCGCTACGACCTCTCCGCCGTCGGCCGCGTGAAGCTCAACATGCGGCTTGAGCTGGATGCCGAGGATACCGTCACGACGCTCCGCACCGAGGATATCCTCGCCGTGGTCAAGACGCTCGTCGACCTCAAGGACGGCAAGGGCGAAATCGACGATATCGACAATCTCGGCAATCGCCGCGTCCGTTCCGTCGGCGAATTGCTTGAGAACCAGTATCGTGTCGGCCTGCTCCGCATGGAGCGCGCGGTGAAGGAGCGCATGAGCTCGGTCGATGTCTCGACGGTCATGCCGAACGATCTCATCAACGCGAAGCCGGCCGTGGCCGCAGTGCGCGAGTTCTTCGGCTCATCGCAGCTTTCGCAGTTCATGGACCAGACCAACCCGCTCTCCGAGGTGACGCACAAGCGCCGCGTTTCTGCGCTCGGGCCGGGTGGTCTCACCCGCGAGCGCGCCGGCTTCGAGGTCCGCGACGTCCACCCGACCCATTATGGCCGGATCTGCCCGATCGAGACGCCGGAAGGTCCGAATATCGGCCTTATCAACTCGCTGGCATCGTTCAGCCGGGTCAACAAATATGGCTTCATCGAGACGCCGTATCGCAAGGTGGTCGATGGCAAGGTGTCGGGAGAGGTCGTTTATCTCTCCGCGATGGAGGAGCAGAAGCACACCATCGCGCAGGCAAATGCCGAGCTCAACGCCGACGGCAGTTTTGCGGAAGAGCTGATTTCGGCGCGTGAGAGCGGCGAATTCCTGATGGCTCCGCGTGATCATATCACGCTGATGGACGTATCGCCCAAGCAGCTCGTGTCGGTTGCCGCTTCGCTCATTCCCTTCCTGGAGAATGACGACGCCAACCGCGCACTGATGGGATCGAACATGCAGCGTCAGGCCGTGCCGTTGGTGCGTGCGGAGGCTCCGTTCGTCGGCACCGGCATGGAAGAAACCGTCGCCCGGGATTCGGGCGCCGCGATCGCTGCCCGCCGTGCCGGGATCATCGATCAGGTCGACGCGACCCGCATCGTGGTCCGCGCGACCGGCGAGGTTGAGGCAGGCCAGTCGGGCGTGGACATCTACACGCTGATGAAGTTCCAGCGTTCGAACCAGAATACCTGCATCAACCAGCGTCCGCTGGTGAAGGTAGGCGACGTGGTCGAGGCCGGCGACGTCATCGCCGACGGTCCTTCTACCGAGCTGGGCGAGCTGGCGCTGGGCCGGAACGCGTTGGTCGCGTTCATGCCCTGGAACGGCTATAATTATGAGGATTCGATCCTCATTTCCGAGCGCATCGTGAAGGATGACGTCTTCACCTCGATCCATATCGAGGAGTTTGAAGTCATGGCGCGCGATACCAAGCTCGGGCCGGAGGACATCACCCGCGACATCCCGAATGTCGGCGAGGAAGCGTTGCGCAACCTCGACGAGGCCGGCATCGTCTATATCGGTGCCGAGGTGGAGCCCGGCGATATCCTGGTCGGCAAGATCACGCCGAAGGGCGAAAGCCCGATGACGCCGGAGGAAAAGCTGCTTCGCGCGATCTTCGGCGAGAAGGCCAGCGACGTGCGCGATACCTCGTTGCGGCTGCCGCCGGGCGTTGCCGGGACCGTCGTCGAGGTGCGCGTGTTCAATCGCCACGGCATCGACAAGGACGAGCGCGCGATGGCGATCGAGCGCGAAGAGATCGATCGCCTGACCAAGGACCGCGAGGACGAACGCGCGATCCTCAATCGCGCGACGTTCAACCGGCTTCGCGAGATGCTGCTCGGCCAGGTGGCCACGGCCGTGCCCAAGGGCGGCAAGAAAGGTGCGGCGATCGACCAGCAGATGCTGGAAGAAACCGAGCGGCACGAATGGTGGAAGTTCGCGGTGCAGGACGATGCCGTTCAGGCCGGGCTGGAAGCCGTGAAGAGCCAGTATGACGAGGCGGTTGCGCTCATCAAGGC
>Ga0207702_10005577_pt1 | contig 10992 bp, 6 predicted proteins | sample KBSCornC62_FD_184302 | JGI IMG/M metagenome (GOLD analysis project Ga0207702, IMG submission 184302) | Corn rhizosphere microbial communities from Kellogg Biological Station, Michigan, USA - KBS Corn C6-2 (SPAdes) (version 2) | ecosystem: Host-associated > Plants > Roots > Rhizosphere > Soil ...
CCGATCCTGATGCAGATGCCGGAGCAGGAATACGTGATGGCGCTGGATTATGCAGTTCCATTGATGCGCAGCCATCGCGCTGACCTGTACGTCTTCCCCGACGAACCGCACCAGAAGTTCCAGCCCAGGCACAAGCTGGCAGCGTACGAGAGGAATATCGACTGGTTCCGTTTCTGGTTGCAGGGGCATGAAGACCCCGATCCGGCAAAGCGTGAAGAGTACAAACGCTGGCGCGCGATGAAGGCGGCCGGGGCTGGGCGTTCTCCTTGACGGCGCCGCGCGGCTGGTCGGGACAAATCACCAAAAGAGGGTCTTGAAAATGCAAAGGCAGTTAATTCCTTTCCGCCTGTTGGCAACGGCCGTCTTGTTGTTGCTGGCAAGCCAGCCGCTGGCGGGTATCGCGCGTCAGGGCAAACCAGGCGCGGAGCCGATGCCGGTTGCGTCGTTCGATTTCAAAAACGCGATGAAATTGGGACAGGGCTCCGCGCCATACGACAGGCAGGGTGCCATCGTGGGAACGGTCGGACAGGTCGACTCGCCGTTTGGGTGCGCCGCGGAGTTTGACGGGAAGAGCCGCATCTCTGTGCCCGCGGACGACCTCCTGAATTTCGACAAGGCGTTTTCGGCCGCCGCCTGGGTGGACGGAGTCGGGGCCCGATATCGAACCATGGAATTGGCCGGCATGAGGAGCCCGAACTTCCAGGTCGTCGGTGACAAGGTCTATTTCGTGACGAATTCCGACCCCGTACTTGACAGCAATTACCGCATTCCAGAAAAAGGTCCGCTTTATGTCAAGTCCTTCATATGGTCGGGGACTGCCGATGCCAACCTTGGGTCCTGGAGCAAAAAGCAAAGAACCAGCCTTCCGCTGAGTGGTCTTGAGCCGAAATTGCAGGTCGTCGGGGACCGGATGTATTTCCAGTATTTTGGAAATTCTGCCGATGGTGCCTGGCAAATTTATACGGGCACGAGCGGAGCGGATGGCAAGGATTGGCTGCCGATCCAGAGAACCTTTACCAAGGGGCGTTACGACACCGAGCAGACCCGCAATGTCCAAGTGGTCGGGGACAAGGTCTACTATGCCTTTCCGATGAAAGACAAGGGTGGAAAGTGGCAACTGTGGACGGCAACCTCCAACCTCGATGGATCTTCCTGGAAGGCACGGCAGCAGACCACAAGCGGCGGCATTATTCCGAGTTTCAAGGTGTCGGGCGACAAGGTTTATTATATTTTTCCTGCACCCACGACGAAAAAGAAGTTTTACGACATCGTCATTGCGTCTGCCGACCTTGACGGCTCCGGATGGCATGAAATTCGTCGGATTCATGGTGGCGCATGGTGGATCATCGCCCAGCTCACGGTCGACAAGGGCACCATTTATTTCTCCTATTCGAAGGGTGATCCGGATAAAAGCGTCCATATGTGGTCAGGCCGCATGGCAACGAACGGTTCCGGGTTCGAGGAGCACCAGCGGACGTTCGGCGTCGGCAATTCCATTCCCGCCGGGGTACAGGTGTTAGGCGAGAAGGTCCGGTATGCATTTTCGGTCATGCAGCAGCCCATCGCGTCAATGACGACAACCGGACTGATGGGCTTCTCGTTCTGGACCGCCAGCAGCGACCTCGATGGCGGCCACTGGGTGCAACGGCGACTGATCGGCGGCGACGGCGATGACCACCTGACGGGATACAAGATGTTGAGCGTCGTCGGAGGCAAGGACTATTACGACGTGAACCGGCTTCATTACGAAAAAAATGAAGGCGGCCAGGTGAGGCACGAGAACGGCGTGCTTGCCTACTCGGGTTCGAATGTCCTGAGCAAGGGAGATTCCTACGGTATCGGGATGTCCGCATCGGGCAGCGTGTCGGGGTTCGTGAATGCTGGCGAAGACTACCTTTATCGTGGCGAAGCCCCCGAAGATACCGCTGGGGCGTTGATCGAGCAGCAAGTGGTTCCTGGATGGCACCACGTCGCCGTTACCTACGACGACAGCATTTTGCATTTGTACGTTGACGGAAAATTGGCCCGTGAAACTCGCTACGAAAAGGAGCCTGCGGCCAACCCATTCCCGCTGAGTATCGGCGACGGCTTCGTCGGGAAGATCGCACGTTTGAAGTTGTTTGATCGCGCGCTTGATCAGTCAGAAATCTCCGTTTTGGCGGACCGGCATGACCAGACGCCGTGCAATCCAGCCCGGCACTGAGGCTGGCGTCTTCGGGGTGGACGATTTGCTGAGTGTGCGTGCGAGCGTCGGTGTGCGATCTGCGGCCAGTGGCTTGCTGCTTAGGTGCAGGCCCCTTGCTGTCGTGGGCTGCATCAAATGTCGGCGACGCTTTCGTACCCTCTCACCCTACCGTTGCAACGCAAGAAAATAGTTACATTTTTGCTTGTGAGCTTCGCGGCACGATGCGAGACTCAAGTCTGTTTCGTTGTCCGGGTGTTTGCTGCTCAGAACAATGAATGGCTTCAGTTCGCCAGTTGCTCAATCCGTTCTGGATGAAACGGATGCCGGCCAGCAGCCGCTAGCCGACGAGGTGGTGCAGGATTTCGAGACTTTTTTCAAGACGCATCGCCTCGCGTTGATTGCGTTTTTGCGACGACGTACCGCGAGCGAAGCGGACGCCGAGGAGATCGCCCAGGAAAGTTACGCCCGTCTCCTGGGCTACGGCTACGGTGGCTCACGGCCGTCGAAGGTGTGGAGGTCGCTGCTCTACCGCATCGCCGCCAATCTCGCTACAAGCCAGTTTCGCCAGCGGCGCAGCCATCATCTGGACGGGCAACTCGACGTGGATGAGGTGCAGCTTGCCTGCGATGCGCCGTCGCAGGAACGGATGGTGGCGGCGCGCCAGGATTTGCAAATGGTCCGACAGGCGCTCGCGGCCTTGTCGCCGAAGTGCTGCCGGGTGTTCATGCTCAGTCGTGCGCACCACAAGACCTATCCGGAGATTGCGCAGATGTGCGGGATCTCGGTGAAGATGGTCGAGAAATACATGTCGCAGGCCTTGGGCGCGTTGCGTCGCGCGGTAGGGGAACGGGCGTGAACCGCGTCGATAAAAACATGGCCATAGACGCTCGCACCTGGGAAGAAGCGGAAGCGTGGTTCTCGCGCCTGCTGGCGGACGATCGCAGCGACCGCGAAGACTTCGAGCGCTGGCTGCACGCCACGCCCGCGCACGCTGTCGCTTGGGAGAAAACACAGGCGCTATGGGAGCGCATGGGCACCTTCGTGCAGGACGAGTCATTTTCCGATTACGTACGCGAAGCGGTCGAGCCCGAACCGGATGTCGAAACCGAATGCGATCATCTTGCTGCCGGCGATCGAGTGGTTGCGATGTTCCCGCGTCGGCAACGGCCCGTGCGGCGGCGTTTCGGATTCGCGCATGCGGCCGCGGCGGCGGTCGTGGTGGTGGCCGTCGCAGCCGTCGCAGCCGCGGCGATTGTGTTCGGCTTGCACACTTCTTCGCCGCAGTTGTACGCCACCGGCGATCATGGCAGCGAGATCAGCCTTGCGGATGGGTCGCACGTTCACATGGATATCCATACCCGCCTGCAGGCGCGCTTCGGTTGGTGGCACAGGAACGTCAGCTTGTTGCAGGGGCGTGCCGTCTTCGATGTCGTCCATGACGGACGTCCATTCGTCGTGCATGTCGGCGCCGACCGCGTCACCGTTCTCGGCACGCGCTTCCAGGTCGATCGTCGCCCCGACAGCGACAGCGTAATCGTGACCTTGATGCGCGGGTCGGTGTCGATCGATCTCGCCAGTAACGATGCACAGGTGCAGTTGCAGCCAGGGCAACAAATGAGTTGGCAGGCGAGCACGGGCCACTGGAACCGACGCGACGTCGATACCGCGGTCGCAACAAGCTGGACACGTGGTTTCCTGGTGTTCAATGCCACGCCGCTCGCGCAGGCCATCACAGAAATCAACCGTTATTCCGCGCGCAAGCTGCAGCTTGCCGATCCGTCGCTCGGCAATCTGCAACTGAGCGGCAGCTTCCGTTTGGGTGATGCCGCCGAAACCGCCAATGCGTTGCCTTACGTGTTGCCCGTGACAGTACACGACGAAGGCAAGGAAATCATCGTCGCGCATCGGTAGGGTGACGTCGCTTCCCCGCGTCTAAGCAAGGTCATCGCGGCAATCGTGCCCGAATGCCACGTCAACCGAGGGGAAGAATGATGATCGCGTTTGCTCGCCGTCGTGGAAGAAACGGCATTCTGCGCCGCCTGTGCCTGGCCTCGGTGATCGGTTGTGCCGTCACCGCGACAGCCTGGGCGCAGGCGCCCGATAGCATGCATGATTACGCACTACCGGCTGCAAGCCTGGCGCAGTCGATCAATGCGATCGGCCAGAGCAATGACGTGCAAGTGATCTACGACGCGGCACTGCTGAAAGGCAAGACGGCCGCGCCCATTTCGGGTCACTTCACGCTGAGGCAAGCGCTGGACAAGGCGCTGGCAGGAAGCGGACTCACCTACGAATTCGTGAACTCCGGACATACCGTGGTGATACGCAAGGCGCCGCCTCCGCCTCAGAAGAACGACTCGACAGCGCCCGACGACAAAGCGACCAAGACAAAGAAAAGTTCCGAACCGACAACCCTGAGCGCGGTAACGGTGACCGGCACGCGCATCCGCGGCGGCGTTACGGCTTCTCCAACGATCACCATCGACGCGCAACAGATCCAGAATGAAGGTTTCACCGACCTTGGCGAGGTGATTCGCAGCATCCCGCAAAATTACTCTGGCGGACAGAATCCCGGAGTGACCGCGGGCGCCTACGCCGGCGGTTACAAAAACATGAATACCAGCGGAGGTTCCGCGGCGAATTTGCGTGGCATAGGCCAGGACGCCACGTTGACCTTGCTCAATGGTCGGCGAATGTCCTATGGCAGCAACGACCAGGCGGTCGATATCAGTGCGATTCCGGTCGAGGCGGTGAATCGAATCGAGATCGTGACTGACGGTGCGTCCGCCATCTACGGGTCCGATGCGGTCGGTGGCGTAGTCAACGTGATGCTCAAGCGCGATTTCGACGGCGTCGCGGTGGGAACGCGCTTTGGCAAAGCGACGGAGGGCGGCCTGACCACCCGCGAATATAACGTCACCGCAGGCACGACCTGGTCCACGGGCGGTTTGATAGCGACCTGGAAGAAGGAATCCAACGATCCGATCTACGCGGACCAGCGCGACTATACGCGAATGATGTACGGCCCGACGACCCTCTACCAAAGGGCGGATTTACGCAGCGGGCTCTTCAGCATGCATCAATCCGTCGGTGATTTCATCGAACTGCACCTCGATGCGCTCAGGACCGGGCGCGACATGCAAATGGAATATGGGTATTCGACCACCTATTACCGGTACCCGACCGAGACGACGACCTTCCTGGTATCTCCGAGCGTTACCTTTCTGTTGCCACATGATTGGACGATCAACGTCAGCGCGGCCGTGGGCAAGGACAAAACCGAGTTCCATGCCGTGGGAGCTCTGAGAGCAACGGACGCAATATATTTGAATAGCTCGTACAGCTATGGCAACAAAAGCCGCACGTACGAGATTGATGCGGAGGGCCCGCTGGTTTCGTTGCCGGGCGGCGATGCGAGGCTCGCCGTCGGTGCAGGGTACAGATACAACGATTTCTTGTATTTGTACTTGGGCAGTCCGACGGCAGATGGCAACGAAGGCAGTCGTTTCGCCTACGCCGAATTGAACCTCCCCCTGGTGAGCCCCGATCAGAGCGTGGCAGGAATCCACCGTCTTGAGTTGACCGGTGCGATACGTACCGAAGACTATGACAGTTATGGCAGGGTGACCACTCCAAAAATCGGGCTGATCTATTCGCCAAGCAATGATTGGACGTTGAAGGCGTCCTGGGGCAAGTCATTCAAGACGCCGACGCTCTACCAGGGTTACATCGAGCAGTTCAGCTACCTCTATCCCGCGGCAATCCTCGGAGGGACGGGCTATGCACCCGATGCCACGGCGATGTATCTCAACGGAGGCAATCTTGCCCTGACGCCGGAGCGGGCCAAGACATGGAGCGCCTCGATAGCGTTCCACCCGGAGGCACTGCCAAGATTGGAGACGGAACTCACCGCGTTCCATATCGACTATACCGATCGCATCGTTTCGCCGATCACCAGTACCAGCGACATGTTGACCAATCCGGTCTACGATGACTTCGTCACTCGTGACCCGACAGTCGAACAGCAGGCCAAGGTAATTGCCAGTACCGAATTCGCCAATCAGACGGGCTCACCTTACGATCCCGACAACGTGGTGGCGATCATCGACAATCGATTCGTCAACGCGGCGCGGCAGCGGATAAAAGGTATCGACCTGTCGGGGTCCTATCGATTTGATCTCGCCCATAGCCGGCTGACGGTCCGCGGCTCGGTCAGTTGGCTGAACAGCGAACAGGCGCTTACTTCCACATCGATGCTTTACGACTCCGCCGGCATCTTGTTCTATCCGGCGAAAGTCTTCGGCCGTGTGGGTGCAGTCTGGGCCAGGGAGGGGCTCACGGCGTCCATCTTTGGAAACTACAAGAGTGGCGTGACCAACATCGCCGACGGCAGGAAGGGTGCTTCATTTACCACCTTTGACGCCACGCTGCGCTACGACACCGGTGCCCGGGACAGCGTCCTCTCCAATATGGCGTTCGAAATCTCGGCACAGAATCTGCTCAACAGAAAGCCGCCTCTGTACGTCGTGACGTCATTCGAGAATGCTCCTTATGACTCGACCAATTACTCGGCGATCGGTCGCTTCCTGAGCTTCTCGATATCGAAGCGCTGGTAAATCCGCCGCGCAATCGATTGCTGCCCTCCCAGATAAGACTCCTGCGCATGAGCGACCCCGCGCGCAGTTGAATCGACACGATTCAAGGAAAGCCCAATGTTCGCGCTCGTCAAGACGATTGTGATCTCTGCAGGCGTATTGCTTGTCTTCGCTGGTTCCGCGCACGCGGAAACGATCTCTCCCCGCAGGCTTCTGGAGGTCGCCGATCTCACCGGTCTCGTCATTTCACCGGACGGGAACCGCGTCGCCTTCAGGCTCGAACAGGCCTCCGTCGTGCGCAATACCTACGACATCTTTTGGTACGTGCAAGCCATGGACGGCAAGGCACCTCCGCGCCGAATCGCCGACGGTGGCGTACTGTTGCACGATAGCGCCGGGGGTTCGGTGCCGGGTCATGCCGTCTGGTCGCCCGATGGACGCTGGATTTACTACCGTGCTTTGGTGGATGGCCGGCTGGCCGTCTGGCGTGCGGCCGCGGATGGTTCCGGCGCGGAATCCATAACGCACGACCCGGCGGACGTTCGCGAATTTGCGTTGAACGCGGATGGCAAAACCCTAAAATACAGCGTAGGCGCCACACGCGCCGCGGTTATCGCGGCGGAGCAGGCCGAATACGATCGCGGCATCCACATCGACGATACGGTGCCCGTTGGCCAGGGTGGCCTCTTTCGCTCCGGCAATTTCGACGGTCGGCTGGAAACGCAGCGTTTTCGCTCCGGGGCTCCCTCATTCGATCGCGTTCAGCTGCTGACAGGCGTACCCGATCAGTGGAAAGCTGTCGATGTGGGGACCGGAAAGACGCGGGATCTGCCGCCTTCCGAACGCCCGCCGCAGCCGCCCACAACATCGGACCTCTCCAATGAGATGCGCAAGGCCATCGGCATGCGCATCCTTGAGTCGTCGACGCCCTGGAAGCTGGCGGTCGATGCCGATACGGGCCGCACCGCGTTGCTGACCCGGACCGGTGACGAGAAGGGACTCATGAGAAAGCCCGATGTGCAACTCGCCATGCTGCCAAAGGCAGGTTCGTCCCGGATGATCACGTGCCAAGCCGAGCTGTGCACGGGAAAGGCGATCAGTAGCATCCAGTGGCGGCCGCATAGCGACGAAGTGCTGTTCACAGTGACCGACGAGCACGAAGGGCAGGCACAGTCGATTTACCGGTGGAACGTCCGAACCGGCGCCGTGCATCTCGTGGCCCAGTCTGCTGGCATGCTCAACGGTGGTGATCGCTATCAGTCTGGCGGCTGTGGCGCGTCCTCCGCAGCCTTGGTGTGCGTGACCGCCGAAGCGAGTCGGCCGCCGCGCTTGGAAAGGATTGACCTGATGACGGGTCAGCGGCAGGTGCTGTTCGACCCGAACGCAGCGTTGGCAGTGGATATGGCGAAGACCACACCTTCCCGGTTGCTTCGCTGGACGGATGCGCAAGGCCAGGAATTTACCGGCCAGTTCTTTCCGGCGCGACGCACAGGCCGTGGCCCCTCTCCATTGTTCGTGAACTATTACGTTTGCAGAGGTTTTCTACGCGGTGGAGTGGGTGATGAATGGCCTTTGGCCTCGCTGGCCGAGGACGGGATTTCGGCCCTGTGCATCAACTCAGCTCCTTATCGTCTTGACCCAACTGTGCGGTACGGTCAGGGTCTTTCGGCGGTCAGGAGCGTCATCGACCTTTTGGCGTCGAAGGGAGAGATCGACCGGACCAAAGTCGGCATGGGTGGTCTCAGCTTTGGCACCGAAGTCACCTTGTGGACGGTGATGAAATCCGATTTGCTCGCCGCCGCGTCGGTCACTTCGCCCATGATGTCCCGCAACTGGTACTTGTTCGCGAGCATGAAGGGCGATGCCTTTCTCAAGCCAATGAAAGAGTTCTGGCAGCTCGGCGCGCCGGATGAAACGCCCGAGCGTTGGCGGCTGCTTGCTCCTGCCACCCAATTGGACAGCATCAAGGCGCCGATCCTGATGCAGATGCCGGAACAGGAATATGTGATGGCGCTTGACTACGCGATTCCGCTGATTCGCGAGCATCGCGCCGACCTGTACGTCTTCCCCAACGAGCCGCACCAGAAGTTCCAGCCCAAGCACAAGCTGGCCGCCTACGAACGCAATGTCGACTGGTTCCGCTTCTGGCTGCAAGGGTATGAGGATCCTGACCCGGCGAAGCGGGCGCAGTATGCCCACTGGCAAGAGACGAGGAAAGCCTTATCGACTCAGCAGTCGCCTGAAGCAGGTCAAGCCAATCGTCGGGGCGAGTAAACGGTATGCGCGCGCATAGCAAATTGTCGAGAAAGCTTGCCGGGTCGAGAGATATATTGCGCGAACTGTCGGCTGATGCAGTGCGGCGGGATTTCAAATGTTATTTGTCACGGATCAGGCACGCCGCCGTCACGATTCGCAATTTTTAAAAACTATTCCGTGGATTGCGCCTCTATTGGTACCGCTGCAGGCCGCATCCCACCGTGGCCCGTGTTAAAGACTTTTTTGCCACTTACCAAATCGGCGAGCGCGCGCATGTCCGCTTCGCTGAGGTTGTGCGCGACACCTTGCATCACCTTGTCGTTGCTGGTGCCGACGCGGCTGCCGTCATGGTAGGCCTGCAACTGCGCCAGCACGTAAGGCGCATTCTGGCCGGCGAGGACCGGGAAGGTCGACCAAGCCGGTTGCGGTGCTGCGCTGGCGGGGTCAGGACGCGGCCCCTTGCCGTCGACGCCGTGGCAGCCTTGGCAGGGCGGCACGCCTTGCGCAGCATCACCCTCGTGAAACAGGATGGAACCACGCGAAGAGGCCTGCGTCGCCGGTGCTGCGGACTTGCCCGGCAGCGATGCGAAGTGTGCCGCGAGATTGCGTATATCCCGGTCGCTCAGCGCTTTCGCGAGCGGCTGCATCACCGCATTCTCGCGCGCGCCATCCTTGAACGCGCGCAGTTGCACGTACAAGTAGGTTGCCGATTGACCGGCGAGATTCGGAAAGGTCGGTGCAACCGCGATGCCTTTCGGGCCGTGGCAAGCCGCACAAACGGCGGCCTTGGCCGCGCCCGCCGCTGCTTCGCCGTGTATCGGCGCCTGGTTGCGCAAATCGTCGAACTGCGGAGTTGCAGCCAGCGCCGCACCGACGGCCATTGTCAATGTGATCGAGGCAACGGTTGCGGCGTGAGTTGTGAAGATCACGGCGGCGTCCTCACAGTTTCACGTTGAGCAGCACGCCGACCAGGTTGGCGCTGTAATGGGGCTGCGGCCCGAGATCGGTGTAGATCCGGTGGTCGATCACCCGGTTGTCCTGCAGGCCGAGATAATGCCAATCGGCAAAGCTGCCGGTCTCGAAAATGTCGAATACCCGCATCCCGATCATCCGCGAGACGGCGATGTCGAAGCCGAGCTGCAGGGTGTTGATGTGGTAGTGGTTGTCCGGGAACGCATTGCCCGCGGCGTCGACGAAGGGTTGCTGCGTGATGGGCAGTGCGCCGGGCGAGGCGAACACGTAGCCGATCTTGCCCAGTGCGTAGGTGTAGGTGTAACTCAAGTCCGCGCGCACGCGCCCGAAATCATGGCGAAGCGTGAGGCCGGCGTTGTAGTCGCGCTCGTGGTCGAGGCTCCGCCATTGGTTCGCGAGCGGGAACAATGGGCCACCCAGCGATGGATCGTTGCGGCCGGGTGCGCCGGTGACGTCTTCGTTGTCGGCGACGTTCGAGAAATTCAGGCTCGAATCGTCGCGCCCCAAGTTGGCGCTCATGCTGGTCAGCGGCGAGGGCTGCCAGTCCCACGACACATCGAAGCCGTGGTTGCGCGTGGCCTGCCGGCCGATCGCGGCGCCGTAGTCGTCGCGCGTTGCGTACGCGACGGCCGATAGCGTCGCGGTCTCGCCAATCGGGTAGATCAGGGTCGCGTGCAGCTTGTGTTCGATGCGGTTGCTCAGGTCGTACTTGCGCATCGCGTCGGTGGTGAAGGCGACGTTGCCGAGGGGCGGCGTCACGAAGCCGGGCAGTGCCGTCGAATAGAACGGTTCGTAGGGGTCGTAGTCGTAGGGGCCGCCATTGCGAAACGCGAATTCGTAGTCGATGCGCAGCGTGGCCTTGCCAAGCGCGCGGTCCACCCATGCCAGCTTGATGCGTTGTTCGTTGACCAGTTTGCGCTCGCGGTATTTCGGCTGGTCGCGATCGAAGCTGTAAGTGAGACTCAGGGTGTTGTTCTCGCTGAC
>Ga0207702_10005580_pt1 | contig 10985 bp, 9 predicted proteins | sample KBSCornC62_FD_184302 | JGI IMG/M metagenome (GOLD analysis project Ga0207702, IMG submission 184302) | Corn rhizosphere microbial communities from Kellogg Biological Station, Michigan, USA - KBS Corn C6-2 (SPAdes) (version 2) | ecosystem: Host-associated > Plants > Roots > Rhizosphere > Soil ...
CGCGAGATCCTCGCCTTCGAGCGGCAGTGGTGGAAGTACGCCGGCGCCAAGGAGCAGGCGATCAAGGACCTGTTCGACATGTCCGCCACCCGTTACTACCAGGTGCTCAATGCGCTGATCGACCGTCCCGAGTCCCTCGCGGCCGATCCGATGCTGGTCAAGAGGCTGCGCAGGTTGCGCGCCAGCCGGCAGCGCGCGCGATCTGCCCGGCGCCTGGGCATCGACAGCCCCTAGAGGCTCCCGTCACCCGCTACTCGTTCGACGACCTCACCGGCGGCTCGGGGGACCGGCCGGATGAGGAAGACCTCACCGCGCCGACGTCGACCGCCGGGTCGTCGTCTGGAGGGAGATCCGTGGACCGGCTGCGGTCCACGCTGGCCGCGCCCGGCGGCGCCCGGTTCGTCGGTGCGCTGGTCGCGTTGCTCGGCGTGGTGTTGCTCGTGGTCGGCATTGTCGCGCTCGGCGGCGGTGACTCAGGGCCGTCCGGGGCCGCGCCGGCGCCGTCGACGTCGGTGTCGCCATCCGTGTCGCGATCCGGCGGCCCGGCGTCGGGCACCTCGGCCGGGTCACCCTCCGCTCCGGCGACGCGCTCGACACCGAGCCCGAACCCGACCCCCACGGCCACCGTCGTCCCGCCCCCGCCTTCTCCCCGGCCGAGCGCCACGCCGCCGCCGGGGACCACCCCCGCCCGGGCGCCGCTGACGGTCCTGAACAACTCGACGATCGGCGGCCTGGCCGACCGGGCCGCGGGCCAGGTACAGAACCGGGGCTGGCAGGTCGCGCAGGTCGGCAACTTCGCCGGCCGGCTGCCGGTGACGACGGTCTACTACACGCCGGGCGACGGCTCCGGCCAGGCCGCGGCCAACGAGCTCGCCCACGAGTTCCCGCAGATCGACCAGGTGCTGCCGCGCTACGCCGGCCTGCCCCCGACGCCGGCCGGCATCGTCCTCGTCGTGACCAAGGACTGGTAGCCGGGGCCTGCGCGCTGACGCGGGGCACTAGCCTGAGCGCCATGTGTGAGGCAGGCCACATCCTGCTCGACCCCACGATCGTCCCGGCGGAGGCAGAGGCGTTCGTCGGCGAACGGATCCCGCTGCGGCCGGTACGCCGGCTGCACATCACCACGCTGGTCGACAACGCCGTGGACGTGCTCGCGGCGGACGCCGGCCCGGCGCGCCGACGGTTGTTGCCGGCATGGCCGCGGCTGCCCGCGCCGGTGCACCAGGACGACCTCGGCGTCGACGGGCCGGTCGCCGAGCACGGCTTCTCGGCGCTGGTCGAGGTCGAGCTGGAGGACGGCGGCGTGCACCGGCTGCTGTTCGACACCGGGGTCAGCCCGGACGGGATGGTCGAGAACATGCGCCGGCTGGATCTCGCCCCGGACACGGTCGAGGCGGTGGTCTGCTCGCACGGTCACTTCGACCACACCACCGGCCTGGACGGGCTCAGCCGGGCGCTCGGCGGGAGCGCGTACCTGCCGGTGCTGGTGCATCCCGAGTTCTGGTCGCGGCGGCGGATCGCGCTGCCCGGCTGGGAGCCGTGGGAGCTGCCGGCGACCAGCCGCGGAGCGCTGGAGGGTGTCGGCTTCGAGATCGTCGAGCGCCCGGAGCCGTCGTTCCTGTTCGCCGGCAGCGTGCTGGTCACAGGCGAGGTGCCGCGGACGACCGACTTCGAGCGGGGATTCGCCGTGCACCAGGCGCTGCGGAACGGGAGCTGGCAGCCTGATCCACTGGTCCTCGACGACCAGGCGCTTGTCGTGCACCTGGCCGGGCGGGGGCTGGTCGTCATCACCGGCTGCGGGCACGCCGGCGTGGTCAACATCGTGCGGTACGCCCGTGCGCTGACCGGCGTGAACCGGGTGCACGCCGTGCTCGGCGGGTTCCACCTCACCGGAGCACTGTTCGAACCGGTCATCGGGCCGACGGTCGAGGCGCTCGGTGAGCTGGGCCCTGACCTCGTCGTGCCGGCGCACTGCACCGGCTGGCGCGGCATGCACGAGCTGGCCAACCGGCTGCCGGCCGCGTTCGTCCCCAACAGTGTCGGCACCCGCCTGGAGCTCACGGCCGCCTGAGCCGAGTTGCGGGGATGAACTCGGGGGTGGGCTATTGGATGCGCGGAGGGATCTAGGCGGGTTGGTGGCGGGACGCGAAGGCGGCCAGGGCGGCGACCTGGACCGGGTCGAGTGACGGGCGGACCGCGCGCCGGGCCGCCAGCACGTCCTCGGCGGTCACCTCCGGCGCCTCCAGGTCGCGCCGCATCGCCGCCAGCGCCGCCTCCCGGACCAGGGCGGTCAGGTCGGCCCCGCTGTATCCGTCGGTCTCGGCGGCGACCGCGTCCAGGTCGACGCCAGGCCCGAGCGGCGTCCGCTTCGCCGCGGCTCGGAGGATCTCGGCCCGGGCGGCCACGTCCGGTGGCGGCACGAACACCAGCCGGCCCAGCCGCCCCGGCCGCAGCAACGCCGGATCCACCAGGTCGGGCCGGTTGGTCGCACCGACCACGACGACGTTGCGCAGCCCCTCGATCCCGTCCAGCTCGGTGAGCAGCGCCGCCACCACCCGGTCCGCGACGCCGCTGTCGGTGGACTGCCCGCGAACCGGGGCGAGCGCGTCGACCTCGTCCAGGAACACCAGCGCCGGCGCCGCCTCCCTGGCCCGGCGGAACAGCTCGCGGACCGCGCGCTCGCTCTCGCCGACCCACTTCGACAGCAGCTCGGCACCCTTGACGGAGAGCACGTTGGCCTGCCCGGTACCGGCGATCGCCCGGACCAGGAACGTCTTCCCGCACCCCGGCGGCCCGTACAGCAACAGGCCTCGAGCCGGCTGCACGCCCAGTCGGGCGAACGTGTCCGGATAGGACAGTGGCCAGAGGACGGTCTCGGTCAGCGCCTGCTTCACCTCGGCCATGTCGCCGACGTCGTCCAGCCTCAGATCGGGAATGTCCAATGTGGACTCGGCCAGCGCGGTCGGCCGGACCACCTCGAGCGCGCCGAGCAGGTCGCCGGCGAAGATCATCGGGTTGGGCACGTCCCGCTGCCGGGCCGCCGCGCGCACCGCCGCCTCCCGGCGCAGGGCGAGCAGGTCAGCGGCCACGAACCCGGGCGTCTTCTCGGCGATCTCGTCCAGGTGCACGTCGGAGGCGAGTGGCGCGGAGCGCAGCAGCACGTCCAGCAGGGCCCGCCGGCCGGCGCGATCCGGCAGCGGCACCGACAGTTCGTGGTCGAGCCGCCCGGGCCGGCGCAGCTCCGGGGAGACGTCCTCGGGCCGGGCCGAGGTGCAGACGACGGCGACCCCCGCAGCGCCGACGGCCCGGCCGATCACGTCGAGCAGCACGGTCGCGACCGGCTTGGCGTCCTCCCGCGGCGCCAGCGCCTCGACGTCCTCGACCAGCAGCACGGACGGCGTCGACCGGCTCGCCTCGGTCAGCGCCTCGCGCAGCGCCGACGCGGCCGCGGACGCCTCGAGCGCGGCGATCCCGGGTGCCCAGCGGCGGACGACCCCGGCGCCGACCGCGGCCGCGACCGACCGGACGAGCGTGGTCTTGCCCGACCCGGCCGGGCCGGTGACCAGGATCCCGAGTTGCGGCGTGGTGCCGAGCCGGGCCAGCACCTCGGTGTGGTGGAAGCCGAGGTCGAGCCACTCGCGCAGCTGCGCGGCCTGCGACTGCAGCCCGGGCAGGTCGTCGATCGCGGGAACCGGCTCGTCCTCCGGGCCGGTCGCGCCGCCGGTCGCCAGCGCCGGGGTGGTGGCGACCATCGGGGTCGCGCTGCCGGTGGTGGCCGGGCCGTCCCGCCAGCCGACGACGGTGCCCATCGTCACCAGCGTCGGCCCGTCCGGATCGGTGCCGGTCACCGTGAGCAGCGTGGTCGTCCAGGCCATCCCCATCGCCGCGGACAGGCTGCGCCGGGCCGACGCGGACCCGCGCAGCGCCCCCGGCGGCGCGTCCTGCGGCAGCAGCGACACGTTGTCACCGCTGGTGACGATCTTGCCGAGCAGGGCCTCGCGGAGCATCGTCGGCGGCACCGCCGTCATCGCGTCGGGCGTCCCGGCGACGACGACGCGGCGGGCCTCGCGCAGCGGCCCCGGCGCGACGGTGACCTGATCGCCGTCCCGGACGCCGAGGTTGCCGAGCAGCAGGTCGTCGCAGAGCACCTCGCCGCGGCTGCCGTCGGAGACCGCGGCGACGGCGCCGGTCGTGCGGGCGCCGGTCAGCCGGACGGCGTCCCAGGGTGACAGTCCGAGCGCGGCGAGTACGTCGCGGTGCAGCCGGACGACGCCGCGGCGGGCGTCGAGCCGGGCGCCGGTGAGCCGAGCGGTCAACGTCAGCGCGTGCCCGTCGGACCCAGGATTCGCCACCCCGGGAGCTTATTGGCCCGAGTTGGCGCCGGTACGGCGCACACCCTGCTGTCTACGTCACGACGGGGCAACCGAATGGGCACGGATTGCGTCTCCTACGAGAGGAACTCGTTCTCGGGGTGGCGCGTTCGCGTTACCGTCATGTCGCGCGGATTCGGCAACGGTGCCGGTAGGTCGGCGGGGTGCAGGGAGCAGGAGCAGATGGACAGCAGTGGGTACCGCAGCGACGGCGTCGGCCTGGCCGTGGCGATCGTCAACGCGGTCTACGGGTCGGACTCCGAGGCCGCGGCCGGCGAGCTGCTGGAGACGTGCCTGCACGAGTACGGCGTGATGAACCGGGCACTGTCCGCACGCGAGAAGGCGGGCCTGCGCGGCTGGGCCGGCCACCTGCACAACGTGTTCGCCGCCGGGACCGCCGGCGAGGCCGCCCACCTGCTCAACCAGCTGCTCGACGTCGTGGTCACGCATCCGTACCTGACCGATCACGGCGGCCACCTGCACCTGCACTACGCACCCGGCGAGGCGGATCCGCTCCACCGCGTGCAGGCCAGCACGGCGATGGGCCTGGCGATCGTGCTCTGCGACTACGGCATGGCCCGGCTCGGCGTCTGCCGCGCCGCTGACTGCGAGTGCGTGTACGTCGACGTCTCCCGCAACGCGCAGCGCAGATTCTGCTCAGAGAGCTGCGCGAACCGCACCAACGTCGCTGCCTTCCGCGCCCGCGCCAAGAGCACAGCCGCGATCGCCTCGCTCACCAGCTGACACACGATTCGACGCCCGTCGAATCGTTCCGGCCGTACCGTCGGCCGGGTGAGCCTGCTGACTGATGCCCGCTGGGTGGTGCCGCCGTTGCCGGCCGGGGACGGCGGCGGGATGGACCGGCTACGCCGGTCGGTCTCGCGGTTCAGCACCGGTGGCGAGCACGCCCGGCGCCGGGCCGTGATAGAGGCCGTGCTGGCGCAGATCGACCCGGACTCGCTGCGGGCCGCGGCGCGCCGGCTGGCCGCCGCCGACCCCGCGCCGCCGGTCGTCCCGCGGGTGCCGCTGACCGCGCTGGCCCAGGCGCTCGGTGCCGACGACCCGGCCGCCGTGGCCGCGCTGGTCCCGCCGGTCGCCGCCGCCTACCTGCCGGGTTCGGGCGACGGCGGTCCGGTGGCCGACGCGGCCGCGGACGACCTGCTCGACCGGCTCGGCGCGGCCCGCGCGGCGGTGCTGGTGCAATCCTGCCTGCCGGTGACGGCGTGGGTGCGGACCGCCGTCGACCGCGGGATCACACTCGACGAGGTGCTGGCGACCGCTCCGCCGGTCCCGGCCACCACGCGGTGGCGGGACGGCGAGACGGTCACCGTGCCGCTGGACGGGATCCCGTTCGGCGAGGGGCCGCGCGGCTGCCCCGGCGTGGCTCAGGCCCGCGCGCTGGCCGAGGGTGTCCTGGACGGACTGCGGCAGGCCGGCGACGTCAGGCGAGGGTGACCTCGACCTCGGGCGCGGTGGCGGTCGGGTCGAGCTCGACGTGGCTCGCGCCGGCGGCCAGCGCGAGATCGACCGCGGCCGGCCGCAGCGCGACGGCCTGCCCCTCGTCCACCGCCACGGACAGCCGGGAGACCGGCGCCCGCACCGACACGTGCGCGCCGCTCTTGGCCCGCCGGACCTCGCCGAGCACCCAGGACGCCAGCTCCGTCAGCCGGGGCTCGACCTTGCCGGCAACATCCCGGAGCGGTGCCGCCGCCGGCCAGGACGCGGCGTGCACCGACCCCGGCCGCCACCACGACCACACCTCCTCGGTCACGTACGGCAGCACCGGCGCCAGCAGCCGCAGCAGCACGTCGAGCGCGGCCCGCAGCCCGGCGACCGCGGACGCCGCGCCGGCCGGGTCGGTCGCCCCGTACGCCCGCGACTTCACCAGCTCCACGTGGTCGTCGCAGAACCACCACGCGTACGACTCGGCCGCGGCCAGCGCCCCCGCGTGGTCGTACCGGTCGAAGGCCGCGGTCGCGGTCTCGACCGTGTCCGCCAGCCGGGCCAGCGCGGCCCGGTCCACCGCCGCGTTCGGCCGGTCTGACGACGGCTCCGGCAGCCCGAGCACGAACCGGGCCACGTTGAGCAGCTTCACCGCCAGCCGGCGTCCGACCCGCAACTTCCCCTGGTCGTACGCGGTGTCGACGCCGAGCCGGGCCGACGCCGCCCAGTAGCGCACCGCGTCCGGCCCGAACTGGTCCAGCGGCTCGGCCGGCGTGGTCACGTTGCCGCGCGACTTGGACATCTTCTTCCGGTCCGGGTCGAGCACCCAGCCCGAGATCGCGGTGTCCGACCAGGGCAGCCGCCCCAGCGCCTGGTGCGAGCGCAGCACCTCGGTGAACAGCCAGGTCCGGATGATCTCGTGCGCCTGCGGGTGCAGGTCGTAGGGGAAGACCCGGTCGAACAGATCCGGGTCGCCCCAGCGGTCGCCGGCGATCCACGGGGTCAGCGACGAGGTGGCCCAGGTGTCGAGCACGTCCCGGTCGGCGGTGAACCCGCCCGGGCGGTCGCGCTGGTCCGCGGCGAACCCTGGTGGCGCGTCGACCGCCGGGTCGACCGGCAGCGCGGCCGGCCGCAGCACCCGGTCGAACTCGACCTCGCCGGTCGCCGAGATCCCGTACCAGACCGGGATCGGCACGCCGTAGAACCGCTGCCGGCTGACCAGCCAGTCGCCGGCCAGCCCGCGCACCCAGTCCTCGTACCGGGCCAGCATGTGAGCGGGGTGCCAGCGCAGCTCCCGCCCGCGGGCCAGCAGCTCCTCCCGCAGCTCGGGATCGCGGCCGCCGTTGCGCAGGTACCACTGTCCACTCACGACTATCTCCAGTGGACGGCGGCCGTTCTCGTAGAACGCCACGCTGTGCCGGGTCGGCCGCGGCTCGCCGCGCAGGGCGCCCGCCTCGGCCAGCAGCTCGGCCATCCGCTGCCGGGCCGAGAACACTGTCAGGCCGGCCAGCGGCGCGTACGCCGCAGGGTCGACCTCGGCCGGCGGAGTCGGGAGGAACCGCCCGTCCCGGCCGAGCACCGGCCGGGTGGGCAGGCCGAGCTCGCGCCACCACGTCACGTCGGTGAGGTCGCCGAACGTGCAGACCATGACCAGGCCGGTGCCCTTCTCCGGCTCGACCAGCCGGTGCGCCAGCACCGGCACATCGGCGCCGAACAGCGGCGTGCGCAGCGACGACCCGACCAGCTCCGCGTACCGCTGGTCGGACGGGTGGACCACCAGCGCCACGCAGGCCGGCAGCAGCTCCGGTCGGGTGGTGTCCACAGTGAACTGTCCGAACGCGAGCGAATACCAGGCGCCGTCGACCTCGCGGTCCTCGAGCTCCGCCTGCGCCACCGCGGTGCCGAAGTCCGCGTCCCAGAGCGTCGGCCCGTCGGCCCGGTAGGCGTCGCCGCGGTCGAGGTCGTCGAGGAACGCCTGCTGGGCCGTCCGGCGGGACCGCTCGTCGATCGTCGCGTAGGCCAGCGACCAGTCCACCGACAGCCCGAGCCGCCGCCAGACCCCGGCGAACGTGGCCTCGTCCTCGGCCGAGAGCCGCTGACACAGTTCGATGAAGTTGCGCCGGCTGATCGTCGCCGGCCGCCGGGTGTCCGGAGTGGACGGTGGCGTCCAGTCCGCGTCGTACGGGAGGGTCGGGTCGCCGCGGACACCGAAGACGTTCTGCACCCGGCGCTCGGTCGGCAGGCCGTTGTCGTCCCAGGCGACGGGATAGAACACCGAGCGCCCGCGCATCCGCTGGTAGCGGGCTACGAGGTCGGTCTGCGTGTAGGACAGGACGTGCCCGATGTGCAGCGAGCCGCTTACGGTCAGCGGCGGCGAGTCGACCGAGAAGACCTCGGCCCGGGGGCGGAAGCGGTCGAAGCGGTAGGTGCCGGCGGCGTCCCAGCGCGCGGCCCACTTGTCCTCCAGGCCGTCCAGTGACGGCCGATCAGGGAGCGCGTCCATGCTGGCGACGGTACGGCCCCGGAGACCGCCGATCACGCGGTTTCGCCCGGCCCGGAACCAGCGGGGTCAGGCGGTGACCGGATACCGCAGGGTCGCGCCGAGGCCGTGGGTCAGCTCGAGCTGGCCCGGCGCCAGCGTGACGATCGCAGCGTCCGTGCCGGCGGCGGCCCGCACCAGCGCGGCGTCCAGCCGGTCCCGCACCGGGTCCCGGACCCCGAGCTCGGTCAGCTCTTCCTCGGTCAGCGCGATGTGGACCGGCTCGGGCCCGACCCAGGCCGTCGCGTCCGAGGACGAGTCGTCGAGGACGAGCAGCGTCTCCACCGCGGCCGCCCGCAGCGCGCCGACCGTGTCGGACAGGCCGGCCACGGCGAGCACGGAGCCGACCCCGGAGCCGGCCCGGCCCTGCGCCTCGCCGAACCGGTCGATCACCGCCTGGTCCTCGCCGGCCGCGATCCGGGCGACGGCCTCATCGACCTCGGCGCGCAGCTTCTCCTCGTCGCCGCCCTCGTGCCGGGTGCCGTGCTCGAGCTGGACGACCAGGCCGCGGGCGCGCTCGCCGAGCGAGTCGACCAGCGCGCCCCGGGCCCGCACGTCGCCGGTCACGACGACGACCTGGGCCGCGACCCGCCTGACCCCGGCCTCGACCACCTGCGCGACCTGCCGCGCGTTGGCCTCCCAGAGGTTCTCCGACCGGTTCTGGTAGTGGTCCTGGGCCCAACCGCCGACCTTGACCTTGTGCACGTCCGAGTCGTCGCCCTGCACGGTCTCGGACTCCGTCCCCCGCGGACCGTGCACGGTCACGTCCGCGCCGACCCGGTCGACCACGGCCAGCACGTACGGCACGACCAGCCCGAGCTGCGCCACCATCGGCATCAGGTGCGGCAGCGGCGCCCAACGCGCGGTCTGCCGCCGCGGCGGCGCCGGCAGCACCGCGTCCAGCCGAAGCGTGCCGCCGCCACCGACGATCACCTGGCCGTGCGCGCCGGGCACGTCGGTGTGCCGACCGGCGACCGACTCCATCGCGTCAAGCGTCGCCGCGTCGGCACCCTGCTCGGCCAGCGAGTCACGCAACGCCCGCCAGCGACCCGCCACCTCCTTCGGGCCGAGCTCCTTGGACAGCGTCGCGTCCAGGTACGCCGTCGCGTACGGCCCCGGGGTGGCCAGCAGTTCGGAGAGGCTGTCGAGACGGATCATGCCAACTCCCTACCCACGGTTGTCGGTGCTGCTCACGCGGCCCGGCGGAACGTCCGACGGTACCGCTGCGGCGAGGTGCCGACCCGGGCGACGAAGTGGTGCCGCAGCGTCGCCGCGCCGCCGAAGCCGCACCGCCGGGCGATCCGGTCGACGTCGAGGTCGGTGGTCTCCAGCAGCCGCTGCGCGAACAGCACCCGCTGCCAGGTCAGCCAGTGGTGCGGGGTGGTGCCGGTCTCGGCCCGGAACCGGCGGGCGAACGTGCGCTCGGACATGTGCGCGCGCCGGGCCAGCTCGCTGACGGTCAGCTCCTGGTCGAGGTGGTCGCCCATCCACGGCAGCAGGTCGGCCAGGTCGTGCTCGCAGTCGGTCGGCAGCGGCCGCTCGACGTACTGCGCCTGGCCGCCGTCCCGGTGCGGCGGCACCACCATCCGCCGGGCGACCGCGTTGGCGATCTCGGGGCCGTCCACCTCGCGCAGCACCTGCAGCGACAGGTCGACCGCGGCGGACGTGCCGGCGCTGGTCATCACCGGCGTCTCGGCCACGTAGAGCACGTCCGGGTCGAGATCGACGTCCGGGAACATCGCCCGGAACTCGTCGGCGACGTGCCAGTGCGTGGTCGCCCGCCGCCCGGCCAGCAGCCCCGCGTACGCCAGGGCGAACGTGCCCGAGCAGTAGCCGAGCAGCCAGGCGCCGCGGCCGGCCGCGGCGAGCAGCGCTTCGGTCAGCGCCGCCGGCGGCGGCTGCTCGACGTGCGGCCAGCTGGGCACGATCACGAGGTCGGCGGCGGCCAGCCGATCGAGCCCGTACGGGCTGTCGAGGGTGAAGCCGGACCGGCACCGGATCGGGCCGGAGGCGTCGAGGCAGAGCGCGAAGTCCCAGGTCGGGATGCCGCGGTCGGACCGGTCGGTGCCGAAGACCTCGCAGGCGACGCCGAGCTCGAACGCCGACATGTCGGCCGTGCCGAGCACCGCGACGGACCGCCCGCGCAGCGGAGGAAGCATGGCAGGATCTTAACGCAGAACGGCATCCCTGCCACTCGCAGACTGGTCCAGACCGGCGCACCGTGGAGGCATGGCATTCCTCGTCCTGCTGGTGGTCTTCCTCGTTCTCGGCGCCGCCGGAATGCGCTGGGGCGTGGACACCCGCGAGCACCACAACAACTGGGACCGCGTCTGACCCCACCGGTCGGCGTCCGGTTCAGAGCGAGGCCAGCACCGCCTCGGCCCACCCGACCCCGACCGGCTCGGCGGTGACCCGGACGTCGGCACCGGCGTCCCGGGCCGCCGCCAGCAGCGGCGGCATGTGCGGGGCCGCCGCGCCGTTCGCGGTCACCCACATCCGCCCGACGTGCTCGGCCATCCCCAGGTCGCTGGCGCTGTCTCCGACCGCGACCGCATCGGCCGCCGACAGCCCGCGCCGGGCCAGGTCCCAGCCGACCGCGGCGCCCTTGGAGAGCCCGTCCGGCATCAGGTGGT
>Ga0207702_10005582_pt1 | contig 10984 bp, 10 predicted proteins | sample KBSCornC62_FD_184302 | JGI IMG/M metagenome (GOLD analysis project Ga0207702, IMG submission 184302) | Corn rhizosphere microbial communities from Kellogg Biological Station, Michigan, USA - KBS Corn C6-2 (SPAdes) (version 2) | ecosystem: Host-associated > Plants > Roots > Rhizosphere > Soil ...
GACGATGCCATCGTCAGCAAGGACCTGAATGCCACAATTATGAGCTGGAATAAGGCTGCCGAACGATTGTTCGGCTACACCGCGGCGGAAGCCGTCGGCCAATCGATCACGCTCATCATTCCTCCGGATCGTATGGATGAGGAATCGGAGATCCTGGCACGTTTAAAACGCGGCGAACGCATCGACCATTTTGAAACGATTCGCATGCGCAAAGACGGTACGAGGCTGAACGTTTCACTCACCATTTCGCCAGTGAAAGATGTCGATGGCCGGATTGTCGGCGCGTCCAAAATAGCGCGCGATATTACTGCCCGCATCCGCCAGGAGAAAGCTCTTCGTGAGGCGAACGAAGCTCTCCAACGCGCCAATGCCGACCTCGAGCAATTTGCCTACTCGGCGGCTCACGACCTGCAGGAACCGCTACGCATGATCTCGCTTTACAGCGAATTGTTGCAACAAAGGTTCGGCGGCAAACTGGGCGCAAAGGGCGACGAATACATCCGTTTCACTGTGGAAGGTGCAGCCCGGATGGAAAGCCTCTTGCGCAACCTCAGGATCTATACACAGGCATCCACCACCGAGTATGGCGCCGACGAAGAAGCGGACGCCAACGAGGTCTTAAAAAAGGCCCTACTCAATCTGGAAGTCGCGATAAAAGAGAGTGGTGCTTCGATTATCAGCGCCGGCCTGCCCAGGGTTCCTCTGCACGAATTCCAGTTGGAGCAGATTTTTCAGAATCTCATCGGAAATGCGATTCGGTATCGTAGCAATAAGCCACCCTGCATTCATGTCTCGGCCCTTCTGCAAGACAACGAATGGCGGTTTTCGGTCCACGACAACGGGATAGGCATCGACCCTAAATTCAAGGAGCAAATCTTTGGGATCTTCAAACGTCTTCATAGCGCCTCCGAATATCCCGGCACCGGGATGGGGCTTGCGATTTGTCAGCGGATCATTGAACGTACCGGAGGCCGGATTTGGGTTGAGTCCGAACTCGGGAGGGGTTCGACGTTTTACTTTACAATCCCCTGCCCGGAGCCCGCAGCAGACCGATCCGGAGCAGAGGAGCTATTCGATTCTTCTGGTCGAGGATAGCCAGGCGGATGCGGGATTGGTGCGGGAGGCTCTCGAGGAGCACGGTGTCCATGGCGAACTGGCCGTCATTTCCGACGGAGAGGATGCGGTCCGTTTTATCGAGGCTCTAGATACCGCGCCTGCGGCTTGTCCGCATCTCGTTATCGTCGACTTGAACCTACCTAAAGTATCCGGTTTCGAGGTTCTCAAAACGATGCGCAGAAGCGTGCGGTGTCAAGATGCAACCGTCTTGATTCTCAGTTCCTCCGATATGGAACATGAGAAGGCGGAGGCCATACGTCTCGGCGCCAGCTTGTACGTCCGCAAACCGCTGCGCCTGCAGGAATTCTTCAAATTGGGCGAGCTCTTTAAATCGATCCTGCAAAATCCGCGCCACGGACAAGAATGAGCGGCAGACGAATCGCCTGGGCTCAAATCATACGCTCTAACCGTTCGTAGCTCGCTTCCATTCCATGCTCCATGCCGCTTGCCAGCATGCGCGTGCGTGTTTCGGCGTCGGGCAGCGTCATCCGCATCGTTAGCAGCGTGCCGCTGCCGTCCGGATCGAATCTCGTTTCTACATGATTGTCTGGCGTTGGATCGGGCAAATGCATCCGCTCCACGTGAACGATTCTGCTGTAGGGCTCTAACACCATATATTCGCCGGTCAGATAAAAGCTGCCGCCTTTGCCATTCGTCCACTCATACCGTATCTTTCCGTTGGGCCGCGCCTCGCTGATACAAACCGGCATGGTCCATCCGTCCGGACCCAGCATCCATCTCTGGATAAGTTCCGGCTCGATGTGCGCGCGGTACACCGCCTCGGGCGGCGCGGCGAAGCGCCTGGTGATTACCACGTATCTGTCGTCTTCAGTTTTCAGAGTCATTTTGCTCATTGCATTCCTTTCCACCGGCGGTTCCTGCCGCTATTACATAACCAACATGTTATATAACAGAGGTGTTATCGTCAAGCGGAAAAGCAGATCATGACCGGTCGCCTATTCGAAATCACGACCATTGGCTTCGTACGCTCCGCCTTGCAAGACCGTTCCACCGCTCCCTGTCAAGGCTCGGAGGGCGCGCCGGAGGCAAAACTCGAAATTCTTTCGGAATTCCTGGAAGGTCTCACCGGCATCGAGCCTGGCCAGGACATCTGAATTCTCACCTGGCTGCACGAATCGCAGCGCTCCGTTCTCCAGGTGCATCCGCGAGGCGATCCGCAAAATCCGTTGGCAGGCGTGTTTGCCACCCGTTCTCCCGACCGCCCGAACCCCATCGGACTGCATCGCTGCAGAATTCTGAACATCGGAGGCAACTGCCTTGAAGTCGCGGCTCTCGAAGCAATCGACGGCACTCCCATCATCGATCTCAAGCCGGTTATCGAAAGCAGCCGCGATTTTTGATTTTGCTGGTACTCGTGCTAGGCAACGGCTGAAGCCTTACACGCTTCTGACAGATAGCCGGGCCGCTCATGAACGGTGCGTACAAGATCGTCGCTGCCTCGGTCGTTCTCTTGTCCGGAACATGTTCCGCTGGCGCTCCGCTATCATCCATGACTCAGCTCACTCAGGTCTATCAAAATCCCGATTTCCAGCTCACCGGAGTATCCGTCTCGAAAACCGGCCGACTTTTTGTGAACTTCCCGCGCTGGTCGGCGGAATATCTGAATGCAGTTGTAGAAGTGATGCCCGACGGCTCGGCCAAGCCGTTTCCTGATGAAGACTGGAATCGCTGGGATCTTGATCCAAAATCCGCTTCAAATCACTTCGTCTGCGTACAGAGCGTCGTTGTGGACGGCGATTCGCTATGGGTTCTCGATGCCGCCGCCCCGATGCTGATGAGTATCGTGCCCGGCGGCCCCAAGCTGGTTGAGGTGGATTTGACAACGAATAAAGTCGCTCGCGTGATCCAGTTCAGCCCCAGCGTGGCCAAGACCAGCACGTATTTAAACGATGTGCGATTCGACAGTACCAATAAAGTCGCCTACATAACCGACAGCGGCCTCGGCGGCATCATCGTCGCCAACCTCGCCACTGGCGAATCGCATCGCGCCCTGGACGGCGACCCATCCGTGATGCCGGATAAGAGCGTAAAGATCGTCATCGATGGAAAACCCGTGCTTGGGCCGTCCGGTCAAACGCCCGCGTTTCACTCCGATGGCATTGCGCTATCTGCCGATGGCCAGTATCTCTATTACCAGGCAATTGCCTCGACCACGCTGTACCGCGTCAAAACCGATCCGTTACGCGACCCGAACGGCAAACCCGTCCCAGAAAAATTCGCCACTACATTTCCTGTCGACGGCCTTTGGATGGATGCCAAACAGAATATCTATCTGAGCAATCTCCAGGCCGATGGAGTCTCGCGCTTGACTCCCGATGGAAAGATCGAAGCGGTTCTCACCGATCCCCGCTTGCAATGGCCCGACACGTTCAGCGAAGGACCGGACGGATTCATCTACATCACGGCCTCCCACATCAACGAATCCCCGACGTACAACCAGGGAAAAAGCACCCGGAAATCTCCCTACGCCGTTTTCAAGTTCAAGCCTTAGGAATCCATATGGAAAAGATCGAAATTCCTGAAGACCAAATCGCGCCAATGGATGCTGTAGCGAATCACATCCACGGGCTCCGGATCATCTTCGTCAACGTATTTGCCGTCTCCAATGCGGACCATTCCTGGATACTGATCGATGCCGGGCTTCCGTTTAGTGAAGGCGCCATTCGTCGCTGGGCGGAAAAGCAATTCCCAGGGCCTCCGCAAGCCATCGTTCTCACCCACGGACACTTCGATCATGTCAGCGCGGCTCGTCAGCTAGCGGATGAGTGGAATGTTCCGATATGGGCTCACCCTCTGGAGTTTCCCTATTTGACTGGAAAGCGGGAATATCCACCGCCGAATGCGCAAGCGGGCGGAGGATTGATGTCTCTTCTTGCGCCGCTCTACCCGCGTGGTCCCATCGATTTGGGTTCCCGTTTGCGGCCGCTGCCCTCGTTTGAGAGTGGCCCGGTTCAGCTTCCGGAATTGGCGGATTGGCAGGTGCTCCATACACCCGGTCACACGCCGGGTCATATCTCGCTGTTCCGCCCTGAAGACCGGACGCTTCTTGTAGGAGACGCCTTCTGCACAACCAAACCGGAATCGTTCTTTGAGGCCGCCATCGCTCAGCAGGCCGAACTGCACGGGCCGCCTGCCTACTTCACCTCCGATTGGGATTTGGCTCGCGAATCCGTTCGCCGGCTGGCGAAACTTCGGCCGGCCGTGCTTGCTCCAGGTCATGGGCAGCCTTTGGCTGGTGTCGATGTAGCGGAGAGCCTCGAAACCTTAGCTGCCAATTTCGATCGCGTCGCCGTCCCGGAAAATCAAAAAACCGCGGCTGCCACGAAACTCTGAATCTTATCCCCCTACTTCATACCGATCCCCGCGCTTCGGGCAAACCACCTCGAGGTTGTAAAGCTTTTCGATCTCCGCCCTCAATGTCTGCTGCGCATCCGGTTCACCATGCACCAGAAACACTTTCTTCAGAGCCGGCGTCATCGGCTCCATCCATTGCAAAAGCTCTCGCTGATCTGCATGCCCGCTCAGTTCACCGATTGAATCTACTTGGGCCCGCAGCCGCATCGGCTCGCCGAAAATTTTTACTTCGGGCTGTCTTTGCACGATGGCGCGCCCCAGCGTATTCTCCGCTTGAAATCCCGTCATCAGCACGAGGTTGCGTGGGTTCTCCACACTGTTCTTCAAATGGTGCAGCACTCGTCCCGCTTCGCACATCCCTGACGCCGAGATCACGATGAACGGTATCCGCAATCCATTCAGCGCTTTGCTCTCTTCCACCGTCCGGATATAGCGCAGCCTCTGCCAACCGAACGGATCTTGCGCCAGACTCACAAATTGCCGCGCGCCTTCGTCCCACTCCTCCTCGTGTTTGCGAAATACATCAGTGACGTTTACTGCCAGCGGGCTGTCCACAAAAATGGGAATGTCCGGAATGGCCTTCTCATTGATCAACTCATGCAGCAGCATCACGACTTGCTGTGTCCGCCCGACCGCAAATGCCGGCATCACGATATGCCCGCCGTACTGTACGGTGCGGTTCACCAGGTTCGCCAGCTTCTTCTTCACTGGCCCCACAGGCTGGTGCAGGCGGTTTCCATACGTGCTTTCCATAATCAGATACTCGGCGGCCGGAGGAACCTCTGGATCTCGGATGATCGGCAGTTCCTTTCGCCCTACATCGCCGGAAAACACCAGCCGCGTCGTCTGTCCGTGCTCGCGCGCTTCCAGCAGAACACACGTCGAACCCAGCATGTGTCCGGCATCGTAAGAAGTCACCGTGAAACCGCTGTCCGCGCATGAGCCCGCCAGCAATTGCGGTTGATGCAGTTTTACAGGAATGAAAAGCTCCATCGCCCGCGCCGCGTCTTCTTGTGAATAGAGCGGCGCCACTCCCGGCGCACCCTCATCCAACCCGATCGATCGCCGTCTGTTTCTTCGCTTGTGGATAAATTCGGCGTCGGCTTCCTGAATATGCGCGCTGTCCTTCAACATCTGCGCGCAGAGGTCCACCGTCGCGGGCGTCGTGTAAATCGGCCCGCGATAACCCTGCTTTGCCATCAGCGGCAAATTGCCGCTATGGTCGATATGCGCATGCGATAGAACCACTGCGTGCAGTTGCGCGGCGGGCAGCGCCAGGTGGGAATTGATCTCGCGCGCCTGCTGCCGGTGCCCTTGAAATAACCCGCAATCGAGCAGCACATTCTGCCCCGCACATTCGAGATGATGCGAAGAGCCGGTAACAGTCTGCGCCGCTCCCCAGAACTGCAATTGAATCGACATGTCCCTCCTCGAGGAATTCAAAGCCATCCTAGCGGATGGTTCTCAATTTTGAGAACATCGGAGAGCGCATGAAACAGCCATTGAACATAGCAGTACTCGGCGCCGGACTGATGGGCCACGGCATCGCGCAAGCCTTCGCCGCATCCGGCCACTCCGTCGCAATCACCGATCCGGATCCGAATATTCTGGCGAGCGCCATCCAGAGAATCGAAGCGAATCTGCGCGATATCGGCAAGCCGTCGGAGCCGGTTCTGGCCAACATCACAGTTGCCGCCGGCATGACCGATGCCGTGAAATCGGCCGACCTCGTCGTGGAAGCGGCGCCCGAAAAACTTGATGTCAAACGCAAGCTCTTTTCCGAAGTCGCCGCTAACGCCCCTCCTCACGCCATTTTTGCCAGCAACACCTCCGTGATTCCCATTACCCGCATCGGCGAAGACCTTCCCACGGCTGCCCGCGCGCGCTTCTTGGGTACACACTGGTGGAACCCGCCCTATCTCGTCCCGCTCGTTGAGGTCGTGCGCACCGAATACACCGACCAGGAAGTCTTTGAAAAGACATTCGCTTTGCTCTTCGAGATCGGTAAGCGGCCCGTCAAAGTACATCGCGACATCACCGGCTTCATTGGTAACCGCTTGCAATACGCGCTCTGGCGCGAAGCCTTCAGCCTTATCGAAAACGGCGTCTGCGATGCCGAAACCATCGACACCGTCGTAAAGAACGGTTTCGGATCCCGATTTCCGGTGCTGGGGCCCATGGAGAATGCCGATCTCATCGGCCTCGAACTGGCACGCGATATCTACAATATTGTTACTCCCGAGTTGAATAACTCGCGCCCGCCATCCCGTCTGCTTTCCGAACGCATCGAGCGCGGCAAGCTTGGCATGAAATCCGGCGAAGGCCTCCGCACCTGGACCGCCGAGGAAAGCTCCGCCGTGCGCCGCCGCCTTTCTCACCATCTGCTGAACTTGTTCACGTAGACTGGCAAAGATGTCCGCCAGTCACGAGATCGCCGCTCTAACCGCAGCGGAGCACCGCCGCCAGCTTCGCCGCGCGGTTCTCGCAAGCACCATCGGCACTGCCATCGAGTGGTACGATTTCTTCCTCTACAGCACCGTCACCGGCTTGGTGTTCGCCCGCCTGTTCTTCCCGCGCGCGGACCATTTCGTGGGCACGCTCGAGGCCTTCGGCGTTTATGCCGTGGGCTTTTTCGCGCGGCCAATCGGAGCCGCGATATTCGGACACTATGGCGATCGCCTTGGACGCAAAGCGGCGCTGATCACCACGCTGCTCCTGATGGGCAGCGCCACCTTCCTTGTTGCTCTGGTTCCCGGCTATGACCGGATCGGCATTTGGGGAGCCGTCATACTCACCTTCCTGCGTTTCATTCAGGGCATCGGCGTGGGCGGCGAGTGGGGCGGCTCCGTCCTGCTTGCCATGGAATGGGCGCAAACCAATCGCCATCGCGGCTTCATTGCATCCTGGCCGCAGTTCGGTGTCCCCGCTGGTCTGTTTCTTTCGAATCTGGCGGTGCTCGCATTCAGTGCCATCTCGGGCGAGCACTTTCTCACTTGGGGCTGGCGCGTGCCCTTCCTGTTGAGCATCGTCCTGGTCGGCCTCGGGCTCTACATCCGCCTGGGGATTTTGGAAACGCCTGTCTTCGTCCGTCTCGTCGCTGAGCGCCGCATCGAGCGCGCTCCCGTTCTCGAAGTGCTTCGCCGGCAGCCGCGCGAAATCATTCTCACGGCGCTATGCCGGATGGCGGAGCAGGCGCCGTTTTACGTCTTTACCGCTTTCGTCTTCGCCTACGGCACAGGCCTGCTGCATCTCGATCGCGATTTTCTGTTGATGGCGGTCCTCGCCGCATCCGTGCTCTCGTTTTTTTCTATTCCGTTCTTCGGCCATTTATCGGACCGCTTCGGCCGCAAGCGAATCTACATGCTTGGCGCGGCCCTCACCGGAGTTTACGGCTTCGCGTACTTTGCGCTTCTCGATACCAGAACGCCCGCGCTCGTGGCGCTCGCCATCGTGCTCTCACTTGTGCCGCACGACATTATGTATGGTCCGCAAGCCGCCCTGATCGCCGAATCGTTTCCCGGACGCCTCCGCTATAGCGGCGCCTCGCTCGGCTATCAACTCTCATCCGTCATCGCGGGTGGCCCCGCTCCGCTCATCGCATCGTCTCTGGTAGCTCGCAGCCACTCCGCCTCCGGCGTAGCGCTCTTCATCCTCGCCTGCGCATTAATTTCCCTCATCGCAACCGCGCTGCTCAAAGACCGCACGAACCAGGACATCTCCGCCGATTGATGTTCCTCGAAAACCTACCGGGCTCCGCCTCTCCTGAGTAAGTAGCACTGCTCGTCAAGCAAGAACCTACGCGGGAGCGGAAAATTTTACTCCGTATTCTCTCGATTCTGCAAAGCCCAGAGTGTCCTGCTACACGCAATCTATTCAAGAGCCATATCCTTTAACAAAAGTTGTGCTTTAAACCCGAGTGGCCATTTTCGTGCTTATCTTTTTCCGTGCGAAGAATGAGCAACAAACGAATCGCCTCGACGCTTTCCAGCGCCCTGGTGGCAGCAAGCCTGTCCATCGGCCCGCTGCAAGCAATACAAAACACCACGACTAAACCGCCTGACAACACACATACGAACAAGCGGGACAAAAGCCAATCCGAGCCCACTGCGGATCAGGCGAAAAACAGCCCATCGGACCGGCAGATTATGGCTCGCATCCGGCACGACGTCGTAAATGACAAGTCCCTGTCCAGCTACGCCCATAACGTAAAAATCATCGCGGAACACGGAAAGGTAACTCTCAAAGGACCTGTACATTCCGATGACGAAAAGCGCACGATCGAGAAATACGCTCGCAAGTACGCCGGAGATGGCAACGTGACAAATGAGTTGGATGTAAAGGCCGACAATAAGTAATTCCTTGGATTAACATCCCCAAAAGATCTCGAAACAGGAAACGAGGAGAATATGGCAGGAAAAAATACAGCAGCTTACGGCATCTATAGAACACGCGCGGACGCCGAGCAGGCGATCGATCGGCTACTAGCTTCCGGCTTTCGGAATGAGGACATTTCAGTACTCCTCCAAGACAACGTAGGTACGAAAGACTTCGCGCATGAGAAGCACACAAAGGCGCCTGAAGGCGCCACCACTGGTGCGGTCGCGGGCGGCGCCGTTGGAGGAACGCTCGGCTTACTTGCCGGCATCGGAGCCTTGGCCATTCCCGGCGTGGGACCGCTTATCGCCGCGGGTCCCATTATGGCAACGCTGGCCGGCCTCGGTTCCGGCGGAGTAGTCGGCGGTCTAATCGGCGGCCTCTCGGGAATGGGTATTCCGGAATTCGAGGCCAAACGCTACGAGGGACGCGTCAAAGAAGGTGGCATCCTTGTGTCCGTCCACTGCGACAACAGCGACTGGGTGGGCAAGGCGAAGGACTTGCTGGAGCGAACCGGTGCCGACGATGTATCCTCCACCGGGGAAGCTTCTGCGGACTTCGCCAAAACCGACAAGCCTCGTAGCAGAGGCGCCAGTAACATCTAGGAGTTGCGACAAGAACAAATCTGAGGTGGGGATACCCGGCAATTCGGTTCCGCTTGCGGGTATCCCTGCCTCCCTATCGCGATTCTTAGCGAGGCTTTGTAACAGTTTGTAACAGTTGGTGAAAGAATCACACTGCTGATGCCGGGCAAAGAACGGCCACGCAATGCAATCCGGCGGTCTGCGACACGTTCCAGGAAGAGCTCACCTCCCAAAGATACGGATATCCTTTCGGTCGCCAGAAATAACTTTGGATTTGACCAGCTTTCGCCTGGCCAGTCGCAAGCCATTCGTTCGCTTCTGTCGAAATCCGACACGCTCGTTGTGATGCCTACCGGCGCCGGCAAGTCCGCCATCTATCAAATTGCCGGCCTGATGCTCCCAGGCTCCGTCCTCGTTGTGTCTCCTCTCATTGCATTGCAAAAAGATCAAGTGGACTCGATTAATGCCAGTGACGGAAAAGCGGAAGCATGTGTTGTCAATTCCTCTCTGAAATCAATCGAACTTCGCGAAACACTGGATCGCGTCGGTAACGGAGCGTATAAATTTATCTTTCTTGCTCCCGAGCAGCTTCGCAAAGAGGAAGCCATCGATGCCCTGAAGCAAGCCCGTGTGTCTATGATCGTAATCGACGAAGCGCACTGCATTAGTGAGTGGGGGCACGACTTTCGGCCTGATTATCTTCAACTCGGGCGCGTGGTCGACGTCTTAGCGCACCCCATCACGATCGCCATGACAGCAACCGCATCGGAACGCGTGCGGCAAGAGATCATCGAGCGTCTCGGGATGAAAAAGCCCCGAGTTTTTGTGGGCGGTTTTGATCGTCCCAACATTTATCTGCGCGTCGATCACTTCAATGAGGAAAACAAGAAGCTGGAGGCCGTCATCCATCGGGTTCGCTGGGCCGAAAAACCCGGCATCGTATACGTGGCTACGCGCAAAGCAGCCGAAGAGATCATGCGCCATCTGGTGGAACAAGGCATCGACGCACTCTTCTATCACGGCGGGCTGAAGAGTTCCGAGCGGGACGAAATACAAGATCGCTTTATGTCGGGCAATGCCGAGGTGATTGTTGCCACAGATGCCTTCGGCATGGGTATCGACAAAGCCGACATCCGCTTTGTGTACCATCACGACGTGCCGGACTCGCTCGACTCGTATTACCAGGAAATCGGTCGCGCGGGCCGCGACGGCGAAAAGGCCGATGCGATTCTATTTTTTCGGAAGGAAGACATCGGCGCGCAGGCGTTCCATACAGGCGCCGGCAAACTCGATCCGGAGCAGGTAAATCAAGTAACGGCAGCCATTGCGGAAGAGCAGCCGGTCGCGCCGGAAGAAATTGCTGAAAAGGTCGATCTCTCTCTTCGCAAACTGACCGCCATAATCCAGAAGCTGGCGCTAGGCGGTCCGATCGAGCATGAGCCGCACCCCGTCCTCGTCGTGCACCTTGTCCAGCTCGCTGATGAGCTGTTCGAGCCGCGCCCCGGACAGGCCGTCCAACCGGCGCTCGAGCTCGC
>Ga0207702_10005583_pt1 | contig 10980 bp, 7 predicted proteins | sample KBSCornC62_FD_184302 | JGI IMG/M metagenome (GOLD analysis project Ga0207702, IMG submission 184302) | Corn rhizosphere microbial communities from Kellogg Biological Station, Michigan, USA - KBS Corn C6-2 (SPAdes) (version 2) | ecosystem: Host-associated > Plants > Roots > Rhizosphere > Soil ...
TCTACGGCGTGCTGCTGGCGGGGATCGTGCTGTTGTGGCCGATCACGATGACCCTGCCCGGCATCGCCGGCACCATTCTCACGATCGGTGTTGCCGCCGATGCAAACATCGTCATCTTCGAACGCATCAAGGAGGAGGTGCGGTCCGGGAAGAGCATCCGCACCTCGATCGCCACCGGCTACCGGCGTGGCTTCCATACGATCATCGACGCCAACGTAGTGACGCTGATCACGGCCGCGGTGCTGATCCTGGTGGCCACCTCGAGCGTGAAGGGTTTCGCCGTGATGCTCGCCCTGGGCGTGCTCGTGTCGATCTTCACGGCAGTGGTCGCGACCCGGGCGATGCTGAGCCTGCTGGCCGGCTTCTCGTTCATGTCCAGCCCGCGCGTGTTGGGCCAGGTCGGCTCGGGCGACCGCTGGAAGAAGTACGACTTCATCGGCCGCACCAAGGTCTGGTTCGCGATCTCCGGGGTGTTCCTGGTGATATGCGCGATCAGCCTGGGCGTGCAGGGCCTGAACAGGGGCATCGACTTCACCGGCGGCAGCCAGTTCAACTTCACCGTGCCGACGGCGACCAGCACCACCGCCGTCACGAACACGTTCAACCAGGCCGGTATCTCGGATCCGGTGGTGCAGGGTGTCGGCAAGTCCCAGAACGGTGACTACACGCAGTTCCAGGTCAAGTCGCACGCGCTGCCGGGCCCGCAGCAGAACGCGTTGCTGCGGTCGATCCAGTCGACGTACCACATCGCGCCCAACTCGATCGACAGCAAGAACGTGAGCTCGTCGTTCGGCCAGTCGGTGCTCGACCAGGCATACCTGGCGATCGGGTTCTCGCTGCTGATCATCTTCCTGTACGTGTCCTTCCGCTTCGAGTGGCGCTACTCGGTGCCGATGATGGTGGCGCTCGGGCACGACATCCTGATCACGCTCGGCATCTACTCGCTGTCGCAGCGCGAGGTCACGGCCGACACGGTGGCGGCGGTGCTGACGGTGCTGGGCTACTCGCTCTACGACACGGTGATCGTCTTCGACAGGGTGCGTGAGAACATCCCGATCCTGCGGCGGATGACGGCCAGCCAGATTGTCAACGAGTCGCTGGCCGAGACGATCACACGGTCGCTGAACACGTCCGCGGTGACGCTGATCCCGGTCACGCTGCTGTTCATCTTCGGCACCGGGTCGCTGACCGACTTCGCGTTCGCGCTGATGGTCGGCATCGCGTCCGGCGCCTACTCGTCGATCTTCATCGCCTCGCCGCTGCTGGCGATCCTGCTCGAGCGTGAGGACCAGTTCAAGGGCCGGCGTAGCGACGCGCGGGTGGCGGCCGCCAAGCTGGCGCCGGAGCCGGTGCCGGTGGGAGCGGCGGTCTCCGCAGACCGGCCCGAGCCGGCCGCGCGGACGTCGGGTCCGGCGCCGCGCAGAAGGCGCCGCAAACCGCACGGCCGCGCCAGGTAGTCACCCGATCGGGGGTATGCCTGACACCCCCCAGAGTCGATATCTCCAGAAGAATGCGCCCGCGCTCCGACAGCTCGCGCCGATTCGACGATCTCATCGCCGTGATCGAGTCGACTCGTGCGCTCTCGTCGGCTGCCGACATCCCCGAGGCGATGTCGATGTTCGCGCGCGAGCTGACGCTGCTGTTCGACGCGTCGGCCTGCCTGATCTCGTCGTACGATCCGGAGACTCAGGCGGTGACCGACTGGGCGGCGCACGTGATCCCGCCGGCCACGCTGAACCTGGTCGCCGAGGACTACTCGCTGTCGGAGTACCCGGCCACCCTCGAGGTGCTGACGTCGCTGAAGTCGTCGACCACGTCGGTCGACAGCGGCGGCGATCCAGCCGAGCTGGCGTTCCTGGCCGAGATGGGATTCAAGGCCAGTATGATGACGCCGCTCGTCATGAACGGAAAGCCGGTCGGGCTGATCGAGCTGTTCGACTCGCGGGCCCGGACGTTCACGCCCGACGACATCGAGTTCTGCCGGCTGCTGTCGGATCACGCCGGCATCGTGCTGGGCACGGCCACGCTGGCTGAGCGGCTGGACGAGCAGCACCTGGCCACGGTCGGTGCGCTGGCGGCCGCGCTCGAGGCGAAGGACGCCTACACCGGCAACCACGCTCAGGCGATCGCGGAGTTCGCGGTGGCGGTGGGCGAGGAGCTGGGCCTGTCGGGACGGGAGCTGCGGGCGACGCGCATGGGCGCGCTGCTGCACGACGTCGGCAAGATCGGGATCCCGGAGTCGATCCTGAACAAGCCGGGGCCGCTGACCGACGACGAGTTCACGGTGATGAAGCGCCACACGGTGATCGGCGCCGACATCATCTCCGGCATCCCCGGCATGGAGGAGGTCGTCGCTCTGGTTCGCTCGTCGCACGAGCGCTGGGACGGCCGCGGCTATCCGGACGGGCTGCAGGGCAACGAGGTGCCGCGCGGGGCGTACGTGATCGCCGTCTGCGACGCGTACCACGCGATGACCGAGGATCGCGTGTACCGCAAGGCGATGTCGGTCGAAGGCGCGGTCGAGGAGCTGCGGCGCTGCTCTGGATCGCAGTTCATGCCCGCCGCGGTCGAGGCGCTGATCGCCTTGGTCGAGCGGCCCCAGCGTCGCGTGCGCTACAGCCAGGCTGCCTGACGCTTTCGCGCGCTGCGCGTGACGGGTTGGGCGACATGCCGCTGCCCGCATCACGTCACGACCTACGCAGGCACCTCGTCACATCCGCGCGACGTCCGTGACCGCCGCGTTGGCAACACCGGTGCCAGGCGCCGGCTTTGCGCCCCGGATCCGGGGGTCTGAGCGTCGTCGAGGCCCGAGTTCGCGGCGAGGCGGCCAACCCCCGTGTGAGCCGCGTGACGGGTCGTGACCCCGCCGTTGGCAACACCGGTGCCAGGCGCAGCTGTTGCGCCGACCGCGGCGTTTCAGGTACGTGACGGGCTGCCCAGCACGTCCTCGCAGGCGCAGAGCTCGCCGCCACGGGCGACCACCCAGTCCAGCAGGCGCTCGTAGCAGCGATCCCAGCCGCGGGCGTACGGGCCTGCAAAACGGTCGTTGTGCCAGAGGATGGCGGCCGTGCCTCCGGCCTCGGCGACGCGTTCGAGCACGGCGATCGACCGCAGGTAGCCGGCTTCGGCGTCCAGGCCCAGGTAGCGCTGGTCGGAGAGGGTCGCGTCCATCACCGCCAGCGGCAGCTCGACCAGGCCCAGCGTCCGTTCGGAGGCCAGGTCGTAGGGGTGGTAGGGGAACGAGAAGCCGGCCCGCAAACCGGGGCGGTCGGCGTAGCCCTGGCTCGAGTCGAGCGCGAAGCCGAGCGCGTCCAGCTCGGCCAGCGAGCGGTGCGGGTCGTGCCGCAGGAAGTGGAAGCGGGCGCTGCGAAGCGACGCCGGCACCAGCGCCGCCAGCCGCTCTTGCTCGCCGCGCAGCCGCTCGGGGTGGTCGCTGGTCGTGTAGCTGGGGTGCAGCCCCACCTCGTCTCCGTTGGCCGTGATCCGGTCGACCATCCGGGCGCGCACTTCGTCGTACGCGGCCGCGTCGCCGTCGGCCGGATGATGGTGCCCCGCCATCAGGAAGTGCGTCGATCGCCCGCCGCGCGCCTTCTCGATCTCGTGGATCCGCTGGAACGCCCAGTTCGGGTCGCGCTCGCGCGCCACGTCGATCGCCAGCCATGCCAGCCCTCGTGCCTCCGCCACCAGCTCCCCGCGGTTTCGGTCGAGCGCCGCCGTCCGCATGCGCCCGCCGGCGGCGACCACGCTGCGTTTGCTCGTCCACCGCCGCGGCGTGTCGATGTCGTGCGTCAACACCACCCGGAACCCTTGACGCCGCTCGAGCCCGGTCGCCTCCCGGAACCGCCCAAGCAGCGCATCCACGGCCGGCTGCTCGGGATCGGCCAGCGCGTTCGCCGCCGTGAACCGCCCGTGCCTGTCCCGCGGCGACCCGGCCCGCTCCTCCCAGCGGGACAGGTGCCAGAACGTGCTCGCCACCACGTCCTCGACCCCGTCCCCGAAGTCCAGCAGGCCACCCTCCTGCAGCACCGGCGGCGCCGCCTCGCCGCGATCGAAGTACTCCCACGCCGCCTCCGAGCCGGGCAGCCCCGACGAGGGGTACGTGATCTCCGCCCTCTGCTTCGGCGGGGCGCAGGCAGACGCCAGCGTCTCGATCACCCACGCCGCCCGCGGGTTCACCGGCCGCCCCCGCGCAGCGCGCCGTAGACCTGGTGCACCCCCGGCATCGGATCGCGCAGCGACAGCACCGGCTCCGAGAACGGCGGTCGCAGCGGCGCCAGCGTCTTCCGCAGCCCCAGCCGGTCGCGCCGGCTCTCCCGCAGGTGCCGCACCAGCGCCACCCAGCGCCGCTGGCCGGCTCGCTCGCTGGTCGCCTCCGGCACCGGCAGACCCAGCACATCCCGGTAGGCGATCTCCACCAGGTCGACGCCGCAGTCAGACGCCAGCGAGTGCCACTGCCAGAGCCGCGCGTTCACCTCCATCAGCCGCAGCGACCCGTCCCGCGGATCACGCTTGTACTCGACCTGTGAGATGCCGTGGAAGCCCAGCTCCCGCAGCAGCCGCAGTGCCCCCTCAACGGCGTCCGAGTCCCAGGCCGCCTCGCCCACGCGGCAGGTTCCCACCCCGGCCGGCGCCTGCAACAGCTTCCTGCCGCAGAACAGGCCCAGCGCCCGCCCGTCGCCGTCCAGATAGCTGCCCACCGTCCACAGCGAGTCGTCTCCGCCCGGTATCAGCTCCTGGAACATCGGCTGGAACGGCTCTCCCAGCCGGTAGGCGGCCACCAGCGCCGCGGCATCCGCGGCCTCGATCAGCGGTTTGCGGTAGCGCGCCTTGAATCCGGCGCCCAGCGACGGCTTCATCACCGCCGGGTAGGGGATGGCGGCCGCCGCCGCCTGTGCCTCCTCGACGGACGCCGGGTGGAACGTCTCCGGAAGCCGCACCCCGGCCCGCTCCGCCGCTGCGTACTGGAAGCGCTTCGCCTGCACCCGATCGATCAGCTCGCGCGGGCCGAACGGCAGCAGCAGGCTGGCCGGCGCCGCGTCGTTCACCGCCACCAGGTAGTCGTCGTGCGTCGGAAAGGCCACCGCCTCGCGCCCCAGCGCATCGCATACCTGGGAGAGGTGCTCGGCGAACCGCTCCCGCTCGCCCGGCGGCGGCCCGACGACGCCCAGCGCCAGTCGCGATCGCATCCCCAGGCCGTCGCGCCTGTGGTCGAGCGCCACCACCGGCGCCTCGATCCGCGACAGGCTTCGGATCGCCGACAGCCCGTTCACATACGAGCACTCGAACACCAGCGCCGGCGGCTTCTCGGAGCCGTCGGCAAGCCGTGCCAGCCGCTCCCGCAGCGCCGGGGCAAGTCCCACCTCAGGCCCCCTGCCAGCCCATGCTGCGGCCCAGCCGCTGCTCCAGCCTGCTGTTCGGTTCCGCGTAGAACGCGGCCAGCTCCGCCCGCGTCTCCGGCAGCATGGAGCTGTAGACGACCTGGTTTTGCGCAGCGAAGGTGGTGCGCGCGGTGTCGGGTCGCAGGTCCAGGAACGCCACCGCCTGCGCGTACACCTCGCCCGGCCGCTCGAACATGTCCTCGCTTCGCAGCACCAGCAGCCGCTCCGGCGGAAACGTCGCCCACCAGCGCTCCAGCTGCTCCAGGTAGAGCCCGCGGGTGCGGTAGGACTGCACCCCGTACGCCTCGCTGCGGTAGGCCGGATCGCTCAGCAGCCGCGCCTCCTCGCCGGCCAGCCGCTCCGGTTCGGCCGCCAGCGCCTGCTCGAAGCTGAGCGGCTCCCGCCCGTTCCGGTGAGCCAGCTGGTAGTGCGAGTAGGCGCGCTCGACCGGGTCGCGCAGGATCGCGATCAGCCGCACGTCCGGCAGCATCGCGGCCACCCGCCCCGGCACCGCGGGATGCGACAGGTAGTGGGTGGTCGCGTCGCCGGTGATCGCGTGGCGGGCCCGCAGGTACGCCCGCAGCGGGAACAGCCGGCGGTAGAAGTCCTCTCCGCGAAGGTGGTTGTTGTCGAAGAAGTGCGGCTCCTTGTGCGCGCCGGCCAGCACCTGCGGATGCCCGCAGAGGGTCGTGTACAGCGACGTCGACCCGCACCGCTGACCACCGATAAGCAGGAAGTCGGGGAGCGCTCGCGCATTCCGCGTGATGGTGCGAAATCGCATGTGCGCGCGCTCGCCGGCGCCCCGCGCGCGCTCCTGCGCGGGCGGCGGTGGTGCGGTCGTGTGCGGTCCAGCGGCCATCTGCGCACGGTATTCTGCCCGACCGCGGTCGGCGCGCAGCGCCGCTACCTCGGTTAGCATTTCCAGCGCCTTGGAGACCCGCACCGACGTCCCCGGCGACCCGAGACCGTGACCGGCCACCGGATGGTGTTCCTGGGCGGCCTGCACCGCAGTGGCACCACCATGCTCGCGCGGCTGCTGGCGGAGCACCCGCAGGTCAGCGGCTTCGACGGCACGGGCGTACCGGCCGACGAGGGCCAGCACCTGCAGGACGTCTACCCGGTCGTCTCGCGAGGCCAACAGGCCGGGCGGTTCGCGCTGCTGCCCGAGGCGCATCTCACGGAGCGCTCTGCACTCGTCACCGACGAGAACCGGCGGGCGCTGTGGGAGAGCTGGCGCCCCCACTGGGACGAGAGCCGGCAAGTGCTGATCGAGAAGTCCCCGCCCAACCTGCTGATGACCCGGTTCCTGCAGGCCATGTTCCCCGACGCGTCGTTCGTGCTGGTCGTCCGCCATCCGATCGCCGTGTCCGCCGCCACCCAGAAGTGGAGTGCCACCCGGCCGCACGCGCTACTCGCCCACTGGGTGGCCGCGCACCGCACCCTGCGCGGCGACCTGCCCTCGCTGCAGCGCGCCATGATCGTCCGCTACGAGCATCTGGTGGCCGACCCCGACGGCGAGCTGGCGCGGGTGTTCCGGTTCGCCGGCCTGGACGACCACGCGCCCGGCCGCTCGGTCGCCGAGGGGGTCAACCGGGACAACTTCGGCGGCGACCGGATTCCTCGCGGCGGCAGCAACCAGCGCTACTTCGACAGCTGGGACGCCCGCCGCCGCTCGCCGGCCAGGCGCGCGTATCTCGACCTGGCCGAGCGCCGCTGTCGGCCCGAGGCGGCGCGGTACGGCTACGCGATGCGCCCGCCAGCCGAGCGGCCGGCATCCGACCCGCTGGTCGCCCGGCTGCTCGAGGAAGGCGCCGCATGAGCACCCCGGGTCAGCAGGGCATGCTCGCCGAGGGCCGCCGCATGCGGTCGCTGGCCGGGCAGTCCCTGATCTACGGCATGAGCGGCGTGATCGGGCGCTTCGCCGGGTTCTTCCTGATCCCGATCTACCTGCACGCGGCCGGGGCGAAGGCGTACGGCACCGTCGACCTGATGCTGTCGGCCGTGCTGCTGGCCTCGATCCTGCTGCGGATGGGGATCGTCACCACCATGTCGCGGTTCACCCTGGGCGAGGGCGAGACCGACTGGGCGCCCATCATCCACACCATCTTCGTGTTCGTGATGACGGCCGCCACGCTGGGCGTGCTGGTCGGCTGGGTGTTCCGGGGCTTCATCGGCCACGTGCTGCAGGTGGACACCGACATCGTGCTGGCCGGCCTGTTCGGACTCTGGATCAGCATGAACTACGACGTGATGGCGCGCGTCTACCGGATCGAGCGACGGGCCAGGGCGTGGGTGCGGTTCACGCTCCTGAACATCCTGCTGACCACGATCCTGACGCTGCTGCTGGTGGTCGTCTTCGACCAGGGCGCCCTCGGCCTGCTGATCGGAAACTTCACCGGCACCGCGCTGGTCTACCTGATCGTGGTGATCGCCCGCCGCCACACGATCGGCATTCGCCGCTTCGACCGGCCGGTGCTGCGCGACCTGCTCACCTACTCGCTGCCGTTGATGCCGGCCAACATCGCGCTGTGGGCGCTGAACCTGGCCGACCGCATCCAGGTGCAGCGGCTGGCCGGCCATCAGGAGCTGGGCACCTACTCGGTGGCGGCGCGTCTGGGGGTGCCGGTGCTGGTGCTGATGGGCGCCTTCCAGACGGCATGGGCGCCGTTCGCCCACGACGTCCGCGGCCAGGAGGGCGACGAGCAGGCCAAGCGCACCTACGCATCGGTGCTGACGTACTGGTCGGTCGTGATGGGCTGGGGGCTGGTCGCGATCAGCCTGACGGCGCCGCCTTACATCGGCTACTTCCTGCCCAAGAACACCCAGGGGGCGATGCCGGTGGTGACGCTGCTGGCCGCCGGCACGGTGCTCTACGGCGGCTACCTGATCGTGAACATCGGCGTCACCATCAGCCTCCGCACCCGGATGACGCCGCTGATCGCCTCGGCCGCGGCTGCCGTCAACCTGGGCCTGAACTTCTGGGCGATCCCGCACTGGGGCATCGTGGGCGCCGGCCTCACGACCGTGCTCGGGTATGCGCTGCTGCTGTGGATGGGCTGGGCCAACTCGCAGCGCAGCTACCCGGTCCCCTACGAGTGGATGCGGGTGGGGAAGGTGGCGGGAATGGCGGTGCTGCTGCTGGCGCTTTCGCAGTGGGTGATCCCGGCTACGGGGCTGATCGCCGTGGTCGTGCGGCTGCTGCTGGCGACGGTGTTCCCGCTGATGCTGGTGCCGGTGGGGGCGCTCAGCAAGGGCGACGTGCGGAAGGGCTGGCGGATCATCGCGAGCCGTGTGCGCCGGCGCCCGCCTGCCGAGGCGTCGACGTGAGCTCGGCGCCGCGACCGCTGCGGATCCTGGCCGTGGCCGACGCGCGGTCGATCCACACCCTGCGCTGGGCGCGGCGGCTGGCCGACCGCGGGCACGACGTGCACGTCGTCTCCAACCGGGTCGGCGCGGATCCCCGCGAGACCGCGGGCGTCACCGTCCACGACCTGCTGGCGCTGGAGCCGCTGATGCGCGTCCCCAAACTGCGCCGGCTCCGCTTCGGCCCGGCCATCCGGCGGCTGGCGGCGTCCGTGCAGGCCGACGTCGTGCACGGCCATGGGATCACGCCGTACGCCTACTGGGGCGCGCTGGCGGAGGTGCACCCCTACGTGGTCAGCCCCTGGGGCCGCGACGTGTTGCAGGACGCGCTCAAGGAACCGGGCCGCAGCCGCGCGCTTCGCACCTGGCGGTCGGCTGACTACCTGGTCGTGAACTCGGGGGCGATCGAGGCGGCCGCGGTGGCGGCCGGCGCCGACCCGAGCCGGATCGCCCACATCATCTGGCACACCCAGCTCTCGGGGTTCGGCCCCGAGCAGGCCGACCGGGACGGGTTGCGGGCCGACCTGGGCTGGCCGCAGGACGCCCTGATCGTGCTGTCGCTGCGCAACTTCCAGGAGCGAACCAACATCGACGTGCTGGTGCGCGCGTTCGCCCGCGTCGCGGCGTCGCACCCGCGCGCGCGGCTGCTGCTGGCGGCTCGGGGCGGCGAGACGCGGGCCCAGGTCGAGCAGGCGGTGGCCGACGCGGGCCTGGGCGACAGGATCCGGCTGCACCGCGTCGACCCCGACGGGCTGCCGCGGCTGGCGGCCTCGGGCGACATCGTGGTGTCGATCGCCAACACCGACTCGTCGCCGTCATCGCTGCTCGAGGCGATGGCCAGCGGAAACCCGCTGGTCGGCGGCTGGTGCCCGTCCATCGACGAGTGGATCGGGCCGGGGGAGGGGGCGGAGATGGTGCAGCCGCGCGACGAGCAGGCGCTGGCGGCGGCGCTCGACCGGCTGCTGGCCGACGGCGCCCTCCGTGAACGCTACGCCGAGCGTAACCTGCGGATCGTACGGGAACGGGTGGCGGAGTCGGCGCCGGCGATGGAGGCGCTCTACCGGCGGCTGATCGCGGAGCATGCGGAGCGTGCGGCCGGGCCGGTTTCCTAGACTGCGGCCATGAGCAAGCCGAGGCGCGTGATGGTGATCGGGCTGGACTGCGCGGCCCCCCAGATCCTGTTCGACGACATGAAGGGCGAGCTGCCGGTGCTGGGGGGACTGATGGACCGCGGCGTGTACGGCCCGCTCGAGTCGTGCGATCCGCCGATCACCGTGCCGGCCTGGTCGTGCATGACCAGCTCCAAGGATCCGGGCACGCTCGGCTTCTACGGGTTCCGCAACCGCAAGGACCACTCCTACGATGGGCTCACATTCGCCACGGCCGAGAAGATGAAAGAGGATCGCGTCTGGGACATTCTGTCCCGCGTCGGCAAGCACGTGGTGGTGCTGGGCGTCCCCCAGACGTTTCCGCCGCGCCGGGTGAACGGCGAGATGATCAGCTGCTTTCTGGCACCCTCGACCGACTCCAAGTACACCTACCCCGAGGAGTTGCGCGACGAGATCAAGCAGGTCGTCGGCGAGTACATGGTGGACGTGCCCAACTTCCGCACCGACCAGAAGGACCGGATCCTGCGCGACATCAATGAGATGACGAAGCGCCGGTTCCAGCTGGCCCGCCACCTGCGCGACACGCGTCCCTGGGACTTCTTCATGATGGTCGAGATGGGTACCGACCGCCTGCACCACGGGTTCTGGCGCTACTACGACCACGGCCACCCCGACTACGTGCCCGGCACCGCCTACGAGCAGGCGTTCCGCGACTACTACCGCTACCTCGACTCCGAGATCGGCTCGCTGATCGAGGGGCTGGGATCGGACACCGCGCTGATGGTGGTCTCCGACCACGGCGCCCAGTCGATGGTCGGCGGCATCCGCGTGAACGAGTGGCTGATCCGTGAGGGGTACCTGACGCTGCGCGAGGGTGCGCCGGCCGGGCCGGTCAAGCCGGACATGATCGACTGGGCGCGGACGCGGGTGTGGGGCGACGGCGGCTACTACTCGCGGATCTTTCTGAACGTGCGCGGCCGCGAGCCCGATGGCGTCGTCGAGCCGTCGCAGGTGGAGCCGCTGCGCGACGAGCTGATCGCCAAGCTCGAGGCGCTGGGCGACGGGCAGGGCAACTCGATCGGCACGAAGGCGTTTCGCCCTGAGCAGCTCTACCACGCCGTCAACGGGGT
>Ga0207702_10005585_pt1 | contig 10977 bp, 7 predicted proteins | sample KBSCornC62_FD_184302 | JGI IMG/M metagenome (GOLD analysis project Ga0207702, IMG submission 184302) | Corn rhizosphere microbial communities from Kellogg Biological Station, Michigan, USA - KBS Corn C6-2 (SPAdes) (version 2) | ecosystem: Host-associated > Plants > Roots > Rhizosphere > Soil ...
CTTCCCCGGGGGCGACCTGGCTTCGACGGGGGCTGTGAAGTAGCTTGGAGCATGCCGAGGGCGTCATCTTCCTCGTTAATCCGATGGCAAACAATCAGACGCCAACGACGACGTCTACGCTCTCGCCGCTTAAGGCGTAAGCCCCGAACCCACTTGTGCTCGTGCTCGTGGATGTAGGGTCATCATCACGGGATCGCTGATGGTTGCCGCAGGTCGATCATTCGCTAAAACAAAACCCGCTGGTTCCGCGGTGCGCTTTGTCCAGCGTGCTGCTTCGGGACGAGATCGAACGCTGGACTAAGCATGTAGCGCCGGGCGCGGAGCGCCTTCGGACGGGGGTTCGATTCCCCCCGCCTCCACCAAAAATGTGAAAGCCGCCCTCGTGGCGGCTTTCACATTTCTGCGAGGTGGGCGCGGAATTGAACCCCGTTCGACAAAATCGGCGGAGAGCCGATTTTGAACGCCGAGGGCGGCCCTGAGTCGCGCAGTCGGATGGCGAATCCGTGACGGGGCTGGACAAGGCTGGCAGACAAGGCTGCCGCCATGCCCGGTTGACAGGTGGACTCGCCCTGCCGCGGCAGCGGATGTCGTGGCCCACAAAAAGTGCAACCCCCGTTGCCGGGGGTTGCAGGTGTCTTGCTGCGAGAACGTCGGTTCAGCAGTAACGGCGCCGCATGCCGAGGAATACCCCGATCAACAGCACGCCGAGACCGAACATGCCCAGTGAGCCCAGTGCTGCCGGTTCAGGCACACTCACGGTCTTGCACGGGCCTTCGGGTGTGCCAAGGGTACCACTGCCCGACACGATAAAGCCGCTGCACTCACCCGTGATGCCCTGTACATGTGCGTAGGAAAGCCATCCACTGCCGTTGGCGACGAAGGGCGAGGTGCTGCCCAGCGCGCTGTCGAATGTCAGCAGATAAGTGGCTGTATCGCTCCCATCAAAACGATTCTTGGAAGTCCAGCCGAAGCCAAGGTTGAACCCGCCGGGGACGGGCCCGGAGTTGAGCGATGAAGTCAGAACAGTGTTCGCGCAGGTGCCACTGGTGCAATCGAAGTCGGCAAGGGTTTGATCAATATTGAAACCCCAACCGGTCACGCCGGTCGCGCCCTGCACGAAATCCGAAGCGCTCAGTTTCGACTGCAGAACCAGAGTGCCGGTGGTCGAACCCGAGTCGTAGGTGAAGGTGGCCGTGAGCCACGGCGCCGGGCCGTCAGGCGTGTTGCCGGTGTAAACCTGGTTCAGGTTTATGGTCTGGGAAATCGGGGTTGCAAGAGCCGGTGTTGCCAGCGCAAACAGCGCAATGGCCGCAGCCGACATCAACCCGAAGATCGCTTGCTTTTTCATGACTCACCTCGAACGCTGTTCGATATTGCTGAAGTGGACTGATCAAAGCAATTCGCGTGCCAGATCATATGACGTTGTTTATAAAAGGATTATTTTTCCTGGAGGCGCACTTCGGGATGGATTCGTAAAGCCTGCCGACAGCGCGCCCCGAAGCGTGTGGTCCGATGCTGCGCAATATCGTTGCTGCGTGCGGCTTTGTGGGTATTTCCGCACCATCGACCGAGTGTAATTTTCCCCGACGGCGAGGAAAAACCCAGGCCAGTCCCGCAGGTCGACGTCGCAAGCCTTGCAGGGTCCAAGCCGGCGCGAATCGTTCGCGCGTATCCCCGGGCAGCGGCGAGACGCTACGGCGCAGCTATTCAAAGGCCGGCATCGCTGCCGGCCTTCTCCATATTCAAAAGCTTGGCGAGATACCCTCAGGTCAACTCGAACATGCCTTGCCGTGATCGGCGTGATCGCCCTGCGACTTGGCCTGCGCTTCCGTCATGTATTCGCCGTGCTTGGTGGTGCCGTACCACTTGGTACCCTGGCAATGGTAGGTCTTGCTTTCGCTGTTGACCCAGACCTTGCCGGCGCCGCCACCCGGCGCGGGCGCACCCATCGAACCGCCGGTGGATGCGGTGCGCGTCGAGGTGCGATGTGAAGCGGGCATCGGGGCGCCCGGTGCATTGTTCGCGGGCACCGCCGCTGGCGCCGATGCCGCGGCGTGTGTTGGTGCTGCAGCTGCTGCTCCATCACCCCAGTCCTTGACGCCCTTGTGGCCGCGGCAGGCACCGCGCCTGGACTTGCCCGACCACGACGTGCCGTCCTTGCACATTGCACTCACCGCGCCGCCCGTGGCGGGCGCGGCCGTGGGCGCGGCGTTGGCAGCCGGAGCCGCTTCTTCGGCGTTCTTCGATTTGCGCGACTTGCGTTCGTGCGTCGTCTTCGCCGCGGGCTCGGCCGCGACGCCGGAAGCCGCTCCGCCATTCCAGCTCTGGACGCCCTTGTGGCCGCGACAGGCGCCGCGCTTGCTGGTTCCCGTCCACGACGTTCCGTCCTTGCATGTAGCGCTGTAACCGCTGTCGCTCGCCGCGAAGGCGGACGGCGCCACCATCACGAAACCCGCCACCAGCAACACCGACAGCCCCAGCCATTTGATGCCCTGTGTCTTCATCGTTGTCTCCCTTTGCCGATGCAACAACTCGCCGCGAGGGGGCGGCGACCATGGAAGCGCGCCGATCATAATCGCGCGGCCGGCCGGCGCGTGGCTGTCGCGCCGCTGAATCACGATGGCGGTTGCGGTTCCTGTTCGATCAAATCGCGCAAGGCCGCCTGCATCCGCGCATGCACCCGCACCAGCGCGCCCCACAGGAACCAAACCGTGAACGCGCCGATCGCCAGCAGGGCCACCAGCACCCCGCGTGGCGGCAGGATGCTGCTGCCCAGCGCGCTGACCAGCAGCGCCATGCCCGCCAGCGCGCCCAATGGCACCAGCTTGCCGAACACCCGCCGCAGCACGGCGGTGCGCACGCCATGGATCTGTTCGCTGATGCCGAGTTCGGCCAGCAACATGCCCAGCGCGTCCGCCTTGCGATACACCGCGATCAGCATCGGCAGCGACACGAACAATGCGATCGCCCAGACCAGCGAGCGCCTCGCTACGCCAGACAGCGGCAAGTGCGGCCACCAGCGCGGCACCATCGCGCTGATGAACGCACAAATGCCGAACACGGCACAGACCAATACCAGGTTCACCGCGATGTGCCACAACAGCCGGCGCAGCATCTTTGCCAGTACCAGGTCTTCGCGCGCACGCGCGGTGCCGTTGACCCATTCGTGGTAGCCGAGCGCAACCGCGCGCAAGGACGACGGCGTGATGCGCTTGAACCCAGCGAGGATGGCGGGCTCGGCGCGCAGCAACAGCGGCGACACCAGCATGCACGCGACGGCCGCCGTCACCGTCAGCGGATACAGGAATTTCCCCACCGCGCCCGCGGCGATGCCCAATGATGCGATCACGAAAGAGAATTCGCCGATCTGCGCCATCGTCAAACCGGTGCGCAGTGCGTCGCGCGCACCCCGTCCCGCGCAGGCGAACGCACCCACGCCGCAGGCCAGCGTCTTGCCGACGATCACCGCCAGCGCCAGGCCCAGCGCCGGCCACAACCACGGCAGCATCTCGGCGGGATCCAGCAGCAAGCCGATGGCGACGAAGAAGATCGCGGCGAACATGTCGCGCACAGGCCGCACCAGGCGCACGATGCGGTCCGAACAACGCGCCTCGGCCACCACCACGCCCGCCAGGAACGCGCCGAGCGCCACGCTGAAACCTTCCCACACCGCCAGCAGGCAGGCGCCGAAGCAAATGCCGAGCGCGGTGACCAGCAGCGGTTCGTCGCGTCCGCGTCTGGCCAGCCAGTCCAGCAGGCGCGGCAGCAGCAGCAAGCCGAGTATCAGCGCCACCGCGACGAACAACAGCATCCGCCACAAGACCGTGAACGCGATGCCCGTGGTGTCGGCACTGCCCGCGGCGATCGCGCTGAGCACCGTGATCAGCACCACGGTCAGCACTTCTTCCGACACCAGCATGCCGACCATGCCGGCGACGAAGCCCTGCCCGCGCCAGCCGCGGTCAGCCACCGTACGCAGCGCGATCATCGTGGAAGAAAAACAGATCACGCCGCCAAGGAACAGCGATTCGCGCCCGGTCAGCCCCGCGAGACGCCCGATCTCGATGCCCAGCCACAACATGAATCCGACTTCCACCAGCGCGGCCAGCATCACGCCCGCGCCCAGCGCACGCAGCTTGCGCAAATTGGAATCGAGCCCCAGCGTGAACATCAGCAGCACCACGCCGAGGTTGGCGATCGACTGCATCGTGCGCTGGTCGGTGAGGAACCGCCACGGCATGTGCGGACCGATCAACACACCCGCCACGATGTAACCCAGCAGGACGGGCAAACGCAGGCGCGGAAAGATCACCACCACCACGCCCGCCGCCAGCATCACGCAGGCCAGGTCCCGGATGAACTGGATTTCGTGCAAGACATCCCTCCCGGTTGGTTGCGCGCATCGATTTCCACGCAAAAAGCTTGACGCTGAAAACGCGTGCACCTATCCTTGCGCGTTCCCAGCGTGGGGCCATAGCTCAGTTGGGAGAGCGCTACAATGGCATTGTAGAGGTCGTCGGTTCGATCCCGTCTGGCTCCACCAAATCCCCACGCTGTCCCCATCGTCTAGAGGCCTAGGACACCACCCTTTCACGGTGGCGACCGGGGTTCGAATCCCCGTGGGGACGCCATAGGTTCGCGACCGTGGCAAAGCGGTTTCGCACTTTTGGAACGCGCGGGAATGTTGCACAATTGCAGTTTCAAAAATCGAAGACCGCGGAGCGGTAGTTCAGCTGGTTAGAATGCTGGCCTGTCACGCCGGAGGTCGCGGGTTCGAGTCCCGTCCGCTCCGCCATTCTTCGAGCCATGCCACGACGAAAGCCCGCCATGCGCGGGTTTTTTTGCATCCGCAATCGTGCGGCCCCGCACCCGGCGCGCGTGCATGCCTTTGGTCACGGGCCAGGACCACGCACCTTCGGTAGGATGCAGGTTCCCCTTCAACGAGCCTGCAACGATGAAATCTTCCCTGTCGCTACTGGCCCTGGCCCTCACGGGTTTCCTCGCCGGCTGTGCTGGCGGCACCGATGCCAACAAGGATTCCGAGACGTCCTCCACGCCACAGCAAGCCGCGACGGCCAACCCGGCCAACCCGTTCTTCACCGAGAGTCCGCTGCCGCTGCACTTCCCGCAGTTCGACAAGATCAAGGATTCCGATTACGCGCCCGCGTTCGACCGCGGCATGGCCGATCACCTGAAGGAAGTCGCGGCCATCGCCGACAATGGCGATGCGCCGACCTTCGACAACACCATCCTCGCGCTGGAAAAATCCGGCCGGATTCTGGATCGCGCCACCACGGTGTTCTTCAGCCTTTCCGGTGTCGAGAACAACGACACGAAGAAAGCCATCCAGGCGGAATACGCGCCAAGGTTGGCGGCGCACCGCGACGCGATCATGCTGGACCCGAAGTTGTTCGCGCGCGTGCAAAAGCTTTACGACCAGCGCAACGATCTCGGCCTCGACGCGCAAGGCGTGCGCCTGGTCGAGCGCTATCACGACGACTTCGTGCGGGCCGGCGCGCAACTTTCCGACGCCGACAAGACGCGCATGAAGGAAATCAACGGCGAGCTGGCCAAGCTCGGCGCCGACTTCAGCCAGAACGTGCTGGCCGAGGTGAACGACTCCGCCGTGGTGGTGGACAGCAAGGATGAATTGTCCGGCCTCGGCGACGCGCAGATCGAGGCTGCCGCCACGGCCGCCAAGTCGCGCGGCCTCGCCGGAAAATACGTTATTGCGCTGGTCAACACCACCCTCCAGCCGGTGCTCGCGCAACTCGACAACCGTGCCCTGCGCCAGCGCATTCACGAAGCGTCGGTGGCGCGCGGCAGCCGTGGCAACCAGTACGACAACACCGCGATCGTGTCGAAGGTGATGACGCTGCGCGCCGAGAAGGCGAAGCTGATGGGTTATCCGGACTATGCCGCGTATGGCCTCGCCAACCAGACGGCGAAGACACCGCAAGCAGTGAACGCGATGCTCGGCAAACTGGCGCCGCCCGCGGTCGCCAACGCCAAGCGTGAAGCCGCCGACCTGCAGGCGATGGTCGACAGGAGCCAGGCCGCCAAGGGCGAGCCGACATTCGAGCTGGCCGCTTGGGACTGGTCGTACTACACCGAGAAGGTGCGCGCCGACAAATATGCGTTCGACGAAAGCCAGTTGAAACCGTACTTCGAAATGAAGAACGTGCTGGAGAACGGCGTGTTCCACGCCGCGAACCAGGAGTACGGCATCAGCTTCAAGCAGCGCACTGACCTGCCCGTCTACAACCCGGACGTGCTGGTGTACGACGTGTTCAACGAGGACGGCAGTCAGCTCGCGATCTTCCTGTTCGACCCGTACGCGCGCCCATCCAAGCGCGGCGGTGCGTGGATGAACGCGTACGTGAGCCAGTCGGAACTCACCGGCGACCTGCCGGTGGTCGCCAACCATCTCAACATCACCAAGCCCGCCAGCGGCCCGACGCTGATGACGTGGGATGAAGTGACCACGATGTTCCACGAGTTTGGCCACGCGCTGCACGGCATGTTCTCGAACGTGAAGTATCCGTACTTCTCGGGTACCAGCGTTCCGCGCGACTTCGTGGAATTCCCCTCGCAGGTGAACGAGATGTGGGCGGACTGGCCGAGCGTGCTGGCGCACTATGCGAAACACCACGAAACCGGCGCGGCAATGCCGCAGGAACTGCTGGACAAGGTGCTGGCGACCTCGAAGTTCAACCAGGGTTTCGCCACCACCGAGTACCTCGGCGCCGCGATGCTCGACCAGAGCTGGCACCAGATCGGTGTCGACAAGGTTCCCGTAGCCGGTGGCGTGATGGCATTCGAAGCTGCCGCGCTGAAAGCCAACGGAACCGACTTCGCGCCGGTTCCGCCGCGCTACCGCACGCCCTACTTCAGCCACATCATGAGCGGCTACTCGGCGGGCTATTACGCCTACATCTGGTCGGAAGTGCTGGACGCGAATACCGTCGAATGGTTCAAGCAGCACGGCGGCTTGACCCGCGAAAACGGCGATCGCTTCCGCGCCAAATTGCTGTCGCAAGGCGGCAGCAAGGACGCGATGGAACTGTTCAGCGACTTCACCGGCCATGAGCCGGCAATCGAACCGCTGCTGGAGCGCCGCGGCCTGGATTCCAACGACGGTTGATCGTCCGCACACATCGGGTCCGCTTCGCCCTGAAGCGGACCCGATCCACCTTCGGGCTGCGTCGTTTACGCGACGGTCGGCTCGGGCGACAGCCGTTCCAGCGTCGCCAGCGAATGACCTTGCTCAGCCAGGTATTCCAGCCAGCGGCTGAGGAACCCGTTCATGCGCAGGCGGTGTTGCAGCACGTTGCGCGTGGGCGCGAGCGGACCGAGCACCTGCCACAGGTCGCGGCCGGGCTGGCAATGCAGCGCCTCGGTCATGTCCGCATCGAGATAGCAGCGCAATTGCGCGGACGGCGCCGGATTGCCGGTGCTGGCGTCCAGCACTTCGTAGGTCAGGCCCAGTTCGAGCGTGTACGGGTGGCGTTCCTGCACCGACAGACGCACGTCGAGGCCGTCACCCACCGACGAAACGTATTCGCCCACCGTGAGCCGGTGCGGCGCGAACAAACGCGCGAGGCGTTGGTGGTTTTCCGAATACAGCCCCATCAGCCAGCCGAAGCGATCCGGCAGCAATGCCGCCGCGAATGAACGGCGGCGTTGGGTGGAAGCAGGATGGACGAGTACCGATTGCATGGGTCGATGTTAGCGCAGGATTCTGTTTTGACACGTCTTGCATTTTGCGCGCGAAACGCGCAACGTATCGGTCTCGGCGCCGTTTGGTGCCGAAGCCGTTTTATGGGCCCGCGAGGACCAGGATTCAACCCGTGCGCCACGCCGGATCGCGGCGCACGCGCTCACAACGTCTGCGCGTGGAAGGTGTCGCAGGCGTTGATGTCACCGGACTGGTAGCCGGTCTTGAACCACTTCACCCGCTCGGCCGAGGTGCCGTGGGTGAAGGAATCGGGCACCACCGTGCCTCGTGCTTCCTGCTGCAGCGTGTCGTCACCGATCTGGCTGGCGGCGTTCAGCGCGCTTTCGATGTCGCCCGCCTGCAGCCACTGCAGTTGTTGCTGTGACTTGTTGGCCCACACGCCTGCGAAACAGTCGGCCTGCAGTTCCAGGCGCACCGACAAACCGTTTGCGCCTTTCATCGGCTGGCCCTGCTGGGCGAGCTGCTGCTCCGTGTCCATGATGCCGAGCTGGTCCTGCACGTGATGCCCCACTTCATGTGCGACCACGTAGGCGCGCGCGAAGTCGCTGTTGGAGTGGAAACGGGTCGCCAGTTCCTGGAAGAAATCCAGGTCGAGATACACGCGCTTGTCGCCGGGGCAGTAGAACGGCCCGACCGCGGCCGTGGCGCCGCCGCAGGCCGTCGCGACCTGTCCGTGGAACAGCACCAGTTTGGGATCGACGTACTGCTTGCCCATCTGCTGGAAATCCGCCGTCCAGACATCCTCGGTGCTGCCGAGGATCTTGCTGACGAACTGCACCTGCGGATCGCTCTTGTCGACCTGCGCGGTCTGCGCCGGCGTATTGCCCGCGCCGGTCATCCCGCCGCTGCCGGTGAGCAACCCGAAAATGATCCCGCGCGTGGACGGAAAGATCATCGCGATGATGATGGCGATGATGGTGCCGCCAAGCCCGAGGTGGATGCGGCCAATGCCGAGTCCGCCACCACCGCCGCCGCTCGCCTCTTCCACGTTGTCGCTGGAACGTCCTTTTTGCCAAAGCATGACGATTCTCCTTTCCCCAGGCACGTTCGCGCGGATGTGCGAACTTTGCGGCATGCGGGCGCGCGTCGCAAGTGCGCGTGACTGCATGCGCCGTTCCTGAACGAATGCCCGCGCATCCGGCCCGCAGTCAGGAAACCATGGCTAGGCTTTGAAGCGAGCCGAACGGAATGTCGGAGATGACCCGCGCAGGCCGCATCCTGATCTGGATCGTGGTGGCGATCGCCGTGCTGCTGGTGGCAATCGTCCTGTTCGTCGCATTGTTCAACTGGAACAACGCGCGCCCGTGGCTGGAGCAGCGGTTGAGCACGTCGATCGGTCGGTCCGTCGCGATCAACGGCGACCTGACCGTCAACTGGTTGCGCAACCCCGACGCCAGTGGCGCGTCGCGCTGGATTCCGTGGCCGCGCTTCACCGCGCACGACATCAGCATCGCCAATCCCGCGTGGGCACGGCAACCGCGCTTCGCGACGGTGCAGCAGGTGCGCTTCAGCCTCAATCCGATCGCGCTGGCCTCGCACACCATCGACATTCCTTCGCTCAAGCTGTACCGGCCAGCTGTCGATGTCGAACGCGACAAGCAAGGCCGAGACAACTGGACGTTCACGTTCGCGCACGGCGGGAACTGGAAGCTGGACATCGGTGAAGTCGGTTTCGATGCGGGCAGCATCCGCTGGAATGACGACAAGCTGGACATGCATCTCGATTTCGACGTGAAACCGCTGGGCAAACCCATTCCGTTCGACCAGATTGTCCGGCCCGGTAGCGCGCCGACGACGCCACCGCATTCGAACCAGGCTTATTACTTCGCCTGGACCGCGCAAGGCACATGGCGCGGCGCGAAGGCTCGTGGTGACGGCAAGATCGGCAGTGTGCTGGCGTTGTCCGATGCGTCGATGCCGTTTCCGCTGCAGGCCGACCTGCGCCTGCGCGACCTGCACATCAAGCTGGCGGGGACGCTGTCCGATCCGGTGCATCTCGGCGCGCTGGATTTGAACCTCGCCATCTCCGGCAACAGCATGTCGCACCTGTACGCGCTGACCGGCGTGAATCTGCCCACCACCGCACCGTTCTCGACCCACGGGCGCCTGCTCGCGCGCATCCACCAGGGCACCTTCGAGTACGACAAATTCGACGGCAAGGTCGGCCACAGCGACCTGCACGGCAGCGCCACCTACACCACTACCGGGCCGCGGCCGAAACTCACCGGCACGCTCACTTCCAACGTGCTCGATTTCGCCGACCTGGCGCCACTGATCGGCGCCGACAGCAACACCGCGAAGGCCCGCCGAGGCGAAACGCAACAGCAACCGGACGACAAGGTATTGCCAGTCGAACCCTTCGACACCACCCGCTGGCGCAGCATGGATGCCGACGTCAGGTTCTCCGGCAAACGCATCGCGCGCAAGGGCGCACTGCCGATCAGCGATCTTTCCACGCACCTGGTTCTGAACGACGGCCTGCTGACGCTGGATCCGCTTGCACTTTCCGCCGCCGGCGGCGACCTGGAGGCCAACATTTCGCTGGACGGCCGCACGGATCCGATGCACGGCGAAGCGACGCTGTCGTTGCGTCATCTCAAACTCAGCAAGCTGTTCCCGACCGTGGACCTGATGCATACCAGCCTCGGCCAGATCAACGGCGATGCCGCGCTGAAGGGCGACGGCAATTCCGTGGCGCGGCTGCTCGGCACATCGGATGGCGAGGTCAAGCTGCTGGTCAACAATGGCGCCGTGAGCAAACTGCTGCTGGAGGAAGCCGGGCTCAACATCGGCAACATCATTGTCACCAAGCTGGCCGGCGACAAGCCGGAGGAGATCAACTGCGCGGCGGCCGACATGGTCGCGAAAGACGGCGTGTGGCGGCCGCGGCTGTTCTTCGTCGATGCGGAAACGATGCGCATCGATGTCGATGGCAGCATCAATCTCAAGGACGAGACGCTCGACCTGGAAATGCATCCGCACAGCAAGGGCATCCGGGTCCTGTCGCTGCGCTCGCCGTTGTACCTGCGCGGCACCCTGAAGCACCCGGACGCAGGCGTGGAGAAAGGCCCGCTGCTCGCGCGAGGTGTCGGCGCGGCGGTACTCGGCGTGGTCGCCGCACCCGCCGCCGCACTGGCGGCACTGGTCGCGCCCAGCCATGAAAACGAGAACGCCTGCACGGGTGTTCTCGCCAGCATGCGCAAGCCGGCGAAGGCGCACTGACGATCAGCGGGCTGGTG
>Ga0207702_10005590_pt1 | contig 10975 bp, 10 predicted proteins | sample KBSCornC62_FD_184302 | JGI IMG/M metagenome (GOLD analysis project Ga0207702, IMG submission 184302) | Corn rhizosphere microbial communities from Kellogg Biological Station, Michigan, USA - KBS Corn C6-2 (SPAdes) (version 2) | ecosystem: Host-associated > Plants > Roots > Rhizosphere > Soil ...
GCGCATGGGCCGTCGCCGGGCTCCTGGCAGCGCCGATTCTGCTGCGGTGGGTGGCGCGCCGCGAGTCCGGGTCGAGCGTGGCCGCGCGCCGCGAGAAGGTTCTGCGGCAGGCAGCAGGGTGAGGCGGCACCATGAGTGAGGTCATCTACAACCGCATCGCGATGCTGCGGGCGGAGCGCGGGATCTCCCGGCGGCAGCTGGCCGAGGCCCTCAACGTGCACTACCAGACCGTGGGCTACCTGGAGCGCGGCGAGTACAGCCCGAGCCTGTACCTGGCGCTGCGGCTGGCGGCGTACTTCGAGGTGCCGGTCGAGGTGGTCTTCTCGACCGAGCCGTTCCCGCGAATCGGGAGCGCGGGGATATCAGCGTCCTGAGGTCAGCGTCCTGAGGGCTCGGCGGGCTGCGGGATGAGGCCCTCGCGGTGCGCGATGGCGGCGGCCTCGGTGCGGCTGGCGGCACCGAGCTTGCCCAGGATGTTGGACACGTGCACGCTGGCCGTCTTCGGCGCGATGAACAGTACCGAAGCGATCTCCCTGTTGCTGCGGCCCGCGGCGATGAGCCGGAGGACCTCGCGTTCCCGGCTGGTCAGCGAGGCCAGCACCGCACCGTCGCCGTGCGCCTCCGCGGTCCCGATCCTGGCCCGGCGGGCCAGGTCGTCCAGGGCCCGGCGCAGCGGCCGGGCGGCGAGCCTGTCCGCTATCTGCACCGCCTGGTGCCACTGCTCCGCCGCCTCGTCCCGGCGGCCCGCCTCGGCCAGCGCCTCGGCCAGTCGCCACCTGGTGCGGGCGATCTCGTAGACGTAGCCGGGACCGAACGCGTCGAGGACCGCCTCCCACGCCTGCGGGTCGTTGTCGCCGTCGGCCCGGCGGTATTCCGCCTCGGCGCGGGCCACCCAGCCCCGGCCCTCGGGCCCGAGGATGAACTTGGGCCGCTTGGGGAACGCCGCCCCCTCCCGGGCGATCTGCAGGAGCTCACCCGCCGCGGTGACCGCCGCGGCCGCGGCAGCGTCGTCGCCGGTGGCCCTGGCCTGCACCGCCCGGTCGGCCAGGGCGCACATCGCGACCGCGGCCGGTCTGATCGCCGAGGGATGGAAACCCCAGGGCGGCTCGTAGACGACGTCGAGCGCGGCGCGCGTCTGGGTCAGCGCCTCCTCGACATCGCCCTGCCACAGGGCGTGCTCGGCGATCAGCCCGCGCGCGATGAACCCGTCGAATCCGTGGGCCGACAGGAACGGCTCGATCCAGGCGTGCCGCTCCTCCACGACCGGGTTGCCGCGCGCGACGTCGATGAACAACGCCATCGAGGACAGGGAGGCCTCGGGGATGCTGGTGACCCGGACGGGGAAGCCGTCCGCGATTTCCTGGGCGTGGTCCCACTTGCCGTCGGCGAAATGGCACTGGAAGTGCAGATGCTGCACGTCGGTGCCGTACGGTGCGAGGCCGAGCCCGGTCTGGTTGGCTCGCTTGGTGCCCTCGTGCGCCACGGCCCCGCCGGCGGTCAGGTCGCCGTGCTCCAGGTGCGCCCGGGCCAGGTGGTACGCCGCCCGCAGCTCCACGCCGAGCACCTTGGCCTCGCGGGCCTGCTTGTGCGCCTGCGTCAGCAGCTTGATGGCCTCGTCGTTGCGGCCCTCGCGGTTGCTGAGGAACCCCAGGGTGACCAGCGCGTCGGCCTGGACCCAGAGGGCGTTGGCCGCGCGGGCCGCGGCGAGCGCCTTCTCGGCCTGCTCCCGGACCATGTCAAAGTTGTCATCGACCAGCAGGGTGTTGGCGTAGGTGCCCACCGCCCGGGCGTACTGCCAGGTCGGGGGGTCGGCGGGTGTCTCGTCCACGGTCGCCCGGGCGATGTCGACGGCCTCGGCGGCGGCCTTGGCGTCGTCGATCGTCCACAGGTAGAAAGCGAGCCGCTCACCGATCCTGCTGGCCAGGTTCACCTCGTAGGGTCCCTTGTCGGGCAGGGCGGCGAGGGCATGCCGCAGCCGGCGGAGCAGGTGGACGGCCCGGTCGACGTCGCCGCTGTCCGCCGCGTTGGTCGCGGACAGCAGGCCGAGTTTGCCGCGGGCCATGCCGGCCGTCTTCTCCGGCTCGGCCACCCGCTCCCACAAGGCGAGAGCCTGGTCGTAGTGCCGGTGCGCCTCGGCCGGCGCGCCCAGCCGCTCCGCCTCGTCACCTGCCCTGATGGACGCGGCAAACGCCCCGGGAATATCGTGGCTGGCCAGGCAGTGCTGGGCCAGTTCGGCCACGGTCCCCGGCATGGCCAGCCGGTGCTCATCGGACAGCAGCGCGCTCATCGTGGCGTGCAGCCTGGTCCGCTCGCCCGGCAGCAGGTCACCGTAGACCGCCTCGCGCAGGAGGGCATGCCGGAACACGTAGCCCTCGGTGCCGTCGGGCACGAGCAGCTGGTGGGTGACCGCCTCCCGTACGGCGGCCTCGTAGTCGGCCGACATCAGGCCGGACGCGGCCTGGACCAGTTCGTCGTCGGCCTTCCGTCCGGCCACCGCCGCCGCGCGAAGCACCTGCTGGGCGGCGTCGGAGAGCTGCTCCACCCGGCTAAGCAGCAGCGCCGCCAGCCCGGCGGGCAGGCTCTGTTCCTGGCGGTCGCCGCTGAGCGAGGCGGCGAGCAGTTCCTCGGCGTAGTAAGCGTTGCCCTCGGCCCTGGCCACGATGCCGTTCAGCTCGGTGGCGCCGATCCGGCCTTGCGCGGCCGCCGTCAGATGCTCGGCCAGGGCGGAGGGAGCCAGCGGGACGAGGTCGACCGCGATGACGCCGGGCAGCCGGAGCAGCTCGGCCACCACGGGCCGGAGCGGGTGCCGCCGGTGCAGGTCATCGGTCCGGTAGGTGCCGATCAGCGCGACCCGTTCGCGGTGCAGCATCCGGGACAGGAACGTGACCAGATCCCGGGTCGAGGTGTCAGCCCAGTGCAGATCCTCGAGTACCAGCAGCACCGGCCCCGCGGCCGCGAGCTCGGTGAGCAGGCCGAGCACGCCGCCGAACATCTGCTGCCGGGCCAGGCCGGAACGGTCCGAGTCGATGGTGAGGCCTCCGCCACCCTCGGGCAGCAGCATGCTCAGGGCCGGACGCGAGCTCAGCGCGTCACGGACCGCCCCGGCCTGGGCGGCGCTCCGCAGCGCGTCCGCCAGCGGCAGGTAGGGCACGCTGTCACCGAGCTCCGCGCACTGGCCTGAGAGCACGGTGAACCCGCGGCCCGCGGCCAGCCGCGTGGCCTCCGCGACCAGCCGGGACTTGCCTACGCCCGCGTCGCCGCTGACCAGTGCGACGACGGAGCGGCCCGCCTCGGCGTCATCGAGCAGCCTGAGCAGGCGGCCGAGTTCGTCGTCCCGCCCGACGATGCGGCCCGCTGACACGCGTAGCACCATTGCATGAGTATCGCACCGGGTAGCGACAATTCCGATTCTTTATGCTCGCGAGCTCCCGGCGGTACGCTGCGCCCATGAGCCTGCGCCTGATCCGGAGGGATTCCCTGTCCGCCGCCACCGCGCAGACCGGCGGGATGATCCGCTCGGCCGCTATATCCGGCGACCTGACCGGCGCCTCGGCGCTATGGATGGGCCGTACCGTCGTGCTGCCGGGGACCTCGTCCGGCGACCATCATCACGGTGACTCGGAAACGGGCATCTACGTGGTATCGGGCCACCCGGTGTTCGTCTTCCGCGACCCGGACAGCGGATCGCTGGTCCGGCTGGAGGCGGCGCCGGGCGACTACGTGTGGGTACCGCCGCACGTGCCGCACCGGGAGGAGAACCCCTCCCCCGACACCGAAGCCGTCGTGGTGATCGCCAGATCGACGCAGGAAGCGATCGTGGTCAACGTACCGTCGCTGTAGTTGTCACTCGGGATCCCTGCGGTCGACGCGGCGCCCGCGCTTGACCGCGGAGCGCTGGCGTTTACCCTCGAGGCGGCGCTCGTTCGCGCCCCGGCCGGGCCGGGTCGGGACGCGCGGGCGCTGCGGCGGCGCGACCGCGTCCCTGAGCAAGCTGGCGAGCCGCGCCCTGGCGCCCTGGCGGTTGGCGAGCTGGCTGCGCTGCTCGGAGGCGGCCACGGTGAGCACGCCGCCGGCCAGCCGCCCGGCCAGCCGTTCGGTGATCCTGTCCCGCGCCCATTCGGGCAGCGCGACCGACCGCCCTACGTCGAAGGAGAGCTCGACCCGGCTGTCCGCGGTGTTGACCGACTGGCCGCCAGGGCCGGATGACCGGGAGAAACGCTCCCGCAGCTCGCTGCCCGGTATCACCAGCCAGCCGTTCACCCGTAGGTCGTCAGGCATGTGAAGCGGCTAGGTCAGGCTCGCCACGAGCTCGCCGACAGGCTTGCGGCGGCCGGTGTAGAACGGGATCTCGACCCGGGTGTGCAGCCGTGCCTCCGCGCCCCGCAGGTGGCGCATCAGGTCCACGATCCGGTGCAGCTCGTCGGCTTCGAACGCGAGGATCCACTCGTAGTCGTTGAGCGAGAAGCAGGCGACCGTGTTGGCGCGTACGTCGGGGTACTCGCGGGCCATCTTCCCGTGCTCGGCGAGCAGGCGACGGCGCTCCGCCGGATCCAGCAGGTACCACTGGTAGGAGCGGACGAACGGGTACACGCTCACGTAAGCGCGCGGCTCCTCTTCGGCCAGGAAGGCCGGGATGTGGCTCTTGTTGAACTCGGCCGGCCGGTGCAGCGCCATCACCGACCAGACTGGCTCACTGCAGCGTCCGAGGCGGGTGCGGCGGAAGCGCGCGTACTGATCCTGCAGGTCATCCGAGGTGGGCGCTACCCACCAGAACATGAAGTCCGCGTCCGCGCGCAGGCCCTGGACGTCGTAGCAGCCGCGGGTGACGATGCCCTTGCCTGCCGCCTGGTCGAGCAGCTCGGCCACCTCGGCGGCGATCGCGGCGGGGCCGCCGGCCTCGAGCGCGCCCCGGTCGGGGACCCGGAACACCGACCACATGGTGTAGCGGACCAGCTCGTTGAGATCGCGGGCCTTCGGCTTAGGGGCCGTCTGAAGTTCGTCAGCCATCAAAGATGCGCGGCGGGTGCTTCCGCCTTCAGCCTGGAGCTGAAGCCGCGCTCCCTCCTCTCAGCTTGCTTACCCGGGAATGTCGGTGCCGAGCCTTACGATCGGCATGCAAGCGGCCCGGTGAGGTGGCAACCTCCCCGGCCACAATCCACACCGACTATAGGAAGCCGGTGCCGGTGAGACGAGCCTATGTGTTCCGCGCCTACCCGACGCGCCCGCAGGAGGGGCGCGCGGTGAAGCTGATGCACGACCACTGCGACCTGTACAACGCCGCGCTCGAGGAGCGTCGCGAGGCGTGGCGTATGCGGAAGGCACCCGTGTCCTACGGGATGCAGTCGGCCCAGCTTAAGGACATTCGCAAGGCTGACCCAGGCAGGCAGGGTGTGCACTCGTTCACCGCCCAGCAGCAAACCCTCCGCAGACTCGACGATGCGTTCGCCGCGTTCTTCGGGCGTGCCACGAACGCGGAGAGGAACGGGGGCAAGAAGCCTGGCTATCCCCGGTTCAAGCCGTACTCCCGGTTCCGGCAGGTCCGGTTCGTCAACGGCGATGGGGCCAAGTGGATCCCGGCAGACAGCGGCGGCTGGGCGCGCGCCACACTGCAGGCTGTCGGCTCGGTCAAGGTCCGCCAGCACCGCCAGACACGAGGTACGGTCAAGGCGCTCCAGCTCAAGCAGGAACACCGCCGCTGGTACGTCATCGTGATCGCCGAAACCGAGCCCGTGCCGTTGCCCGCGACGGGCCGCGAGATCGGCGTGGACGTGGGAGTCGCCCGCTTCCTGACCACCAGCGACGGCCAGATCGTGAACAACCCGCTGCTCCTCGCCGCGTCGGCTGACGTGATCGCGAACCTGGAACGGCGCAAATCCCTGGCCAAGCCAGGATCCGGCAACAGGAAGCGCATCCGCCGCGCGCTGGCCAAGGAGTGGCGCAAGGTCCGTAACCGGCGCCGGGACTTTCACCACAAGACCGCGCGGATGCTGATCGACCAGTGCGATGTGATCGCGCTGGAAGACCTGAACATGGCGGGAATGACCAGACGGCCCGCGCCCAAGCCCGACACGCAGAATCCGGGCGCATACCTGCCGAACCAGGCCGCGGCCAAGGCTGGGCTGAACAAGAGCATCCTGGACGCGGCCTGGCACCAGTTCACTTGCATTCTCATCGGGAAAGCGGAGGAAGCTGCCCGCAGAGTCATGCTGGTGAACCCGGCCGGGACAAGCATCACCTGCCACCACTGCGGGGCGCGATGCGCCCGCCCCCGCCAGGACACCGTGATCTGCCCCGCGTGCGGCCCAATGGACGCCGACGTGAATGGTGCGATCAATATCGCATGCAGGGCCGGGCTGGGCTCTGGTCAAGCTGCTCCGGCAGCTTGAGAAGCTGCCGCCTTCACGCGGCAGAGCAGTCACGCCACCATTGTCGGCCACGGTCACCGGACCGCACGGGCGTCGCCGACCGGCCCACCCGCGAGGAACGTCAGCACCTGACCTGCCGCCGCGCGCGCGGTCGCCACGCAGGCCGGCACGCCCACCCCGTCATAGGCCGCGCCGCAGACCGCGAGCCCCGGCTGGGCCGCCACCGCCGACCGGATCGCGGCCACCCGGTCCAGGTGCCCCACCGTGTACTGGGGCAGCGCACCGCCCCAGCGGGTCACCCTGGTGGCCACTGGCCCGCCTCGGACCCCGGTCGCGGCCGTCAGTTCGGCCGCGGCCAGCGCGGCCAGCTCGTCGTCGGCGTGCTGCAGCAGCGCTTCCTCCCCGATCCGGCCGACCGAGCAGCGGACGATCTCCAGGTCCGGGTCCGCGGACGCCCCGGCCAGATGCGGCCATTTGACGGTGGAGAAGGTGACGGCCTTGACGGCCCTCCTGTCCACGGCGGGCACCAGGTACCCGCTCCAGCCAAGGCCGGCCAGGCCTGGGGCGGGAAACGCGGACCGCGGATAGGCGAGCGTGACGATCGCCATGCTCGCGTAGCTGATCTGGCCGAACGCCGTGACCGCGGCCGACGCGCCGGGAACGCCCGCGAGCAGGCGGCCCGCGGGCCGCGCCGGGACCGCGAGGATCACCGCGTCGGCTTCGACCTGCCTGGGTGCCGCCGCCGAGCCCACGGTGAGCCGCCAGCCGCGCCCGGCAGGCGCCAGCTCACGGGCCACCGCGCCGGTGCGCACCTCCGCGCCCGATAGTTTTGCCAGGTAGTCGGGGAGCATGCCGAGGCCGCCGGTGAGCGTGGTGAACACCGGTCCGCCCGCGCGGGTGCCCGGGGAACCCGCCTGGGGCGGCAGCAGGGACCGGGCCGCCTCGGCGAGCGAGGCGTGCCGCCGGGACGCTGCCGCCAGCGCGGGCAGCGTCGCGTCGAAGGAGAGCTCCGCCGAACGTCCCGCGTAAACCCCGCCCAGCAACGGGTCCACCAGCCGGTCCACCACCTCGGCACCCAGGCGCGCCCCGATGTACCCGGCGACGGACGCGTCGCCGTCACGGGTGGTAGGCGGCAACTCGAGGTCCTCCCTGGCCCGGGCCACGCCCTCGTCGGACAGCACCCCGGACCGGGAGAGTTCGGTCATGTCGGACGGCACGCCCATGAACTGCCTGCGGGGCAACGGCCGGAGCGCGCCCAGCGTCCAGATCGCGGACGACGTGGGCCCCGGGTTGGCTCGCTGATCGGCCAGCCCGGCCTCGGCGATCAGCGCGGTCCCCTCTGGACGGGTGACCAGCAGCGCCTCGGCTCCCTCGTCGACGGCGGTGCCGGCGATCTCGGATACGGACAGCTTGCCGCCAAGCCGCGGCGAGCCCTCCAGCACGGTCACCCGTACCGCCTCGTCCCGCAGGAAGAACGCCGCCGCGAGCCCGGAGATCCCGCCGCCCACGATCACCACGTGCGGCCGCCCGTTCGTAGGCTCCATGCCTCCAGCCTGGCAGACGCTGATTGGTGGTACGTACCGGAGGGCCACCCGGCGGCCGAGGCCTTGTCGGCGACATGAACCCGCGGCGGTGAGACGGTGAGGATCGAAAACCGGACTCAGGACACACTGGCACCATCAGTATCACGGACCGGGTGCGCCGGGCCAGCCGGAACACCATGAATCCCCGGATCCAGTGCGTTCTAGCGCAGTGGAAGCCCCACTGAGGGACCTCGTGGCCGCCTGGTCCCGTCCGCAGTCTGTTTGCGGCGGAGTATGGCGTTCGGGTCAGCGACCGCGGAGTGGTGGACTTGATAAGGGGCGATGGCCCGTACGCTGATCAGGCGGGACGGGCAATGCTCTCGCCCGCCCCCGGAGCCCGCTGAGGGTCATCGCGAGGGTTCCCTTGTCAAGTCCACCATCACGGCAAGGTCCATACAGGGCAACCGGATCCAGTGCGTCCGGCGGGCGGGCGACGGGCGTCCGGAGAGCGGGCGACGGGCGGGCGGCGGGCGGCGGGCGTCCGGCGGGCTCGGGTTCTGGCGCTTGATGTCCGTGATCTGGGCGCGGCCGGGCTGCTGCGCGATCGTGACCAGCACGGCGGAACCGCGCTGCTTCCGGCGGCCGTCACAACGGCATGCGGAAAACACCGGGGAACACCAGGCACGGCGTCGTGGCCGGCCTCATGATCGGCAGCGTCCTGCTTGGCGGGGGCATGTTCCTCGCGGGGTGCTCCGCCAGTTCGAACAGCGGCGCCAGCTCGTCCGAGGCGGCCCCCCAGGCGGATGGACAGGCAGGTGGGCAGGCGGCCCGGCAGGCGGGGCCGACGGCGGCCGCCGCCGCGCCGCCCAAGGCCGCGGCGTCCGGCTCCGCCTTCGGCAATTCGGGCGGTCAGGGCGGCACTGGCACCACGGCCCGGCTGGCGCCGGCCAGCAGCATCATCTACACGGCGCAGCTGACCGTGCGGGCGGGCGACGTCAGCTCGGCCGCCGCGCAGGCGGCCGAGATCGCCGACGGCGTGGGCGGCTACGTGTCGAGCGAGACCGCCAAGGTCAACCCCGATCACCCGTCCGAGGCCACCGCCAGCGTGCAACTGAAGATCCCGGTCGCCACCTACCCCGCCACGCTCGGGCAGCTCGGGCACCGTCTCGGCACCCAGCTGTCCCTGCAGCAGCAGGCCCAGGACGTGACCCAGCAGGTGGCCGACGTGGACAGCCAGGTCGCCTCGGACCAGGCGGCCATTGCCCAGCTCCGCGCGCTGCTGTCGCACGCGGGATCGGTCGGCGAACTGCTGAGCGTCCAGAACCAGATCAACTCCGAGGAAGCGAACCTGGAGTCGATGCAGGCGCAGCAGCGCGCGCTCAGCCACCAGACCAGCTATGCGACGGTGACGCTGACGATCCTCGGGCCGAAGGCCAAGCCGGTGCTGCACCGGCAGAAGCCCCCGCCCACGCTAGCGGGCGGCTTCGCCGCGGGCTGGCACGCGCTGCGCGTAGCCGTGTCCTGGACGCTGGCGTTCCTCGGCGCCATCGCGCCGTTCGCCGTCGTCCTGGCCGTCGCCGGGTACCTGGTTTACCGCGGGCGGCGCTGGCTGGGCCGTCGCAGGCCGGCTACCGGGCCCACCTCGCCGGAAAGCTAGCAGGCGCCGCGATTCAGGACAGGGCGCGAGCCGACTCGGCGTGCACCAGATCGGCCAGCCTGGCCAGTACGTCCGGGTCGGTTTCCGGCAGCACGCCGTGACCGAGGTTGAACACGTGACCCTCGGCGGTGCGGCCGCGGGTCAGGACGTCCCTGGTCCGCTCCTCGATGACTTCCCACGGCGCGAGCAGGATCGCGGGATCGAGATTGCCCTGCAGGGCCTTGCCCGGTTCCACCCGCCGGACCGCCTCGTCGAGCGGGATGCGCCAGTCGATTCCGACCACGTCGGCTCCGGCCTCCCCCATCAGCCCGAGTAGTTCGCCGGTCCCGACACCGAAGTGGATGCGCGGCACCCCGGCGGACCCGAGCGCGGCGAAGATCCGGCTGGTGTGCGGCAGGATCGCGTGACGGTAGTCGTCCGGGCTGACCGCGCCTACCCACGAATCGAAGAGCTGGATGGCCGAAGCCCCCGCGTCCACCTGGATCCGCAAGAACGAGATCGTGATGTCAGTGAGCCGCCCGAGCAGCGCGTGCCACAGCGCCGGGTCGCCGTACATCAGCGCCTTGGTCTTGTCGTGATTCTTGGACGGCCCGCCCTCCACCAGGTAGGACGCGAGGGTGAAAGGGCCTCCGGCGAACCCGATCAGCGGCCGCTCGTCCAGTTCGGTCACCAGCGTCCGGACCGCCTCGGTCACGTAGGGCACGTCGCCCGGGTCCAGGGCGCGCAGGCGCTCCAGATCCCCGGGCGTGCGCACCGGAGTCTCGACCACCGGCCCGATCCCGGCCTTGATGTCCACGTCGATTCCGACTGCGCGCAGCGGGACCACGATGTCGCTGAACAAGACGGCCGCGTCCACGTCGTACCGGCGCATTGGCTGCAGGGTGATCTCGGTGATCAGCTCGGGGCGGGTGCACGAGTCGAGCATCGAAATGCCCTCCCGCACCCGCCGGTATTCAGGCAGCGACCGGCCCGCCTGCCGCATGAACCAGACCGGCGTATAGGGCACTGGCTCCCGCCGGCAGGCCAGGATAAAGGGGGACTTCGCCTGGGTCACGGTCAAATCTGGGGATCCTTCCACATCACCACACGGTAGTCGCCGGGAGACACGCCGTCCGAGATCCCACGAATCAGCGCGAGACCATGCCACTATCGGCACCAACCCCTTCAACTCTCGCAGGCCCCATGACGCATCGCACCGAGGAGGTCGGCAGGATGACGCAGCTGAGCAGGCCCGGTCTGAGTATGCACTGCACAGGATGCAATGAGGAGCGGCTGTTCGAGCAGTTTCACGCGGAGCCTGCGAGCTGTCCCGACGTGCTGGACGGCGACTGCCAGGAGTGGGCCTGCGCGGTGTGCGGCGACGCGCTGATTATCGGCCTGCCCGCGCCCGCCTACGTCCGCGACGACGGCATCAGGGCCGCCTGATCCCG
>Ga0207702_10005591_pt1 | contig 10973 bp, 11 predicted proteins | sample KBSCornC62_FD_184302 | JGI IMG/M metagenome (GOLD analysis project Ga0207702, IMG submission 184302) | Corn rhizosphere microbial communities from Kellogg Biological Station, Michigan, USA - KBS Corn C6-2 (SPAdes) (version 2) | ecosystem: Host-associated > Plants > Roots > Rhizosphere > Soil ...
CTGGCGGCGATGCTGGCGACGGCGCCCTTTACCGGGGGGGACAAGGTCAGCTTCGTGCTCGACAAGAACAAGGTCGAGGTGGCGAAGGAGCGGATGCGCGTGACCGAGGCGCTCTATCGCGGGGAGGACAGCAAGGGGCAGCCCTTTTCCCTGCGGGCCGGGTCGGCGGTACAGAAGAGTTCGCGCGAGCCGATCGTCGACCTGAACGACATGTCGGCGCGGATATTGCTGTCCGACGGGCAGGCGCTGCTGCGGGCGCAGAAGGGGCGGTACGACATGGATACCGAGCGGGTCGCCATTGACGGGCCGGTGCAGTTCCAGTCGGAGGGCGGATACCGGCTGACCACGCGGGACGTGGGCGTGGACCTCACGACGCGGCGGATGCAGAGCGCGGGGCGGGTCGACGGGCGGATACCGATCGGGACGTTCAGCGGCGACCATCTGGAGGCCGACCTCAACGCGCGGACGGTGACGCTGAACGGGCGGGCGAGCTTGCGTATCGAACAAAATGGTCTCAAAGGGCAAAGGTGATGAGAAAGCCCCTTCTTCTGCTGTCGCTGGGTACGCTGGGCGCGGCGGGCCTCCTTTATGCGGGGGCGGATGCCCAGGTGTTGAGGAACCATGACAGCAATGCGCCGGTCAACTTCACCGCCGACAGGATCGAGGTGCAGGACCGCGCCGACCGCGTCGTGGTGTCCGGCAATGTCGAGGTGACGCAGGCCGGCATGACGCTGAATGCGGCGCGGATGACGGTGGCTTACCGGAACCAGCCGGGAAATGCGGCCGGGGCCAATGGCGTGGAGATCGACCGGATCGATGCGTCCGGCAATGTCGTGGTGCGCAAGGCGGACCAGACGGCGAAGGGCAATGTCGCGATCTACGACCTCAACAGCAAGCTGATCACCATGCTGGGCAATGTGTCGCTGACGCAGGGGACGAACCGGCTGACCGGCGGGCGGCTGGTGATCGACCTGACCAGCGGGCGATCGACCGTGGACGGGCGGGCTGCGGGTGGTGGCGGTTCGGGCGTTTCCGGCGGGGCGTCGGGCGGGCGCGTGTCGGGCACGTTCACGGTGCCGCAGCGGAAAGAGTGACGGATCTGCGGGTCCTCCGCTGGAGATGACGTTTCCCTGGAGCGATTTCCAAGCGATCGGAACCGATCGCTGGTTAAGAAATCGCGGAAAACAAGGAATCCAGAGCGTTTCCACTCATGGTGTCGATCCGTCCTAGGGGCGGTTGTCCCATTGGATGAGTTGGGGGACGCCGGCTTCGTCGATCGCCAGCTCTCCGAAGGCGCCGGTGCGGAGCTTCAGGCTGGCGAGCGGCAGGCCCAGCGCCAGGAGGGCGAAGCGGGCCGCGCCGTTGCTGGTGACGAGGAGGTCGGCGCCCTCCCCTTCCTGCGCGAACCAGTGTTTCCAGGCGGTCAGGCGGGATGGCGCATCCACGGTCCAGTCCCGGGGCGGGATGCCCTGTTCGTCCCAGGCAGCGAGGGCTTCGGCACCCAGTCGCGCGAGAACCCGCGCTTCGGCCTGGCCTTCGTCGGGGCCGTGGTCGATCTCGTTGAGCCAAAGGAGCGGGCCGTCCATGGCGTGGCCGGTGGCGGCGGCGATGCTGGCGGCGGTTTGCCGGGCGCGGAGCAGCGGGCTGCTGTGGAGGCGGCGGATCGGGAAAGCCTGGGCCGCGAACCAGGCGCCGAGACGGGCGGCCTGGGCGTGGCCGCTTTCCACCAGCGGAATGTCGGTGCGCGCGCCGATGCGCCGGGCATCGGCGCTGCTTTCGAAGGTGTTGCCGTGGCGGATGATGAAGATGCGGCGCATGGATCAGGGCGCCAGGGGAGGAACCGGATCGCCGTGGGTCGCGATGAGCGCCTCCACGCGGGCGATGTCGGCTTCGGTGTCGATGCCGGAGCTGTCGAAGAGCGGCGGGGATACCGGGACGGTCGTGACGGGGATGCCCAGTTCGAGGAGGCGAAGCTGTTCGAGCCCCTCTAGATTTTCGAGCGCCGTGGGGGGCGTGGCTTCGAAGCGGGTCAGCGCGTCGAGCGTGTAGCCATAGAGGCCGACATGGCGCCAGACCGGGGAAAGCGGCTGGCTTTGGCGCAGGGCATGCTCATCGCGGATGGCGGGGATGATGGTTTTCGAGAACCAGAGGGCACGGCCGTCGGGCGCGCGGGCGCAGGTGGTGCCGCTGAAGGGCGAGCGCGTCTTGTGATCGCGCAGGGCATCGAGCGCAGGCCAGTCGAGTGCGATGACCGGGGTGGCGACTGCTGCCCCCGCCTCCAGCGCGGCGATGACGGCGCGCAGCGCGCCTTCCGGCTGGAAGGGGCTGTCGCCCTGAAGATTGACGATGAAGCGGGGCGGCGTTTCGCACTGGCGGGCGGCGGCCAGGGCGCGGCCGGAGCCGGTGGCGATGGCGCTGTCCGTCAGGACGGCGTCGCAACCCGCAGCGCGGGCGTGGGCCGCGATTTCCTGGTCATCGGTGGCGACGAGCAATTGGGTGTCCGGAAGGCCAGCCGTGGCGGCCCGGGCCATGGCGATGGTCCGGTGCAACAGCGTGCGGCCGGCAATGAGGCGCAGCGGCTTGCGCGGCAGGCGGGACGAGCCGGCGCGGGCGGGAATGACGACAAGCGTGGAAATGGTCATCGGTTCAAATAGCTGGATCGGTTTCCAAAGGATCCGAGCCGATCCCTGGTCGAGAAGTTGGGGAAAAGCAGCAACCCGGAGCGGCGATCTGGTCCGATCGGACCGGAAGTCGCCCCGGCGCTTCGAGCAAGCCGGCGCACCCGCTTGAAGGCGAAACCAGGCCCTTGCCTGAGCGGGCACGCGGTCGTTTCCGGGGCACCGGTGCTGGTCAGGCGACGCCCGCGTGGAGCAGGTCGTGCATGTGGAGGGCGCCGACCAGACGGCCCTTTTCGCAGACGAAGAGCAGCGTGATATTATGGTCGTGCATCTGGCGGAGCGCTTCGGAAGCCAGTTCTTCCGGGCCGACCGAGACGGGCTGAACCGTCATGTAGCGGCCCACCGGCTCATTCATGTGACGGGTGCCGGTGACGGTGCGGCGCAGGTCGCCATCGGTGAAGGCACCGATCAGTTCGCCCTGGGCGGTGACGACCGCCGTGCCGCCCAGGCGGGCGCGGGTCATTTCGATGGTGGCGTCGAGCAGGGAGGCGTCCTCCTCCACCCGTGGCACGTTTTGCCCGGACGCCATGAGTTCGCGCACCTTCACAAGTTGCGCGCCGAGCCGGCCATTGGGGTGGAATTTATGGAAATCGTCCGCCGAGAAGCCGCGCATTTCCATGAGCGCGATGGCGAGCGCGTCGCCGAACGCCATCTGGATCGTGGTGGAGGTGGTGGGCGCCAGCGAATTGGGGCAGGCCTCCTTCACGTCGGGCATCAGCATGCAGATGTCCGACGACGCCGCAACGGTGCTGTGCGGACGCGCCGTCATGCCCAGCAGCGGGATCGCGAACCGCTTGCAATATTGGATGATCGGGCCGAGTTCGTTGGACTCGCCGGAATGGGACAGCATCAGCACGACATCGTCCGGCGTAACCATGCCAAGGTCGCCATGACCCGCATCGGCAGGATGCAGGAAGATGGCGGGCGTGCCGGTGGAGGTCAGCGTCGCGGTCATCTTGCGCGCGACGATGCCGCTCTTTCCCATGCCCGTGACGATCAGGCGGCCGCGCACGCTCATGATCACGCCGACCATTCGCAGGAAGGTCGCGGAAAATTCCCGGTCGTCGAACTGGTTTTCCAGGGCGCTCAGCCCTTCGGCAGCGATGGATAATGTACGGCGCGCTGTTTCAGCAATGCGCCCGCCTGAGCCAAATGGCACGATCTTCGTTACTGTCGACACGCGTAAGCCCTTTTTTCCGCCATCATCGCCGGCTTTTCCCGACTGACGACAGCGGTGACGATCCACCCTCCCAAGGTGTCCCGTCCTACCTCATTCGCGACCCGACCGATCCGGAATGACCGGTACCCGGCTGCGGGAATAGGCTCCTTCCCCTAATATTGGCAAACGATTTCGCAAGCGCGAATGATGATTTGCGCGCCATTAACTCCACAATGGATGGAAAAGCGACGAGTTGCCAAATTATTCGGTGGATGGAGGAACCTTTTGATCGGCAGGCAGTTATGGCGCGCCCTGCTGCATTGCGCCATGATCAGCCATGATAGGCGCGATACCAGTCGACGAAGCGGGGAACCCCCACTTCGATGCCGGTGGTCGGCGCAAAGCCGATGTCCTGCGCGATTGCGCTGATATCGGCGAAGGTCGCCGGAACATCGCCGGGCTGCATCGGCTGAAAATCAACCTCCGCCTTTCGTCCGCAGGCATCCTCCAGGACCGAGATGAGGTGCATCAGCTCCTCCGGCCGGTTGTTGCCGATATTGTAGAGCCGGTGCGGCGAGCGGCTTCCCCCCGCCTTGGCCGCGCCGTCATCCTCCGGCGCGTGATCGAGGCAGCCGACCACGCCGCTGACGATGTCGTCGATATAGGTGAAGTCGCGCTGCATCCGGCCATGGTTGAAGACGGGAATCGGCTGGCCCGACAGGATCCTGGAGGTGAAGATCCACATCGCCATGTCGGGGCGGCCCCAGGGGCCGTAGACGGTGAAGAAGCGCAGGCCGGTCATGGGAATGCGGAAGAGATGGGCGTAGGTCTCGCTCATCAATTCATCCGCCCGCTTGGTCGCGGCATAGAGCGAGACGGGATGATCGGCCCGGTCCTCCACCCGGAAGGGCAGCGTGTCATTGCCGCCATAGACCGAGGAGGAGGAGGCGTAGACCAGGTGCCGCACCCGCCGTTCCCGCGCCACCTCCAGCATGTTGACATGGCCCGCCAGGTTGGAGCGGACATAGGCATGGGGGTTGATCAGCGAATAGCGCACGCCCGCCTGCGCGCCCAGATGGATGATCGCATCGACGGGATGGTCGTGCAGCGCGACCTGGAGCGCGTCCATGTCGGCAAAGTCCAGCTCCGCGAAGGTGAACAGGCGGCCGTGACGCTCCTGCAGGGCGGCGATCCGGTCACGCTTGAGCGAAACCGGATAATAGTCGTTCATATTGTCGATGCCGAAGACCGCCCGGCCCTGTGCGAGCAGACGGTCCGCAACGGCCATGCCGATGAAGCCGGCCGCGCCGGTCACGAGGATTGTCATGGGTTGCGGGTTCCTGTCCTTGCCTGGCGTCGGAGTCTTTCACAGACAATCCGGGAAGCGATGTAAAGGGCTTTCCCCATAAGGTTCGTGATAGTGGCTAAAATTGCTGGCCTGTGATGCCGGGCGGATTGCGGCCCCCTGGGGCGCGGGCCGGGAAGCGGGGCTGGGAACGGATGGAGTGCGGACGTCAGACAGCGCGGTCCTGGCCGGCCTGATGTCCGGTCGGTTCGCCGGCCATGCCCAGGAGCAGGTCGATCTTGTCGTGCAGGTTCGCGATCTGCGCTTCGGCGCGAATATTCGTCTCATAGTCCAGGCGCGCGTCGAGCCGGTCCTTCGCCGCCTGCCGGTTCTGGCTCATCATGATGATCGGCGCCTGCAATGCGGCGAGCATCGAGAGCATCAGGTTCAGGAAGATGAAGGGGAAGGGATCAAAGGCATGACCCACAAGGACGACCGTGTTCAATAGGGCCCACGCCACCAGGAACAGGCCGAAGCCGATGATGAAGCTCCAGGAGCCGCCGACGGCCGCTACGCGATCGGCGAGGCGCTCGCCAAAGGTCAGGCGCTCGTCAAAGACCTGGTTGACGTCGCGGACATGGTGCGCGCGGCGGAACGGCGCGGCGAGGAAGCGGATTGCTGCGTTCATGACTCACCTCTTGCGACCGTGCCCTCTGAGCCGGCGCCGGTGAGCTGAAGTCGGTTCAGTTCGCCAGCTCCCCCAGAGGGACGGTCCTTCGACTATGGTCGTTGTCAGGCATTGGTCCCTCAAGGGAGGAGATTGCGGATCGGGCGGCGCGAACGCCGCCTGACGATCAACTGATGCCGCGCGCCCGATTGTTCAAGTGAAAGCTTTTTAATGTTCGCTTGAGCGCGATCCGCCTCATGCAGCGGCCGTCCTTCCGGATTAGCCATTCCCTAATCATTGGCGGCTAAGGCCAGGGCATGGACATGGCTTCCCATCCTGCAATGGCGAATGCGCGCGTCGAGACGCTGGACCAGCGCGCGCGCTGGTCCGTGCTGGCGGACGCGGCGGCGGAGGCCAATGCCTTCTATATCCCCGACATGCTGTGCGCGGCGCTGGATCACCTGGCGGGCGGCGCGACCGTCCGCGTGCTGGAGGCGCAGCGGGACGGCGAACTGATCGGGCTGATGCCGGTGGCGATTTCGGCGCGGCACGGGCGCTTGCCGCTGCGCTGCGTCACCAACTGGATGCACGATCACTGCTTCTTCGGCGCGCCGTTGATCCGGCGGGGGGACGAAGTGGCGGCCTGGCGGGAATTGCTGGGGCAGTTGGACCGGGCGGCGTGGGCGCCGGCCTTCCTGCATCTGCGCGGGCTGGACGCGGCGGGGGCGAATGCGGCGGCGCTGGAGGCGCTGTGCGTGGAGCAGCGGCGCGGGCGGCGCGAGGTGCATCGTCATGACCGGGCGATGCTGCGGTCGGAACTGGATGCCGACGCCTATTGGGAAACCCATGTGCGGGCGAAGAAGCGCAAGGAATTGCGCCGCCTGCAGAAACGGCTGGCCGAGATGGGCCGGGTCGAGAGCCGGTTGCTGGGCGACGGGGCGGAGCTGGCCGCGTGGTGCGGGGAATTTCTGGCGCTGGAGGCTGCCGGCTGGAAGGGGGCCGAGGGATCGGCGCTCGCCTGCCGGGACGAGGATGCGGCCTTCTTCCGCGCGGCCTGCGCGGCGGCGTTCGAAAATGGGCGGCTGCATTTCCTGCGCATGGACCTGGATGGACGGGCGATCGCGATGCTGGTCAATTTCCGGCATGGCGAGGGGGCTTTTTCCTTCAAGATCGCCTTTGACGAGACGCTGGGGCGCTTTTCGCCGGGCGTGCTGATCGAGATCGCCAACCTGCAGGCGGTGCTGGGCGATCCGGGCATGGGATGGATGGATAGCTGCGCGGCGGCGGACCATCCGATGATCGACAGCCTGTGGGCCGCGCGGCGGACGATCGCGCAATATCGCATCGCGCTGCGCGGGCCGGGGCGGAGCATTGCCTTTGCGCTGGCGAACGGGGTCGAGGCGCTGGGGCGCCGCCTGAAGGGCCAGGATTGAGGAGCAGATATGAATGCGGTGAGCGCCATCGAGGCGGCGGTGTTTTCGGAAGATGCGCGGACGGCCTTTGCCGCTGCCTATCCCGACCGGGCGACGAAGCTGGGCCATGGGTTGGCGGGGCATGCGCTGCTGACGCTGGAGGCGCTGGCCGGGCTGGCGGAGCGCATGCCTGCCGACCGTGTGGAATATAATCTGGGCAAGCTGCCCCTGGGGGTGCGGCCGGAGGATACGCCCTCCAACGGGCTGACGCTGGGCGAGACCATCCGGACCATCGAGACCAACGGCAGTTGGGCGGTGCTGAAGAATGTCGAGCGCGATGCCGATTATGGCGCGCTGCTGGACCGGGCGCTGGCGGAGCTGGCGCCGATCGTGGAGCGGGAAACCGGGCCGATGCTGCATCGGGAGGCGTTCATATTCCTGTCCTCGCCGGGAAGCGTGACGCCGTTCCACATGGACCCGGAGCATAATATCCTGCTCCAGATCCGGGGGGAGAAGACCATGACGGTCTTCCCGGCGGGGGACGAGGAACTGGTGCCGGCGGTGCAGAGCGAGGCCTTTCATGCCGGGGGGCATCGCAATCTGGACTGGCGGGACGCGTTTCGCGACCGGGGCATGGCGGTGACGCTGTTGCCGGGCGACGCGATCCATGTGCCGGTGAAGGCGCCGCATTTCGTGGAGAACGGACCGGCCGTGTCGGTCAGCCTGTCCGTCACCTGGCGGTCGGACCGGAGCGTGGCGGAGGGTGAGCTGCACAGCCTGAACGGCTTGTTGCGGCGGCGCAGGCTGCCGGTCGGGCGGATCGGGGCGCGGCCGGAGGCGCAGGGCATGCGGCGGATCGCCTATCGGATCATGCGCAAGCTGGGCGTCTGAGGATTTTCCGGAGTGCGGCTTCGGCCTCCAGACGGGGGCTGAAGCGGTCGACCTGCCACCATTCGAGCGCCTCCTCGCAGGTGGCGAGGCTTTGCTTGTAGCGGTCCTTGCCGGCGAGCAGGGAGTAAAGCGCAAGGCCGCGCGCGGCATAATGGTCGACGGCAGCGGCGTGGCAGAGCAGTCCGGGCTTGTCCTTCCCGCTGCGCGGGGCGGCGAAGGCGGACTGGTAGTTCATCGCCGTACCGTCGTGGAGGAAGTTCAGCAGCAGGCCGACCACCCCTTCGCCATCGGTGAAGCGGAGCAGTTCGACCGCTTCGCTTCGGGTTGCGAGCGCGGCGGCGAAGCGGCGGAAGGCGGGGTCGTCCCAGGCATTGTCGGCATGGCGGCCCGCGTTGAGGGCGCGCATTTCCTCCAGCCAGGGTTCGATGTCGGCCGGCATGGCCCGGGCGATGGCCGGGAGCGCGCCGCCATGATCCTTGAGGGCGCGGCGGATCTGGCCGCGGCTGTTGGCACTGAGCAGCGACAGATAATCGGCGGCGCGCACGGCTTCGAGATCTACCTGATAGACCGGGGAGCGGTCGAGGCGGGTCCTGCGGCGGGCGGGGATTTTCAGGAGCGGCGCGTCGGGGGCGATGCCGCCGAGGCGGAGGGTGCGCCAGTCATTGCGGCCCTGCAGCGCCCGAAGGACGGCCTCGGTCGCCTCCCCTTCCCTGCCCGCTTCGATCAGCAGGCCGTTATATTCGATGAAGGGACGGTCGGCCGAGGCGTCGCCGGACTGGTTGAGCGACAGCGTGGCGCTGCGGCCCAGCAGGCGGGGCTGCATGCTGTGGCCGAACAGGGCGAGCGCGATATCCTGTCCCTGGCCGTCGGTGACGGCGAGCAGTTCGGGGCGGACGGCATAGCTTTCCAGCCAGGCGCCGGTCCAGGTCCAGCCAAGGAAGAAGCTGGCGGCGGCGCGCGATTCCAGCGCCTGCCAGCGGGGCGCGAGACTGGCCAGGTCGGGGAGGCGGGTGAATTGGCCGGTGAATTGGCCAGTGAATTGGGCGGTGAGGGCCATTGCGAGGCCCCTTTTGGCAGAGCGGCGGTCGGGGTCAAGCGGCGAGGCTGGCCGGAGAGATTTGGCCGGAGAGATTTGGCCGGAGAGATTTGGGCGGAAGGATTTGAACAGAGGGATCAGAGTTCGCGGCGCAAGGCGGGATCGATGGTGCCGTCGGGGCGGACGCCGGCACGCCTGAGGTCACGACCCATGTGACCGGTGAGGAAACGAAACCACATCGTGAAGTCGGCGCGCAGCGACCAGAGCGGATAGCGGAAGGTCGCCGGGCGATTATGTTCGATCAGGCTGTGGCCGATCCAGGCAAAGCCATAGCCCGCCAGGGGCATGGCGGCGACCATCCACCATTTCCCGGCAACCGGCAGCGCGGCGAGCAGGGCCACGGTCAGGCTGGTGCCGGCATAGTGCATCGCCCGCGTGCCCGCATGGGCATGTTCCTGGAGATAATAGAGCCAAAAATCGCGGAAATCCGCCGCCTTTCCCTGCATCGCATCCCCTCCTGCCGGTGCCGAAGGGTAATGGGAAAAATGATGGAAGTTAAGATCGATGCGTCAGGCCGTGTGCCGATCGGGGGCAAACAGGAAATAATCATAGGCGGCCCGCGCCGCTTCGGCCATGATGCGGTCGCGCATCTCATGCCCCCTGTGATCCTTCATCACGAAGACGGAGATGACGAACATGCGCCCGTCCGGAAGGGTCACGATGCCCGTGTCGTTGCCGAGACCGTTCAGCGTCCCGGTCTTGTGCGCGATGCGCGTGCCCGGCGGCAGCATGGCGCGCAGCCGCGCCTTGCCCGTCTTGCACCGTTCCATGATCGACAGCATCAGCGCGCTCGTCTGCGGCTGGAGCACCCGGCCCTGGCGGATCGCGCCCAGCAGGTCGTCCATCGCCCGCGGCGTGGCGGTGTCGCGGGGATCGGCGGCAAAACCGATATTGGGCATGTCCCGCGCGTCGCGCTGCGCGGAGGAAAGGCCCGATTCCATCGCGGCCTCATCACCAAAGCCGGTGCCGGGCACCTTGGCGCGGGCGAGCAGGTCACGCGTGTTGCTGTCGACGCGAAGCCCCTTGATCCCCGCGGCATGGACCCAGTCGTTCACCGCCTGCGGGCCGCCGGCGCGGGCGACCAGGGCGTCGGTCGCATCATTGTCGCTGAGCGTCAGGCTCATTTCCAGCAGGGTGCGCACCGCCACAGGCCGGCCGAGCCGGGGCAGTTGTTCCTCCAGGCTGAGGCTGCCGGCGTCCAGCAGCGAGAGGATCTTCGCCGCGACCGCCACCTTGTAGGTGCTGGCCATCGGGAACAACGTGTCGCCATTATAGGCGAGCGTCTCGCCCGTGCCGAGGTCGCGCACGGCGATGCCGACGGTGCCGTCGGTCAGCGTCGCGAAGCGGGCGAATTCGGCCATCAGCCGGGCTTCGGCGCTCTGCTGGACCGGATTGGGCCGGGGGCCGAAGGCGTCGGCGGTGGGCAGCGGGGCGAGGAACAGCCCCAGGAAGGCGATCAGCTTGGTACGAAGGCGCGGCATGCGCCCTCTTTTCCCGATTCGCGGGAGAAGGGCAAGTGCCAGGCGTTGACAGCGGTTCGCCCGACGGTTCATCACGCCGGGCCATGAACGACACCATCAGGCTGGACGAGAGCTGGCGCGCGCCGCTGCTCGACGAATTCACGAGCCCCTATATGCAGGAGCTGAAGCGCTTTCTTCAGGAGGAGAAGGCGCAGGGCAAGCGCGTCTTTCCCAGGGGCAGCGAATATTTCCGGGCGCTGGACCTGACGCCGCTGGACAAGGTGAAGGTCGTGGTACTGGGGCAGGACCCCTATCATGGCGAGGG
>Ga0207702_10005597_pt1 | contig 10968 bp, 10 predicted proteins | sample KBSCornC62_FD_184302 | JGI IMG/M metagenome (GOLD analysis project Ga0207702, IMG submission 184302) | Corn rhizosphere microbial communities from Kellogg Biological Station, Michigan, USA - KBS Corn C6-2 (SPAdes) (version 2) | ecosystem: Host-associated > Plants > Roots > Rhizosphere > Soil ...
GGAAGCGAAGATTCCTCAGGAAGGTTCACGATCACTTGCACGGGCAGAAGCTGCGATGGGTCGGAACTGCAACTCGACCTTTTCAGTCCGAAGCCGGTGAGGTTCACATTGGTCGGATCGCGCAACGGCCTGCCCGCGACCGCCGCTGCCCTGGTAAAGGCACGCCCGAAATTCGCCCGGCCGCAATACACACCGGACGAAACCGTCGCAGTGACGCACGTCAGGCTCTGACCGAATCGTATCCTATGCTATGGCGCCTTCCGGCGTCCGGCGCGCCGTTTGCGCCGGACGGCACCCGATCGAAGGAGGTGTCATGGCGAGCCAGACGATGCCCGCGTCCCAGCAGTCGCGGAGCAAGCAAATCCCCGTTCGCAAAATCACCGACGAGGACCTGCGCCTGTCGCTCAGGCAAGGCCTTGAGGATTTCCGCGACCTGCGCGGCGACATATTCTTCGCAGGGCTGATCTACACGTTCATCGGCATTGCCGCGGTGGTGATGACCACGAGCCGGCCGCTGATCCCCTTCTTCTATCCGGTGGTCGCCGGCGTGGCTCTACTCGGCCCAGTCGCAGCCGTCGGCTTCTACGAGCTCGCTCGCCGGCGCGAAAAGGGTGAGGAAGTCCATTGGTTCAATTTCCTCGACGTCCGCAAGCGCCCGACTGTCGACGACATGGGAATCGTCGCCGGACTTCTCCTGGTCATCTTTGTCGGCTGGCTGATTGCGGCTGGTGCGCTCTATGCGCTTCTATTCGGCTGGGCGACGCCCACGTCGGTCGGAGGTTTCTTATCGGCGGTCTTCACCACGCCGCGAGGCTGGGCGCTGATCATCGGCGGCGCGATCGTCGGAGCCGCCTTCGGCTGGTTCGTCCTCGCGCTCAGCGTCGCCTCACTGCCGATGCTTGTCGATTGTAACGTCACGGCGGCCGAAGCCGTCTCTGCTTCGTGGCGGGCAGTGCACGCGAACAAAGGCGAGATGATCCGCTGGGGAATCGTCGTCACCGTACTTCTCGCGCTCGGCTCGATCCCGGCGTTCGTCGGCCTCGCCTTTGTGCTGCCGTGGCTCGGCTATTCGACCTGGCACCTCTACACCCGCCTGATCGACCGCGAGGCGATCCCGGCCCGGCGGAAACGGCGCGACTAGCCCCTATTGAGGCGCAACTACGCCGTGCTCTCGGAGGAAGTTCAGGATCGAATGCCAGCGGTGGGCCATCATCTTCGGTGACTTCGAACGGTGAGTCTCCCCTGGATAGAGCATCATCTCGAACGGCACGTCATCGTGCTGAAGCTTGGCGATCAGTTCCGAACTGTTCTCGAAGAAGACGTTGTCGTCGGACATTCCGTGGATGATCAAGAGTGGATCGGAGATTTTGTCCGCCTCAGCGAGGGCGTCTGACTTCGCGTAAGCCGCTGCGTCATACTGCGGCGTTCCCATGTACCGCTCCGTGTAGAAGGTGTCATAGAGCTCCCACTTGGTGACGGGTGCGCCGGCGATCCCCGCGGCATAAAGATGAGGGTCGACCTCAAGCTGCTTCAGCGTCATGTATCCGCCATACGACCAGCCGTAGAGCGCGATCTTGTTGGGGTCGACGAATGGCAGTCGCTTGAGGAACTCGGCACCGGCCTTCTGGTCCTGCACCTCGACCGAGCCCATTGCGCGATAGATCTGCTTTTCGAAGCCGACGCCGCGGTTGGGACTGCCGCGGTTGTCGATGTCGAAGACGATATAGCCCTGGTCGACCAAGGCCTCGTCGATCGGCTGCACCCAGTTCTTCTCGACGGTCTGGCTCGTCGGACCGCCGTAATGCTCGAAAAAGACGGGGTAGCGCTTGCCCGGCTCCAGCGGCGGGGTGATCATCTTCCAGTATAGGACCGAGCCGTCCGGCCCCTTGATCGTCCCGAACGTCGGCAGGCGGTGACTGGCGAGGTAAGGCGCATAGGGATGCGAAGCGTCGAGCCTGTTCTCCTCGACCCACGTCAGGCGGTTGCCGGCCTGGTCGGCCAGATAAACCTGCGGCGGCTGGCTCGGCGACGAGCGGCTGACCAGCAGGGTCTTGCCCTTCTTGTCCATCGACCCATCGTTGGAGAAGGCAAGGTCCGTCAGCCGCTGCGGCGCGCCGGGACTGAGATAGTCGAGCGAATAGACCTGTGGCGCCAGCACATCGTCTTCGGTCCCGGTGAAGAACAGCCGGTGGGATTGCTGATCGATGCCGGCGAGCCCCTGCACCACCCACGGCCCCTTGGTCAGCTGCGTCCAGCCGCCGTTGGCGAAGCGATAGAGATGGCCGAAGCCGTCACGCTCGGACCACCAGATGAGGCTGCCGTCGTCGAGGAATCTGTAATCGTCGGTGAGGTTGATCCAGTGCCCGGGCGCGGCCTTCTCGCTGAACAGCAATCGGCTCCGGCCCGTCGCAGGATCGACAGCCAGCATGTCGAGCTCGGTTTGGCCGCGGTTCTCGCGCTGGACGTAGAGAATCTTTCCGTCCGGCGCCCAATCCACTCGGGTGAGGTAGATGTCGCGGTTCGTCCCTAGATCGACCTTGACCTTATGCCCCCCGCCGGGGTCGATCACGTACAAGGAGACGTCGACGTTGGCCTTTCCCGCGGCCGGATAGCGCTGCTGGTAGGTCGTCGTACCGGCCGCTCCGATCGAGGTTCGGGTAAGGACGTCGACCGGGCTTTCATCGAACCGCTCGACCACGATGCGCGTGTCCTTGGGCGACCACCAATAACCCGTGTAGCGGCTCATCTCCTCCTGAGCGACGAACTCGGCCTCGCCCCAGTGGATGGTCTTGCCCTCGGCCGGCGTCACGGGGTTGATCGGTGCGCCGACTGGACCCGACCACAAGCGGTTGTCGCGCAGGAAGGATAGGTATTTGCCGGTTTCGCTGAGCACCGGATTGAGCGTCTCGCCGGAGCCCGCGCCTTTCACCTCGCGCACGCTGCCGTCGACGCCTGCCAGGTAAAGCTTGTCGTCGAGGGGGACGAGAATCGTCTTGCTGTCGGGCGACCAATCGTAGGCGACGATGCCCTTTAGGCTAACAATTCCCTTGCGCTCGCGTTGCATTTTTTCCGCTTCGGACATCGCCTGGCCGGTGCCGAGCTTCTCAGAATCCACCAGCATCGACCATTTGCCGGTCTGGCGGTCGAATGCCCAAAGATCATAGCGTTCGAGATCGTTGGAACGGTTGCGAAGCAGCGCAAGGTAGCGGCCATCGCGCGACAGCTTGGGCAGGCGCGGAACGGGCCCGTTCAGTGAAGGACTATCGAAGACCCGCTCAATGGTGAGCTTCGTCTCGGGAACGCCGGGCTGCGGAGCTGCGGCGAGGATAAGCGGCAGGGCAGCCGCAACAGCAAGGAAACGCATTCCGCCTTGGTAGTGGCTGCGCTCCTCGCCGCAACTGGTCTGAAGAAGCTTAGGCTTCCGAAGCGTTCTCGGCACGCGCCTTTTCGGTCTCGGCGCCCTGCCCGCCGGTCACGTCGCGGCGGATGTCGCGACGCTCGGCGATGCGGGCGGCCTTACCGGTCCGGCCACGCAGGTAGTAAAGCTTGGCGCGGCGAACGTCGCCACGACGCACCACCTCGATCGACTCGATGATCGGACCATAAAGTGGGAAGACGCGCTCGACGCCTTCGCCGAAGCTGATCTTGCGGACGGTGAAGTTGGAGCCGACGCCCTTGTTGGCGCGGGCGATGCAGACGCCTTCGAACGCCTGGACGCGGGTGCGGTCGCCTTCGATGACCTTCACGCCGACGCGCAGCGTGTCGCCGGGGCGGAATTCGGGGACCTTCTTGTCCGCGGTCAGCGCTTCAATGGCCTCGCGCTCGAGGGTCTCGATCAGGTTCATTTCTCTTTTGCCTTCGTATCTCGTCGCCGCGCGCCAGAGGGCGGTGCCTGCGATGCGCCCCCGTGGCGCTCGATCAGGTCCGGCCGCCTTAGCCGTGTATCTTCGACCGCGCGTTCGTGTCGCCACGCGGCGATCTTCGCATGATCCCCCGACCGCAGCACTTCGGGGATCGTGCGCCCTTCCCATTCAACAGGTCGGGTATAGTGCGGATATTCGAGAAGCCCCGTCTCGAAGCTCTCCTCCTCTCCGCTGGAAGGCGCGCCCATTACCCCGGGGAGAAGCCTTACGCAAGCGTCGAGGATGGTCATCGCCCCAAGCTCCCCGCCGGAAAGGACATAGTCGCCGACCGACACCGGTTCGAGGGGGCGAGCCTCGAAGATTCGCTCGTCAAAGCCCTCGAAGCGGCCGCAGAGGAGAATTACCCCCTCCCCCGCCGCGAGCTCTCTAACGCGCGCTTGCGTCAGCGGCGTCCCGCGAGGCGTCAGCGCAAGCATCGGCCGGGCGTCTGCGGCACTGTCCAGGGCGGCGGCGAGCACATCCGGGCGAAGAACCATCCCTGCGCCGCCGCCCGCCGGTGTGTCGTCCACGCTTCGGTGCTTGTCGGTCGCGAAATCGCGAATGTTCCTCGCTTCTAGGCTCCATATTCCCTCATCCAGTGCCTTACCCGCCAGGCTTGACCCTAGCGGTCCCGGGAACATGTCCGGATAGAGCGTCAGCACGGAGGCGCGGAAGATCATGGGAACCGCCGCTATCACAATCCATTGGGCAGCGCATGGACGAGCCCATCCTCGATTGCCTGATCATTGGCGGTGGCCCCGCCGGTCTGACCGCCGCCATCTACCTCGCGCGGTTTCACCTCGGCATCCTGGTCGTAGACGGAGGCAAAAGCCGCGCCGCCTGGATTCCGTGCACGCGCAACCACGCCGGCTATCCCGAAGGCATTGCAGGCAGGGAGCTGCTCCAGCGGATGCGTGAGCAGGCGTGCAAATATGGCGCGAAGATCGAGACCGAGTCGGTCACCAAGCTCGAGCAGGACGAGAAAAGCGGCCTTTTCACTGCAACTTGGGGATCGGGCGAAGCGAGGGCCCGAGCAGTGCTGCTTGCGACGGGCGTCAGCAACCGCCGCCCGCCAATGGACGAAGAGCTCCATGACGATGCGCTCGCGCGCGGGCTGATCCGCTATTGTCCGATTTGCGACGGCTATGAGGTCACCGACAAGAAAGTTGGAGTGATCGGCAGCGATAGCCACGGAGTGGCAGAGGCCGCATTCATCCGCAGCTATACCGCCGACGTCACGCTCATCGCCCCGGACACGGCGTTGAGGCTGAACGCGGACGATCAGCAGAAGCTGAAGGAAGCCGGCATCGACTGCGTGGACGGCCCCGCCCAGGCCGTCGCGATTACCGGCGAGTGCATCGTCGTCGACACCGCCGAAGGCCATCATACCTTCGACAGCGTCTATCCCGCGCTCGGCTCCGACACGCACACGCAGCTTGGCGAGATGGTGGGAGCGAAGCTGGCGGACGACGGCTGCTTCCTGTGCGACTCTCACCAGCGCACCAGCGTTCCGGGACTATACGCCGCCGGAGACGTGGTCCACGGCCTCGACCAGATCAGCCATGCGATGGGCGAAGGCGGCGTTGCTGCGACGACCATCCGCAACGACCTCTGCGCCAGGGAACCGCGCTGGCGCGAGCCGATCGGCGAAATGGAAGAGGCCGAGACCGGGAGCTAGGCGAGGAATTCCGGATCGAGGACGATCCTGTCTTCCTCGAGATCGGCGATTCCCGCCTTGAACGGGATCAGCGCACGCTTTCCGCCGTCTTGCTCGATCTCGAGCAGGTCGCCCGCCCCGTAATTCTCGACAGCGACGACCGTACCGACCTGCCTGCCGTCCTTGTCGTTGGCGGGAAGGCCGATCAAATCGACGTGATAATATTCGCCCTCTTCGAGCGGCGGCAAGGCGGTTCGTTCCACCTCGACCAGAGTTCCCCGAAGCACCTCCGCTGCTGAACGGTCGGCAATCGATTCAAAGCGGGCGACAGCCGTCTTGCCGCTGTCGCGAATGGAAAGGAGGCGCCTTTCGACGCCTCCCACAAAGAGCTTGTCGTGGCGTGACAGGCTTTCGGCGCTTTCGCTGAACAGCTTCAGCCGAATCTCGCCTTTGACGCCATGCGCACCGGCGATTGCGGCGAGCGCAATCCTACGCTCGCCGCGCTCGCTCATGCTCAGGCCTTGGTTTCCTCAGCCGCACCTTCAGCCGGCTCGGCAGCGGCCTCTCCGGTCTCCGCCTCGGCGTCGGCCGCCTGCGGCGATTCCGTGCTCGGCGGGGCCACGTCGTCGGCGCCTTCGGCCGGCTCGGCAGCGGACTCGCCTTCGTTGGTCGGCTCCGGCTGCTCGGCGGCAGCCTCCTCGGCCGGAGCTTCCTCGGTGTCGGGAGTCTCGACGACTTCCTCTTCGGCTGCAGGAGCCTCGGCAGCCGCTTCCTCGGCGACAGGAGGAGTCTGCTCGGCGACCTCTTCGGCAACGGCTTCTGCCTCGGCGGTCGGCTCCGCAGTGGCGGCCTCGACCTCTTCCGCGACCACGGCCTCAGCCTCTTCCTGAGTCTCTTCTTGCGGCGCTGCGGCGGCCTCGGCGGCCTGCGCTTCCTTGGCAGCGCGCTGCTCGAGGCGCTCCTTGGCCTTTTCGCCCGGCTCCGCCTTCTGTGGGTTGTTGCGCGCCGGGCGCTCCTTCAGGCCGGCCGCATCGAGGAAACGAAGCACCCGGTCCGAGGGCTGAGCGCCAACTCCAAGCCAATGCTGGATGCGATCGGCGTCGAGCTTCACGCGCTCGGGCGAATCCTTCGCAAGCAGCGGATTGTAGGTGCCGACCTTCTCGATGAAGCGGCCGTCACGGGCGTTGCGGCTGTCGGCCACGACGATCCGGTAATAGGGCCGCTTCTTCGAGCCGCCACGCGAGAGACGAATTGCAACTGCCATTTGTAGTCCTTTCAGTGAGTTCCATTACTTCTTTGAAAACTTGTCGAAACCTGGTGGCAGGTTGAACGGGGATGCGCCGCCAAGGCCGGGGAGGCTCGCGCCTCCCCCGCCGAGCCCCGGCAGTCCGCCGGGAGGGAGCGCGCCCGGGGGGGCAAGTCCGCCGAGCGCACCTTCCAATCCGCCTTTGCTGAACATCGCTGCGAGCTTGCCAAGCCCGCCCATCTTCTTGAGCCGCTTCATGGCGGTCGACATTTCCTGGTGCATCTTCAGGAGCTTGTTGATCTCCTGCACCGTTGTTCCCGACCCCTTCGCGACGCGGATCTTGCGCTTCGCATTGATGATTTCGGGCCTGGCACGCTCCTTCGCCGTCATCGACGAAAGCATGGCTTCCATGTGGACCAGCGCTTTGCCGTTCTGCGCCTGGTCCATGGCGCCCTTCATGCCTTTCATGCCGGGCATCATGCCGGCGAGCGCGCCGAGGCCGCCCATGCGCTGCATCTGCTCAAGCTGGGCGCGCAGGTCGTCGAGGTCGAACTTGCCCTTGGCCATCTTGGCCGCCAGCTTCTCCGCGTCCTCGACCTTGATCGTCTCAGCGGCACGCTCGACCAGGCTGACCACGTCGCCCATGCCGAGAATTCGGCCGGCGACACGGTCCGGATGGAACGCTTCGAGCTTGTCGAGCGCCTCGCCGACGCCGGCGAACTTGATCGGCTTGCCGGTCACGGCCCGCATCGACAGCGCCGCACCGCCTCGCGCATCGCCGTCCATTCGCGTCAGGATCACGCCCGAAAGATCGACCTCGCCGGCAAAGCCCTTGGCGACATTCACCGCGTCCTGGCCAGTGAGGCTGTCGACGACGAGCAGGGTCTCGGCGGGGTTCGACGCAGCGGCGACGGCCTTCATCTCCGCCATCAGCTGGTCGTCGACGTGGAGGCGGCCCGCAGTGTCGAGCATGACGACGTCATAGCCCTGCAGCTTCGCCGACTGGAGCGCGCGCTTGGCGATATCGACCGGCTGTTGCCCGGTGACGATCGGCAGCGTGTCGACGTTTGTCTGGCGCCCCAGCACCGCGAGCTGCTCCTGCGCTGCCGGGCGAGCGACGTCGAGCGAGGCCATCAACACCTTCTTGCGGTCGCGCTCCGTGAGGCGCTTCGCAAGCTTGGCGGTGGTCGTGGTCTTACCCGATCCCTGTAGGCCGACCATCATGATCACGGCTGGCGGCGAAACGTTGAGATCGAGCTCCGCGGTCTCCGAACCTAGCGTCTCGACCAGCGCATCGTGGACGTATTTGACCACCATCTGCCCCGGCGTGACCGAGCGCAGCACTTCCTGGCCGACCGCCTTTTCGGTGACTTGTTCGACGAAGTCGCGAGCGACCGGGAGCGCGACGTCGGCCTCGAGCAAGGCGACGCGCACTTCGCGCATGGCCGAGCGCACGTCGGCCTCCGTCAGGGCGCCACGGCCCCGAAGCCGGTCAAAAACGCTGCCGAGCCGATCGCTCAACGTGTCGAACATTCAAATCTCCTCAACGATGCGAAAGCGCCCATATGGGGTGCGAAACGCAGAATACGCCGGCGGACGAAACCTCGTCGGCCAGCGCGCACCCGTGGGCGCTCACATCGATGTATGTCCGTAGACGCCGCGGCGCTTAGCCGCTGACGCTGCGAAGTTCAACCCAGCCGCGGCTTTCCCTTAGGCGGCTTTCGCGGCCGCGACGGGCCGCCTGGACCACCGCGCGGCTTATCCGGGCCGCCGCCCCCGCCCGGCGGACCTCTCCGGGGACCACGCGGCGGACCGCGGCGATCCGGTGACCCCGGTCCACGCCGCTCCGGCACTCGGTCGATCGGCCGCGACTGCTGCATCTGCTGCCGTGGACCGACCGCATAGCCTTCCTTCAGGAGCTGCGTGAACGCCGCTCGCGTGCTCTCGGCAATCTGGTCCTGCAACTCCTTCGGCAAGTCCGCGAAGGTGACGTTGCGGTGGATCGACTGGACGTCGCGCAGCAACTGGTTGGGAAGCCCCCCCGAGCCGCGCTTCAGCGCCTCCATCGCCTCGAGCACAACGGAGAAGATGATCGATTGCATGACGTCGCTGGCGGCTCTCGCCATCTAAGTTCACCCTCACTTGTGGACTTGCGCCCGACCGCTCCTTAAGTCCGCGCCGCAGATGAGCGTTCCCGGCCCCCACAGCGCGCAGCTAGGCGTCCTCTACGAGCACCCGCAATGGTTTCAACCCCTGTTCGCGGCGCTGGAGCGGCGCGGCATCCCCTACGTGCCGATCGAGCTGGCTGATCATCGCTTCGATCCTGCGAGCCGGGACGTTCCCGCGCCGGTCATCCTCAGCCGCGTCGCGCAGTCGAGCTTCCTTCGGGAGCCGGAGCATCCGATCTTCTACGCGGCCGCGCTGCTTCGCCATTGGCAGGACTGCGGCGCCAGCGTGCTCAACGGCGCGGCGACGCTGGCGATCGATTCATCCAAGGCGCGCCAGCTCTCGCTGATCTCCGCTCTCGGCCTGGCGACTCCGGAGACACGGGTAGTCCATCGCAGCCAAGACCTCCTAAGCGCAGCCGAAGGCATGATCTATCCGTTGATGGTAAAGGCGAACATCGGCGGCTCGGGCGCCGGAATCGCCCGTTATTCCTCGGTTGGCGAACTGAGCGCATCGATCACCGATGGAACGGTACCAACATCGGTCGATAACGTATTGCTGGTGCAGGACAATGTCCCGGCGCGTGGCGGAACTATCCTGCGCATCGAGACGCTCCGCGGACGCTTCCTCTACGCCCTGGAGGTCGAAAGTGGGGGCGACACGTTCGACCTTTGTCCAGCCGACGCATGCCTCGCTCAGCCAGGCCGGAATGCAGTCAAGATGACTGCCGTAATGCCCTCGCCGGAAATTGTCCGTGCCGCGGAGCAGATCGCCCATGCGGCTCATCTCTTCGTTGGTGGGATCGAGGTCATCATCGACGATCGCGACGGCACCCCACGCTTCTACGACATCAACGCCATGTCCAACTTCGTTGCGGACCCGCTGAACGTTCTCGGCTGGGACCCGCACGATCGGCTCATCGACGCCCTCGAAGGCATGTTGAAAGGCAGGCAAGCGGCATGAGATTCGGCTATTGGATGCCCGTTTTCGGCGGCTGGCTGCGCAACATCCCGGACGAGGGGATGGAGGCAAGCTGGGACTATGTGAAGCGGCTGACGCAGCGGAGCGAGGAGACCGGTTGGGATCTCAGCCTCATTGCCGAGCTCAACCTCAACGACATCAAGGGGGTGGATCAGCCGGCGCTGGACGCCTGGTCGACCGCAGCCGCCCTTGCGGCGGTGACGTCGAGCATCGAGCTGATGGTCGCCGTCCGGCCCAACTTCCACCAGCCTGCCCTTTTCGCAAAGGCTGCGGCGAACATCGACAACATTTCCGGGGGCCGGCTGGCGCTCAACGTCGTGTCCTCCTGGTGGGCAGACGAGGCGACCCAGTATGGCCTCCAGTTCGATCAACACGACGACCGCTACGCCCGAACCACCGAATGGCTCCAGGTCGTGCAGGGCCTGTGGACGCAGGATCGCTTCAGCTTCGACGGCGAGCGCTACAAGCTCAGCAACGCCATTGCCGAGCCCAAGCCCGTCCACAAGCCGTGGCCGACGATCTATGCGGGGGGCGAGAGCGAGGCGGCCAAGACGCTGATCACGACGCTGTGCAACGCCTATGTGATGCATGGCGATCCCGTGGACGCGATCAAGCCGAAGATCGCGGACATGGAAGCGCGCCGCGCCGGCGTTGGCAAGAGCCGGATGCAGTACGGCATGGCTGCCTTCGCCATCGTCCGCGACAGCGAAGCCGAGGCAAAGAAGGAGCTTGCACGCATCACCCAGATGCCGCCGAAGCCGCCGAAGGGATTCGACAATTTCGAACAGTGGCTGTCCGGTACCGAGCTCGAGCGTGAGCTGAAGCTGCAGGAATATTCTGTGTCGAACAGAGGCTTGCGCCCGAGCTTTGTCGGTACGCCTGAACAAATCCGCGAACGGATCGAGGAATATGAAGCGGCCGGACTCGACCTGCTGCTGCTTCAAATGAGTCCGCAGGCGGAGGAGATGGACCGCTTCGCCGCACAGGTGATCGCACCGATGCGCGCCCGCTCACCG
>Ga0207702_10005599_pt1 | contig 10964 bp, 4 predicted proteins | sample KBSCornC62_FD_184302 | JGI IMG/M metagenome (GOLD analysis project Ga0207702, IMG submission 184302) | Corn rhizosphere microbial communities from Kellogg Biological Station, Michigan, USA - KBS Corn C6-2 (SPAdes) (version 2) | ecosystem: Host-associated > Plants > Roots > Rhizosphere > Soil ...
CGCCGGCGGCGCCGGCAACGCCGGTGGCGTGATGAACGCGGGTGGCGCCGGCAACGCGGGTGGCGCCGGCAACGCGGGCGGCGCCGGCAACGCCGGTGGTGCCGGTAACGCCGGTGGAGCGGGCAACGCCGGTGGCGTGATGAACGCGGGTGGCGCCGGCAACGCGGGTGGCGCCGGCAACGCGGGTGGTGCGGGCAACGCGGGTGGAGCCGGCAATGCAGGTGGTGCGGGCAACGCGGGCGGCGCCGGCAACGCCGGTGGTGCGGGCAACGCGGGTGGTGCCAGCAACGCCGGTGGTGCGGGCAACGCGGGCGGTGCGGGCAACGCGGGTGGCGCCGGCAATGCAGGTGGCTCGGGCAACGCGGGCGGCGCCGGCAACGCGGGTGGTGCGGGCAACGCGGGTGGCGCCGGCAATGCAGGTGGCGCGGGCAACGCGGGTGGCGCCGGCAACGCTGCAATCAACGCGGGCAGCTTCGGCAACAAGTAATTCCAAGACAACTGAGGCAGTCGAAGCGAACCGCCGGCCATCCGCCGGCGGTTTGCTTTTTGTCGCCCGCACCTCTTATGCTTCGGCAGCCCGAGGGAGGGCTTCAAGAGGCATTCGAAGAAATGCGCAGCCGCTTGTTGTGCCTGCTATTGGCGTTGTTGCCGGTTACGGCCGCCGCCGACGAAAGCCCGGTCGGAATGTCGTGGATCACCACGCCGGACCTGCGGCTCTTCTACTACGATTCGCTCGACTACCTGACGCCGCACACGGTGCGGACGTTCACGAACGCGCTCGCATGGCAGCGCCGGATGTTCCACTGGACGCCGTCCGAAGCGACGATCGTGATGCTGCAGGACCTCGGGGACTACGGCAACGCGCTCACGTACGCCGCTCCGAAGAACACGCTCGTATTCGACGTCTCGCCACTGTCGCATGCGTTCGAGACGTTCCCGGCGAGCGAGCGCATCTTCACGCTGATGAATCACGAGCTGGTCCACGTCGCGCAAGCGGATGTCGCGACGGAAGAGGACCGCAAATGGCGTCGCTTCTTTCTCGGCAAGGTCAGCCCTTATTCGCAATTCCCCGAGACGCTTCTCTACAGCTACCTGACCATCCCGCGGTTCACCGTTCCGCGCTGGCTCGCGGAGGGGCAGGCGGTGTTCGTCGAGACGTTCATGGGCGGAGGATTGGGCCGCGCGCAGGGCGGCTACGACGAGATGGTGTTCCGGGCGATGGTGCGCGACGGCGCGCATTTCTACGATCCGCTCGGCCTCGTGTCGCGCGGCGTGCAGATCGACTTCCAGGTCGGCGCGAACGCGTACCTGTACGGCACGCGGTTCTTCACGTGGCTCGCATACACGTACTCCCCCGAAAAGGCGCTCGAATGGATTCGCCGCGACGAGGGCAGCAAGCGCTACTACGCCGACCAGTTCGAGCATGTGTTCGGCTTGCCGCTCGAGCGCGCGTGGCAGGACTGGATCGCCTTCGAGCGCGAGTTCCAGACGAAAAACCTCACAGCCGTGCGGAAGTTTCCGATCACGCCACACCGCGACCTTGCCGCACGCCCGCTCGGGTCGGTGTCCCGCACGTACTACGACGAGGCGACGGGCATTCTTTACGGCGCGTTCCGCTACCCGGGGGTGGTCGAGCACGTCGGCGCGCTCGACACGCGCACCGGCAACGTGCGCCAGCTCGCCGACATCAAGCGCGCGATGCTCTATCGCGTCGCCTCGTTCGCCTACGATCCGTCCACCGGCACCGCGTTCTGGACGAACGACAACCCGAAATACCGCGACCTGATGGCGGTCGACGTGAAGACGGGCGAACAGCGCATGCTTCTCGAAGACGTGCGCATCGGCGAGATCGTCGTCAACCCCGCCGATCGCACGCTCTTCGGCGTGCGGCACGCGAACGGATTCGCGCAGCTCGTCCGCATACCACCGCCGTACAACCTGTGGTACGAGATTCATACGTTCCCTTATGGCGTCGTCCCGTACGACCTCGACATTTCGCCCGACGGGCGCCTGCTGTCGGGATCGGTCGCGGAAGTGAACGGCGATCAGTTCCTGCGCGTGTGGGACCTGTCCAAGGTGCTGGCGGGCGATCTGCGGCCGCGCGGCGAGTTCCGGTTCGGCCAGTCGGTCCCGGAGAGCTTCACGTTCTCGCGCGACGGCCGCTACCTGTACGGCAGCAGCTACTACACGGGCGTCTCGAACATCTTTCGCTACGAGGTGGCGACGGGCGCCATGGACGCGGTGTCGAACGCGGAGACCGGATTCTTCCGCCCGGTGCCGCTCGCCGACGGCCGGCTCGTCGTTCTGAACTACACGGCCGAAGGCTTCGTGCCGGCGATCATCGAGCCGCATCCGCTCGCCGACGTCAGCGCCATCACGTTCCTGGGCAGCGAGGTCGTGAAGAAGTATCCCGCGCTCATGGGCTGGCAGGTCGCGCCGCCGAGCGCCGTCGACGACGAAAAGCTGATCACGGGCAAGGGTGCGTACCACCCGGCGAAACAGCTGGCGCTGGTGAACGGCTTCCCGACGCTGCAGGGCTACAAGGACGCGATCGGCATCGGCTATCACCTCAACTTCCTCGACCCGGTGCAATACGCGGGTCTCGGCATCACGGCCGCGTGGACGCCGAAAGGCGACATGTCGAGCGACGAGCAGGCGCATTTCGACATCGCCGGCCGCTACCTGAACGGGTGGGGCGAGCTCGCCTGGAACAAGTCCGACTTCTACGACATGTTCGGACCGACGAAGCGCAGCCGCAAGGGCGTGGCGGCAAAGGTCGGCTACGACCAGCACCTGATTTTCGACGAGCCCCGCTTCCTGACGGCGAGCTACGAACTCGACTGGTACGACAAGATCGACACGCTGCCGAATGCGCAGAACGTCGGCACCCCGTTCACGCGGCTGCTCACCGCCAAGGTGGCGCTCGTCTACTCGGACTATCGCCGCTCGCTCGGCGCCGTCGACGACGAGAAGGGCATCGGCTGGTCGATCGCGGTCAAGGGCAATCGCGTGCGCGACGAGACGCCGGCGACGCAACTCTACGGCACGTTCGATTACGGGTTTGCGCTGCCGATCCCGCATTCGTCGCTGTGGCTGCGCACGGCTGCCGGCGTGAGCAGCGGTGATCGCGACAATCCGGTCGCCAATTACTATTTCGGCGGGTTCGGCAACAACTACGTCGATGCCGGCTCGATCAAGCGCTATCGCGACATCGGCTCGATGCCGGGCTTCGAGATCGACGAGATCAGCGGTCAGCGCTTCGTGCGGCAGATGGTCGAATGGAACCTGCCGCCGATCGTATTCGAATCGGCCGGCACGCCGGCGCTCTATCTCAACTGGCTGCGTCCCGCGGTTTTCGCGTCGGCGCTGTGGACCGATCCTTCGAACGCGTCGCTGCGCAACGATTACCAGAGCCTCGGCGCGCAGGCGGACCTGCGCTTCAGCGTTTTGCACCGCTACGAGATGACGCTGTCCGTCGGCTACGCCGTCGGTTTTCGCGGCGCGAACCGCGCAGGCGACGAGCTGATGGTGTCGCTCAAGATCCTGTAGTCGCTGCTCATGATCGCGGCGAACCTGCTCCACTGGCTGGTCGGCCTGCTGCCGGTGCTGGGCTTTCTCGCCGCACTGCTCTATCTCGACGGCTACAAGCTCGTGCGCCTTCGCGTCGTGATCGCGATCGTCGCGGCGGGCACCGGCGTCGCGTACGCCTGCTATTTCGCCAATGCCTCGCTCGGTGCGATGCTCGATCTCGATTTCACGCGCTACAGCCGGTATGTCGCGCCAGTGGTCGAGGAGCTCGGCAAGGCGCTCGTCGTCGTCGTGCTGATTCGAATGCACCGGATCGGATTCCTGATCGACGCGGCGATCGCCGGCTTCGCCGTCGGCAGCGGCTTCGCGATCGTTGAGAATCTCTATTACCAGCACCTCGTTCCGGATGCCGGAATCGGCACGTGGATCGTCCGTGGCTTCGGCACGGCGGTGATGCATGGCGGCACGACCGCGATTTTCGCGATGACGAGCGTGGCGCTCGCCGAACGCGCACGCGCGCTCGGTGCCGCGGCCTTCGTGCCCGGCTTCGTGCTCGCCGTGGCGCTGCACTCCGCGTTCAACCACCTGAACGGATGGCCGCGGCTGTCGACGCTGGCGGTGATGATCGTGCTGCCGCCGCTTTTGCTGCTGATCTTCCAGCGCAGCGAGCGTGCCGTGGCGGCCTGGCTCGGCCACGGCTTCGACGCGGACACGCGGATGCTGGAGTCGATTACGTCAGGCGAATTTGCCGATTCGCCCGCGGGGCGCTACCTCGCGTCGATTCGTCACCGGTTCAAAGGCGCCGTCGTCGCGGACCTCTTGTGCTATCTGCGCCTTCACACCGAGCTCGCGCTTCGCGCCAAGGGCATCCTGATGATGCGGGAGAGCGGCTTCGAAGCCGCGGTCGACGAAGCGACATTCGACAAGTTCGCCGAAATGCGTTACCTCGAGCGCAGCGTCGGCCGCACCGGGCTCCTCGCGCTGGGGCCGCTGCTGCACGGCAGCAACCGGGACGTCTGGCAGCTCAAGATGCTGGAAGGCGAGGCGATCAGGCCCGCGGCCGGTGCGCGTCGCGCGCCAGCTGCAGGCGCTCGGTGACCACGCGCTCGAGCACCTCGGCGGAATAGGGCTTCATCAGCGCCATGGCACCGCAGTCGGTCAGCGCCTCGACGGCGCTCGAATACCCGGTGCAGAAGATCACCGGCAGCCCGGGACGCAGCTCGTTCAGCCGCTCGGCGAACTCGAGGCCGTCGATGTCCGGCATGACGACGTCGGAAAAGACCAGGTCGATGTCCGTGCCTTCCTCGATGCGCTCCAGCGCCTCGCCGGCCGAAACGACGAGCGAGACCTCGCACCCGAACGTTTCGAGCAGCCTGCCGGCAGCTTCCGCACCATCGCTGTCGTCGTCGACGACGAGCACGCGGGCGCCTTTGGTGATGGGCTGCGAACGATGAATTGAACTGACCATCGGGAATCTCCGTCGAAGATGCGCGCTGACTGTTGAAAATATACTGCTTTCTGCGCGGGATGGCGAAAATTGTACGCGGTTGCAAGAAAGCCGTTTCGCCGCCTGCCTGCCCAAAATACCCCGCTGATGGGACAATTCGAACGTTTCGCCTTCCGTCCTGCTGCGGACGGCGATGCGTCGTAATCGTTCCCAGGAGACCGCGACATGCAGGTCGTCGAGCATCCCCAGACATCCAAGGACGAGATCACGATCATCCTGGGCGCATTGTCCGCGCTGAAGCGCGGCGACGCGTCGGTTCGCCTCCCGGCCGAGTGGCACGGCGTGCTCGGCCGCGTCGCCGACGTGTTCAACGACGTCGTCGAGCGCAACCGCCGGATGGCGCTCGAGCTCGAGCGGCTGTCGCTCGTCGTCGGCAAGCACGGAAAGCTCGGCAAGCGCGGCAGCATCGGCGAGGTGACCGGCTTCTGGGCGACGTCGATCGACTCGGTGAATCGCCTGATCGACGACCTCGTGCACCCGACGAGCGAGACGGCGCGCGTGATCGGCGCGGTCGCCCAGGGCGACCTCGGACAGACGATGGCGCTCGAGGTGGACGGCGAGCCGCTGCAGGGCGAGTTCCTGCGCACCGCGAAGACGGTGAACAAGATGGTGGATCAGCTCGGCACGTTCGCCGCCGAGGTGACGCGCGTGGCGCGCGAGGTCGGCACCGAAGGCAAGCTCGGCGGGCAGGCGAAGGTCAAGGGCGTCGCAGGCACGTGGAAGGACCTGACCGACAGCGTGAATTCGATGGCGGGCAACCTCACCGGCCAGGTGCGCAACATCGCCGACGTGACGACCGCCGTGGCCACCGGCGATCTGTCGAGGAAGATCACCGTCGACGTCAAGGGCGAGTTTCTCGAGCTCAAGGACACGATCAACACGATGGTGGACCAGCTCCGCTCGTTCGCGTCCGAAGTGACGCGGGTTGCGCGGGAGGTGGGTACCGAAGGGCGCCTCGGCGGCCAGGCGCGTGTCGAAGGCGTCTCGGGAACCTGGAAGGACCTGACCGACAGCGTGAACTCGATGGCGAGCAACCTGACGGGTCAGGTGCGCAACATCGCCGACGTGACGAAGGCCGTGGCGAGCGGCGACCTGTCGAAGCAGATCACCGTCGACGTCAAGGGCGAGATCCTCGAGCTCAAGAATACGATCAACACGATGGTCGACCAGCTCTCGTCATTCGCGTCCGAGGTGACGCGGGTTGCGCGCGAGGTGGGCACCGAAGGCAAGCTCGGCGGCCAGGCCGACGTGCAGGGCGTGGCCGGAACGTGGAAGGACCTGACCGAATCGGTCAATTCCATGGCGGGCAATCTCACGGCGCAGGTGCGCAACATCGCCGACGTGACGACGGCCGTGGCCAACGGCGACCTGTCGAAGAAGATCACGGTCGACGTCAAGGGCGAGATCCTCGAGCTCAAGAACACGATCAACACGATGGTCGATCAGCTGCGCTCGTTCGCGTCGGAGGTGACACGCGTGGCGCGCGAGGTGGGCACCGAAGGCAAGCTCGGCGGGCAGGCCGACGTGCAGGGCGTGGCAGGGACATGGAAGGACCTGACCGAATCGGTCAATTCGATGGCGGGCAATCTCACGGGCCAGGTGCGCAACATCGCCGACGTGACGAAGGCCGTGGCGAGCGGCGACCTGTCGAAGAAGATCACGGTCGACGTCAAGGGCGAGATCTCGGAGCTCAAGAACACGATCAACACGATGGTGGATCAGCTGTCGTCGTTCGCGTCCGAAGTGACGCGGGTTGCGCGCGAGGTGGGCACCGAAGGCATCCTCGGCGGCCAGGCGAACGTGAAGGGCGTCGCCGGCACGTGGAAGGACCTGACCGACAGCGTGAATTTCATGGCGGGCAACCTGACGAGCCAGGTGCGCGGCTTCGCCAAGGTAATGACCGCGGTCGCGAACGGCGACCTGCAGCAGAAGCTCACGCTCGAGGCGAAGGGCGAGATCGCGACGATGACCGAGACGATCAACTCGATGATCGACACGCTCGCCACGTTCGCCGACCAGGTCACCACGGTGGCGCGCGAAGTGGGCGTCGAAGGCAAGCTCGGCGGCCAGGCAAAAGTGCCGGGTGCGTCCGGTACGTGGAAGGACTTGACCGAGAACGTCAATCAGCTCGCGGCCAATCTCACCACGCAGGTGCGCGCGATCGCCGAGGTGGCAACCGCCGTGACGCAGGGCGACCTGACGCGCTCGATCGCCGTGGAAGCGCGCGGCGAAGTGGCGGCGCTGAAGGACACGGCGAACGAGATGATCCGCAACCTGCGCGACACGACGCGCAAGAACACCGAACAGGACTGGCTGAAGACGAACCTCGCCAAGTTCAGCCGGATGCTGCAGGGCCAGAAGGACCTGACGACGGTCGCGCGACTGATTCTCTCCGAGCTCGCGCCGGTGGTTTCGGCGCAGCACGCGCTCTTCTACATGCTCAATACGGCCGCGCCGCCGCGCCTCACGCTCGTCGCGAGCTACGGCTCGAAGGGACAGAGCGCGCTCGGCAGCCAGCTCGACCTCGGCGAGGGGCTGGTCGGCCAGTGCGCGATCGAGAAATCGAAGATCCTGCTCGCCAACGTGCCGCAGAACTACGTGACGATCTTCTCCGGCCTGGGTTCGTCGCCGCCGCAGAATATCTTCGTGCTGCCAATCATTTTCGAGGGCCAGGTGAAAGGCGTGCTGGAGCTCGCGTCGTTCGAGCGCTTCAGCCCGACGCACGAGCAGTTCCTCGACCAGCTGACCGAATCGATCGGCATCGTGATCAACACGATCGAGGCGAACATGCGCACGGAGGACCTGCTCGCGCAATCGCAGTCACTCGCGCACGAGCTGCAGAGCCGGCAGCAGGAGCTGCAGCAGACGAACCAGGAGCTCGAGGAAAAGGCCGGGCTGCTCGCGCACCAGAACCAGGAGGTCGAGCGCAAGAACGAGGAGGTCGAGCAGGCGCGCCAGGCGCTGGAGGAGAAGGCCGAGCAGCTCGCGCTCACGTCGAAGTACAAGTCCGAGTTTCTGGCGAACATGTCGCACGAGCTGCGCACGCCGCTCAACTCGCTTTTGATCCTGTCCGATCAGCTCTGCAAGAATCCGGGCGGCAACCTGATGCCCAAGCAGGTCGAATTCGCGAAAACGATTCACGCGTCGGGCAACGACCTGCTCACGCTGATCAACGACATCCTCGACCTGTCGAAGATCGAATCCGGCACCGTGGTCATGGATCCGTCCGACGTGCGTTTCGACGAGCTGCAGCGCTACGTCGAGCGGACGTTCCGCCACGTCGCGGAGGCGAAGGGCGTCGATTTCTTCATGCGGCTCGACCCGCGCCTGCCGCCCACTATGTTCGCCGACCTGAAGCGGCTGCAGCAGGTGTTGAAGAACCTGCTGTCGAACGCGTTCAAGTTCACGCACCAGGGCGGCGTGACGCTGACGATCGATCCGGTCACGAGCGGCTGGAGCCCGCAGAACGAGTCGCTGAACCGCGCAAACGACGTGATCGCGATCTCGGTGCGCGACACCGGCATCGGCATCTCGGCGGAGAAGCAGCAGATCGTCTTCGAGGCGTTCCAACAGGCCGACGGCAGCACCAGCCGCAAGTACGGCGGCACCGGCCTCGGCCTCGCGATCAGCCGCGAGCTGTCGCGACTGCTCGGCGGCGAGATCCGGCTGGTGAGCGCGCCGCAGAGGGGCAGCACGTTCACGCTGTTCCTGCCGACGACGTACGCTCCCTCGCGCGCGATCCGCAAGCCGGTAACGGATCGCGCGCACAGCGCGGCATTGCCGCGGGTGATGTCCAACACCGCGCCGATCGCGCGGATCGTCGAAGTGCCGCCGATGCCGATCACCGATGGGGGCATGCGCGCACCCGGCGAGGCCGCCCAGCCCGCACCGGCGGAGGCCGATGGCGAGGCGGCCGACGACCGTCTCTCGGTGACGTCGAGCGACCAGGTGGTGCTGATCGTCGAGAACGACCCGGCCTTCGCGCAATTCCTGCTCGAGGCCGCGCGCGAGCGGGGGCTCAAGGGAATCGTCACGTCGTCCGGCGTCTCTGCGCTCACGCTGGCCGCCGAGTTCCAGCCGGCTGCCGTAACGCTCGACATCTTTCTCCCGGACATCGATGGCTGGCGCGTGCTCGATCGGCTGAAGCACGACGATCTGACACGCCACATCCCGGTGTCGGTGATCTCCACCGACGAGTCGCGCGAGCGCGCACTCAAATCGGGCGCGTTCCAGTTCACCGCGAAGCCGATGCAGAGCAAGGAGGAGATCGATGCGCTGCTCGACCGCGTCGTTGCGTACGTGGGACGCAGGTGCCGGCACCTGCTGGCGGTATCGCCGGACGGCCGCAAGCGGGCGTGGTTCGCGGAGGCGCTCGCTGCGGACGACGTGCAGGTAACGGCGGCCGCCGATTACGGTGAAGCGGCGAGCGTGCTCGCGCGCGGGCCCGTCGATTGCCTTGTGCTCGACGCGGCGCTCGATCCGCCTGCTGACGGCGTGCTCCTCGTGGACGGCGATGGCGGGAGCGCGGATGGCCCGCCGATCGTCCTGTATGGCGGGGGCAGGGACGTGGGGGAATTCGATCACTGGGGCGCTTTCGCCAAGCGCCCCGGCGTGCGCGAAGTGCGATCGGGTGAACGGCTGCTGGAGGCCGCGAGCGATTGCATGCACCGCGCGGTGGCCGCGATGCCGGAGGCGCATCGCACGACGCTGCGGGAACTGCAGGCGCGCAGCAACGTGCTGCAGGGTCGCAAGGTGATGATCGTCGACGACGACATGCGCAACATCTTCGCGCTGACGTCGCTGCTCGAGGACCGCGGCATGATCATCGTGTCGCACGACAACGGCCGCGATGCGGTCAGCGCGCTCACTGCGCAGCCGAACGTCGAGGCGATCCTGATGGACATCATGATGCCGGAGATGGACGGAATCGACACGATCCGGGAAATTCGCCAGATTCCCGCGTGCCGTGACACGCCGATCATCGCCGTCACCGCCAAGGCGATGAAGGGCGACCGGGAGAAGTGCATGGAGGCTGGAGCTTGGGATTACCTGTCGAAGCCGGTCGACACCGAGTTGATGCTCGGGTGCCTGCGCGGCTGGCTGTCGCGCCCGTGTTGACGAAGCGAGCGGTGGAATATCCCGGCGAGACGAGCGGCGCGCTGGACGACCGCGCGGATGAGCACGTCGCGGCGGTGCCCGATCGGGCCAGCATCCTGATCGTCGACGACCGGCCGGACAAGCTGCTCGTCTACCGCACGATGCTCGAGGAGCTGGGCCAGAACCTGCATACGGCGTCGTCCGGCGACGAAGCGCTGCGCCAGGTGCTCGAGCGGGAGTTCGCGCTCATCCTGCTCGACGTCAACATGCCGGGGATGGACGGGCTCGAGACTGCGTCGCTGATCCGCGGGCGCAGGAAGTCCGCTCACACGCCGATCATTCTCGTGACCGCCGACTATGGCGATGAGCTGCGGATGGTGCGCGCCTATTCGCTCGGCGCAGTCGACTACATCGCATCGCCGGTGGTGCCGGAAATCCTGCGCGCCAAGGTGCGCGTGTTCGTCGATTTGTATCTGCTCGCCGAGCAGGCGAAGCGGCAGGTGCAGGAACGCATCGCGCTCGCCGAGGAGAAGGCGGCGCGCGCGGCGGCCGAGCGCGCGTCACAGCGGCTCGCGTTCCTCGCCGAGGCGAGCGGAACGCTCGCGAGCTCGCTCGACCTCGAGGCCACGCTCCGCGAAATCTCGCGGCTCGTCGTTCCGCGTCTGGCCGACGTGTGCATCGTGTCTCTGGCTACGACCGAGGGGCAATGCGAGCGCCACGAGATGGCATGGGCCGCGAGCGATGCCGAGCACCCGCTGCTGACCGCGTCGATGGCGGACACCGGCGCCGTCGGGCTCGACGAGGCGATCGCCCGCGTGCGCGAGACCGGCAA
>Ga0207702_10005601_pt1 | contig 10962 bp, 7 predicted proteins | sample KBSCornC62_FD_184302 | JGI IMG/M metagenome (GOLD analysis project Ga0207702, IMG submission 184302) | Corn rhizosphere microbial communities from Kellogg Biological Station, Michigan, USA - KBS Corn C6-2 (SPAdes) (version 2) | ecosystem: Host-associated > Plants > Roots > Rhizosphere > Soil ...
CGAAGTATATACTCCCGGAACGGAAAGCTGGCGTATCCGTTTTACTCCGACAGAGACCGGTGATTATACGCTCGCCTTGCTCGTGCGCACAGGAGACGCAACTCATCCGGTCGTCGACACCGACGCCGTTCACGGAGAGGGCGACTCGGTGACGCAGATCCGTTTTTCTGTCGGAGCTTCCGCCCAACCCGTCGTCCAACGCTGGGTGGAAAATGCTCCCGATGCTCGCACGTTCGAAACCGCCGATCATCAATCTCTCCCGCTCATCGGTGAGAACATCTGTTGGGGTGGGGCACAGGGCAGCGACGATTTCGACACGTGGTTTCGCGAAATTCAAAAGGTCGGCGGGAATTTCGCCCGCGTCTGGCTTTGTCCGTGGTCGCTCGGGCTCGAACACGGCCCGGGTTTACTCAATCACTATGGACAAAAAGAGGCGTGGCAGCTCGACCATGTTTTCAACGAGGCCGAGCATGATGGTCTCTACCTGATGTTGTGCCTCGATCATCACGGCATGTTCCAGGTGGAAAACACCAACTGGGATAGCGGAAACAATTACTGGAAAACGAATCCATACAGCCAGCTTCAAGGCGGCCCATGCGTCGCGCCGAATGATTTTTTCACCAACGCGCAGGCTCAGAAAATTTATCGCAAACGTCTTCGGTATTTGATCGGTCGATACGACTACAGCCCTGCGCTGTTGTCGTGGGAGTTTTTCAACGAAATCGACAACGTCTACGCTCCGCAGCAATCCCTCGTTGCCGCAGATGTGGCCGCGTGGCATCGCATGATGGGCCAATGGCTGCACGCGCACGATCCCTACCATCATCTCGTGTCGACGAGTCTGACCGGTGGCAGCGATCGGCCCGAGATTTGGTCCGAGCCGGAGATGGACTTCGCGATGTACCATTCGTACGGCGATCCCGATCCGGCCCACTTGCTGGCGAACATTTCGCAGGACTTCAATCAGCGCTATCACAAGCCCGTGATGATCGCCGAATTTGGCATCAGTGCCGGGTCATGGGATCTGCCGGAGGATCCGCATCTGCGAGGCTTTCGCCAATTGTTGTGGGGCGGCGCGCTCGGTGGTTCGGTCGGCACTGGTATGTCCTGGTGGTGGCAGAGCATTCACGAAGAACATGTTTATCCTATTTTCAAAGCTCTAACCGACGTGATGAGTCATGCTGGTTGGAAGCAGGGCAAATGGTCGCCGATCGCCTTTGCCGATTCGGATGCTTCGCGGTCTCGTGCGCTCGGAGAGGCGTTGAGCGGTCAACCGCCGTTCAGCGCGACGGTCGCATTGAGCTCTTATCGACGAATCGCCATTTCGGATGAGGCCGTAATCGCGAATCCGTTGGCCGCAGAACGCGCGGGCGAAGAATTGAGCGGATTTCTGCTCGGCACCATCGACGGTCCGCGCCATCAGCCGATCAAGTTAACCGCGCGTTTCACCGCCCTCGGCAAAGTGAGTTTCGTGGTCAACTCCGTCGCGTCGGATGTCGAGATGGTTGTGACTGTCGATGGCGCAGAGAAAATGCGGACCCGAATCTTCGATCGCGACGGCAAAGCGGCGGTGAATCATGAGATCGACCGGCCTTTCGCGATTGATGTCCCGGCGGGCGTGCATGTGATCCAGATTTTGAATACCGGTTCAGATTGGGCTATGTTGGAAAATCTCAAAGTCGACGGCGTACAACCGTCGACGTTTTCGGATGGCGGGTCATTTCGCGCGGAGAAAATCGGTATCGCCGACACCGCTCGGCAACGGGCCGCGGTTTATGTTTATTCTCCTTGGATCGCGTATCCAGCCGGGGCCTACCATTATCAGCCACCTCTCGTGGAGAGCGAACATTTCGCTTTGCCGAATTGGCCTGCAGGAAAATCACGCGTCGAGTTTTTCGACGCAGAAACCGGCGCGCTTCTCGCGCATGAAGAAGCAATGAGCGCGGACGGCACGTTGACGATCAAGCTCCCGGCATTCCGCGAAGATCTCGCCGTGATCGTTTCGCCGAAAGAGTGAGCGAAGTGCTTTCTCAGTCGTAGAAAAGGGGAGTACGCCGCCGTCGGCGTGGCGCTTTATAGGTCGGCCGACAGGCTGTCCGCACTTTGCGGGGCTGAAGTCTCTGAAGCGATAGGCGCACGGTGTTGGGACCGGCGCGCGCCTAGGAAATTCTCCGAGAGCGCCAGGGAAAATCGCGATGCGCCTTCCGGATGGCGTCAGGGCAGTTGAGCCGGCGGAATCCGTGAACCTGTTTAGCGGTGCGCCCCATTTTGGAGAGGCGTCAGGTGAGCTAGGTTGTGGCATGAACTCTTCATTTCATTTCAAAACCAATCGCGTCCGCGTCACCGCTTTGGTGGCGGCGCTCGGCACGCTCGGACTTTGCTCGCCGGTTTTTGGTCAAAGCGGCGGGTCATCTGGAAGCAGCGGCAGCGGTAGCGCATCGGGCTCGGGCGCTTCAGGCGGATCGAGCAGTGGCATGGGCGGAAGTGGTAGCAACGCCAACGCGAACAGCTCTACGCCGGGCACCGGGGGTTCAACTTCCGGAGGCGGTGCTGCAAGTGGCTCAAATTATTCGGGAGCGAACGCGGGGAGCAACACTGCGGGATCAAGCGGCAGCACGTCGGGTTCCTCCGGCACCGGCAGTACGTATAACAACAGCGCGAGCGGAAATTCCAGCGGCGCGAATTCTGGTTCGAATTCTTCCAGCACGCCGACTCCGACCCCGGGCGGAAGTCGCTCAACCTACGGAGGCGGTACGCCCTCATCCGGATCCAGCTCGGGAAGCAGCAGCGGTTCGATGAACGGCAGCAGGTCGTCTTCCACCGATTCGAGCAACTCCTCGAGCGGTTCTTCCGGCACCGGTTCCTCAGGGACAGGCTCCAGCTCCAGTCAAACTGGCACGAATCCGTGATTTTGTTTCGCCTGTGATGAAATGAGTGGCCGAGACTGGGCCACTCTTATCGTGTTAGCGGACCCACGTTGCTTACCAACGTGGCTCCGCGGAAGCGCGTCGTGCTAAATTGAATACGCCTCGATCGGATCGAGTTCGCAGGGCTGCATGCCGAGACGCGCGGCCGCATCTCGCAGCTTTTGTTCGAGCAGACTGACAGAGAGAGGTTTCGTGAGGTAGTCGTTCATGCCCGACTGCAAACACAATTCGCGATCGTGCATGCTTGCATGTGCGGTGAGCGCGATGATCTGGGGACGGTGACGGAGATTTAGTTTCTCGCGAATGGCGTGCGTCGCTTCGTAGCCGTCCATCTCGGGCATCTGCAAATCCATCAAAACCACGTCGTACGTTTCACGACTCAAGGCGTCGACTGCTTCGCGGCCGTGGTGAGCCACGTCACAGCTGTAGCCCATGGCGGAGAGGAAGCGGAGGGCAACGCGCTGGTTCACGAGATTATCCTCGGTTAACAAAATCCGCAGCGGAAATTGTTTCTGCAATTTTGAGAACGCCGTTTTCCTCTCCGTCGAAGGCGTGGTTTGTCGGCTGCTATCAACGGCGCGGATGAGCGCGTGTTGCAGCGGGACGCTTTTCGCTGGAGCGAAGAGCACGCTCGCGACCGAGTCCGGCAAAACGCCGACGTCGCTTTGCTTCCGACCCGCTGGCTCAACTAGGATGATCGGCACCTTTTTCAAGCGTGCGCGGTCGCAGAGGTCGAGCAGCGTTTCGCCATTCAGCTCGGGTAGGGAAAGGAGGATGACGTCCGTTTTCTCGGGGGACGTGAGTTCGGCCTGGATGGCACCCACGGAGGAAAAACCTTTCACGTCCATGCCCCAGCTATTGGCGGCGGATGCGAGAACTTTTTGAGATAGCGCGCGCGGCTCACCGATTAAAATCCGTTTGCCGGCGAGTGGAGCGCACAGCGGGTTTTCCTGGAAATCTTCCGGCGCGCGCAACTTCATCACGATGGTGAAGCAGGAACCTTGGCCGACGGTGCTTGCGACGGTGATGCCACCGCCCATCGCCTCGGCGATGCGTTTAGAAATGGCGAGGCCCAGTCCTGTGCCGCCATAACGACGGCTCATCGAAGCGTCGGCTTGGCTGAACGGTTTAAAGAGTCTGTCTTTTCGCTCGGAAGGAATGCCGATGCCGGTGTCGCGAACGTGAAAGGTGAATTCATGCCAGCGTTCGGCCGGCGCGCTGCTCCGCTGCTCGGCGCGGCCGAGAGGTTGACTGTGGATCTCGATGAAAACAGACCCACGTTCGGTGAACTTCACGGCGTTGCCGATGACGTTGACTAAAATCTGTCTTACGCGCGTCGGATCTCCCGCCACGAAAGAAGGCACGCTATCGTCGGCGAGATAGAGCAGCTCGATCTTTTTCTGAGCCGCTTTAAGTGCGAAGAGATCGAGTGTTTCCTCGACGCAGGTGCGCAGCTCGAAATTGATTTCGGCAAGCTCGATCGCGCTCGCTTCGATTTTCGAGAAGTCGAGAATATCGTTGATGACGATCAGCAGCGAGTCGCAGCTCTGCCGAATCGTCTCCGTGAAATCGCGTTGTTGATCGTTGAGCGAGGTTTCGAGCAGCAGTGTGCTCATCCCCAGAACACCGTTCATCGGTGTGCGAATCTCATGGCTCATGTTGGCCAGAAATTCTGATTTCGCGCGATTGGCCTGATCGGCCGTTTCCTTGGCTGCGAATAAATCACGCTCTGCGCGCTGACGTTCTTCGATGTTGGCTCGCAACCGGATATTGGTCTCGGCGAGTTCGTGAGTTCGCTCTTCGACCGTGCGCTCGATACTCTCCTGGGTCCGCTGGAGCTGCACCCGGATATGAGCGTTGTCCCAAATGAAATTCTGAGAACGGACACAGGAATAGATCAGAAAAATGTCCTCAAAGACGACCCATCCGGCGTGTTCCACCCACCGCCAGTTGTTCACGATGACCGTTCCGAAAACAGAGACAGGATAATACATCCCGCGCAGCGAATGCTCCAAGCCGACCACGACGCTCGCCGTAATCAGGATTGGCCAATCGCGATAAAAAGCCAGGAACGCGAGAGAACCGAAAACGTGAAAGTGAGTTTCGCCTCTGCCGCCTGTGACGTGAATCAAAAGCGCTGATGCAACCATCTGCGACACGGCGATGACGTGGCGCGTAACCGGACTGCTCGGTTTCAAATAAATGAGCGCGAGCGCTGGCAGCGTCATCGCGGCTCCGACCAAAAGGGCGGTCTCAATCCGATAGGGTAAAATTCCCGGGAAGGCCTCGCATATTCCTGGAGTGAACCAAATTGCCAGACAGACGCATGCGATCCATTCTACGATGAGAAGAACGGCGAACATTTGGTCCGTCTTCTGATGGATGCCGGCCATGATGTCGGCGTGGAGCTGGGTCACACGCGGATCGACTTGCTTCGGCGCGATCCGATCGGGTTTTTGGCCCGAAGCGGAGAGCGTGGAAGATGGTTTCATGAACAGTCGAAAAATGCGGCCGACGAAGACTCAAATATCGGCACGCTGGAAGCCGAGCTTGAGTCGGAATTGCCGATGCCCTCGCTTCAATTTTGCGAATGCAGATCCTGTTCTTGGACCAAGGCTAAGGTGCGTTCCGTGAGCGGGATGACCGCGATTCCTTCTCGTTTTAACACGCTGTGGAAGGACTCCAATGCGCGCTCCGCACTCACACGCTCGGTCGTCAGCACGATCCTTTTCCGCGCCACTCCGCTGCTGATCATAACTTCTTTTTGAGCAAGGGTCGCAAACGTTCCGGCGCAGGCGAGAAGCGGCGCGTCGATTTTCAGCTCCAGCGATTGCGCGAACCATTCGCTAGGACAAGGAACGGGACTGACCACACCTCCGCGATCCCAGACATCCTGTTCAGTCGTGTCCCGAAAGGCCTGAAATTGAATCTGCTGAGCCCACGTTTTGGGCAGATTGATGTTCTTGTCGTAAATCGTTGGTGAGGTCGTCCCACCCATCGCAAGGAGATCGGACCCGACTTTTGGCACAGGCCCATGCTCCCGCGCGGTCAGCCAACGGTCGAAGGCCGCTAGCCAGCTCAAGCTCAGATCCGCTGCAACGAACGACATCACGGTCATGGCTGCAAACGCGATCGCGAGGACGACAGCCAACGCTTGTAACACGTTACTCATGGGGTGATCTGAGTTAGCGGGACGGAAGGGTTCTGTCCGTTGCTTCCAACAAAGAGCAGCTTTGAGCAGCCAGGTCAAAACTGCGTCCAAGGGACAGTCAAACGAGCTGAGCGCTCCCCAGGGAATGGGAACTTGGCGGACTCAAACCGTTCCGTCGCGTCGTGAAACGCCTTTTTCTCGCTTGTCTGGCATTGACCGCTTTTAGCGGACTGTCGGCTGCGGCCATTCCGCAATCGCCCGATCAAATCTATGGGTCGCTCTTTGAGGCCGTGCAGCGCGCGGGAGTGTTTCCCGACCAAAAAACGTTCGTCGACTGCGTGCCACGCCAAGACCCGGCGGCGATTCTGCATGCGTATGCCCAAGAAAAAGATCGCCCGGGTTTCCAGCTTTCCGCCTTTGTCCAAAGTCATTTCCTTCTGCCTGAACCGGCCGCTGGGCCGCTCCATCCGCCTGCGGCGCGCGGTGCGGAAGCTCTCAGTACCGTCGATCATATCAACGCGCTTTGGCCCATTCTGCAGCGTTCGGCAGATCGCGCTGTGCCGGGCTCTTCGCTACTGCCGCTGCCCTATCCCTATATCGTGCCGGGCGGGCGCTTCCGTGAAATTTATTATTGGGACTCGTACTTCACGATGCTCGGGCTGCGGTCCTCGCAGCGCGAAGATCTCTTGGCGGACATGGTCGAAAATTTCGCGTATTTGGAAAAGACCTACGGACGCATTCCGAATGGCAATCGCACTTATTTTCTTTCGCGGTCCCAACCGCCCTTTTTCTCGTTGATGGTCGACCTCCTGGCGGAGCGAAGAGGGCCAAAAACCTACGCTGAATTTCTTAGCGCGCTGCAAACGGAGTATGCCTACTGGACCGATCACGGCACTCAACTAGCCGCGCCTACTCATCACGGGGTGACACTCGAAGACGGGGTTGAACTCACTCGCTACTACGATCAACTTGCGACCCCGCGGCCCGAAGCCTTCGCGAAAGAAGAAGCCACCGCAAAGGACTCCCAAGAAAAACCTGAGATCCTCTTTCGTAACTTGCGCGCCACGGCGGAAAGCGGATGGGATTTCAGCTCACGCTGGTTTGGCGATGGAAAGACGCTGGGTTCGACGCAAACGCTCGATCGCATTCCGGTGGATCTGAACTGCTTGCTCCAGCACCTCGAAGTAACCTTGGCGAAAGCGTATCGGGAAAGTGGAGACGAAGTGAACGCGGCCCATTTCGACGAACTCGCGAAGCGTCGGCGGGACGCGATCGATCGCGTTTTTTGGTCTGAACCCGACGGCTTTTTCTTCGATTTCAACACCCGCACACATCAATTGAGCGACGCATGGACCCTCGCGGGCGTGGCCCCGTTGTTTTTCCATCTTGCGAGTCCGGATCAAGCGAACCGCGTGGCGGCCGCGATTCGTCAAAAGTTTTTGCGACCGGGCGGCGTCGTCACGACCTTGGTTAAGACTGGTCAGCAATGGGATGCGCCCAACGGCTGGGCGCCTTTGCAGTGGATGACGATTCACGGCCTCGAGAATTACGGTGAACACGAGCTCGCCGCTGAGATTGCTCATCGCTGGCTGGCGTTGAACGACGCGGTCTATCGCAACACCGGCAAGATGATGGAAAAATATAACGTCGAGGATTTAGGTTTAACCGCCGGCGGGGGAGAGTACCCCTCCCAAGACGGCTTCGGCTGGACCAACGGTGTGTATTTGAAACTTCACGACGACTACGTGGGCCGAAAGTAATTGCGACCCCTCCGAAACGCGGAGTGCGGTGACTCGGGTCACCGCCTGAGACGGGCAAATTCATTTGCCCGCAAGAGCACAAGTATACGCTCTTTCGCCGGACTTTTGAGAAGCAACGATTCTGGAAGGCGAAATAAATTTCGCCTTTGAAGGCGGTGACGAGGGCGGTGCGCACACTGGGGTTGACAGACTCTGCACGATCATCGCTGACACTTTTGTATTTGGGCTTTAGATACATAAGTATGGGGAGGGTTTAAGGGAGGGGGCTTGGCTCTCTCCCTTTCCCGCCTTTAGTTTAAACGGTGAGGACGCAGATTTGGCTCTTGATGAGGATGAAGCTCTCCGAGGATTAAGGTGCCAAAGTGGATTCGGTAGGAGGTAGGGCTAATTGGCTCTAAGCCGATGGGCAGGCCACCGAAGGCTCGTCCGATCCCATGGATTTGGTGGTTAAGCTGGATGTGCCCTTGGGTTTTAACGGTGTAGGTTTTCCAACTCGGTGGATATTTTGGGGACCGAAGTTGAGGCAAAGCCTTGGGCTTGGGGCGATATTTACTGTGGGGAGGACGTAATCCAATGGCGTCGTGAGGACGAATCGTGTTGTAGATCTGACGCCACTTTTCGAGTGCCTTGCGCTGCTCGCGCATAGATCGAGCGGGCAGTGAAGCGACTTCTTTTTGGAGCACCTGGTGCATCTGTTCGTGCGCATTATTGGTGATGCCCGCTTTGCGGTTCACAAACTGCACCTTAATGCCTAACCGGTGCCACCACAGGCTCAGGCGAGTCAGTCCATACGGACCGCTACCACAAAAGGGCATCCCCTGATCGGTCAAAATAGCTTTCGGCAACCCATACTCTTGGAAGAGCCGAACAAACCTCTTTCTGATCACTTTCTCATGGAGAGACCGCACTGGCTGCACCGTCAACAGATACTTCGAGTAGTGATCTCGCACGGTCAGTGGCTGCACCTTGGCGCCTGTTTGGGTGCAGAACCAGCCCTTAAAATCGACCGTCCATAGAGCATTGCTTGCAGACGCTTTTAACACTTCGGGCACCAAGCCTCGGCCAGCGCGCTTGCGTTTAAGACGCCGTGCGTACCCGCCAAGATGAAGCCACTTTTGTACCGTCCTTTCGCACGGCCAGTCTTTACCGCTGTGTAATTGCTTTAGCCGGTAAAGCAATTTGCGCGCTCCCCAGCTTGGGTAGTGTCGCCTCAACGCGAACACACATTTTTTCCAACGCACGCACGCTGCTTCACGCTGATTGGCTCGCGGCTGGTCGTACAATCCTCCTCTTCCCAGTTGCTGGAACTGAGTTAAATACTTGTACGCAGTCTGCCGGCTCACGCCGGCCTCCTCGCACAGATGCTTAATCGCTTGTTTCCTGCTCAACATCGCGGTCACCAATCGGTGACGCTGCTTCACCTTCGAATCTTCTTTCCAGGGCATCGCACCACTTAAAAGTGTCAGCGATGATCGTGCAGAGTTTGTCAGCGATGATCGTGCACTGTGCCCATGTCACCGCACTCCAAACGGGGGGCGTAAAATAGGGAAGCTGCCTAACCGCTGAGATGAGTCACGGCCTCAATTCACCCCGACCGCGATATTTTCCTCATGCACCGGGTGGACGACCAGCTTCGTCGGGGAACTTTCGATCACCTTCGTATTGATACTCTCGGGTTTGAAGGTGACGTGAGGCAGCGCTTCGAAAGTCACAACGAAATCGGAATCTTTTAGCTCCGTTTCTTTTCGCAGGTCTTCCAACTCGGGAAGCCACGGCCAGTACGCGGCGGTAGGCTTCCCGTCGAAGTTATAAAGCGGTTGCCCATGCTCGATCAGCACGTCGAAACGCAGTTTCGCCAGGGCACGGGGGATTTGGAAAACAAACCATGCCACCGCGAAATCCTTCGGCGCAACCTGCAGCGGACCGACTTCTTCGTCGCTTAAAACACGCGCTGTTTCTGGAGAGAAAGTCTGCTCACCCATCGTCAGTCGAATTTGCGAAATATCGATCAGGTCCGTCCGACTCGTGTACGACTTGGGCACAAACATCGCATAGTAAATCGCGACCCGCGGGGAAAGCGTGTCGTCGAACTTCGCGACGTATTGATACCAATAGCGGCCCACAACGAGCGCTAGTTTGTTGCCGACACTGACGTGAACATTTTCCGCCACCACTTGGACCGGCGAAGGCGCCCAGTCGTTTGGCTTGGCGCCACAAGCGAGAGGCGTGGCGAACGCAAGGCCCATAACCACCCCCGCTGCTCGGCACCGCGGGAACGCTTTCAACCGGTGGAGGATTGCAATGAGCGCCGAGACGACACGTGCGTCAAACGTACGCATCAATGGCCGCCGGTGCTTAGCCGTGCGATGGCACCGCCGGTGCTCGGCTGTGCGATGGCGCTGATCTAGGTCGCCGGTGGGTATGAAAACGCGGAGCGGGGAGGTGGGCGCGGACATTTCTTGCACGATAAATTGTTTTTTCCGTTGTGCAGCTTTTATCCGATCAACCGCGCGGGCGTGTCGTTTAAACTCGCGACGGCTCGGTCGCGCGTTTCCGCTTTCCGCCCGCCGCGTGCAGGCGTATCGCTGATCCATGGTTTTCCCTCTCTGCGCTCGGCGCCGACTCCTCGCATGGTTGGTTCATGGGGCTTGTTTTCTTGCGGTGATCGTGTCCGCCCGCGCTGCTCAATCGATTCGTGTTGTGCCGTTGTCGCGGGCGGAAGCCTGGCACCGGGCGGAGTTTCGCATCGAAAATGCGCCGCAAACCACCAACAACTTCGATCCGGATCTGGTGCAAATCGACGCGGTGTTCACCTCGCCCTCGGGCCAAGTCAGCCGCGTGCCGGCATTTTGGTTTCAGGAATTCACCCGCAGTAAAACCGGTTTGGCCGAAGTATATACTCCCGGAACGGAAAGCTGGCGTATCCGTTTTACTCCGACAGAGACCGGTGATTATACGCTCGCGTTGCTCGTGCGCACAGGAGACGCAACTCATCCGCTCGTCGACACCGACGCCGTTCACGGAGAGGGCGACTCGGTGACGCAGATCCGTTTTTCTGTCGGAGCTTCCGCCCAACCCGTCGTCCAACGCTGGGTGGAAAATGCTCCCGATGCTCGCACGTTCG
>Ga0207702_10005602_pt1 | contig 10960 bp, 9 predicted proteins | sample KBSCornC62_FD_184302 | JGI IMG/M metagenome (GOLD analysis project Ga0207702, IMG submission 184302) | Corn rhizosphere microbial communities from Kellogg Biological Station, Michigan, USA - KBS Corn C6-2 (SPAdes) (version 2) | ecosystem: Host-associated > Plants > Roots > Rhizosphere > Soil ...
ACTGAAGGCGGAAAAGCTGAAGACTGAAATGAAGGAACCAGCAGTACACCGTGGCGCAAAAATGCCGTGCGTTCCTGCGCGAACGAAACGGAAACGAAAGGATCGGTGCGTTCCTGACGAACGAAATGGAGATAATGGACGGATAGAAGCAGCACGTTTGTGAGAAAGCGGGCGGTGTGCTGCGGACGTCATTTCTGTTTCAGCAAACCGAGTGCCCGGCCCGCGTTCTCACGAACGCGGCTACGCTTGGCCGCAACGCGTCATCCAGGGAAATGCGAATTTTAAAACGCGCGTCTCAATCCGCGGAATCCAACGTTCAGCCCATTGCCTCGCCTTCGTAGCTGCGCGTGTTGACGGGGATGGCACTGCGCTGCTCCGTGGATGGGCAGGATTCAGATCGCTTCTTGCGGGGACGTGGAGAATTCAGATTTCCCACGCGTGAAATCCGCGCGTTAAGACGCGCAGCTACTCGGATCCGCGCGTCGATAAAAATTTCGCGCCGTTAAGAGCGCTCGATCCTGCATCTCGGCTTCACCACGAGCGGATCGATGCTGCCCGTTCTTAACCTTTCCCCCGCGGCCCACCCGTCCGCCTTCAACTCCGGCTCAGCCTCCAGCTTCCGTTTTTCACCTTCCGTCCACGAGCTCTTCAGGTCTTCCGTCTACCAACTCTTCAGCTCTTCCGTCTACTAACTGTTCAGCTCTTCATTTTAGCCTTCCGTTTCCGCAATCGTAGCTGCGCGTCTTGACGCGCGGATGCGACGCCGCTTCTCGCGGGATGTGGAGAATTCAGATTTCCCACGCGTGAAATCCGCGCGTTAAGACGCGCAGCTACTCGGATCCCCACGCCGATAAAAACTTCACGCCGTTAAGAGCGCTCCATCCTGCATCTCGGCTTCACCGCGAGCGGATCGACGCTGCCCGTTCTTAACCTTTCCCCCGCGGTATCACCCTTCCGCCTTCAACTCCCCTTTGAGCTTAACCGCCTCGCTTTTCGGCATTCTTGCTCCTCCAGAAGCTTCTCATCCTTCGACTTCCAACTCTTCAGTCTTTCAGCCCTTCAGCCTTCAGTCCTTCAGTCCTTTGCCTTCTCCGCTATTGCACGATCTCCGTGCCGATGCCCTTGTCCGTAAAAATTTCCAGGAGCAAACTATGCGGCAGACGGCCGTCGATAAAGTGGACGCGTTGCACGCCTTCTTGCAGCGCGCGGATGGCGCTGCCGACTTTCGGACGCATGCCTTTGTCGATCACGCCGCGTTTTTTAAGGTCGTCGACTTGGCCAATCTTCAAGGTCGAAATCAACGTCGCGGGGTCAGGCGGCGCGGCGAGCAAACCGGGCACATCGCTCATGTAAACAAGCCGGCGCGCGCGAAGCGCACTGGCGACGCGACCAGCGACGAGGTCGGCGTTCACGTTGTAAGGTTTCCCGTCATAGCCTTCGGCTACAGGTGAAATCACCGGCACGAAGCCCTCGGCGATCTCTTTTTTGATCAACTTCACTTTCACCTCGGCGACTTCACCGACATAACCGAGATCGATGGGATTGCCATCATCGTCGGTCGTGAGTTTTTGGCAGACTAAAACCGTGTCGCCCGGCAGACCTTTCGGTTTCGCCTTGGCGGAGCTGATCGCATCGCAGACGTCTTTGTTGACGATCTCATCGAGCGTTTTCTTCACGACGCCGATCGTGGCCTCGTCGGTCACGCGGAGACCGTTGACGAACGTGGCTTTGAGCCCGGATGTTTCCATCGCCTTCGTGATGGCTTTGCCGCCACCGTGGATCACCACGACGTTAATTCCAACCGCAGCGAGAAAGGCGATATCGTACGCGACCCGCGTGCGCGTGATCGGATCGGGATCGTCCATGAAGCTGCCTCCGTACTTCACCACGAACGTGGAGCCGTGGAAATCTTGAATGTAGGGCAGTGCTTCGAGCAGCACCTTCGCCTTGGCCGTAACTTCGGAAACGTTCATCGCAGTTCAGCGCAGGCCTCTCGCGGTGCAGTGGAAAAATAGCAGAAGAGCGTGCGCACGAATTTCAGTGAGAAAGGCTTAATCGACACGCCCAGCGCTTTTCCATCACAATTTTGCGGTTGAGAAAGATTTTAGCTAGCGAGGGTTTGAGGGAAATGCGGAAGGCGCTTGGGGGTTTTCGATCTGCGTGCGGAAATGAGGGCGACGGGGAGGACACACAACCCGGCCCAAGATCCGTCATGGCACTGTAACGCTCGCCGCAAAAAATCGACTTCACTCGCGCGCCTTGCGGTCTCACTTCTGAAGTGTGTCGAGTACGCAACTGGTATTTTCCGATCGCGCCGCCCATCGCGCCTGGCTCGCTGAGCAGGCCACTTTGCCGGAGGGCTTCCGTGTGGGCACCACCCGATTTGATTTCGTGCCGCGTGAAGCGCCCAAACCCGCGAAAATGACGCTCACGCTGATCGCGCTCGATCAGCCCACCAAAGATTTCGCCGCGGTTTTCACGAAAAACGCGTTGCCTGGCGCCCCCGTGATCGTCGGTCGCCAGCGTCTTCACGAAGAGACGCTCAGCGCGATCATCGTGAACAACAAGATTTCCAATGTCTGCGCGCCCGGCGGCGTGGAAACGTCGGAAGCCATCTGCGCAGCGGTCGCCCACGAGCTAAATCGGAGCGCGAACTCCGGCACCTATGCCGCTCGCCAAATTTTGCCGAGCTCGACCGGTGTGATCGGTTGGAGCTTGCCGGAAGAAGCGATCAAGGCGGCGGTCCCCCAAGCCGTGGCCGCACTGAAAGGTGGAAGCATTTTACCGGCGGCGGAAGGCATCGTCACCACCGACCTGTATCCGAAAGTCCGTTACGCAAAAGTCGGCGCCGGGCGGATCGTCGGCATTGCCAAAGGCGCAGGCATGATCGAGCCGAACTTGGCCACCATGCTGGTGTACGTGTTAACCGATCTGGTCGTGCCGCGCGACCAATTGCGCACGCTCTTGACCAAAGTCGTGCAGCAATCGTTCAACACGATCAGCATCGACAGCGACACGAGCACGTCCGACACGGTCGCGCTGATTTCTTCGAGCAAAGTTCCTTGCCCCGATCTCGCTGTATTCGAGAAAGCCCTACAGCAAGTTTGCACCGATCTGGCCGAAGACGTGGTGCGGAACGGCGAAGGCGTGCGCCATGTCATTCGGGTACGCGTTAAGGGCGCGCCCACGGATGGCCTTGCCCGCGTGCTCGGGAAAGCGATCGTGAATGCTCCGCTTTTCAAATGCGCTGTCGCCGGGAACGACCCCAACGTGGGCCGTCTCGTCCAAGCGATCGGTAAATGCGCCGGCGCGTTGTCAAACCCTCTGGACCTGACGCGCCTACAGTTGCGCATGGGCGGGATCGAAATCTTCTCGAACGGCGTTTTCCGACTCGATCCCTCGAAGGAAACGGCCCTGCTCGAGCACCTGAAGAGCGCGGAACTCTACGCGAGCGCGGCGCCGAAGGATGGGGTCTTTGCCCCGCCGATCGACTACCCGCGGCACGAACGCTGCGTGGACATCGATGTCGATCTGGGAAGCGGCGCAGCGGAGGTGACGATTCTCGGCGGTGACCTCACGCATGAATACGTGAGCGAAAACGCGGACTATCGGAGCTGATTGCGTTCCGCGTTCGCGGAACTAATGCAGAATGATGAGTGATGAATGATGAATGGCGGGAGCAAATCGCTCCCGTCGGATGGCTGTTTACAGAGCTAGCGCACGCTCATTCTGCATTCATCACGCTGCATTCTTCACTCTTCATTCATCACTCATCACTGGAGACCAGCGGTCGCGTTAAAATTCTAGTGATCGATTAGCCGCGGTCCGAACGCGGAGCGGACGTCGATTTCGGCACCGGGACTGCGGAGGTGGACGATCCTCGCCGGCGACCTCGCGTGCATTCCCGAAATGGAGTGCGGTGACTCGTCACCGCCTTGGACGGGCGAATTTATTCGCCCGCAGTAGGACGACATTCGATTCCGTTTCCCGCGAACGGCGAAATGAATTTCGCCTGACAAGGCGGTGACGAGTCACCGCACTCCAAATCGGTCGAACTCCAATCCTAAAGCAGGCGCCTTCTGGAAATGAACGATGGAAACAAATGGCTACCGCCGAATGAGTGTTTACGGAGTCGGCAGCGGCTCATTCTGCACCCACTACTCCGCATTCATCACCCTGCATTCATCACTCTGCATGTGTTACGCTGCATTCGTTACGCTGCATGCACTCCTCTGCATTCTTCATTCATCACTAGAGACCAGCGGTCTCGTCAAATCCCAACCATAGATTCATGATCTGGACGGCTTGGCCGCTGGCTCCTTTGACCAAATTATCTTCGGCCGAGGTGATGACGAAATTCTTGGTGCGTGGATCGAACGCAGCCGAGATGTCGACGCGATTGGTGTCGACTGTGTGCGCCGTATCAGGCGTCTCGCCGGTGGGAAGGATCTGCACGAATGGCGTGTTCGAGTATGCGTTGCGCCACGACGTGTAGAGCGCGTCGATATTTTCCACTTTCGCCGGGACCGTAATCGTCGTCGCAATCCCGCGCCGCATCGGAATCAGATGCGGGTTGAATTGAATGATCGTCGGTGCGCCCGTACGGAGCGTGAGTTGCTCTTCGATCTCCGCGAGATGGCGATGCTTGATCAGGCCGTAGGCCTTGGCGCTTTCGCTTCGTTCGACGTAAAGATAAAATTCATCGACCTTACGACCGGCGCCGCTCACCCCGCTCAAGGAATTCGCCACGATGTGCTCGCGCGCGACGATACCATCTTTGAGCAAAGGCACCAGAGGGACCAGCACGCTCGTCGGATAGCAGCCGGGAGATGCGACCAGTTTCGCTTCGGTTTTCCAGGAGGGCGGCGTGATTTCGGGCAAAACAAACCGCGCGGACGAGAGCAACTCGGGCGCATGGTGCGTGCCGTAATATTTTTGATACGTATCCAAGTCCGCGATACGGAAGTCGGCGCTCAGATCGATGACCTTCTTCCCGGCAGGGACAAGGACCTTGGCAAAATCGGCTGCGGCTCCGTGGGGCAACGCGAGAAAGAAAAGATCGATGTCACTCGCGGCGAGCGCCTTGGCGTCGGAATCGACAAACTTGAGCCCATGATCAGCCCCCCGGAGAGCGGGGATTACCTGCGAAAGCGGTTTGCCGACCTGCGATCGCGAGGTCACGGCCGCCAAGGTCACGTGCGGGTGGGCCAGGAGCAGCCGCACCAGCAATTCGCCAGAATATCCAGAGGCACCGATGACACCGACTTTCATAAAGATAGGAGGTTCACTATCGCGCAAAAGTGCCAACGACGCGAGCTGGTTTTGCGCGCGGAGGTGCCGTCTTGGTTACAGTGACGCAGAAGGTTAAGCTCACACTGACGACCTCAGAGAGCTGAAGCCTCCTCTCCTGGGAGCGCGGACATTCTTGTCCGCCTTCGATCAATCTGGCCGCAGGCCAAGCACACCCGGTCTTTGTCCGCCCAAACTCCCATCCCACTTTCTCAACCTGATCCGACTCAACCATCGGCTCCGTCGAAAAGAGCGCCTAAGAATTCTCGCGCCTTCCTATTCTAACCACAAAAAAACCGCCTTCGAAAAGGCGGTTTGGTAAAGTGCTTCGAGAGCGAATCGATTAACGTTTCGAGAACTGGAAACGTTTGCGGGCGCCGGGCTGACCCGGCTTCTTGCGCTCTTTTTCGCGAGGATCGCGAGTGAGATGACCGGCCTTTTTCAAGGCGGCGCGCAATTCCGGATTCAACTTCTGAAGAGCGCGAGCGATGCCGTGAGCAACTGCACCGGCTTGGCCGGCAACACCGCCACCAGCGACATTCGCGACGACGTCGATCTTTTCGCGGAGCTCAACCGTCAACAAAGGCGCATAAGCCTGTTTCGCGAAGTTCTCGTGCGAGAAATATTCTTCGAAACCGTGATCGTTGACCACAAGTTTGCCCGAACCTTCGAAAATACGGATGCGCGCGGTGGAGGTCTTACGACGGCCCGTGCCAGTGAAAATGGTTTTTTCAGCGCTCATGTGCTTCTACTCAGACGGAAATTTTGACGGGGTTCTGCGCTTCGTGATCGTGGGCAGAGCCCTTGAACACGCGGAGTTTGGTCAGCATCTTGCGAGCGATCCGGTTCTTCGGCAGCATGCCTTTGACCGCGTGCTCGATGATGAACTCCGGATTGCGCTCACGCTGCAACTTCATCGAACGGTAGCTTTCGCCACCCACGAAACCGGAGAAAAACATATACTCGTTCTGCTCATCCTTCTTACCAGTGAGCACAACCTTTTCGGCATTGATGATGACAACGTAGTCGCCGGTATCAACTGAAGGGGTGTAGGAAGCTTTATTGCGACCGCGAATGATGTTGGCGGCCTTCACAGCGAGACGACCAAGAACCGCACCCTCGGCATCGATAAGATACCACTTGGGTTGGACCGTCTCTTTTTTCGCGAGATACGTTTTCATGAAAGGAAAAGGGGTCAACAGCTAGAGCGTAGCCGAGGACTGTCAACACGCATTTGGGAAAAAAGCGCCTCCACCCCGGCTTTCCGGCGAGGGAGGCTTTAGAATCCCATCGTAACGCTGAGCGTCCACCAGAGGTGATCGTCGGCAAAGGTGGACGGCAAGCCGTGGTTGTGGGCCCAATGCACGCCCGCGGTCACGCTCGTCCGGACACTGACTTTGTAAGGTAGGGAAACGTCCACGCCGTAATAGTTGTAAGCTTCCTTCGCCGTCGTAGGCGCATCCGGTCGCCAATCGGCCGACTGCACGGTGCCCGCGAAGCCGTTGAAATCCATCGATGTACCCCATTTTTCCAAGGGAATGCTATAGGCGATCGAGGCCTGCTCCGTGTTGGAATTTAAGCGGAAGTCGCGGTAGTAGTAAACCGTCGCCGCAACACCACGGTAGGTGTAAGACGCGCCCACTCCGACTTCATAGGTGTGGCGGGTGCGAAACTCGCTCGCTTGCGGATAGCCATAATACGTGGCTACCGCCTCCAATGAAAAATCTCTCGATACCTTGTGGCGGTAACCGGCGTAGACATCGATCTCGTTATCCTCACGGCTCTTAAAAGGCTGATCCATCCACACACCCAGGTAGGCATCCGAGTAAGAAATCTCCACCGACGGCTGCATAGAATCGTCCGCATGTTGGATCCCGCGGAAAACGTATTCCGAAGCATAGGCCAGATCCGTCGTCACCCCAGGTGCGTCCTGCGCGGACAAACGCGCGAGCGCTCCGAAGGCCACAACGAGGACGATGGTCTTTTTCATGCTATTTATAATGGGAGGCTTATACTTCGACAGGCGCTCGGTGAAATCTCGAAATTGCCTCGCGCCAAAATAATCCCAACCTCTTGATGCGCCTGGCGCGATGACCCAGCTCGCTCGGGCCGCGTTCCCACGAAACCTATGGCCTCTGGAAAACTGTTTCGAATCTCCGCCGCGCTAGGTGTGACCGGCATTAGTTTGGGCGCTTTCGGCGCTCATGCTCTGAAAGAACGCCTCACGGTCTCGGGTATGCTCGATCCATGGCACACCGCGGTTCAGTACCACTTGATACACGCCGTCGCCTATTTGGTTATCGCGGCGCTGGCGTCCGTGAGCGGACCCGCGCGGGCGCGCGCCCTCGAGCGCGTCGGACTCTATTGGCTTCTTGGGATCATTTTCTTTTCGGGTTCGCTTTACTGGATCGCACTCGGCGCGCCGCGTTGGGTCGGGCCGATCACTCCGCTCGGTGGCCTCAGTTTTATCATTGGCTGGATCATGCTCGCGTTTGTGAAATCAGAAAATCCGCCCATCTCACCGAAGTGATTCCGCAGCGCGTGCGAGAACGTACGCACTCGCTGCGATGCGCAGGGCCCGCGTTCTCACGAACGCGATCACGCCAAATCCGCTTCAGCTTTCAGTCTTTTAACCTTCAGCCTTCTCACCATGCCGTCGCCCATGCCGATCCCGCCCGCGCTTTTCGCCGTCCTCACGGCATTGCGCGGTGTGGCGCGCCCTCGCCTCGTCGGCGGCAGCGTGCGCGACTGGTTGCTCGGACTCGAGCCGAAGGATTTCGACGTCGAAGTACCCGGAATCAATTTTGATCAACTGCTCCGCGTGCTCACGCCGTTTGGCAGCACGGACATCGTTGGCCGCAGCTTCGGGGTAGTTAAGTTGCGCGTCCAGGGCGTGGAATATGATTTCAGTTTGCCGCGCCGAGAATCGAAAACCGGAGCGGGTCACCGAGGCTTCGCGATCGAGCCGGAACCGTCGCTCAGCGATGCGGACGCTGCCGCGCGCCGCGATTTCACGCTCAATGCGATCGCGTACGATCCGTTTTCGGGAAACCTGATCGACCCGCATGGAGGGGAACGCGATTTACGCGCCGGCATTCTTCGGCACACCGGTCCCGCCTTTGCCGAAGATCCGTTGCGCGTGCTCCGCGCCTTTCAGCTCGCGGGCCGTTTCAATTTCACGGTCGCGGCCGAAACGGCGGCCCTCTGTCGCCAGATTTCGAATACGTTTGCCGAATTGCCGGTTGAGCGCGTCTGGAACGAATGGGCCAAGTGGGCCGAGAAGTCGACCCACCCTTCGCGCGGTCTTCAGGTGTTGGCCGAGACCGACTGGCTCCGCCACTTCCCCGAAGTCGCGGCGCTCGCCGGTACGTTGCAAGATCCGACCTGGCATCCGGAAGGCGACGTCTTCGTTCACACGGGGCATTGTTTGGATGCACTCGTGCGCGACGCCTACTGGCTCGCAGCCGACGCGAGCGAGCGGCGCGTGCTGAGCTTTTCCGTTCTAGCCCATGATTTCGGAAAACCCGGGACGACGTTTTTTGGCGAACGCCGCGGAGAGATGCGCTGGCTCAGCCCCGGTCATGAAGCGGCGGGCGGACCGATCGCAGAGACCTTTCTTCGCCGCATCGGGGCTCCGCACGAATTGATCGCGTGGGTTCGCCCTCTGGTCGTGAACCACCTTGCGCATCACCAGGGCGGGCGTACCGAGTTTTCGGATACGGCGGTGCGCCGGCTTTCCAACCGACTCGCTCCCGCAAGCATCGACCAGCTCTGCGCCGTCATGCGCGCGGATCACGATGGACGGCCGCCTTTGCATTCCGATGAAACGCTGGCGCGCATTCGCGAACTCGGTGAACGCGCTCACGCCCTCGCGCTGCAAAATCAGGCGCCAAAGCCGATTCTACTGGGTCGTCATTTGCTGGAACTGGGCCTCAAACCCTCACCTCGCTTTAAGACCGTCCTCAACGCCGCCTTTGAAGCGCAACTCGACGGGCGTTTTTCCGACGAAGCCGGCGGCCTCGATTGGTTGCGAAGTCATTTGCGCGAAGGAAACCTGTCAATAAGCTGAACACGTCCGCCCTTTTCTTCGCGCATCGTCGCATTTAACTGTCCGGGTCCTCATTCATTTACGCAGCAGTCCTCATTCAATCCCATCTCATCATGTCCGCAACCGCCACTGCCACACAGACCACCCAGCTCGATCAACTGAAGAAGTTCACCAAAGTCGTTTCCGACACCGGCGACTTCGGCGCCATCAAGGCCTTCACCCCGCAGGATGCGACGACCAACCCGAGCCTGATCCTCAAGGCCGCGGGAATGAGCGATTACGCGCACCTGGTCGACAAAGCGGTCAAGGATGCGGGCAGCTCGGCCTCCACCGATGCTGTGATCGACAACCTCCTCGTCGCGTTCGGGCTCGAAATTTTGAAGATCGTTCCCGGCCGCGTTTCGACTGAGGTGGACGCTCGTCTCTCCTACGATCGCGATGGATCGATCGCAAAGGCTCGCGAGATCATCGCGCTCTACGAAAAAGCTGGAGCGTCGCGCGAGCGCATCCTGATCAAAGTCGCGTCGACGTGGGAAGGCATCAAAGCGGCCGAGCAACTTCAAAAAGAAAAGATCAACTGCAATCTCACGCTGCTCTTCTCGTTTCCGCAGGCGGTCGCTTGCGCAGAAGCCGGCGTGAAACTGATTTCACCGTTTGTCGGCCGTATTCTCGACTGGTACAAAAAGAACACCGGCAAAGATTACGCGGCCGCCGAAGATCCCGGCGTGAAATCGGTCGGCGAAATTTATCGTTACTACAAAAAGTTCGGCTACGCCACGGAAGTCATGGGGGCGAGTTTCCGCAATAAGGGCGAGATTCTCGAGCTAGCCGGTTGCGATCTGCTGACCATCGCGCCGCCGTTGTTGCAAGAACTCCAGAACTCGACTGAGCCAGTTGAACGCAAACTCGATCCGGCCGCGGCGAAGAGCGCGGACATCAAAAAAGTTTCCTTCGACGAGAAGTCATTCCGCTTCGCATTGAACGAAGACGCCATGGCCACGGAAAAAACCGCGGAAGGCATTCGCACATTCGCCGCGGATATTCGGAAGCTGGAAGCGATCATCGCGGGGAAGCGGAAGTAAGCTTCAACAAGTTTTCTTTTTCACGCGCCGTCCCAAAAAGGACGGCGCTTTTTTTGCTTCTAGAGAACAGCCGTTCTAACCTCCCTGGGAGCGCGGACATTCTTGTCCGCACCTGCAAGATGAGCGAAGCTCGGTGCAATCCCGAAAGTGTGCGCTTCGCGCGGATTTAAAAGGCGGACAAGAATGTCCGCGCTCCCAGGGGCATGAGCCACATGTTTATCCCTTCCCCTCCTACAAATCATCCTTCGGCAGCGGTTTCAGTTGGATTAAAATGTTTGCCGCGGTGATCAGGCCGCCGCCGATCAGCAGCGCTCGTGTCGTGACCTCGTTGTCATACGCGACACTGGCAAAACGGGAGAGCCAGACCGGCAAAAAGAGCGCGAAGATACTGCCGAAAATCGGCTCGACGCAGTAAATCAATCCCGCCTCCGTCGCGGTGATCCACGGTTGATACGTATTCATGATGATCAATGCGCAAACGGTGCTCAGCGCCGAGAGTGTGATCGTCATCACATCCCACGGCCCCGACGTGAGCGGCAAA
>Ga0207702_10005610_pt1 | contig 10949 bp, 10 predicted proteins | sample KBSCornC62_FD_184302 | JGI IMG/M metagenome (GOLD analysis project Ga0207702, IMG submission 184302) | Corn rhizosphere microbial communities from Kellogg Biological Station, Michigan, USA - KBS Corn C6-2 (SPAdes) (version 2) | ecosystem: Host-associated > Plants > Roots > Rhizosphere > Soil ...
CCGTTTTGAATTTCGGCCAAGGGAATCTGATTCTCGGCTAGAAATTCAAAACGGCGACTCGCAAGAGTCGCCGTTTTTGTTTGGTTGAATCAGTTGAAAGCTCGCGAGTTGAATCAAGCCGTCTTCGTCACGGGTTTCTTCTCCTGCGCCAGCAGCGCGCGCTCGTAGCAATCCAGTGCCTCGTCGTAGCGACGAAGCCGGTTCAGCAGGCCGCCCTTGTGCAGATGCGCCAGCGCCAGCGTGCCGTCCACCGCGATGGCGCGGTCGCACGCCGCCAGCGCTTCGTCGGTGCGGCCGAGTTTTTCCAGCGCCACCGCTTTCTTGACTAGCGCGTCGGCATTCTGCGGCCTGGCGGTAAGGTTTTTTTCCAGTAAATCCAGCGCGAGCTGCGGCTGGTTGGCATCGAGAAACTGTTGTGCCTCTACCACCGGATCGGCGGTCTTCGTGGCGTTGGTTTCCGGCAGGAAGCGCTGGCCTCCTTCAAGTTCGTGGATGCGCTTTTCCAACTGGCCCACCACGTCCAGCAGCCGGGCGTTGGAGGTTTCCACCGTCGCGCGGCCTGGCGCAGCAAGTTGGTGAACTGCATTGCCGCTCGCAATCGCCGCGTGATGCTGCGAAGAAATTTCCGCCAACTGCGTGAATGCGCGCCATTGAAAATAAACCATCAGCAGCATGATGCCCAATCCAGCCAGACCGAATGCGCCCGCCAGAAACAGCGTAAACTGCTGGTTCTTCCGCGCCGCCTCGGTATCGGTGGCGCGCTGCGCGGCGACCGATTGCTCCAGCGCTTGCAGACGTGCCGCCAGCGCGTCGGCGTTGCTCTTGGCGGCTTCCAAAGCGGCCCGCTGGCTTTCCGCGACGGCCAGTTGCGTGGCGTGGATTTGCTCCTGGATTTGCAGATAATTCTTGGCCATCTCGTCGCGCGTGATGGCTTCGGTTGTGTTCGTGTCCGCCGCGAAGGTGAGATTTGCCGCGAGCAGAACGGCGGCGGCGATGGTGGAAAACTTCCGATAAAAATTCAGGTTCATACCAATTGAAACCAGCGTGGCAGTTGGCAAAACGAAGTCAAGTTTCCGGCGGGAGGAGTTATTCGCAGGAAGTTCACGAACACGACCGTGGTCGCAGACCCAACCACCGCACCCGATCAATGTCGGACGCGTTTGTAGTATCGGGCCGCTGTGGCTGGTGCTTGGCACACCGCCCCGCCCCGTCAGTCTTTCTTCAGATCAAACTCCAGCCGCGTGCTTGAATCGGTTTGGTTGTTACGCATTCTAATTTCTTCCACTTGCCATTGGCCGTTCACTTTCTCATACGATTTCGGATAGAAGACTTTTAACAGCTTGCCATTGGTGTCGTAGGCTTCTGCCTGTAGCAGGCCACCACTTTCCTTATCAACCCATGAGAGAACGCGCGAATAGCCATTCGTTGATGGATTGGGATTCGTGCTCTCCAAGAGCTTGTAACTCCGGCCTAGTTTTAGGCTTGTTGGATTCGGCAAGATTTTCTGCTGCGGCCAGTGGAAAAACTCCAGACTTAAATCACCAAGCCAAAAATCGGATCCAGCAAACGGAAATGTGGCTTCGCGCTCAACTTCTTCGTTACCACGTATTTCATACCGGAGAACTTTGTTGTCATTGTGCTCAATTTTAAATTTTGCCTGGTGGCCTTCACCTAAAGTTTCATAAATGGTGAACCAGTTTGTTGCTGTCGCAATTATTTCAGATCTGAAACGCAATTCGGTTCGCTTTCCGCTTTTGTAGCGCGTTTTTATGACGCCTGTGTTCGTAAAATTTTCTACAGGTCGCGCATCACAAAGTTGCTGCGCCAGTTCGCGTCCTTGAATTTCCGCGTCGGATAAAGCGTTCGTTGTCTCCGCCCTTGCGCCCACGGCAAAAAATAGAGCCAACACCGCAATCAAACGTGCAGAAGCCGATTTCAATTGTAGGAAATTGTTCACCTTAAAGATGGTGGCCGTGCGCAAGCACTTTCATTTCGTCACCAGCGCCAGTTGCAGGACCTCGGAAATCTGCTTCACGAAATGCACCTTCAATTTCGCGCGCACTTCGGCCGGCACGTCTTCCCAGTCGGGCTTGTTGCCTTCCGGCAGAATTACCTGCTTCACGCCGAAGCGCGACGCGGCGATCACCTTTTCCTTGATGCCACCCACGCGCATCACGCGACCGCGCAAACTGATTTCGCCGGTCATTGCTGTGTCCGAACGCACACGCCGCTTGCTCATGAGCGAGGCGAGTGCCGCGCAAATCGTCACGCCTGCGCTCGGGCCATCCTTCGGCGTCGCGCCGGCGGGCACGTGGATGTGCAAATCGTTTTTGCCGTAATCGTCGAAATCGAGATCGAGCTTCTTGGCCTGCGAACGCAGATAACTTACGGCGGTCTGCGCACTTTCCTTCATCACCTCGCCGAGCGAGCCGGTGAGAATCAAGCTGCCGCGACCGCGCATCCGCGTGGCTTCGATGAACAGCACGTCGCCGCCCACGGGCGTCCACGCCAGTCCGGTGGCGATGCCGATCTCGGCAATTTTCTCGGCGGTCTCGGCGACAAATTTTGCGTGACCGAGGTATTCCTTCACGTCGTTCGGCTCCAGCTTCACGGTTTGCGCCGCGCCGTTGCGGGCGACGATTTTGCGCGCGGCCTTGCGGGAGAGCGCGGCGATCTCGCGTTCGAGTTGGCGCACGCCGGCTTCGCGCGTGTATTCGCGGATGAGTTCGCGCAATGCGGCGTCGGAAATCTTGACGTCGTTGCGCGTGAGGCCGTGTTCTTCCAGTTGACGCGGGACGAGATAGCGTTTGGCGATCTGGAGTTTTTCTGTCTCGGTGTAGCTGGGCAGCTCAATGACTTCGAGCCGGTCGCGCAAGGCGGGATGAATGGGGTCCAGCCAGTTCGCGGTGGCGATGAACAGCACGCGCGACAAGTCGAACGGCAAGTCGAGATAATGATCGGTGAACGTGTGGTTCTGCGCGGGGTCCAGCACTTCGAGCAGCGCGGACGCCGGGTCGCCGCGAAAATCCGCGCCGATCTTGTCGAGTTCGTCGAGCAGGATGACGGGGTTACGGCTTTCGATGCGGCGGAGCGTCTGAAGAATCCGGCCGGGCAGGGCGCCGACGTAAGTGCGGCGATGGCCGCGAATTTCGGCTTCATCGCGCATACCACCGAGCGAGATGCGGGCGAATTTGCGCCCGAGCGCATCGGCCACGCTTTTGCCAAGCGAGGTTTTACCGACGCCGGGTGGGCCGACAAGACAGAGGATCGGGCCTTTGATTTCCTTGCGGCGTTTGAGGACGGCTAGAAATTCGAGCAGCCGGTCTTTGACTTTCGCGAGGCCGAAATGCTCCTCGTTCAACACTTTCTCCGCCAGCTTCAGGTCGAGTTTGTCCTCGGTTTCCTGCTGCCACGGCAGCGCGAGAATCCAATCAAGGTAATTGCGCGAGACGCCGTATTCCGCAGCGGCGGGCGACGTTTGCTGCATCCGGTCCAGCTCTTGGTTGGCGGCTTTGCGCGCTTCGTCGGGCAGTTTGGCCTGCTCAACTTTTTCGCGGAGAATGCGGATTTCGTTGGCGTTCGGATCGGTGTCACCGAGTTCGCGTTGGATGACGCGCATCTGTTCGCGCAGAAAAAAATCGCGCTGCGTCTTGGCGATGTTCGACGCGACGTCGTTCTGGATTTTGGAACTTAAATTGAGAACTTCCTGTTCGCGGTTGAGCAGCGGAAGAAGTTTGGCCAGGCGCTCGCGGACGGAAACGGTTTCGAGCAGTTTCTGTTTGTCGAGCAACGGCAGGCCGAGGTTCGCGGCGATGAGATCGGCAAAATGTCCGGGATGTTCGGTGTTGAGCGCGGCGATTTTCACCTGATCGGACAGGACGGTGGAAATTTTCGCGATCTCGTCGAATTGCTTGTGAGCATTGCGCAGCATGGCCTGCAGCTCGACGGAATCCTCCGTCTCGTCGCGCAGGAGTTCGTAAGTCGCGCGCAGATACGGATTGGCCGGGAGATATTTGTCCAGCCGGATGCGCCAAAGTCCTTCGACGAGGATGCGAACCGTGCCGTCGGGGAATTTCACCATCTTGTTCAGTCGCGTGACGCAACCGACTTTGTGCAGATCGCCGGCATTCGGCTCGGCCACTTCGGGACGGATTTGAAGAACAGCGCCAAACAGGCGGTCGCCGGTGACGAGGTCGTCAATCAATTTGAGGCTGGGGCCGGTTTCGACGAGCAGCGGCACGACGGCGCCGGGAAAAATGACGATGTCCGACAAACCGAGAATGGGAAGGTTTTCCGGCAGCGACCGGGTCGAAACGCGGCTCGGCACCTCGGCTTTTTCGTTGGAGCCGAGGATGCTGACAAATTCTGTCTCCGGCGAGGTTTTCATCGTCGCGTTTCCTGCAGATTAGATGCCGTCGCGCCCAAAAAGTTCATGGGCGGTTCAAACTCCTTCGCTGATCGGAACTTTGGTGGTTTTGTGCGCCGTTTGTTGCGCGGGCGGAACGTCAATGCGCAAAAAGCCATTCACATACATCGCTTTCGCCCGGCTCAAATCGTATCCCGGCGGCAGATCCAGCGCCGTTTCAAAGGGCCCATAGCTGATTTCCATCACCAGGAAACTGCATTGCGGCGAACGGCAGCAATCCGGGCGGACGCCGTTGATGCGCAGGCGCTGGCCTTCCACGGTGATCTCCAGGCTGTCGCTTTTCATGCCCGCCAGTTCCGCCTTGATGACGAGGCCGGCTTCCGTGACGTAAACATCGGTGTTGGGCGTCCAGCGGCCGGTGGTGGGTTCGCCCGTGCTGTGGTTGCGATGGGCGAAGTGCATCGAGGAACTGACTTTGGTGACGGCCATGCTGTTAGGTGGTTGCGAAATTAGGTTCCTGATTTTATGAATGTTCAGCGCCGGACTTTTTCTTCGGATTTTCAGCTTCGTGGTCGTGCGCGCAGCCACAGCCACAACTGTGGTCATGCTTGGCCGAACTGGAACGCCAGACGAAAACCACGGCGACGCCCAGAACAATGACGATTGGAAGAAGCTGCTGCCAATTCATGTTGGCAACATAGCTGCAAACCGCCCGCGCGCAAATGGAATTTTCGGCGTGAAACTCCGGCCATTTCCGGCTAGCCTCCGCGCATGGCCGAACCGTTCCGCTACCATCATCGCGTCACCTATGCCGAGTGCACCGTGGGCAACCACATCTATCACTCGCGCTATCTGGATCTGCTGGAGGCGGCGCGCGGCGAATTTCTCCGCGCACTCGGCCCCACGGTTTTGGCATTGCAGGATGCGGATTACATCTTTCCTGTGATCGAGACGCGGTTGATTTACAAATTTCCCGCGCGCTACGATGATTGGCTGACCATCGAAGTCCGGCCCACGCTGGTCGAGCGGGTGCGGTTGAATTTTGGCCATCGCGTTCTTAATCAGGACGGCAAGCTCATTCTCGAAGCGGAAACGTTCCACTGCTGCACCAGCCGCGACGAGAAACCCAAGCGTCTGCCGGCGGAAATGGTGGAAAAATTATTGCCGCTCGTCGCAGCCTAAGATTTTCACCGGCTGTTCCGGCTTGCCTGAAGTCATTTTCTCTGGTCAAATTCAGCGGCGCGCGCGATGCAAAAACCACCACAAAATTACCCAAAACATTACTGCGGCGTTTTCGGCGTTTTCGGTCACCCGAACGCAGCGGAACTCGCTTACTTCGGCCTCTATGCCCTGCAACATCGCGGGCAGGAAAGCGCCGGGATCGTCACCTGCCACGACGGCAAGTTTTACAAGCATCACGGCATGGGCCTCGTGCCGCAGATTTTCAATGACCCCAAGATCCTCCACGACCTCGTGGGTGACCGGGCCATCGGCCATACGCGCTATTCCACGACCGGTTCCTCCGCGCTCCGCAACGCCCAGCCGCTCACGGTGGATTGCGCCCGCGGCCAGATCGCCGTCGCGCACAACGGCAACCTGACCAACGCCGCCCAGCTCCGCGACGAACTCGAAACGCGCGGCCTCGTTTTCCAGACCACCGTGGACAGCGAGATCATCATCATGATGCTCGCGCAGCCGGAACTCGGTGGCGTTGCCAATTCCCTCGTGCAAACGTTGCGCCGCATCGAGGGTGCCTATTCGCTCGTCATCATGACCGAGCGCGAAATGATCGGCGCCCGCGACCCGCACGGCTTTCGTCCGCTTTCCATCGGCAAGACAGCCGAAGGCGCGTATGTGTTATCCAGCGAGACGACGGCGTTTGACCTGATCCACGCGCAGTTTGTCCGCGACGTTGAGCCCGGCGAAATCGTCATCATCAACGACAAGGGCCTCACCAGCATCCAGGCGTTTCCCGAGCACAAAAAGAAAGCCTTCTGCATTTTTGAATACGTCTATTTCGCGCGGCCCGACAGCGTGATCGCCGGCCACAGCGTCTATGAAGTCCGCAAGCAAATGGGCCGCCAGCTTGCGCGCGAACACAACGTCAAGGCCGACCTCGTCATCCCCGTGCCCGACAGCGGCGTCTGCGCCGCGATGGGTTACGCCGAGGAGTCCGGCATCCCCTACGAGATGGCCTTCATCCGCAACCATTACGTCGGCCGCAGCTTTCTCCAGCCCACGCAGCTCATCCGCGATTTCAATGTGCGCGTGAAGCTCAACCTCATCGAGTCGCTCGTGAAGGGCAAACGCGTCATCATCGTGGACGATTCCATCGTGCGCGGAACCACGTGCCGTTCCCGCGTGAAGACGCTCAAGGAAGCCGGCGCGACGGAGGTTCACGTCGCTGTCAGTTGCCCGCCGCACATGAATCCGTGCGTCTATGGCATTGATTTCCCCGACCGCAGCAAGCTCATGGCCGCGAACAATACCGTGGACGAGATCCGCCAATATCTGAATGCGGATTCGCTCCATTATCTTTCGCAGGCCGGCATGGTCGCCGCCACGGGCCAGCCCAAGGAAAACTTCTGCATGGCGTGTTACGACGGCAATTATCCCGTGCCCTACGATCCGCTGCTGGACAAGCACATCATCGAACGCCGCCGCAAACAGACGCAGACGCTCGGCGAAGCGGCGACGAAGGAGAACGAGCAGATCAGTTTGTTGCCGGTGTGAAGCTCTTTCGCATTGTTCCGGATGGAATTTAGATGATAGCCCGGCATCGAGTTGCCGGGCTATTTTCATTTCCTCCTTTGGAACTGCCGCCAATGCATCGTGCGTATGTGCAAAATTCAATCTATGAAACCGCATTGACGCGATGCGCTTTCGCCGCCAGAATCCGGCTAAATTATGAAAGTGTCCGCGCAAACAAGGGAGCGGTCAGCGTTTTCTAATCACAGCGTCAGTGTTCCGACGGTTGACCAAGTCATGGTCGAGGAACGGGCCGCGTCGTTCAGCAAACGCAGCATCAAGACTTCCGCCAAACTCGCTGGCCTCAAGATGGCCGTTTCCATGTGCGACCTCACCACGCTCGAAGGCAAGGATACGCCCGGCAAAGTCGCCTATCTCTGCCGCAAAGCGCTCCAACCCATCGAGGCGAAATACGACGTGCCGAGCTGCGCCGCCGTGTGCGTGTATCCGAACATGGTGAAATACGCGCGCAAATTTCTCGGCGACGTTTCGCCCGTGAACATCGCCGCCGTCGCCACCGGTTTTCCCAGCGGCCAATATCCGTTGCGCACCAAGCTCGAAGAAGTCCGCCGCACCGTGGCCGATGGCGCGGATGAAATTGACATGGTCATTGACCGCGCCGCTTTTCTTGCCGGCGACCACGGAAAAGTGTTCGACGAAATCGCCGCGACGAAGGAAGCCTGCGGCCCGGCGCACTTGAAGGTCATTCTCGAAACCGGCGAACTCGTCACTTACGACAATGTCCGGCTCGCCAGCGAAATCGCTATGCAGGCTGGCGGCGATTTCATCAAGACCAGCACCGGCAAAGTTTCACCCGCCGCGACGATGCCCGTCACGCTCGTGATGCTGGAAGCCATCCGCGATTATTTTTTCGCCACCGGCATCCGCATCGGCATGAAGCCCGCGGGCGGCATCCGCACGTCCAAGCAGGCGTTCGCATACCTCGTGATGGTCAAGGAAACCCTCGGCGACGACTGGCTCAATCCGCAGATGTTCCGTTTCGGCGCGAGCACGCTCGTCAACGACGTGCTCATGCAAATCGCCAAGCACGTGGACGGCAATTATCAAGGCCCGGATTACTTTTCTCTTCCATGAAAACCAAAAGCAAAGCAGTGAAATTTTCTCCCAAGCGCGCCGTTGTTGCGACGAGCCACGCCGTTGTGCCGTTGAAGGACCGGAAATTGAATTTCGGCAACAAGTGGGACTTTGCGCCCGCGCCGGAAGATTCCAAGAATTACGTCATTGCGCCGCAGCACGAGCTGTTCATCAACGGCAAGTTCGTCGCGCCGACGTCCGGAAAATATTTTGAGTCCATCAATCCCGCCACGGAACAGACCCTGACGACAATTGCGGCAGCAAATGCCGAGGACGTCGATTCTGCGGTGAAATCCGCGCGCAAGGCATACGACAAAGTCTGGAGCAAGATGCCGGGTCGTGAGCGGGGCAAGTATCTGTATCGCATCGCGCGCATCATCCAGGAAAAGGCCCGCGAGCTGGCCGTGCTCGAAACAATGGACGGCGGCAAGACCATCAAGGAAAGCCGCGACGTGGATTTGCCACTCGTGGCCGCTCATTTCTTTTACTACGCGGGCTGGGCGGACAAGTTGAAATACGCATTCCCGGGCAAGACGCCGCAGCCGCTCGGCGTCGCGGGGCAGATCATTCCGTGGAATTTTCCACTGCTGATGGCCGCGTGGAAAATCGCGCCGGCGCTCGCGTGCGGCAACACGGTGGTGTTGAAGCCGGCGGAGACGACGTCGCTCACGGCGATGCGGCTGGCGCAGATTTTTCAGGAGGCGGAATTGCCAGAGGGCGTGGTGAATATCGTCACCGGCGCGGGCGAAACCGGCGCGGCGCTTGTCAATCATCCGGACATCAACAAGCTCGCCTTCACCGGCAGCACTGAGGTCGGCAAGCGCATCGCGCAGGCGGTCGCGGGCACGCACAAGAAGCTCACGCTGGAACTCGGCGGCAAGGCGGCGAATATTTTGTTCGAGGACGCGCCGATTGATCAGGCCATCGAGGGCGTCATCAACGGAATTTACTTTAATCAGGGCCACGTTTGTTGCGCCGGCTCGCGGTTGTTCGTGCAGGAAGGCATTTACAAAACGGTCATCAAAAAACTGCGCGACCGCATCCAGACGTTGCGCGTGGGCAATCCGCTCGACAAGAACACCGACATCGGCGCTATCAATTCGCGGCCGCAGCTCGAGAAAATCCGCGAACTGGTGCAAAGCGGCGTGGACGAGGGCGCGGAGCTGACGCAGACGCAATGCACGCTCCCGGCCAAAGGCTATTGGTTTGCGCCGTCGTTTCTCACGGGCGTTACGCACGCGCATCGCGTGGCGTCGGAGGAAATTTTTGGCCCGGTATTGAGCGTGATGACGTTCCGCACACCTGAAGAAGCCTTTGAACGGGCAAACAACATTCCTTACGGATTAAGCGCCGGAGTCTGGACGGACAAAGGCAGTAAGATTTTCAAAATGGTCAACAAGCTGCGCGCCGGCGTGGTCTGGGCGAACACCTACAACAAGTTCGACCCGACGAGTCCGTTCGGCGGCTACAAGGAAAGCGGCTTCGGTCGCGAAGGCGGGTTGCACGGACTGGCGGCGTATTGCAGATTGGATTGAGTCGGTTAACCACCAAACGAAAGGACATACTTATGGAAAACTGGATCTGGTTCATTGTTATCGGGCTCGTCGCCGGATTTCTGGCGGGAGCAGTCGTTAAAGGCCACGGTTTCGGCATTCTCGGAAATTTGATCGTCGGCGTCATCGGTGCAGTGCTGGGCGGATTCATCTTCAGTCTGCTGGGCATTGCTACGACAAACATCCTTGGCGCGCTGATCTGCGCCTTTGTGGGCGCGGTGGTGTTGCTGGTCTTGCTCGGTTTCGTCAAGCGCCGGGGCGCATGAGGCAAAACTATGAATAAGCTTATTGGTTTGATTTGTTTGACGCTCGGCGTTGTGTTCCTGATCTGGGGGCACAATGTCGCGCAAGCCGTCAACTCACAGGTGAAAAATCTGTTCACCGGCGAACCTACCGACAAGGCCATGTATCTTTATATCGGCGGCGCGGTGTTGTGCGCGGTGGGAGTTTTTCAACTTGTTTGGAAAAGAAAATGATCATGAACCGTCTCGACGTCAAAAAAACCTACAAGCTCTACATCGGCGGAAAATTCCCGCGTAGCGAGAGCGGACGCTATCTGCCAGCGAAATCTGTGAAGGGCGAGCATCTCGATAATTTCGCCCACGCCTCGCGCAAGGATTTCCGCGATGCGGTCGTTGCTGCGCGTGCCGCGATCGGCGGTTGGGGCAAGGCCAGCGCCTACAATCGCGGACAGATCCTGTATCGCGCCGCCGAGATGTTGCAGAACCGCGCCAGCGAACTTGTCACCGAAATCGCCCGCTCGACCGATGTCAGCGCCGCGAAGGCGAAACGTGAAGTGACGCTGGCGATTGACCGGCTAGTGCATTTCGCTGGCTGGACGGATAAGTATCAGCAGGTGTTCGGCAGCGTGAATCCGGTGGCGTCGTCGCATTTCAATTTCACCACGCCGGAGCCGACGGGCGTGGTCGTCGTGCTGGCGCCGGATGAGCCGTCATTGCTTGCGCTGGTGTCGTTGGTCGCCCCGGTGATCTTGAGCGGCAACACGGCGGTTGTCGTCGCGTCCGAGAAATTTCCGCTGCCCGCCGCGACGTTCGCCGAGATCCTGGCGACGAGCGATCTGCCCGGTGGCGTGGTGAACATCCTCACCGGCAAGCGCGCCGAACTCGTCCCGCACATTGCGACGCACATGGACGTGAACGCGATCGTGGACGGGGCAGGGGACGCGA
>Ga0207702_10005611_pt1 | contig 10949 bp, 8 predicted proteins | sample KBSCornC62_FD_184302 | JGI IMG/M metagenome (GOLD analysis project Ga0207702, IMG submission 184302) | Corn rhizosphere microbial communities from Kellogg Biological Station, Michigan, USA - KBS Corn C6-2 (SPAdes) (version 2) | ecosystem: Host-associated > Plants > Roots > Rhizosphere > Soil ...
ATGCTGGGCATCATCGTGGGCGGCCGCATCTGGTACATGCTGACCTACCAGCCGATCAACTGGATCTGGACCGACCCGTTGCAACTGTTCCGGGTCTGGGATGGCGGCATGTCCTTCCACGGCGGACTGCTGGGCGTGCTGGCCGCGAGCCTCTGGTGGTGGTGGCGGCGTCGCGCCACGATCACGCATTACTTCGACGTGGTGGATTACGTCGCGCCGCTGGTGCCGATCGGGCTCGGCCTCGGGCGGCTCGGCAATTTCGTCAACGGCGAGCTGTGGGGCAAGATCAGCGACCTGCCGTGGGCAATGATCTATCCGCACGCGCTGCAGGAGAATCCGAAGTTCGCCAATATGTCGGTGGCCCAGTTGCACGCGCTGTACCCGAGCGGCGCATTGGACGCCTATGCGCGCCAGCCTTCCGAGCTTTACGAATTCCTGCTGGAAGGCGTGGTGATGTTCACGGTGCTGTGGGTGTTCTCCATCAAGCTGCGGCATCGCTATGCCGTGTCCGGACTGTTCGCGCTGATGTACGGCTGCTTCCGTTTCGCGATCGAATTCATCCGCGAACCCGATCCGCAACTCGGCTACCTGTTCCACACCGGTTGGCTGACGATGGGCCAGGTGCAGTCGCTGCCGCTGATCGTGGTCGGGCTCGTGCTGCTGTGGATGTCGCGCCGTGCGCCGGTGGTCCAGCCGAAGTCCGTCGATGCTACAGCCACTTCGCCCGCTTGAGCACCACGTAAAGCGTGATGCAGATGACGACGGTGGCGGTGATGATGCCGGGATAGGCGAAGCGGCTGGCGAGTTCCGGCATGTCGTGGAAGTTCATGCCGTACCAGCTCGCCAGCAGGGTCGGGGCGGCCAGCAGCGCGGCCCAGCCGGCGAGGCGTTTCACCACTTCATTCTGACGCACCGTGATCAGCGACAGGTTGACGTTCATCGCTGCGCCCAGCATTTCGCGCATCGAGTTGATCGCATCGCTGACGCGGGTGACATGGTCCTGCACGTCACGGAAGTACGGCCGCACTTCGTCGCGGATCACTTCGGGATGCAGCCGCACCAGTTGCCCCAGCATGTCCTGCAGCGGCGTGGCCGCGAGCTTCAGCGTCAGCAGTTCGCGCTGCATGTCGTACAGACGGCGGGTGACGTCGCGGTTGGAGACGTCGGTGAACACGTCCTGTTCCAGTTCCTGCAGCTCCTGCTTGAAGTCCTGCACGATCGGCAGGTAGTTGTCGACGATCAAGTCGAGGATCGAATACAGCGCGAAGCTGGGACCGAGCGCGAGGTGCTCGGGCGTCTGCTCGCAGGCGCGGCGCGCGGGCGCGTACGACTGCGATGCGCCGTGTCGCACCGACAGCAGGTAATGCTTGCCCACGAAGATGTGGGTTTCGCCGAAGGCAATGCTGCCCTCTGTCATCTGCGCCGTCTGTGCGACCACGAACAGTGAGGTGCCGTACGACTCGATCTTGGGCCGCTGGTGTGCGTTGTGCGCGTCCTCGACGGCCAGTTCGTGCAGCCCGAATTCTTCCTGCAGTTTTTCCAGCAGCGGTTCGTCGGGTTCCACCAGGCCCACCCATACGAAACCCTGCCCGGTCGCAAGGAAATCGCTGATCTCGTCCAGCGTGATGTCGCGAATCTTTTTTCCGTCCGCGCCATAGGCGGCGCAGTTGGCGACGTTGGGATTGCCGGCGGACGTATCCATGCACCGATTATGCAGGATCGGCCGGCGCGCGCATCACGCGCTTGGCAATAGCGCCTCGACGGGGGTGCCGAGGCGCGCGAGATCGCGGCCGTGAACCAGAATGCCGCTGGTCGCGTCGTCGAACGAGGGTTCATCCACCTGGCGCACCGCGGCGATGGCGCGTTCGGCATCCAGCGACAGCACCCAGCCCAATTCCCCGCGTGGAAACCGCAGCAGCGTGCCCACCGGCCAGATGCCGAAATGATCGACGTAGCGCTCCACCCAGCGCGGATCGAATTGCGCCGGCGATCGCCGCAGGTGCTGGTAGATGCGATCGATCGGCAGCCCGGCGCGATCGGCGCGGTCGCGTCCCATCGCATCCACCACGTCCACGATGGCCGCGACGCGCATCAGCGCGTGCAACTTGTCGCCGCTGCGGTGGCCCGGATAACCGCTGCCGTCCAGGCGTTCGTTGCCGCCTTCGACCACGGTCTGGACGGCCACCGGCGAAAGCCAGTGGCAGGCGGCCAGCCGATCCTTGATCAGCGCCACGTGCTGCCGGAACTGGCGCTGCTGTTCCGCATCGAGGTGGGTTGCGTCGCGAAGCGGCGCGGGCAGCAGCGCCTTGCCGAGATCGTGCACCAGGCCGGCCGCCGCCAGCGCGCGGCACACGTCCGGCTTCAGCCCGAGCGCCGCGCCCAGGTCCACCAGGCGCACCGCAACTGCGAGACAGTGCCGGATCAGCGGCAATTCCCGGTGCAGGCAGGTCAGCGCAAACAACAGGCCTTCGCGATCCTCCGCGTGCAACGCCATCAGCTTGGCCGCGTGTTGCGAGAGCAGTTTTTGGTCGACGAGGCCGCCCTGGCGCAGTTTCATGATCTGGGTCGCGAGGAACGACGCGCAACCCGCAAGCTGCCGGGCCATCGGATTGCGATAGGTGTCGGAGTCGTCCGCCGCGTCATCGATGGTGCTGCCGGCATACAGGGGCGAAGGCCGCAAATCGCTCTTGTCGGAAGCGGCATGGCGCGCGGACTCGCGTTCGGTTTCCCGCACCAGGAACCACAGCCGTTGTTGCTGGTCGCGCCCGGCCACTTCGAGCCGGAAACCGCACAGGATGCGATCGTTGCGGAAGGTCTGGTGCCGCGGCCAGCCCGGCGCGATGAACCGGGTCCCGTCGGGAAAATTCATTTCGAGTTGCAGCGGACGGCTGCGGTCCTCCAGCAGCGCCGCCGCCGAAGGCTCCGCCTCCACCATGCAGCCGTGCAGGGATAGGTCGCGCAGGTAGCCGGTCGCGGTGGCGCCGGCATCCTGCAGGTTCACCTTGACCTTCATGCCACGGCGCAGCCGCGCGCGAAACGTATCGCGCTGCTGGTGCTTTTCGAGCCACGACGGGAACTCGCACTTGCAGAAACGCCGCTGGTCTTCTTCCCAGATTTGCTGGACCGTCAGGACCGGCGTGCGCAGCACGCCCCGCGAGCCTTGGCCGTTCAGCCGGAACACGGCGCCCTCGCAGAATGCCGTCGCGCCGTCGGCGATGGCGCTGACGTCCAGGTGCAACACCTCGCCCGCGCAGGTCATGGCCACCGTCACGGGCAACTCCGCCATCTGGTCCTGCTCGAGGACTACGCAAGCAGTGCCCGGCTGGCGCAAGGTTTCCAGCAACTCGATGATTTCTGCGGGATGGTCGATGCGGGTGTAGAAATCGCCGCTTTCTGTCATGGAGGCCTCGTCACCGGGGCGGTCACGGTTGATCGATGGTGATTATCGGCCGAGGCTGCGGTTTCCTTTAGCGGCGTGCATTCACATGCGCGGCAGGTGCCGTTCGCGCATCAGCCACAGGCCGCCCGCGAGTCCCAGCCACGCAGGCAGCGCGAACAGGATCCACGGCAGGTTCTGCTGCGGGAATGCCGGGATCAGTTTGGAAACCAGCGCGAACGCCGCCAGCAACGCCATCAGCCCCGCGATCGCGAGGCTGAAGCGGGAAGCTGCGGCGCCGTGCTTGCGCACGCGCAGCAGCGCCGGGATCAGCAACCATGCGGCCGGGTTGAACAGCCACAGGTTTTCGTTGGCCCAAGCGGCGCGATGCGCAGTGCCGAACCACAGCACCAGCATCAGCGCGCCGGCCAGTCCAGCCAGCAGCGCGTACGAACTGCCGACCACCGCGAACCACCAGCGGTCAATTTCGTACTGGTCGCGCAACCAGGCCGAAGCGAGGAAGGCCGCGCCGAGCACCAGCCCCGCGATCAGCAGCGGCCAGCGCATGTCGGGCGGTGACGCGGGCGGGGAGGGCAGGCGCTGGGGCGACAGCAACCTTTCCGACTGCACCAGCGGCGTGCCGTCGGTCGCGCGCGCGTCGCGCAGTTCGTTCATCAGCCGCGCCGGAATGAAAGCGCCGCTCCAGCGGGTCAGCGGCTGATCGGCGTAGGGGCCGAGGCCCAGATCGAGCAGGTACATCAACCATGGCTGGCCCGACATCAGACGATCGGTTTCGCTGCGATAGGTTTCACCGGGGGCGGCCGGGCCGGCAAGTTGCCGTTGCAGCGTGCCGCCGAGCACGCGGTCCAGCACGTCGCGCACGCGCGTGGTGCAGTTGTCCGCGAAATAGCGATAGCGGTAGCGCGAATGCTCCGGCTGCACGTTCCAGACCAGGAAATCGCGGAGCTGTGCGCGCTGCGCGGGCGTCAGGTTCAAATGCTGCATGGTGATCGAGCGACCCTCGCCGGAATATTCGCGGATGTCCTCGATCAGGGGCCATGCGGCGGCGCGATAGATCATGATGCCGCGCGCGAAGTTGAGGTAGAAATCCTTCTGGTCGAAATCGAACAGGCCGTAGTTGAAGGCGTACGCCTCGCCCGTGGTCGTGTCGGTGATCACCAGTGCGTCGTGGCCGAAGCGTTCCCAGTAGATCGTGCCCGGGCCGTAGGTGTAGAGGTCCACGCGCAGGTCGGCGCCGGGCGCGTCGACGACGCCGGCATGGGCGCGTGTGGGGAGCATGAGGAAAAGCAGAACGACCAGAACCGGAATGAGCCACGCAAGGCACGGAGCGGAGCGCGATGCCGCGCGCAGATGTAATGGGAAGGGCATGGTTCGCGGAAATTCCGATGCGTCGCCCTGGCGGAGGCCGGGGCCCAGTAGCGGGCCATGATAAGAGCAAAGACACTGGATCCCGGCCTGCGCCGGGATGACGACAGGTTTTTACGTTCGCCCCGAACCCCGAATCCCGCTACGCGGCTGCGCTCTTGCGGACGCGGAACTGCAGCACCCTTCGATCATCCGCACGCGTCACATCGAACGCGTAGTCGCCCAGCGTCGCGGTTTCGCCCGGGTCCGGCAGATGGCCGATCTCGGCGGTGACCAGGCCGCCCACCGTGTCGTATTCCTCGTCGGAAAACGCGGTGCCGAACTGTTCGTTGAAATCCTCGATCGGCGTCAGCGCATCGATGAGCCAGCTGCCGTCGGGCTGCGCCACGATCAGTTGCGGCGGCACGGCTTCGTCGTGCTCGTCGTCGATTTCACCGACGATTTCCTCCAGCACGTCCTCGATGGTGACCAGCCCGGCCACGCCGCCGTATTCGTCCACCACCACCGCCATGTGGTTGCGCGAGCGGCGGAACTCCGCCAGCAGCACGTTCAGGCGCATGGATTCGGGAATCATCACCGCGTGGCGCAGCAGCGCGCGCAGACCCTGCCCCGGACTTGATCCGGGGTCGAGCGCGCCGTTGTCGCCGCGCTTCAGCAGGTCCTTGGCGAGCAGGATGCCGAGGATTTCGTCCTTGTCCTCGCCGTGCACGGGAAAGCGCGAGTGGCCGGATCCGACCACGGTCTCCAGGATCGCGGGCAGGTCGTCGTCGATATCCAGCGTGACCATCTGCGCGCGCGGCACCATCACGTCGCCTACCACCATCTCCGTGACGCGGATGGCGCCTTCGATCATCGCGAAGGTTTCGCTGGTGAGCAGGCCGTTGCTCTGCGCTTCGCGGAGTTCCGCGAGCAGGTCCTCGGGGCTGCGGGGTTCGCCTGAGAGCATGTGGCCCAAACGATCCCACAGCGAGCGGTGGGCGGGGCCGGTTGTACTTGGGGGTTCTGCGGACATTGGGGTGTGGCACGTCCCCGGAAGGGGCGGATTTCCGATTCTAGCGGATGCGCGCCGGCATCGCAGGTGCGGGCCGATTCAATAAGGATCGGGCACGCCCAGCTTGGCGAGGATGCCGGTTTCCAGCTTTTCCATCCGGGCGGCTTCGGCGTCCTCCTGGTGATCGAACCCCAGCAGGTGCAGCACGCCGTGCACGGTCAGGTGCGCGTAGTGATCGCGCAGGGCCTTGCCTTGTTCGCGTGCCTCGCGGGCGACCACCGGCGCACAGATCGCAAGATCCCCCAGCAGCGGCGAGGCGATGCCGGGCGGCAATTCCACGGGAAACGACAGCACGTTGGTGGCGTAATCCCGGTCGCGGTATTGGCGGTTCAGCGCGCGGCCCTCGCGTGCGCCCACGATGCGGATCGACAGCTCGGCGGGTTTGCGATGGCGCGCAGCGAACAGCGCCGCTTCGATCCAGCGCCTGAAGCTGACGGTGGCCGGAAGGCCGCGGCGCGGGATCGCGTAATCCACGTGAACCGCGAGGCCGGGCGTCCGGCGCGGGTCGGCGACGCCGAACGACCGGAACGGGCGACCCGCACGGGCGGCGTTCATCCGCGGTCCTCGTCACGCGGCGGTCGCGTGCGCGGTTCCGCTTCGAGCTTCGCGTTGGCGCTTTCTTCCGCGCTTTCGTAGGCGCGCACGATCTTCGCGACCAGCGGGTGCCGCACCACGTCGCGCGCGGTGAAGAACGTGAAGCTGATGCCTTCGACGTCGCGCAACACTTCGATCACGTTGCGCAGGCCCGAACGCGTGTTGCGGGGCAGGTCCACTTGCGTAACGTCGCCCGTGACCACGGTGGTGGTGCCGAACCCGATGCGGGTCAGGAACATCTTCATCTGTTCGACCGTGCTGTTCTGCGCCTCGTCCAGGATCACGAACGAATCGTTGAGGGTGCGTCCGCGCATGTAGGCCAGCGGCGCGATCTCGATCACGTTGCGCTCGATCAGGCGCGCAACCTTGTCGAAACCGAGCATCTCGTACAGCGCGTCATAGAGCGGGCGCAGGTAGGGATCGACCTTCTGCGCGAGATCGCCCGGCAGGAAACCCAGCTTCTCTCCAGCCTCGACCGCAGGGCGCACCAGGATCAGCCGCTGCACGCGCCCGGTCTCCAACGCTTCGACCGCGCTTGCGACCGCAAGATAGGTCTTGCCGGTGCCGGCCGGGCCGATGCCGAAGTTGATGTCGTGGGTCGCGATCGCGTGCAGGTAGCGCACCTGGTTCGGCCCGCGCCCGCGGATGGTACCGCGCTTCACCTTGATCGCGACTTCCTGCGCGCCTTCGGCCTGCTGATCCGCCAGCGCATCGACGCCGGCTTCGGACAATCGCACATTGAGAATGCGGCCATTCAACGTTTCGTGCTCGGTCGCCTGGTAGAGATTGCGCAGCACGCGCTCGCCGGATTTCACCGCGGGTTCCTCGCCGATCACGCGGAACACGTTGCCGCGGTTGTTGATCTCAACGCCGAGCCGCAACTCGATCTGGCGCAGGTGCTCGTCGAACGGGCCACACAGGTTGGCGAGCCGTTGCGTGTCGTCGGGTTCAAGGGTGAAGTCGTGCTGGACGAGGGAGTCAGTCATGAAAGCGGGGGGTGAGGGGCGAGTGGCGAGGGCGAATTGCCGGAGCACTGTCGCCAGACTGCCGGTGGAAGAGCGTGGCCATGTGGGCGCCCTCGCTACGCATCCCTCGTCCCTGCCACACGTGCGCGCAAAGAATTCGTCAGCGCGGCGGTGATCACGACGTCCACGAATTGGCCGATCAGGTTTGCATCGCCCGCGAAATTCACCTGCCGCATGTTTTCGGTCTTGCCGGTGAGTTCGTTGAGATTTTTCTTCGACGGACCCGTCACGAGGATGCGTTGCGTGGTGCCGACCATCGCTTCGCTGATCTTCGCCGCGTGGAAATTGATCGCGTTCTGCAACGTCGTCAGACGCTCGTGCTTCACCGACTCGGGCGTCGGGTCGAACAAATTCGAAGCTGGCGTGCCCGGGCGTTTGGAATAGATGAAGGAAAACGACTGGTCGAAGCCGACGTCCTCGATCAGTTGCAGGGTTTTGGCGAAGTCGGCGTCGGTTTCGCCCGGGAAGCCCACGATGAAATCCGACGAGATGCAGATGTCCGGCCGCACCGCGCGCAGCTTGCGGATCTTCGACTTGTATTCCAGCGCGGTGTAGCCGCGCTTCATCATCGCGAGGATGCGGTCGGAGCCCGATTGCACCGGCAGGTGCAGGAAATTCGCGAGCTTGGGAACGTCGCGATACGCCGCGACCAGCGAATCGGAGAATTCCAGCGGGTGCGAGGTGGTGAAACGGATACGTCCGATGCCGTCGATCTCGGCGATCGCGCGGATCAGCAGCGCGAGATCCGCCGTGCCGCCGTCGAACATGGGTCCGCGATACGCGTTGACGTTCTGGCCCAGCAGGTTGACCTCTTTCACGCCCTGTTCGGCAAGCGCGGCGACCTCCGCCAGCACGTCGTCGAACGGCCGCGAAATTTCCTCGCCGCGGGTGTAGGGCACCACGCAGAACGAGCAATATTTCGAGCAGCCTTCCATGATCGAGACGAACGCGCTCGGTCCTTCGGCGCGCGGCTCGGGCAGGCGATCGAACTTCTCGATTTCCGGAAAGGAAATGTCGACCTGCGGCTGGCCGGTTTCGCGGCGTGCGTCGATCAGGTCGGGCAGGCGGTGCAAGGTTTGCGGACCGAACACCAGGTCCACATAGGGTGCGCGTTCGACAATCGCCTGGCCTTCCTGCGACGCGACGCAGCCGCCCACACCGATCAGCACGTCGGGATTGGCCTGCTTGAATTCCTTCCAGCGGCCGAGCTGCGAAAACACCTTTTCCTGCGCCTTTTCGCGGATCGAGCAGGTGTTCACCAGGATCACGTCGGCTTGCGATACGTCCTGCGTACGCACCATGCCGCGCTCGGCCGCGAGCACTTCCTCCATCTTGCGGGAGTCGTACTCGTTCATCTGGCAGCCGTGGGTCTGGATGAAAAGTTTTTTCGAGCCGGATTTGGGAGCGGGGGTGTCGGCCATCGGGAAAGCGGAACGCGCTGAAACCCGCATTGTAGCGGTGTCCCACGCTGCGTTCGATGCGGCGGAACGCAGCGCCTCCAGGAACGGCCGGCGGATTTGCCGTCGCGATGTGCGCCGCCGCGCGCTTTGGCGATCAAAGGCTTGGCATCGCGCGCCCGTCGGCGCACACTCGGCCCCCATGAACGCCATGCTCCGCCCGGGGGCGCGCAGCGGCCGGCGAGCCGGGGCCCCGTCGAAAAGATCGTTGCGCCTTTCACGGGTGGCGACGGCATGTGCGTTGCTGATGGCGACCGCGTGGGCAGGGCCCGCGGCGGCCAGCGTGCTGTATCGCTGCGTCGGCAGCCATGGCGAAATCGCGTACGTCAGCCACACCGTCGGCTACCGTGACTGCACGAAGCTGGGGGCCTGGGCCTCGCCGCGCGCGCACGCGATCAAGGCGAGCCTGCAGACTACCCGGCCAGGCAACCAGCCGAGTGGCACCGTGCTGCCGGGCAAGCCCCCGCACGAGGTCAAGGCCAACCCGTCGGTGCTGAAGGTGACGCCGTTGGGCGAGGACAACGCGATCCGGGTGCAGAAGCTGGTTCGCAAGCAGGCCTGGCAGCCGCTGCCGGTCGCGATCCTGGATGCGCTGGGCGGACGCGTGTTGCCGCAGTTGCTGGGTGTCGAGCCGCCGGCGGTTCCGGCGACCGAACCCGTGCCCGCCAACAGCGTGCTCGAGCCGGGCCCGGCGTCGACCGCGCCGATTCCGTTGAAGCTGGATGCCGAAGCGCCGAAACCGCCGAAACGCGGCGCGGTGTATCGCGTGGTGCAGAAGAACGGGAGCGTGCTGTACACCAACGTCGCATCGCTGGCGAAAGGGCACGACGCGAAGATGCTGTTCACCTACATCGTCGAATGCTACGCCTGCAACGTGCATTCGAAGATCGACTGGAACACCGTGCCGCTGCAGCTCGCCGCATACGGCGACGACATCCGTTCTGCCGCCAAGCTCACCGGCGTGAACGCCGCATTGCTGCGCGCGATCATCCACGCCGAATCCGGATTCAACGCGCGCGCGCTTTCGTACAAGGGCGCGCAGGGCTTGATGCAGTTGATGCCGGGCACCGCGTCGGACCTCGGGGTCGGCGATGCCTTCGATCCCGCCGAGAACATTTCGGGCGGCGCGCGCTACCTTGCGATGCTGCTGCGCGACTATCACGGCGACGTGAAGCTTGCGGCGGCGGCCTACAACGCCGGCGCGGGCGCCGTTGCGAAATACGGCGGCGTGCCCCCGTACGCGGAAACGCAGGTGTACGTGAAGCGCGTGGCGCTGCTCTACCAGCGCTACCACGATGCGTTGGCCGCGCACGCGACGCCCACGCTGGCCACGATCAAGGCCGGCAACTGAGGCCTTGGCCTTGCAGGCGGGCCGAAAGTTTTCTGGTCATTCCGGAGGCCGCCCCGGATTAAAGCACTCCGAGGCAGGCTGCGCGGCGGTCCGGAATCGGTTTCCAGGGATCATGCGGAAATAACCGCTTCCGGGTTCTGCGCTGGCGCGCAGCCCCGGAACGACAAAGCTTTGGGTAGCCAGATTGCCCGCCTCGGCGGGTGCGATCGGCGTGCCGCCGATGGTCAGCGTTTCAGTTCGGACGTCAGCGCCGGCGCGATCGCTTCGACGATCTGGGTCGCGAGCACGTGGTTCGCGGCCACGAGGTTGCCCGACTCCGGCAAACCATCGCGACCGACCAGATCGCAATAGCGGCCGCCGGCCTCGCGCACCAGCAGGCACCCCGCGGCCATGTCCCAGACATTCAGTCCGGTTTCGAAATAGCCGTCCAGGCGTCCGATCGCGGTCCATGCCAGATCGAGCGCGGCCGAGCCGGTGCGACGGATGTCCTCGGCGCGTTTCAGCACCTCGCGTGTCATGCCGAGCTGCGCGTCCAGGTGGCGACGTTCGCGATAGGGATAACCCGTGCCCAGCATCGCGCCATCCAGCGATTCGCGCTTGCCGATGCGGATGCGGCGGTCGTTGAGGAACGCGCCATCGCCCTTGCTGGCGGTGAAGATCTCGTTGCGCAGGGGATCGAGGATGACCGCGTGCACCGGCTCGCCGCGGT
>Ga0207702_10005612_pt1 | contig 10948 bp, 12 predicted proteins | sample KBSCornC62_FD_184302 | JGI IMG/M metagenome (GOLD analysis project Ga0207702, IMG submission 184302) | Corn rhizosphere microbial communities from Kellogg Biological Station, Michigan, USA - KBS Corn C6-2 (SPAdes) (version 2) | ecosystem: Host-associated > Plants > Roots > Rhizosphere > Soil ...
GAGCGGCGCGTCATCCTCGACAACCAGAATGTGCATGTGCGGAGCGTAGCGAGTCCCGATTGGCGGTCAGTTCGAGACGGGGAGCGCGCTTGCGACGTCGGCGACGAAGGCCTCGAGCGCGGGCGCGCCACCTTCCTCGGCCACCTCGAGTGCGCGTGAGCCGATGACGACGCCGTCCCCGCCCGCGTCGAGCACGGCTCGCACGTGCGCGGGGGTCGAGATGCCGAACCCGACGAGGAGCGGGAGCGCGGTGCGGGGGCGGACGCGGGCGATCAGGCCGGCGACGCGGTCGGAGGCCTGCTCGCGGGCGCCGGTCGTTCCCGCGACGGAGACGAGGTAGACGAACCCGCCGGCCCGCGCGCAGGCGATCTCGATCCGCTCGTCGGCCGAGGTGGGCGCGAGCAGCGGCACGAGGTCGAGCCCGTGCTCGGCGCAGGCGTCGGCGAGCACTCCGGCCTCGTCGGCGGGGACGTCGGGGACGATCAGCCCGTTTGCTCCCGCGGCCGCGGCGTCGGCGCAGAAGCGCTCCTCGCCGTAGGCCATGACGGGGCTGGCGTAGGTCATCGGCACGAGCGGGACGGAGACGCGCGCCCGCACCTCCGCAAGGAGCTCGAGCGCGCGCGGGGTCGTCATCCCGTTTCGGAGCGCGCGCTGGCCGGCCCGCTGGACGGTCGGCCCGTCGGCGAGCGGGTCGGAGAAGGGGATGCCGATCTCGAGCAGGCCGGCCCCGCCCCGCACGGCCGCCTCGGCCAGCTCCACCAGGTCGGCGTCGGCCATCAGGTAGATCGAGACGACCGGCGTCGCGAGCTTCACCGCTCGAGCGCCTCGACGGTGTCGACGTCCTTGTCGCCGCGGCCGGAGAGGCCGACCAGCCACACCTCGCCGGCGCGTGCGTGCCGGAGGGCCAGGGCGACGGCGTGGGCCGACTCGAGGGCGGGGATGATCCCCTCCTTGACGCAGGTCAGGTGGAAGGCGGCCAGGGCCTCGGCGTCGGTCACGGGCTCGTAGCGGGCCCGGCCGGCGTCCTTCAGGTAGGAGTGCTCGGGGCCGACGCCCGGGTAGTCGAGGCCGGCCGAGATCGAGTGCGACTCGAGCACCTGGCCGTCGGCGTCGGCGAGGACGTACGAGCGCGAGCCGTGGAGCACCGACACGCGCCCGTGCGAGAGCGTCGCCGCGTCGCCGTGCTCGTCGCCGCCGGCCTCGGCGCCCCACAGGGCGACCTCGGCGTCGTCGAGGAAGGGGTGGAAGAGGCCGATCGCGTTCGAGCCGCCGCCGACGCAGGCGCACAGGGCATCGGGCAGCCGCCCCTCGCGCTCCAGGATCTGCTCGCGGGCCTCGCGCCCGATCACGGCCTGGAGGTCGCGGACGAGCATCGGGTAGGGATGCGGGCCGGCGGCCGAGCCGATCAGGTAGTGGGTGGTCTCGACGTTGGTGATCCAGTCGCGGATGGCCTCGTTCATCGCGTCCTTCAGCGTCGCGGAGCCCGACGTCACCGGGATCAGCTCGGCGCCCAGCATGCGCATGCGAACGACGTTGGGGTGCTGGCGGCGGATGTCCTCCTCACCCATGTAGACGTGGCACTCGAGGCCGAAGCGCGCGCAGACGGTGGCGGTGGCGACGCCGTGCTGGCCGGCGCCGGTCTCGGCGACGATGCGGCGCTTGCCGAGCCGGACGGCGAGGAGCGCCTGGCCGACAGCATTGTTGATCTTGTGGGCGCCGGTGTGGTTCAGGTCCTCGCGCTTCAGCCAGATCCGCGCGCCCGACTCCTTTCCCAGCCGCTCGGCCAGGTAGAGGGGGGACGGGCGGCCGACGTAGTCGCGGCCGAGCCGCTCGAGGTCGGCGGCGAAGGCGGGGTCGGCGCGGGCCGCCTCGTAGCCGGCGGCCAGCTCGTCGAGCGCGCCCATCACCGTCTCGGGCACGAAGCGGCCGCCGAAGTCGCCGAACCGCCCGCGGGGGTCGGGCATCGAGCTCATGCGGCCCCCGTGGCGTTGCGGACGAACGCGCGGATGAGGTCGTGGTCCTTCACGCCTGGCGCGGTCTCGACACCGCGGGCGGTGTCGACGGCCCATGGCCTGGCAGCCCGCACGGCGTCGGCGACGTTCTCGGGGTCGAGGCTCCCGGCCAGGATCACCGGCTGGCGCGCCTCCGCGGCCCGGGCCCAGTGCGCGTGGAGCTCCTCAGGCCCCGGCCGCGAACCGAACGCCAAGTCGAGCAGAACCGGCACGCCGTCCGGCACACCTTCGGGCACGTCACCCCGGCTGGCGACGATGAGGTCACGAAACGCCAACGCATCGTCACGGCCACGCCGCAGACCGGCCCCGTTCGTGCCAATTGCAGGGGTGGGGTCTGACCCCGGCCCGTCACGGAAGTGTGCCGGCGTGTCATAGGTCTGCGTCAAATCGAACCCCTCGGCGGGTGCCAAACCTGGTTTGGCCACGACCGCCACCGTCTTCACGCGGTCGGGGACGCGGGCCGCGAGGGCGCGCGCGCGGTCTGGCTCGAGGTAGCGGGGCGTGCCCTCGACGAGGATGAAGCCGACCAGGTCGGCCCCCGCGTCGACGGCGGCGTCCACGTCCTCGGGGCGCATGAGGCCGCAGATCTTGACGAGCGTCACCGGGGCACCCCCACCAGCTCGGCCAGGAGCTCCGGGCGGCGCATGAGCGACGTGCCGACCAGGACGGCATCGGCGCCCGCGGCGTGGGCGCCCTCGACGTCCGCGCGCGAGGCGATGCCCGACTCTGCGACCCGGGTGACCGTCTTCGGCAGCGTCGCCAGGAGCTCGAGCTGGCGGTCGCGGTCGACCTCGAGCGACTCCAGGTCGCGCGCGTTCACCCCCACGATCGCCGCCTCGAGCCCGAGCGCCCGCTCCACCTCGCGAGCGGTGTGGGCCTCGACCAGGGCGTCCATCCCGAGCAGCTCGGCGGTCTGGATGAGCCGAGCCGCCTCGGCGTCGGAGACGAGCGCGAGCAGGACGAGGATGGCGTCGGCGCCGGCCACGCGCTGGGCTGCCACCTGCTCCGGGAAGACGGTGAACTCCTTCGCCAGCGCCGGCAGGCCCGCGGCGGCCCGGGCGGCCACAAGGTCGGCGAGGCTCCCGCCGAAGTCGCGCTCGGCGACCAGCACCGACATCGCCGCCGCGCCGCCCGCGGCGTAGCCACGGGCCGTCTCGCCGACGTCCGCCCCGAGTGCGATCCCGCCCTCGGACGGCGACGAGCGCTTGATCTCGGCGATGACGGCCACGCCCGGCCCGGCCCGGAGCGCCTCCCCGAACCCGCGCGCCGGCTCGGGCGCATCCCGGCGCAGGTCGCCCGACAACCGGCTGAGGTAGCCCCTCACGCCGCCTGCCCCCGGGCCCGGGTGAAGGCGACGAGCTCGTCGAGCTTGGCCTGCGCGGCGCCCGAGTCGATCGTGTCGACGGCCAGGTCGATCCCCGCCTCCCAGTCGGCGACCACGCCGCCGACCAGGAGCGCCGCCGCCGCGTTCAGGATGACCGCGTCGCGGCGCGGCCCGCGCTCGCCGTCGAAGACCGTGAGGATGACCGCGGCGTTCTGGGCCGGGTCGCCGCCGCAGCGCAGGTCGTCCGGCGACCCCGGGACGGGGCCGGTGGAGAGCGGGGCGGGGTCGAGTGTCGTCGTGCGCACCGTCCCGTCGCGCACCTCCGCCATCAGGTTCTCGCCGGTCGGCGTGAGCTCATCGAGCCCGCCCGCGCCGTGCACGACGATCGAGTGCTCCGTCCCCAGCTTCGAGAGCACCTGCGCGATCGGCTCGACCAGCGACTCGGAGTAGACGCCGATCACCTGCCGCCGCGCGCCCGCCGGGTTCGTGAGCGGGCCGAGCAGGTTGAAGACGCTGCGGATGCCGAGCTCGCGCCGGATCGGGCCGGCGTGGCGCATGGCCGGGTGGTGCGCCTGGGCGAAGAGGAAGCCGAAGCCGATCTCGTCGATGCAGGCCGCGACGTCCTCGGGCGAGAGGTCGATGCGCACGCCCAGGGCCTCGAGCACGTCGGCCGATCCGCACCGCGACGACACCGCCCGGTTCCCGTGCTTGGCGATGACCGCCCCCGCCGCCGAAGCGACGAGCGCAGCCGACGTCGAGATGTTGAAGGTGTCGGAGCCGTCCCCGCCGGTGCCGCACGTGTCGACCAGGTCGGAGCGGGAGGGTTTGGCGGGCGTCACGTGGGCCCGCATGGCCCGCGCGCACCCGGCGATCTCGTCCGGCGTCTCGCCCTTCATCCTGAGCGCCACCAGGAACGCCGAGATCTGGGCCGGCGAGGCGTCGCCGGACATCACCTGCATCATGGCGACATGCGTCTCCTCGCTCGAGAGGTCGCGCCCCTCGACCAGCTGCTTGATCGCGTTCGTGATCACTTGCCGGCCTCCATGGCGAGGAAGTTCTCGATCAGGCGCCGCCCGTGTGGGGTCAGCACCGACTCCGGGTGAAACTGTACGCCGTGCGTGGGCTCCGCCCGGTGGCGGACGCCCATCACCTCGCCGTCCGGCGTGCGGGCCGTCACCACCAGCTCGTCGGGGATCGGCTGGAGCGCCGCCAGCGAGTGGTAGCGGCCGGCCTCGAACGGGCTCGGCAGGCCTGCGAAGAGCTCGGAGCCGTCGTGGGTCACGTCGTCGGGCTTTCCGTGGACGATCCGGCCCGCCCGGTCGACCCGGCCGCCGTAGAGCTCGCAGATCACCTGGTGGCCCAGGCAGACGCCCAGGATCGGCACCCGCCCGGCCATGCGGCGCACGACCTCCTCGGACACACCCGCCTCGCGCGGCGTCCCCGGCCCGGGCGAGACGACGACATGGGTCGGCGCCCACGCCTCGGCCTCTTCGGCGGCCACGGCGTCGTTTCGCTCCACCCGCACCTCCGCGCCCGCGGTCGCGATGTAGTCGACCAGGTTGTAGGTGAACGAGTCGTAGTTGTCGATCACGAGCACGCGCGCGCTCATCGCCCGTACACCCCTGACTCCGCCCGGTCGATGGCGGCGCCGAGCGCGGCCACCTTGTTCATCGCCTCGCGGTACTCGTCGCCCGGGTCGGAGTCCGACACGATCCCGCAGCCCGACTGGAGGTAGGCCATCTCGTCGCGCAGGACGACCGTGCGGATTGCGATGCACGTGTCCATGTCGCCGCCGAACCCGAGCCAGCCGACCGCGCCGGCATAGGCGCCCCGGCGGCGGCCCTCGAGCTCGGAGATGATCTGCATCGCGCGCACCTTGGGGGCGCCCGAGACGGTCCCGGCCGGGAAGGTTGCCCGCAGCAGCGCCGGGGCGTCGTGGCCGTCGGCAATGTCGCCCAGGACCCGCGAGACGAGGTGCATGACGTGCGAGTAGCGCTCGACGTCCATGAACTGCTCGACGCGCACGGAGCCCGGCCGGCAGACGCGGCCCAGGTCGTTTCGGGCCAGGTCGACGAGCATGGTGTGCTCGGCCCGGTCCTTCTCGCTCTCGAGGAGCTCCGCGGCCAGCGCGTCGTCCTCGGCCGGGGTCGCGCCGCGCGGGCGCGTGCCGGCGATCGGGCGCAGCTCGCAGGTGCCGTCGAGCCCCAGCCGCACGTGCGTCTCGGGGGACGAGCCGATGAGCTGGTAGCCGTCGAGGTCGAGCAGGAACATGTACGGCGACGGGTTGACGGCCCGGAGCGCCCGGTAGATCGCGGTCGGCGAGGCATCGGTCTGGCGGCGGACGCGCTGGGAGGGGACGACCTGGTAGGCGTCGCCGGCGGCGATGTGCTCCTTGGCCCGCTCGACGGCGGCGACATAGCCCGCCTCGGTCATCTCGGCCTCGGCGCTCCCGGGCACCAGCGGCTCGGCGACCGGCACGCCCAGCGGCCCGCCGAGCGCGTCGATGACGCGGTCGACCTCCGCCGGCTCGCCGGTCACCGTCATCGTGCGGCGGACGTGGTCGAAGGCGACAACCGTCTCGGCGAGGAGGAACCGCATGGTCGGCAGGCCCGCGTCCGCCCCGTTCGCCGCTGGGAGCGGCACCGGCTCGAGCTCCGACACCCAGTCGTAGCTCAGGAACCCGACCGCACCGCCGGCGAACGGCGGCGCGCCCGCAGCCGGGCCGGCCTGCGACGCGGCGAACGCGGCCGCCTCCTCGAGCGTCGCGACGGCCGGAAGCCCGGCCGCGAGGAACGAGTAGCGGCCGACCTGCTCGCCGCGCTCGACCGACTCGAGCAGGAAGGCAGGCCCGCCCAGCGCCTCGCGCAGACGCAGGTAGGCGCCGACCGGGGTGATCAGGTCGGCCGGGAGCTCGTAGGTGTGTCGATGGGTCGTCATGCCATGAAAAAAGCCCCTCGCCCTGGGGGCGGAGAGGCTCGAGCGAAGCGCGGATGCCGTGGCGGAGCTAGCGGGCCGCACCTCGCTCGCGTCGCCACCACCACTGTCCGAAGGTCGTCTGCACGGGCTTGACTATGCTGCATCGCCGGTCATGAGTCAAGCACGAACCGTCATTCTGAGCGCCGCGCGAACGCCATTTGGCAAGCTCGGCGGCGGCCTCGCGAGCCTCTCCGGGCCTGAGCTCGGGACCCGTGCAGCCGGTGCCGCGCTCGAGCGCTCAGGGGTCGCGCCGGGTGACGTCGGCTACGTCGTCATGGGCGAGGTGCTGCAGGCCGGCGCCGGGCAGATCCCGTCGCGCCAGGTGTCGGTCGGGATCGGCCTCGGCCCGACGGTCGGCTCGGAGACGATCAACAAGGTGTGCGCGTCCGGCATGCGGGCCGCGACGCTGGGCGACGTGATGATCCGGGCCGGCGAGCACGACGTGATCGTGGCCGGGGGCATGGAGTCGATGTCGAACGCGCCGTACCTCCTGCCCAAGGGCCGCTTCGGCTACGGGATGGGCGACGGCGCCGTGCTCGACTCGATGACCTACGACGGGCTCACCTGCACCTTCGACGGCCTCATCATGGCCGAGCAGAACTCGATGGTGGCGGCCGAGGTCGGGATCTCGCGCGAGGACCAGGATGCCTGGGCGCTCCGCTCCCACCAGCGCGCCGTGGCCGCCATCGACGAGGGCCGGTTCGCCGACGAGATCGTGCCGGTGACGGTGAAGGGGCGCAAGGGCGAGACGGTCGTCGACACCGACGAGGGCCCGCGGCGCGACACCTCGCTCGAGAAGCTGGCCGCCCTGAAGCCCGTGTTCGTCGCCGACGGCTCGACGACCGCCGGGAACGCCCCGGGCGTGAACGACGGCGCCGCGGCGCTCGTCCTGGCCTCGGAGGCGTGGGCGAAGGAGCGCGGGATGGCGCCGCTCGCCGCGATCCGCGGCCACGGCTACGTCGCCGACGACTACGCCTACCTCGTGCGGACGCCGGCGGCGGCCACCCGGGTGGCGCTGGAGCGGGCCGGGATGGCGGTCTCGGACATCGACCTGCTCGAGGTGAACGAGGCGTTCTGCTCGGTCGCGCTCAACACGATGCGGCTGCTCGGGATCGACGAGGAGCGCGTGAACGTGAACGGCGGGGCGGTCGCGCTCGGCCACCCGATCGGGGCCTCGGGCGCGCGCCTCCTGGGCACCCTGATCCACGAGCTGCGCCGGCGCGGCGGCGGGATCGGCGTCGCGGCGATCTGCTCGGGCGCCGCCCAGGGCGACGCGACGGTGCTCGAGGTCTTCCCCGCGTGAGCGAGACGGTCTGCGTCGTCGGCGCCGGCCAGATGGGCTCGGGCATCGCCCAGGTCGCCGCGGTGGCGGGCTACGACGTGACCCTCGTCGACGTCGCGCCGAAGCAGCTCGATCGGGCCCGGTCGAGCATCGAGGGCTCGCTGGCGAAGCTGGTCGAGAAGGGCCGGGTCGAGGCGGATGCCGCCGAGGCGGCCCTGGGCCGGATCCAGACCGCGGGCGAGCCGGGGCCGGCCGACCTCGCGATCGAGGCCGCCACCGAGGACGTCGACCTGAAGCTGCGCATCTTCGCCGACCTCGACCGGGCCGCCGGCGACGGCGCCGTCCTGGCGTCGAACACGAGCTCGATCCCGATCACGCGGCTCGCGGCGGTGACGTCGCGCCCCGAGCGGGTCGTCGGCATGCACTTCATGAACCCGGTGCCGCTCATGCCGCTCGTGGAGCTGATCCGGGGCCTCGAGACCTCCGACGAGGCGGCGGCGGCCGTTCGGGCAGCGGCCGAGCGCATGGGCAAGACCGTCGCGGAGTCGCGCGACTTCCCCGGGTTCATCGCCAACCGCATCCTGCTTCCGATGATCAACGAGGCGGTCTACTGCCTCATGGAGGGGGTCGGCGACCGCGAGTCGATCGACACAGTCATGAAGCTGGGGATGAGCCACCCGCTGGGCCCGCTCCAGCTGGCCGACCTGATCGGGCTCGACACCTGCCTCGCCATCATGGAGGTGCTGCACGAGGGCCTCGGCGACTCGAAGTACCGGCCGTGCCCGCTCCTGCGCTCGTACGTCGAGGCGGGCCGGCTCGGCCGGAAGTCCGGGCGCGGGTTCTATGAGTACGGCTGACCCGGACTGGTTCGAGGGCTTCTTCGACGAGGACTACCTGCAGTTCGCCGCCGACCGCTTCCCGGCCGAGGCGACCGCCGCCGAGGTCGACTTCCTCGCGGAGGCGCTCGGGCTCCGGGAGGGAACGCGCGTCCTCGACCTCGCGTGCGGTCACGGCCGCCACAGCGTGGAGCTGGCGGGGCGGGGTTGCGCTGTCACCGGCGTCGACCTGAGCGAGGCGTCGCTCGCGTTGGCCGCGGCGCGGGCGGCGGAGGCCGGCGTGGAGGTGCGGTTCGAGCGAGCCGACATGCGCCGCATCGGCTTCGAGGCCGAGTTCGACGCCGTCATCAACATGTTCACGGCGTTCGGGTACTTCGAGGATGCTGACAACCGGCTCGTGCTGGAGCGGATCGCGGCGGCGCTGGTGCCGGGCGGGGGGTTCCTGATGGAGTTCGGCAACCCGGTCTCAGTCTTCGCCCGCTTCGAGGCCCGCGGCTGGCACGCGCTCTCGGACGGCACGGTGATGCTCGAGGAGCGGGCCTACGACGCGCCCCGGGGCCGGTTCGAGACGTGCTGGACGTTCGTTCGCGGCGGCGAGCGGCGCGAGCAGCGCTTCTCGCACCGGGCGTACACGGCGCCGGAGCTGGCGGCGATGGCGGCCGCCGCCGGGCTCGGCGTGGAGCACCTGTGGGGCGGCATGGACGGGTCCGAGCTCGAGATGGGCTCCCGCCGGATCGTCATGCTCGCGCGCAAGCCGGGGTGAACCTTTCGTGCCCGGGCGCCGACTAAGAGGCATGCACGTCCGGACGCTCGCAGCGCTTCTTGCCGCCACCGCCGTCCTGGCCGCGGGCTGCGGTCAGGCGGCCGGTGGCGGGAGCGGCGGCGGGGCCACGCAGGTGCCGCCGCCGTCCCAGCCGGGCACCGTCAGGATCGCCGGCGTGCTCGTGGCGACCACGTCGGCGCACACGGGCACCGGCTCGCCGCAGGCCGGCGTCAAGATCGGGATCTTCGCGCGCCCGTACTCGACCGCCGGTCCGCTGATGATCGATCCGCCCGAGCCGATCGCGACCGTGACGACCGACGCCGACGGCCGGTTCGCAATCGAGCTCCCCGACACCCATCCCCGCTACTTCGTCTCGGCGATGAACGCGCGCGGCTACGCGCCGGGGCGGTGGGCGAAGCGGGGCACGCAGGTGCATCTCACCGCCTGCACGGACTGCGCAATCCCCCTCTAACGGGCCGGCGCGGCGACCTGGACGACCTCGGTCGGGGCGGCCACCGCCGTCGCCGGCTCGAGCCAGCGCCGGGCCGTGACCGCGCCCGCCGCCGCGACGACGGCCGACATCACCCACACGGCGTCGTAGCCGGTGCGCTCGATCGCAACGCCGGCGATCGGGGCCGCCAGCGAGCCCATCCCGAAGACGACGGTCGACGCCACGCCGACCGCGCGCCCGGCCCGCGACGAGCCGGCCAGCTCGCCGGCGAGCAGGTAGAGGACGCCGTTCATGCCGAAGGCGCCGAACGCGACGACGACGCCGAACCCGAGCGCAGCCGTCGGTACCACCGCCAGCACGAGCGGCATGACGCACGTGGCGGCGACGGTCAGGATGCCGATCTCGGTCAGGGTGCGGGCGCGGCGGGTCCCGCCGCCGCCGTCGGCGACCCGTCCCCACACGATCCGCGAGACCGCGGCCGTGACGTTCAAGGCTGCGAACCCGGCGGCGGCCTCGGCGTGGGAGAGGCCGGCGTCGCGAAGCGCGCCGACGTAATGGGCCAAAATCGCCCCGAGCGCGAGGACGTAGAGCAGGCCCACCGCCAGGAGCGGCTTGAACCCGGGGATGCGAAGCACGGCCGCGACGCTCTGCCCCGCGCGTGAGATCGAGGCCGGCCGGTCGTCGGAGACGACCGCGAACGCGAGCGCCGTCGCCGCGGCGGCCACACCGGCACCGGCCATCGCCAGCCGCACCCCGCCGACCGCGGCGAGCGCGGGCAGGATCGCCGCCCCGAGCGTCCCGCCCAGCGGGACTCCCAGCTGGCGCCAGCCCATCGCCATGCCGCGCTGGGCCGGCTCGAAGACCCGCAGCAGTGCCGTCATCCCCGCCACCGGCACCGCCGCCCCGCCGATCCCGGCGAGGACGAGCGCCGCGGCGAACGTCTCGGCCGTCCCGGCCGACGCGGCCAGGAGGAGGCCGATGCCGTTCACGATCCCGCCGACGATCAGCACCCGCCGGCCGCCGAAGCGGTCGACCAGCGCACCGGCCGGGATCAGGGCCGCCGCCGAGCCCAGCCCGACCGCGGCGAACACCGCGCCGAACCCCGCCGGCCCGAGGTCGAACTTGTCCCGGATCTCGGCGCCGATCGCCGGCAGGCCGAACGTGATCATCGAGAACGCGGCCTGAGAGGCCACCGCGAGGACGAGGATGGTGCGCTGCCGGCTCATGGGGTCACGCTAGCCGACGGCTTGCGCGGGGCGGCCACTTGGCCGTGCCCCGGGTGCCAATTGGCCACTTGGCCGCGC
>Ga0207702_10005613_pt1 | contig 10948 bp, 10 predicted proteins | sample KBSCornC62_FD_184302 | JGI IMG/M metagenome (GOLD analysis project Ga0207702, IMG submission 184302) | Corn rhizosphere microbial communities from Kellogg Biological Station, Michigan, USA - KBS Corn C6-2 (SPAdes) (version 2) | ecosystem: Host-associated > Plants > Roots > Rhizosphere > Soil ...
GTCTTCTGCTACTCGCGCCGGTATGTTCACACGCTCAAGACAACACGATTCGCGCGAATATCAAGGGCGGCGGAGGCGACGGCAAGTGCACATTTGAAGTGGAAGTGGACGAAGTCGCCGAAGTCGAGATTCACGGCGATCAGGGCTACTTGCGGACGATATCGGGAAGCCCGGCGCGTTGGCGGCGGCTCGATTGCAACCAGGCGCTACCCTCGGCGCCGAACGATTTCCGGTTTAAAGGCATCGACGGCCGCGGAAGACAGGATTTGATTCGCGATCCGAATTCCAATAGGGGTGTGGCGGTCATCCGCATCGAAGATCCGAAGAATGGACACGAAGGATATACGGGCGACATCATGTGGGGCGGCGGCTCGAACAACCCCAGCTATACGCGTGACCGCTACAACCAGTACAACAGGCCCGGCGATGCGAGCAGCAGGATCGTGAGCTGCGCATCGGACGACGGAAGACGCCGGTACTGCGACGCCGACACACGTAACGGGGTGCGGCTGGTGCGGCAGCACGGCGGCGTGGCGTGTGAGAAAGACTTTTCGTGGGGCTACAACGATCGAGGCGTTTGGGTGGATCGGGGTTGCCGCGCGGATTTCGCGCTCGATGGCGGCGGCTCGGCTTCGGGTAGCGCCGGCGGGTGTCTGGATGCGGTGGGGAGTTCGGAAGCCAATCGGCTGGCCGATCAATGCCGGCAGGTCTCACGAGGCTCGCGCTCGGCTTGTAATGTCGAAAATTCATGCAACTCGCTGACGGACCAGATCCAGCGGGGCTGCGCCCAACTCGGCAGAGATGCGCCCAGCTTCTGTACGCTCTATCGATAGAGGAGAATATCGGCCTCGATGGGCCTGACACCGGAACAGCAACGGCTGGACATCATCAGCGAGGCGATAGGGCGCCTGCTCAAAAAGCAGGACGAGCTGGAACAGAGAATCGCGCGATTGGAGGGAAAGGCGCCGGCTGCAGAGCAGCCAGCGCCGCCCCTTGTCGAGCCGGCTTTATCGCAGCCGCTCGATGCGCCCGTTGAACCGGAGAAGATCCTTCCCACCGAGCCGGCTCTCCATCCAGCACCGAAAAAGCCGGCTCTCGAGACCAAAGTTGGGCTCACCGTCATTAATCGTATTGGCGTAATTACGCTGGTGCTGGGCGTTGCATTCTTTTTCAAATGGGCGGTGGACAACGATTGGATCGGGCCTGCGGGACGCGTGATTCTCGGTGTAATTGCGGCGTTCGCCACGTTGGCTGTGGCGGATTTGCTGTGGCGCAAAGGGCAGCAGATCTTCGCGCAAGGTGTTACGGGAACGGGAATCGGCATTCTGTTTCTCTCGATCTATGCGGCTTTCGAGTTTTATCACCTGATCCCGCAAGCGTTCGCGTTTGTGTGCATGGTGGCGGCCGCAGCCCTGGCGGTGGCCTTGGCGCTGCGTTACAACTCGCAAGCGATCGCGGCGCTCGGACTGTTCGGCGGCTACATCACGCCTGTTCTGCTGAGTAGCGGCGAAGACCGTCCCTGGTTCCTCTTCAGCTATGTATTGCCGTTGAGCGCCTGCGCCGTTTTGCTGGCAAAACGGAGGAATTGGCGTGGCGTCGAAATCCTCAGCTTTGTAGCGACCGCTTTCCTTTATGGCGGCTGGCTGGGCAGCAAGTTCACCAAAGCGCAAGACCAATTCGTGGGCACATTGGCGCTCGCCGTTTATTACGGTTTATATTGGCCCAGTTCTCTGCAGCCGCTTTTCCTTCTAGCGCAGTTTCTCGCGCCAAACGCATTGGCGGCTATCTGGGGAGGCTCGCAGGCCGCATTTTTCACGCTGGCGCTGCTGGTTAGCGCCGCTGGTTTGGCACGTTCGCATTGGCGGTCCCATCCTGTCGCCCTGAGCGTTACGTTTGCGGCTTTCTGGATTTCCTACGGAATTTGGACGAGCCATTCGCCTGCCGAATTTTGGGGTGTCTCGCTCGGGTTTCTGCTTTTCTTCAGCCACAGCGCACGCTGGCCATCGCTAAGCGTTCAAGGATTGGCGCTTCTGGTTCTGAACGGAGCCGTTTACTACAGCGTTTCGTATTGGCTGCTCAAAACGCAATACCACAGCTGGCTCGGGTTGCTGGCGGCGGCAGTGGCCGCAGCCTACCTTGCTTTGGGAGCGTATCGGTATCGGCGGCCGACCACGGAACAACAGGACATGCGGCCCAAGCTGCTGGCGCTCGGCGCGGCGCTCTGCTTTCTGACGCTGGCGATTCCGATCCAATTCACCGGTTTTGCGATCAGCATGGCGTGGTCGCTCGAAGCAGCGGCGCTTACCTGGATCGGAGTACGGCTCCACAGCGTGAAAGCGGTACTGAGCGCGCTGGCGATGTTCGCGCTGGTGTTTGTGCGCCTAGTATCGATTGACGCATGGATGTTTGCAAATACAACGTCCTACGCCAATTCGCAATCGTATCCGCTGCTTTGGAACGTGCGTTTTTTGACCTTTGTGGTGGCCGCGGCGGGTCTTTTCCTGGCGGCCCGCTGGGCGGCGCGTTCTTTACGGCTGGTCGCGCTGATCGAGTACTTTGGCGGGCATGCGGTTTTGTTGTGGGGCCTCAGTATGGAGGCGATCGGCTGGGCTGAAAAAACGACACCGGCGGAAAATCTTCTGAGCGTCGAAACGGTGGCAATCTCGATTCTCTTCGCGGCATACGCGGCGATTCTGGTAAGCATGGGCGTTGCCGCGCGATCGGCGATGAATCGCATTGCCGGATTGGCGCTTATCGCGCTGGTGGTCGCTAAGCTCTATTTGTTCGACATCTGGCAACTGGGGCGGATCTATCGCATTTCGGCCTTCGTCGTGTTGGGAATTCTATTGATCGCCACCTCGTTCCTATACTCACGTTTTCGCGGCCTGGTAGAGGGCTGGTGGAAGGACGATGAAGCCAGCTCTTAGGCTGTCCTTCCTTTTTGCCGTGGCTTTTCTGGCGCGCGGGGATTTCAATCCGCAGGATTGGCAGACGCGCATACCGATCACGGTGAAGCAGCCTGGCGCGACAGCGGCAGTAGTGGCCGGGACGGCGGTATATAAAGCGTCGCAGGCCGGGCTGAAAGACGTTCGTATCGTTCGCGTGGGGGTGGAAATACCGTATCGCCTGCAAGTTCTAACCGCACGGCAGGAACAGATCGAGCTACAGCCGGCGGTGTTGAATAAGACGGCGGTTCCGAATGAGGGCGTCGAGGCGGTGCTCGCTTTGGACGGCCATCCGGCGCACAATCGGCTGCGCATTGCTACGGTGCAGCGCAATTTCAAGGAAACGGTCCGGATTGAGACCAGCGATGACGGCCGCACCTGGGCGGTGGCACGGAACGATGGGCTGATTTTCGATATTTCGCGAGCAGACCGCCATGTGGCGGAACTCAGTGTGGATTATCCGGTGTCTACGCGACGCTATGTGCGAGTGACGATTCCGGGATGGCACAATCCGGCCTATCTGGCTTCCGCATGGCTGACTTACTTTGCCGAGACTGGCGCAGTGCGCGATTCGGTAGCGAGTCTCGCGCCCGCCGTTACCGAAGATGCGAAAGCGCAGGCAACCGTACTTACCGGTGATATCGGATTCGGCGGTCTGGCGTACGATCGGGTGGAACTGGCGGTTGCAGGCGATGCGACTGCGTTTTCGCGGCGAGTGGAAGTCGCCACAAGCGGCGATGGCAAAGCCTGGTTATACGCGGGCGAGGGCACTATTTCCAGAACGGCGCAGCAAGAACGTTTGTCGATCGATTTTCCGGAGCAATGGAAGCGCTACGTGCGCGTGACCGTGTTTCATGGCGACAGCGCTCCCTTGAAAGTCGCGCGTATCCGGCTCAGCGATTTCCGCCGGCTTATTGAGTTTCCCGCCAAGGCGGCGGGAGAGTATTGGCTCTATGCGGGGAATCCGAAAGCGAGACAGGCTTCCTACGACGTGTCCGGATTGGCGGCGACCACACTGAATGATTTAGACGCGTCGCTTGGCGCGGCCGAAGCGAACCCGCAGTATCGGCCGCCGGAACGGCCCTGGACGGATCGCAATCCATACGTTTTGAATTTTGTCCTGATTGGGGCCGTGGTGGTGATGGGGTACATGTCGATACGGCTGTTGCGGCGAGTTAGGACTTAAGTAGTGGGGGCGCAAGACGACACAGGTTACGCTATAGCCAGTTGGCATGAAGAGTAACCTTCCAGTTCTATCGGACGCCGATCGACGCAGCCACGGTGAACCACGCACTGCGGTGAGCGAACATACGCCTGCGGCATCCAGATTCATTGCGCTCGATGCATTTCGTGGAGCAACGATGGCGCTCATGGTTCTCGTCAACAACGCGGGCGATGGGAATAACACGTACGGTCCCCTTCAGCATTCCGCGTGGAATGGCTGGACAATTACCGACGTCGTATTTCCTACGTTTCTCTGGATCGTGGGTGTCGCCATCACACTCTCGCTCGGAAGGCGCCTCGAACGCGGAGTGGCGCGTAGACAACTGATGGGGCAAGTGCTGAGCCGCGCGATTGTTCTCTATTCGCTCGGATTGCTGGTCTACCTGTTTCCCCGATTTGATTTTTCAACAATGCGCGTATTAGGCGTACTGCAACGCATCGCTATCTGTTACCTGATTGCCTCGGTGATCTATTTATCGACGACGACAGCAAGAGCGCGCATTCTGTGGATCGTTTCGCTCCTAGCGGGCTACTGGCTACTGATGAAGCTGGTTCCGGCGCCCGGTTACGAAGCCGGACGCCTGGATATAGAGGGTAACCTGGCGCATTACATCGATCGCATTATTTTAGGCCGGCACAATTACTTATTCACAAAGACCTGGGACCCGGAAGGAATCGTTAGTACCCTGCCCGCCATTGCGACCACATTATTCGGCGTATTGGCCGGTCAATTGCTCCGCTGGAAGAAGAGTCTGATGGAGCGGACTACGGTGTTGTTTCTTATCGGCAACACACTGCTTGCGGCCGGGCTGATCTGCGACAGGTGGCTGCCAATCAACAAGAAGCTTTGGACCAGTTCATTTGCGATCTTCATGGCCGGTTTGGCTTTCCTGCTTCTGGCGATCTTTCTGTATCTGGTTGACCATCTCGGATACCAGCGCCTGTTTCAGCCGTTCGTCATTCTGGGGATGAATGCCATCGCGATCTATATGCTTTCGGAGTTGCTGGCGATTTCACTCGATCGGCTGCGGCTGCACGATTGGATGTATCGGCATTGGTTCGCGGTACTTGCCTCACCGCGCAACGCATCGCTGCTATGGGCAATTGCTTTTACGCTATTGATGTACGGGGCGGCGTATATTCTGTATCGGAAGAAATGGTTTCTGCGGGTCTGAAATGATCACCACGATTCAACATCACATTCTTAGAGAACAGCAGCGCATCAGCGGGGCCCGTGGAACCTTTTCCTGGCTGCTTTCCGGCATCACGCTGGCAACCAAAATGACCGAATCGCGTATTCGCCGGGCCGGTCTTACGGATACGCTGGGTGCGGCCGGCGGCGTGAATGTCCAGGGCGAAGCGCAACAGAAGCTGGATGTCTATGCGAACGAGGCGCTCATGCATTGCCTGGGGTTGCGCGATAGCGTGGCGGTTCTGGTGTCGGAAGAAAACGAGGAGCCCGTCACGTTTGACCGGAAATCGGAAGGCGGTGAATACGCTATTGTGTTCGACCCCCTCGACGGCTCTTCCAACATCGACGTCAACGTAAACGTCGGAACGATCTTTTCGATTTTCCGCTGCGCCGCGGCAACGGAAAGCGGGCATCGCGCGGCGGTGCTGCAGCGCGGTAGAAAGCAGGTTGCGGCCGGGTACGTTATTTACGGGCCATCCACCATGCTCGTCTACACGACGGGCCATGGGGTCTTCGGCTTCACGCTCGATCCCGCTATCGGCGCTTACGTTCTGAGCCACGAAAATATTCGAATGCCTCACGCAGGAAATATTTATTCGGTGAATGAGGCCAATGCAGATGACTTTCCGCCAAACTATCGGGAGTATCTTTGCTTACTGCGCCATAAGAAGCTTGGGCGGCGGTACAGTTCGCGCTATATCGGCTCGCTGGTAGCCGATTTTCACCGGACGCTCTTGAAGGGTGGCGTCTTCTTATATCCGCCTACAGCCGGATATCCCAACGGCAAGCTACGCCTGCTTTACGAAGCCAATCCACTCGCCTTCATTGCCGAGCAAGCGGGCGGCGCGGCGGTTACCGGCGCCTGCTGCGTGCTCGATGTGGAACCATGCGATATCCATCAAAGAGTTCCCTTTGTGGTGGGCGGGAAGGAAGAGGTGGAGTTGTTCATGAGGCTTCGGCAAGGCGAAACATCGGCCATCTAAATTCCCCGGAGAAAAGGATTCTGCTGTTTTTCGTGGCCGATCGTAGTGCTTTCGCCGTGACCGGGAAACACCAGCGCCTCGTCAGGAAGCTGGAATAGATAGGTTTTGATAGAGGACAGGATACGCGCGCTATCGCCACCAGGCAGATCCGTACGGCCAATGGAGCCGCGAAACAACGTATCGCCGGCAATCAATTTCTTTTCCTGTGGAATCCAGAGGCACAGGCTGCCTTGCGTGTGACCGGGCGTGAGCAGCACTTCGAAATCGACGCCGCCTAGTTGAAGGACTGCGCCATCCGTGGCTAAGACATCGATCTCCACCTTTGGCGGGACGGGAATGCCGATCCAGGCGGCCTGGAGGTGGAGCATTTCCAACTGCTCGCGGTCGCGCTCGTTCATGTAGACGGGCGCGCCGGTCAAAGCACGCAGCTGAGATGCGCCGGCGACATGATCGATGTGTCCGTGGGTGATGACGATGGCTTTCACTTTCAGCGCATGGCGGTCGAGAATGGCGGTGATGTCAGAGATCTCGCCGCCGGGATCGACGACGATCGCTTCATGCGTTTTTTCGTCGCCGAAGATGGAGCAGTTGCATTGGAGCGGTCCGACCGGGAGTACAACGTGAAGCATGAGGTGATATCTCTATCGTACCCGCTTGTTAGGATTTGGACATGCGTGTGCGGGTCTTGTTTTTTGGAGCGTTGAAAGAGATTACAGGACACGCGGAAGAGGCGCTGGAAGTTCCCGCGGGGTCGACGCTCGAAGACGTCTTCCGCATCTATTCAGAGCGCCACGAAACCCTCCGGGTAAGGCGTTCGTCGACTTTATTTGCTAGGAACCGCGAGTTCGCCCGAGGTGACGCCGTGCTAGCCGACGGCGATGAGATTGCGTTTTTGCCGCCGGTGAGCGGTGGATCGCTGAGCGGCGGGTCAGATGACCGGCACGTGTTCCGGATTACGCGGGAGCGGATTGACGCGCGGGGTCTGGTCGAGACTTTGCAGCGGCCGGAGGACGGAGCGGTGGTGGTATTTGAGGGGGTAGTGCGCAACAACAGCCACGGCCGGGCCACCATATATCTGGAATACGAATGCTACGAGGAAATGGCGCGCGCGCAAATGGAGCAAATCGGGCGTGAAATTGCCGGACAATTCGCGATCGGCAGAATCGGCATGGTACACCGGCTGGGACGGCTCGAAATTGGAGAGGCGAGTGTCGCGGTGGTAGCGACGGCGCCCCACCGGAAACCGGCGTTCGATGCGGCTTTCGAGGGTATTAACCGGCTAAAGCGCGAAGTCCCGATCTGGAAGAAAGAGCATTTCGCCGATGGAGCGGTGTGGGTCGATGGGGAGTGGGATGAGCGGCTGCTGGCTCCGTAACGCTCTGCTACTCGTCGGGACAGCGGGGCTTTCGTGGGGACAGTTCAAACCCGCAGCGCCCGCCCAGCCGCCGGCGGAGGCGCCGACCTATTCCGTAAGAGTAAATCTGGTACGGCTGCTGGTTTCCGTGCGCGACGCGACCGGGGCGCTGCTCACGCATCTCAGCAAGCAGGACTTTCGGATTTCCGACAGCGGCGTGCCGCAAGAGATTGCGGTGTTCGAGCGAAATACGTCGCTGCCGCTTTCGGTCGCCATTCTGGTCGACACCAGCGGGAGCACACAACGAGACCTGCGCTATGAAGTGGGATCGGTAAAGCGTTTTATTCCAGCGCTGCTCGGCTCACGCAATCCGGACGATGCGCTGGCGCTATTTACGTTCAATTGGCGGACCAACCTGGAGTTGGATTACACGCGGAACGCCAAGCGGGCGCAAAGCGCACTGCGTTTCCTGCGCGGGGAGGGCGGAACGTCGCTTTACGACACCATCTATCTGGCCAGCAGCACGCTGCTCGATCGGGAAGGCCGGCACGTCATTATCGCCGTAACGGACGGTGGGGATACGACCAGCTACAAACGCTACGACGAAGCGCTGGCGGCGGCGCAACGGGCGGATGCGGTTTTGTATCCCATTGTGGTAGTGCCGATTCCCGGTGAGGCAGGGCGCAATACGGGCGGCGAACATGCTCTTGAAACGCTGGCATCGGCTACCGGCGGGCGAATTTTTTATCCGGAGAGTTTCGAGCAGCTCGATGCGGCGTTCGCCGATATCATCCAGGAGTTGCGGACGCAGTATATGTTGGGTTTTTATCCGAAGGCAGTACGGGAAGAGCCGCGGCGCTATCATCCGGTGAAGGTTTCGACCCAGGATCCGACGTTCAAGATCAGCTCGCGAAATGGGTACTACGAACCCTAAGTAGCGCACGCACTCGTGCGTGCCGCGTCGAGACTCGTCTCGACGCCATCGTCAATGTTCGAAAAGGTTGATTTCCAATGAGCAAAGTGCAAGTCAGTGCATTTTCAGTTTCCCTGGACGGTTTCGGCGCGGGTCCCCGGCAGGATCGCGACAATCCGCTCGGTGTTCGCGGCTTAGAGCTGCATGAGTGGTTTCAGCACACCGCGATGTTTCGCAACATGCAGAAGTTAGACGGCGGCAGCCAGGGAGTGGACAACGATTTCGCAATCCAATCTTTTCAAAATGTCGGAGCGTGGATCTTAGGCCGCAACATGTTCGGGCCGATTCGCGGCCCCTGGCCAGACGATTCCTGGAAAGGCTGGTGGGGAGACGAGCCGCCGTATCACGTGCCGGTATTTGTGCTCACGCATTATGCGCGCGCGCCCCTAGCCATGAAGGGCGGAACCACGTTTTACTTCGTGACGGACGGACCCGAATCCGCGCTGCAGCAAGCCAAACACGCGGCCAATGGAAAAAACGTGCGTATCGGCGGCGGTGTTTCGACCATTCGCCAATACCTGACGGCCGGCCAGATCGATGAAATGCATCTGGCGTTCTCGCCCGTCCTGCTGGGAGAAGGAGAAAACCTTTTCGCTGGCCTTAATCTGCCCAAGCTCGGTTTTCGGCCGGTCCAAACCACTGCGGGCGAACACGCAACCCACGTGATCCTAAAGCGCGGGTGATACGTTCGCTTCACAATCAGGCAGCAGGCTTCCGGGCGCGAATAAAGGCGCATTCTCGCTTGCATGCCAGGAAACCCTTAATTTGCGGCAATCCGGATTGCCGCAAGACCCATACATATGGAACCGGAGGATCTGCGCCTGTACAACCAGTAGCTAGCCTGAAACGCTCAATATCGCTGACCTCGCACTGACACTGACATAGTACCTATGCCAATAGATCCGGCGCGTAAATCAGACAATCATCCGTGTGTGAAGATCCAGGGCAACTGAAAGGAAATCGGGGGAGAGCTATCGCGGTGGCAGAGAGAATCCCGGAAAAGGTCAAAGCGCTCGTGTACCTGACCTCATACCTTCTCGCTCCCGGGCAATCTTTGATGGAAGTGGCAACAAGCGATCCTGAGACAGGCGAAGGCGGAAAATATCTATTGGTAGACGGACTGACCTGCACGATCAGGCCGGACGTAATACGTGAACTCTTCTACGGGAGTTGCACTGACGACGATGCAGCACGCGCGGCGACGCTATTGGTCCCCCAGCCACTCATCGCATTTACCACCCCAGTGCATGTGACAGCCGAGCGATTTGGCCGGATACCGAAGTTTTACATCCAATGTTTGCAAGATCGGATTGTGTCACTCTCACTGCAGGGAAAGATGGCCAAGACAACTCCTTGCGAAAAGATATTCTCACTTAATACTGACCACTCTCCTTTTTTATCGGTGCCGGATGAGCTTGCTGCCCAGCTTTCTCAGATCGTATCCTAGTTTTCTATCTCTCGCCCCAGAAGACAACTTCGACGGCTGCTTTGCAGACCTCAATCTCCCGTAAGCGGCGTTGTTCGCAAAACCACTTGGGCGCAGTTGGCTATGATTCCTTCTGCCGGATCATTCGACCCGATGCGATAGGCGTGATATGTGTCTTTGGCCGATGTATCCAGCAACGTGACTCCCAGCATTAATCCCAGCTGGCGTGTGGATTCCACATTCGCGACCGCGAGATCCAAATCCGCGCTCCAGGATGGCCCGCAGGAAAAGTGCCATCTGGGTGCAACAACGCGCGGACAATGAGATGACAATCGCTTCTGACCTCTTACAGCAACACATCCAGACGCTCGTCGACGATAATGTGCGATGGCAAAGTCTGATTGCAGATGACATTCTGTGGGAGCTCGCCTATGCTCCCTCGCTTGGCCATCCGGCGCAACTCTCGGGGCGGAACGAAGCAGTCCGTCACGCAACCTGGTTCGTCGGTGCGGTGGAGAACTTCCGCTTCTTCGACCTGAATGTGTATGCGCTAGCCGATGTGCAAGGCGCTGTTGCCGAGGTCAAGGGCGAGGGGCTAATTAAGTCTACGGGCCGTATGTATCGCCAGGATTATGTGGTCTTCCTGCGGGCCATGGACGGCAAGATCGCGTTCTTGAGGGAACATTTTGATCCGGTGCGCGCCGCCAAGGCGCTGAACACACCGATTCTCGGTCTCGAATCCTGAGAACGAGCGAGGAACCCGAGCCTTTCGCGGGCCCAGCCTCCTGGACATTCTTCCCGGCGGACGCAACGGCGGCTTGCGCCAAATTACGGCTACCTTCTCGGTGATG